>Ga0070705_100000158_pt1 | contig 39944 bp, 33 predicted proteins | sample KBSK5253metaG_FD_65455 | JGI IMG/M metagenome (GOLD analysis project Ga0070705, IMG submission 65455) | Corn, switchgrass and miscanthus rhizosphere microbial communities from Kellogg Biological Station, Michigan, USA - KBS K5-25-3 metaG | ecosystem: Host-associated > Plants > Roots >... | reverse complement strand
AGGCCGCGGGCATTGCCCTGATCGTGGTGGGCGTGATCATCCTCCTCAACGCGTAGGAGGCTGTCTGCTGTTGCCGGCACGCGATACCCACGGGCCAGAGGAATCGGCTAGCGTCGCGCTCGGCGTGCGTGCCGGCCGTTGGATCCCGCCATCGGATCGGCCCGTCGGATCGGCCCGTCGGATCGGTATGTGTGCGGGAACCCCGGAGCCGGGCGATTGGGAATGCGGATTGTTCTGGCCGCCATTTTCGCCGTCATTGGCGTGCCGTTGATCCTGTCGGCCCTCGGCACGCTCGCCGCGGCTCCGTCCATCACGCATCGCACGTTTGCGATGCTGCAGATCGTCGCCGGACTGCTGTGCTTTCTCATCGCCGTGGTTGCCGGCCTGATGCGGCCTGCCGCGCGGGCGCCAGCCGAGGCGCCGAAGCCGGCGCCTCCCCCGCCGGCGCCCGCAGCTCGACTGCGGGACCGGCTGGGCATGGCCCTGCTCATCGTGTCCCTGGCGGTCGGGCTGATCGTGCTGGCCGTGCAGCTGCGCACCCCCGCTCCGCACCGCGACACAAGGGCAGGCGCGCCTGTGCCGGCGTCGGGGTCGGTGCCCGGAACGGCGCGGTCGATAACGCCGGCCGTCACGCCCGCAGGACGATCCGAGGCCGGCCGCACCAACGTCAAGGCGCGTCCGCCGGCGAGAGCGAGGTCCGCCAGGGACGACGACTGAGCAGATTCTCGCCGTTGGCCCAACGCAAGCACGCCGGCAAAGACCGTTACCGGACCCTGACGGACGCAGACCGGAGGAAGTGTGCCAGAAGCTGACTCGCGCGGCGCAGAAAGGTCAGGGTACTGGTTGCGGGCTTACATCGCCTTCAACGTTCCGACGGCCCTCGGGTTTCCGCCGGAAGGGGTTAGAGGCTATGGCTTCGGAACGTCCCCTCCGGAACCCGCCTGACCACCATTGTCAAGGGGCGAGGTAGAACCATCGAGTATTGTGGCGAAAGGGAGGGTGCGTGGTCAACGGGCGCGGCTAGTCTAGAATGGGCGCTCGCCGAAGAGTAGTATACCTCCGAATCGTCGCGTGGCTACCGCATGAGAGGGACCCGCTGACACGCCAGCGGAGACCTGGGGGTTTTGCCTGGGAAGACAAGAGGCTTTGCAGGACGCAACAATGAGAGGTGACCCATGGCGTCGGTCGGAGTTGCGGGAGAATTAATTAGGATCGGGATCATATTTGGCGGGCGTGGACCAGAGCACGAGGCAAGTCTGTCGAGTGCGAAGGCCGTGATGGACGGGCTTGACGGCAGCAGATATCGAATCGAGCAGTTCGGAATAGGGAAGTCGGGCGAGTGGCTCTCAGGGCCTTCGGCGTGGTACGCGCTTGTGAGGGCGGCAGATCCGGACTTGCTACCCGCCACAATCCGAAATACGCCGCAAGTACCGTTCGTCGGCAAGGGACATTTGGAGGTCTCAGCGATACCTGATCTGCAGCGGTTGAGCGGCCTCGACTGTATCTTTCCGATCGTGGACGGTGTCGGCGGAGAGGACGGGAGCCTGCAAGGGCTCCTATCGTACACGGGAAGACCGATTGTCGGGTCACCCCTTCTCGCCGCTGCACAGGGCTACAACAAATGGACTGCCAAGCAGCTCGCGGTAGCAGTTGGTGTTCCAGTTGCAAATGGCGTATCGGCCCGTGAGGAAACCGGCGCCTGTGAACTTTGTGAGATGGTAAAATCCAAGTTTGGGCATTGGGACTTGGTGGTAAAGCCCGCGTCGTGCGGCTCTAGCTTCGGGGTGTCGCGGATTCGCGGCGAAGCAGAATTGCAGCCTGCGGTGGAGGCGGCGCTGGCTTATGACAACTGCGTGCTGATAGAGGAATATATCGCGCACACCGAGATCTTCGTCGCCATCTTGCAGAAGAGGAACGGGCTACTGGTGGCTCCTACTGCCTCGGACAGGCCAGGTAAGGAAGGTGTTTCAACATACAAGGACAAGTACATCGAGATCGAACCATCTCTGGAATGTCCGTCGGCGATAGACCCGCGGATCAATGCCGAGGTGCGCGCCATGGCAGTGAAGGTCTTCGAGACCTTGGGATGCTCAGGTTTCGCTCGTCTCGATTTCTTCCTCTCGTCCGAGTGCGAGAAGCTATATTTCAACGAAGTGAATACGATGCCGGCGATGGCACCTTATTGTGCTTTTCCGACGGCGATGCGCGTCGCGGGACTCAGTTACACGCAGCTTATGGACGAGATCATAGCTTATGCTATTGGCACGGGCGTCGCTCGTTGAATCGAGCTATCTGAGCAGAAAGTGGCTTCGGCGCGTCAGCGGATATCGAGTTTGAACTGCCTAATCTGCAGTTTATTAGCGTACCAGCTGTACGCGAGGCCTGAGAAGGGCTCCAGGTCGGTTGTCTCCACCGCCGAGTTGGGATTCTGCATTGATGCAAACTCGAAAATTCCGTCCTGATCGTTGTCCTCAAGGTAGATTCTGCGCTCCAACGACCGCGCGAGCGACTGCCAATCATCCTCGGTTTGGCACTTGGCGAGCCGGGCTTGCATCTCATCGCTTCCCCGGCGGAGGAGAACCTTACAAGCGGTGGGGACGGCAGTGTCGCCCTTCATGACGAGGACGCCCTCGTACATCGCGCCACTGGTGTCGCCGGGAGCGCGGGCGACTGCATTCTGCCTCAGCTCCACCAGAAACAACTCAGAGATTCCAGCGCTCTCGCTGTCCTCGGCGAAAATGGTGAAGTGGTCCTGAATCAGAAAAATGAAGCCGGTCGCGGATGCGACTTCGAGGTCGGTGCCGTACCAGGCGTAGCTGTCCTTGTAGCGAAGAAAGCCTTGGCCGGTGTCCTCTATGACCGCCGGTATTCGCCGTAGAACGGGTAGGTCTGTGATGAAGCGACCGCCGCTCCTGATCTCCTCACGCTGCTCGACGCCAAGACGGTAGAAGAGGCATAGGCCACCGAGCCTGTGCAAGAGCTTCTCGGCATTCCGCCGCGGAAGGGCAAGCACGCTCGGCGGGATCGGTACTGGCCGGGTAGACGCGATGAATTGGACGAAGTCGAGGTCGTCCGGAGACCCAAACTTAGAGATGAAAGTTGATTGGTCGACGCCCTTGGCGGCAAGCACTCCGATCCGATCGAGGTGAGCGGCAAGACGCCTGTTGAGATCAGTGGGGTTGGCCTTGCTGTTGAGATTCTTGGTGTCGCCGGCGACCATCTTGGTCAGTCGGTCAGCCTTGATGCCCAGGGCGGCGACGATGGCGCTGCTTGCGTACTCAAATTTCCAAGCTTGGCTGAGCAGCGAAAATCTCGAAGGAAAACCAAGTGTCGTAGGCATGAAACGCGTCCGCTCCCTTCCTGCGGTCCGAGCTTGAACAAGCATCGGCGGGTGCTTTCGCAACTCGTTGTGCGCACCTTCATACAGATGTCATCCTATCTGAACCCGAGGAGAGCGTGCAACTCTTGCAAGTCCGAGCATGTCCCTGTCGGAAGCGATGGACTGCGCAGTGGATTTCTCTGTGCTTGGTAGTCCGTTAGTTTGCCGTAGTGACGGTAATGCCCGAAACGGGGCAGGTCATGCAACTTGCTGCAAGTGCGCAGCCACACGTGGCAGAGAAGAGCAGCTGGGGTGGCGCCGACGGCTAGTACGGAAGGGTACTTGGGTCCGATTGCATTCGCGATGGAGGCGTGCAAGTTAGCAGGCCGTACTCGCACGACTGGATACTCGATCGACGCCTCGGAAAAGGGGCGCAAGCAGCGAGCCTCCGCAGAATCGGGCTAGCTGACCATTGCTTCGGCTGTTGAGGGCCGCTCTCTCCAAATCTCGTTGGACGCCTCTAAGTTGCGGTCAAAGGCCGCTGACGAGGAGGAGAGGATGGACGAGACGGTAGAAGCGCCGCGAGTGATGCGGAGCGAGAAGGTGGCGCTCACGGAAATCGCGGGATGCCACGAGGGAGAGCAGCCTGGGTTTTTTCTCGTGCGCGAGGAATTTGCCCGGAAGAACTGCAATCTTGACGCCTTCGAGAGGAGGCAGTTGGAGGTGAGCGACGAGGCGCGGCGCGCCAACGACGCGTTGATGCGGAAGTTTCCCAATTCTTCGCGTCGTTACCTGGTGCAGCGCACGAAGACGGGGGTCCTGCAGATCCTGTCGGAGCACCTCGTTGCCGTGGACGAACTTCGTCGGCTCGTCGTGTTGGGACCGGTCCCTGTAGCCGGGCGCTTCAAGCATGAGGAGGTGCGGGCCACACGGAGGGTGATGGTGGCGGTGGCCGATGTCGATCCGCGGCTGCAGGAGTATCAGGTGCTCGCGCTCACCACGCGTGGGTCGCGCAAGTGGGGCGACGACGAGGTACTTGCCAGGATGGGGTACGCCGAGGTCGGGTCGCTAACGCGCGAGGGGATCGGGTGGCTGGCGGCAATAACGGGAGGAGCGGACGTCGACGTTTACCAACAGTTGAGCGACAAGCAGCTGCTGGAGGGGCGATGGGCAGGTGCACGAGAGTTGGCCGCACCCAAGGATAGCCGTGTCAAGGTTTCGGCTGAAATTGCAACGAGAAGGCGTTTCTCGTTGAAATTCTGGAAGGCGCGGTAAATCATCCGCGTCCGCGCCGGCCTCGTTTGGGCTCCCAAAGCAGTAGCTCGCAGCGTGCCATTGCATGCGGCTATAACTGAGAGCGACTATCTCCCCTGCGGCTCTGACACTAGGGAGTTGTAGACGTAAGAGCCTGCGGGACCGCGCCGTGCCATCCACCAAAGGAAACGCCAAGCTTCATTCGTGAGAACAGCACTATCTGATGCGCCGCAGCCACAACAGGCGCCTCCGTGACGCTTGTTCCGCTTAGGGTCAAGATTCACCGTGCGATGGGCTGCCGTCCGGCAGGAAAGCATCGAAAGCGGACGCAAGGGACGCTGGCATCCGTTGAGCCAGGTGGGCAACGCTGCTTGGGGACGACCAGGCGGGTTCGGAGCAGACCCCGCCGCCTAGCGCGCTTCACTGCTTATTCACGCCGCGCTCCCTTGTTTTGCCCGTAGCGCAGATCGGGGCGGCACGGATCGACTTGCCACACCTCGAAATCGAGGACTAACCTGAGCGGCGCGGAGGGGAGGAAGCCCGCCCGTGGTGTGGGCCATGCAAGCATTGGCACGCGCCCGAATTGGAGGAGGAAACGTCATGCGCCTGCTGAACCGGGGCGGTGTCGCCGCCCTGTCGCTGCTTGCCACGTGTCTGTTCGTGGCGGGTGCGGCCTACGCCCAGGAGAAGAAGGACGAGGAGCCGCCGTTCTGGGCGGTCGGAAAGCCGAAGGCAGGGCCCGGAGCACAGATGGCGCCGGTGGCCGCGCCGCCGGTGGCGACCCCGGCCGACAAGCTGCCCAAGCTGAAGGCGCCGGCCGGCTTCAAGGTTGAGGTCTACCAGCCGGGCCTCCTGGACGCGCGCGCCATCCGCCGGGGCGACAAGGGCACCATCTTCGTCAGCTCGCTGTTCGTTGCCGGCAAGGTCTATGCGATCGTGGAGAAGGGCGGCAAGCGCGAGGTGAAGACCGTCCTCTCCGGCCTGCAGCTGCCCAGCGGCATCGAGTTCAACAAGGGCTCGCTCTACGTGGCGACGCCCAAGAAGGTGATGCGCTACGACAAGATCGAGGACAACCTCGACAATCCGCCCCAGCCGGTGGACGTGTACACCAACCTGCCGGGCGACGTGCCGCACGGCTGGAAGTACCTGCGCTTCGGACCGGACGGGAAGCTCTATGTGCCGGTGGGCGCGCCCTGCAACATCTGCGAGCCCGACCCCGAGAAGTATACGCAGATCTTCCGCATCAACGCCGACGGCAGCGGCCGGGAGATCGTGGCACGCGGCGTGCGCAACTCCGTGGGCTTCGACTTCCATCCCACCACCAAGCAGCTGTGGTTCACCGACAACCAGCGCGACTGGCTGTCGGAGGACATGCCGCTCGACGAGCTCAACGTGGTGAAGAACCCCGGCAAGGACAACTTCGGCTATCCCTACTGCCACTCCGGCATCATGACCGATCCGCAGCTCGGCTGGGGCAAGTCCTGCGCCGACTACGTCAAGCCGGCGGCGACGCTGGGGCCGCACTCCGCGCCGCTCGGCATGAAGTTCTATACGGGCAGCGCCTTCCCGGCGAAGTATCGCGGCGCCATCCTGATCGCGCGCCACGGGCCGTGGAACCGCACCAAGAAGTACGCCGACGTGTCGGTCGCCTACCTCGACGGCCAGAGCCGGGTGACGGAGGTGGAGCCGTTCATCACCGGCTGGGTCAAGGACAACGAGTACCTGGGGCGGCCGGTGGATATCCACCAGCTGGCTGACGGCTCCATCCTGGTCTCCGACGACCACAACGGCGCCGTCTACCGCGTCTCGTATGGGCGGTAGCTAACCGGGGTCAGACCCGCAGGGTCTGACCCCTTTGCACAACCTCGATGTTGGTTTCGGAGAGCAAGGATTATAGTCGGCGCTATGGGTTCAGACCCGCAGGGTCTGACCCCATGTTGCGGCTCGTGGCCGCCTGCGCGCTTGCCGCCCTGCTGACGTGCAGCGTGGGTGCGTACGGCCAGACGCTCCAGGACAAGATCGCCCAGTGCGAGGCCTGCCACGGCAAGGACGGGCGCTCGGCCGACCCCAGGATCCCCCACATCGGCGGCCAGCCCAAGCTGGCCGTCATGTACCAGCTGTTCTTCTACCGCGAGGGCCGGCGCAAGAGCGAGGAGATGAACCTCATCGCCAAGGAGCTGACCGACGCGGACATCACGGCCATTGCCGAGCACGTGGGGAAGCTGCCGCCTCCGCCGCCCGCGCCGGGCGCCATCGGCGAGGCCCGCTTCAAGCGTGGTGCCGAGCTGGCGGCCGGCCGCATGTGTGCCAGCTGCCACAACGCCGATTTCTCCGGCCGCCTGCAGATGCCCCGCCTCGCCGGCCAGCACGAGGCCTACACCGTCAAGGCCCTGCAAGACTACCGCGCGGGCGCCCGCGTCGGCACCCAGGCGGCGATGGCGGAGGCGGTACGCGGCCTCTCCGATGCGGACTTCGAGGACCTGGCCTATTTCCTCGCGAGGGTGCGGCCATAGGGTGCAATAAGGCGAAGCGCGTTGCACCGATTGACGGCTCCAAATGCCAGGTGCGGCAGCAGTGGAGTGGAGGAGAGAGATCGGTGCAATACGCGCTAACGCGCTATTGCACCCTACTCGGCCGGGGCGGGCACCGGCGACGGGCCCAACGGCTCCTCCTTGGCGCGGTGCACCTGGCCGAGGAAGCTGTAGACCGTGGGGATCACGAACAGCGTAAGCAGCGTGCCGAAGCTCATGCCGCCCACGATCACCCAGCCGATCTGCTGCCGGCTCTCGGCCCCAGCGCCATGCGCGATCGCGAGCGGGAGCGCGCCCAGCACCATGGCGCCCGTTGTCATCAGGATCGGCCGCAGGCGCAGCCCCGCCGCCTCGATCACGGCGTTCAGGCGGTCGCGCCCCTTCTCCTGCAGCTGGTTGGCGAACTCGACGATGAGAATGCCGTGCTTGGTGATGAGGCCCACGAGCGTCACCAGGCCGATCTGCGAGAACACATTGAGGGTGCCGCCGGTGAGCCACAGCGTGCCGAGGGCGCCTGTCATCGAGAGCGGCACCGTGACCAGGATGACGAGGGGGTCGCGGAAGCTCTCGAACTGCGCCGCCAGCACCAGATAGATGAACCCGAGCGCCAGCAGGAAGACGAGGAGCAGGCTCTGCCCCGCGGCGCGGTATTCGCGGCTCTGCCCGCTCACGTCGGTCAGCACCGTCTCGGGCAGCACCGCGCGCGCGGTCTTCTCCAGGAAGGCGAGGGCGTCGCCCAGCGCGTAGCCTTCGCCGAGGTTGGCCGAGATGGTGACGGCGCGCAGCTGGTTGAAACGCCTGAGCTCCTTGGGCGCCACCGCCTCGCTGACCTTGACGATGTTGTTGAGCTGCACCATCTCGCCGCGCGGCGAGCGCAGGAAGATGGTGGAGAGCGTCTGCGGCGACGCGCGGTCCTCGGCCGCCAGCTGCACCATCACGTCGTACTGCTCGCCGTTCTGCTCGAAGCGCGTCACCTGCCGGCCGCCGAGCAGGGTTTCCAGCGTGCGCCCGGCCACGGTGATGTCGAGCCCCAGGTCGGCCACCTTGGCTCGGTCGATGTCGATGCGCAGCTCGGGCATGTTGAGCTGCAGGTCGGTCTCGACGCTGTCGAGGCCGGGGTAGGCGCGGATCTGCTCCAGCATCAGGTCCACGTACTCCTGCAGCTGCTCGTAGGTGCCCGAGGTCTGCAGCACGAACTCCACGGGCTGCGAGGAGCCTCTGGCCCCGAACGATCCCGGATTGCTGGCGGACACGCGCGCGCCCGGAATGCGCCTGAGCTTGGGATTGAGCTCAGCGTTGATCTCCTGCTGCGAGCGCGCGCGCTGGTCCCAGTCGGTAAGGCGCCCGGTGGCCCGGAAGCGCGATACCTCGGGGGTGCCGTTGATGACGAGGAGCGACTCGATCTCCGGCACTTTGGCCAGGATCTCGCCCGCTTGGGCGCTGTAGCGTTGCGTATAGCGCAGCGTCGCCCCTTCTGGACCGGTGCCGCGCACCTGGATCAGGCCGCGGTCCTCCGTCGGCGCCAGCTCCGACTTGAGTGCGAGGAAGAACACCGCGCTCATCCCGGCCACCCCCAGCGCCGCCACCAGCACGAGGTGGCGCGTGCGCAGCGTGGCCCGAAGCATCCGCCCGTAGCCGTCCTCGAACGCCGTGAAGCCGCGCTCGATCACGCTGAAGAGGCGCCCTGGGCTTGGATTGTGCCGCAACAGCCTGGAGCACATCATTGGCGTCAGGGTAAGCGCGACGAAGCCCGATACCACCACGGCCCCGGCGAGCGACAGGGCGAACTCCAGGAACAGGCGTCCGGTCCGGCCCGGCGCGAAGGCAATAGGCGCATAGACCGCCGCCAGCGTCAGCGTCATGGCGATCACGGCGAAGCCGATCTCGCGGGTGCCTTCGATCGCGGCCTGCACCGGCCGCATGCCGTGCTCGATGCGCCGGTAGATGTTCTCCAGCACCACGATGGCGTCATCGACCACCAGGCCGATGGCGAGCACCATGGCGAGCAAGGTCAAGGTATTGACGGTGAACCCGAGAGCATAGAGCAGCGTGAAGGTGGCGATGAGCGAGATCGGGATGGTGACGATCGGCACCAGCGAGGCGCGCAGCGAGCGCAGGAAGAACACGATCACGAGCGCCACCAGCACAATGGCCTCGCCGATGGTGCGGTAGACCGCCGCGATCGAGCGGTCGATGAACACGGAGCTGTCGTTGCCGATGGTCGCCGAAAGCCCCTGCGGCAGCGACTGGTTGATCTCCGGCATGACGGCGCGCACCGCCTTGGAGACATCGAGCGGGTTCGCCACCGCCTGCTTGATGATGCCGACCGTGATGGCGGGCTGGCCGTTGTAGCGGCTGTCGCGGCGCTCGTCGGCGGCGCCCAGCTCCACGCGCGCCACCTCCCCCAGCTTCACCTGGTGCGCGTCGGCGATCTTGACGATGACGTTGCGGAACTGCTCTGGCGTTGCCAGGCCGGTGCGCGACAGCACGGAGAACTCGCGGTCGCGGCTCTCGATGCGGCCCGCCGGCAGCTCCACGTTCTGCGCCTTGAGCGCATTCTCGACGTCCTGGACCGTGAGATTGAAGGCCGCCAGCCGTTCCCGGTCGATCCAGATGCGCATGGCATAGCGCCGCTCGCCGTAGATGGTCACGTCGGCCACGCCGGTGAGGTTCTTGAGCCGGTCGAGCACGAAGCGGTCGACGTAGTCGGTGATCTCCAGCGCGTTCATCTGGTCGGAGGTGAACACCAGGTTCAGAATCGCCTGGGCGTCGGCCTCGACCTTGGCGATGGTGGGCTCCTGCACCTCCTCGGGCAGCCGCTTGCGCACCCGGCTCACCCGGTCGCGCACATCGCTCGCCGCCACGTCCTGGTCGACGTTGGACAGAAAGCGCACGGTGATGCGGCTGGTCTCGGCGCGGCTCGTCGATTCCAATACGTCGATGCCGGCGATGCCGGCGATCGAGCCTTCCAGCACCTGCGTGATCTGGCTCTCGATGATGGAGGCCGAGGCGCCGGGGTAGGTGGTGGAGACCGACACCACGGGCTCATCGACGTTGGGATACTCGCGCACCGTGAGGCGGGTGTAGGAGACCACGCCGAGCAGCACGAGCACCAGGCTCAGGACGGTGGAGAAGACCGACCTGCGGATGCAGAACTCGAACATGGCTTACGTGCCGTCCCTCTTTACCGCGGCCTTCTTGATCGCCGGCACGGGTTCCGTCTCGATCACTTCCACGGGCAGGCCGTTGCGCAGCTTGAGCTGGCCCGCCGTCACGAGCAGCGCGTTCGGCAGCACGCCTTCCAGGATCTCCACCTCGGCCCCGCGCCGCTCGCCCAGCTTGACCTTGGCCTCCACTGCCTTGCCGGCCTCGATGCGGAACACGAAAGTTTCGCCGCCGCGCGGCACGATGGCACTCTCCGGCACCAGCACCACCTCGCGCGTCTGCTTGCCTTTCACCAATACGCGGGCGAACAGGCCCGGGCGCAGCAGCAATTCTGCGTTGGAGAGCCGCGCCCGCAGAGCCAGCGCGCGTCCGTTCACGTCGACCTGCGGGTCGATGGCGTAGATCTCGCCCACGAAGGTCCTGCCGGGGTGCGCGTCGACGATCACGTCCACATACTGGCCGACGGCGACGGACGGCAGGAACTGCTCCGGCAGCTTGAAGTCGAGCTTCAGGACATCGATCTTCTCGAGGTTCACGACCGCGGTGCCGACGCCGATGTAGCTGCCGGGCGAGACCTTCCGCAGCCCGACCGTGCCGGCGAAGGGCGCCTTGATGGCGTGCTTGGCGAGCCGCACGCGCGCCAACTCCAGCGCGGCACGCGTGGTCTCCAGCGTGGCCTCCGCCTCGTCGACCTTCTTGCCGGTCACGAAACCGGTGGGCTCCAGCGTCTTGGCCCTGGCGTCATTGGCCTCCGCCAGCTCGAACCGCGCCTTGGCGTCGGCGACCTCGGCCTCGACCAGGTCGTCGTCGAGCTTGACCAGCACGTCGCCTGCGCCGACGACGCCGCCCTCGGTGAAGTTGATCTGCTCGATGCGGCCCGCGATCTCCGAGGCCATCTGCACGGACTCGTCGGAGCGCAGGCTGCCGATGGCGCGAATGTCCGTGGTCGTTGTGGCGCCCCGCGCGGTCGCCGCCTCCACGGTGACGGCGCGCTCGGAGCGCTTGCCACCGCGCGCCTTCTCCGCCTTCGGCTTGTTCCCTTCGACGGCCATCGAGATCTCGGCCGGCAGATCTGTCGTTGGGCGCGTCATGGCGCGGCCAACGAGAAGCACCGTGAACGCGCCGACAATGAGAACGCCTATCAGCGCGAGCTTGTTCCGCTGCATTCTTGCCGATCTCCGCACGGGTCCCAGACTAGGTAGCAGTAGGACGCCCTTGCGGCCGAATTCCGTCGGCTGCGCCGTCCGTGCCGACAGGGTTACGCAAAGGTGTGGCGCGACGGGCAATCCCGGCGGCCGCCGGCGGGTCACACCCCCGCGTACATGCGGCCCGGATTGAGGATTCCGGCGGGGTCGAATGCCGCCTTGAGGCGGCGCGAGAGGCGGTCGAGGCCGGCTTCCAGGGGCTGGAACACCTCGACCGCGGCGCGCACGTCGGGCTCGGCGCGGATGAGGGTGGCGTGGCCGCCGTGGGCGGCGATCACCCGGCGCACGTCGGCGGCGCCGGCGTCGGTGGTGGGCAGCACCTCCGCCCAGACGAGGCCGCCCGACCAGTCGTAGAAGGCACGGCAGTCCATGAACGATGAGATGGCCGCCACCACCTTCGGCCCGGCCGTGGGCTCGGTGGAGATGCGCCAGATCGGCCCGTCGCCGCCGCGGAGCACGGAGAGGCGGCGCAGCTCGTTCCAGAGCTGGTGGGTGGCCCCCCGCTCCAGGTCCATGATGGTGCCGTAGGCCTTCAGCAGGTCTTTCAGGCGGCCCTTGCGGTAGGCCACCGACTTGGCGAAATTCTCGATGCGGAGTGCGGTCACGGCCTTGCCCTGGCTGCGCAGCCCGGAGTGCTCCAGGCGCGCCGCCAGGGCCGGCTGCAGGTGCACCGCGGCCGAGACCTCGTAGGGGCTCGCCATGGCGGTGCAGAGAACCTCCACCGCGATCTCGTCGGGGAGGCCGAAGAGGATCAGCGTGCCGGTCTCGTCGGGCGTCGGCAGCACCTTGAAGGTGACCTCGGTGAGCACGGCCAGCGTGCCCCAGCTCCCCGCCAGGCCGCGGCAGAGGTCGTAGCCCGTGACGTTCTTCATCACTCGGCCGCCCGACTTGAAGATCTCGCCGCGGCCGTTGACGCCGCGCACGCCCAGCAGGTGATCGCGCGCCGCCCCGAGGGCCACGCGGCGGGGGCCGGAGATATTGGCGGCGAACACGCCGCCGATGGTGGCCTGACCGGCCTCCACGCCCAGCATGGGGCCGTAGTCGACGGGCTCGAACGCCAGCATCTGGCCGCGCTCGGCCAGCGCCGTCTCGACCTGGGTGAGCGGCGTGCCGGCGCGGGCCGCCATCACCATCTCGGTGGGCTCGTAGAGGGTGATACCGCGCATCGCCTTGGATGAGACGCTGGCGGCGGTCTGGATCGGCCTGCCGATCCGCTGCTTGGAGCCGCCGCCCGTCACCTCGAGGGGGGTCTTGGCCATGCGCGCCTCGGAGAGCACGCGCGACAGCTCGCGCTCGTCGATGGGGCGCACCTGGGAATGGACTGCCACAGCCGCCTCACGCCGCCCGATTCTCAAGATCCGGCCCGAGGTCCCGCGCCGCCTCGGCCTCGCGGCCGTCGAGCGGGAAGACCTTGGCCGGGTTCAGGAGCCACTTGGGGTCGAACACCGTCTTGATGCGCATCTGCAGGGCGAGGTCGATCGGGGTGAACTGCACCCGCATCAGGTCGCGCTTCTCGATGCCGACGCCGTGCTCGCCGGTGAGGCAGCCGCCGACGTTGACGCACAGCTTGAGGATCTCGGCGCCCGCTTCCTCGGCCCGCTCGGCCTCACCCTCGTCGTTGGCGTCGTAGAGGACGAGCGGATGCAGGTTGCCGTCGCCGGCGTGGAAGATGTTGGCCACCCTGAGGCCGTGGCGGTCGCAGATCGCCGAGATCTCCACCAGCACCTTGCCCAGCATGCCGAGCGGGATCACACCGTCCATGCAGTAGTAGTCGGAGATGCGGCCGATGGCGCCGAACGCGGACTTGCGGCCCTTCCAGATGGCGGCGCTCTGCTCCGGGCTCTGGCTGATGCGCACGGCGCTGGGGTTGAATGCTTTGGCGATGTCGGTGATGGCGGCGAGCAGGTCGGCGATCTCCTCGTTGGAGCCCTCCACCTCGACGATCAGCAGCGCCTCCACGTCGGTGGGATAGCCGGCCTTGGCGAACGCCTCGCACACCTGGATCGCGGGCTTGTCCATGAACTCGATGGCGACGGGGATGATGCCGGCGGCGATGATGGCGGACACGCAGTTGCCCGCCGCCGCGCTGGAGCCGAAGCCCAGGAGCATGGGGCGCGCGGCCTCCGGTGACCGCAGGATGCGTACGGTGGCCTCGGTGGCGATACCGAACTGGCCCTCCGAGCCGATCGCAAGCCCCATCAGGTCGTAGCCGGCCGCATCGAGGTGGGCGCCGCCGATATCCACAATCTCGCCGTCCATCAGGACGAAGCGCATACCCAGCACATTGTTGGTGGTGACGCCGTACTTGAGGCAGTGCGCGCCGCCGGAGTTCATGCCCAGATTGCCGGCCAGCGTGCAGGCTAGCTGGCTGGAGGGGTCCGGGGCGTAGAAGAAGCCGTGCGCCTTCACCGCCTCGCTGATGCCGAGATTGGTGATGCCGGTCTCGACGCGGGCCGTGCGGTTCATGGTGTCGATGTCGAGCACCCGATGCATGCGCGACACACCGATCACCAGGGCGTCCTCGGCGGGCAGCGCCCCGCCCGAGAGCGAGGTGCCGGCACCACGGGCCACCACCTTGATGTCGTTGGCGTGGCAGTAGCGCAGCAGCCGCGATACCTCCTCGGTGGAGGCGGGCAGGGCGACCGCCAGCGGCATGCGGCGGTAGGCGGTGAGGGCGTCGGTCTCGAAGGCGCGGCGGCCCTCCTCGTCGTCGATGATGGTGCCGGCGGGCACGAGCTTGCGCAGATCGGCGACGATGGAGTCGCGCTGGCGCACGATCGTGCGGTCGGGTTCCGGCAGCGCCAATGCCATGTTAAGGTTCCGTTATCTGTGCAACTCCAGCCTTCTATGTTACACCAGAACGCCCGCGGGTGCGAACGTCTGGTAGTGTCTCAGTTTGAAATCTAATTGCGCTTGTCTTCGATTTTCTGAAGACGTGCATCGATGTTGGCTAGGATCTTTTCCAGCGCTTCATTGTGTCGCTTCTGCTCCGCGAACGCCCGGTTATAGGGGCTGTCCGGTCTGTAGAGACGCCTCATGAAGAAGACAAAAGCTGCGACCAACAGCAGCATGGGAACCCAGTCTGCCAGCAAACGCCAAACCATGTCGGATCGCATTGAACATCCCCTACGTTGTCCCCCAGCTCTGTCGCATACGCGAAGAAGCGCGGCCCGTACAAGAAAAAGCCGCTTCAGATTTCAAACTGGGACACCTCCATGCAGTTTCCGGCTAAGGACATCACGGAGCTGACCCGCCTCGAAGAGGCGATGTGGATCGCCGCCACCCGGTTCGATGCCGCGTTCCAGCAGGAGCGTTTTGCGCCCGACTTCTTCGAGTTCGGCCAATCGGGGCGAATCTACGCACGCGAGCAGCTGGTGTGCACCGGGGGTGGCGAAATCAAAGCGCGCCTGCCGCTCGACGGACTACGGATTCGGCGCCTCGACGCATCGACGGCGCAGGTAACCTACAACAGCCACGTCGAGTACGACGGTGTCGTGGAGCATGCCAGGCGCAGCTCGATCTGGACTAGGACGGACAGTGGCTGGGTGATGCGCTTTCACCAGGGAACGCCCTATGAGCCCTAGCGGCTCCCGGTCCTGCACGCCTTCCCAACGCTCGCCGTTTTGTGGCCTTCGGCCTGGTGGTCGCGGGCTGCGAAACGTTGGCCCGCCGGGCAAACCCGCTTAAGGTCGGTTGCAATCGCAATACGGAGGAGAGCCACCCATGGCGAGGGCAGTCGCGGTCGTGACAGGCGGAGCGAGCGGCATCGGCGAGGCCACGGCAAGGCGCCTGGCGGCCGACGGCTGCAGCGTGGCCATCGTGGATGTCAACGCGGCTGCCGGCGAGGCCGTGGCGGGTTCCATCGGCCAGGCGGCGCGGTTCTATGCCTGCGACGTGTCGGATGCCAAGGCGGTGGAGGACGTGGCGGCCAGGGTCGAGGCGGATCTCGGGCCGGCCGGCATCCTGGTCACCTCGGCGGGGCTCATTCCCAACACCGAGTCCATCATGGAGATGGACATGGCGGCCCACGACCGCATGTGGCAGGTCAACTACAACGGCACCGTGCACTGCGCGCGCGCCTTCGCCCGCCAGATGATCCCGCAAGGCAAGGGCGCCATCGTCACGCTGGGCTCCATCAACAGCCGGCTGCCGCTGCCGATTCCGGCCTACAACATGGGGAAAGCCGCCATCGAGCGGCTCACCCAGCTACTGGCGGTCGAGCTGGGCCGGCACGGCATCCGCGTCAACAGCGTGGGACCGACCTACGTGATGACACCGCCGTTGAGGGCCAAGGTGGCGGCGGGGCAGCGGGACATGAACAAGATCATGGGCCTGCACGCGCTGCCGCGGCTGCCGGAGCCGGCGGACATCGCCGATGCGATCGCCTTCCTCTGCTCCGACCAGGCCAGGGCCGTCACCGGCGTTCTCCTTCCGGTGGACGCCGGCTTCCTGGCGGCGGTGAGCTACCGCACCTACGCCGGCGGGGTGCCGTGGACGGAAGCGTAAGGGCGGAGTGCGCCGATGGCTGCGGATCGCCGCTTGCGCATCGCCGTGGCCGGGGCCGGCAGCATCGGCTGCTACATCGGCGGCTGCCTCGCGCTCGCGGGCCGCGATGTCACGTTGCTCTTGCGGCCGGCACTGGCGGAGGCGATCGCGCGGTACGGGCTGCGCGTCTCCGATCTTGACGGGGTGGACCGGGTGCTGGCGCCGTCGGCGGTGCGGCTGGCGACCGATCCGGCGGCGGCGTTCGCCGAGGCCGATGCCATCCTGGTCACGGTCAAGAGCGGGGCGACGGAGGCCATGGCGGGGCTCATTGCGGAGCATGCCGCATCCGGCGTCACGGTGGTGAGCCTGCAGAACGGGGTCGGCAACGTCGATGTGCTGCTGGCGCGGCTCGGCGGCATGGCGCGGGTGGTGCCGGGCATGGTGCCGTTCAACGTGGTGCAGACCCTCGCCCAGGGGCAGCCGGTACGGGTCCATCGGGCGACCAGCGGGACGGTGCAGATCGGTGCCGGTGCGGCGGGCTTGCGCGAGGCGCTCGCCGTCGAGGGCGTGGGGGTGGCCGAGAGCCGGGACATGGCCGGCGTGCTGTGGGGCAAGCTGCTGCTTAACCTCAACAACGCGCTGAATGCGCTGGCCGGCATTCCGCTGGCGGCGGAGCTCGGCGACAAGCGCTGGCGGCGGCTGCTGGCGCGGCAGATCGAGGACGGGCTCAAGGTGCTCAAGGCGGCCGGCATCCGGCCGGCGCGCATCGAGGGCGTTCCGCCGGGAGCTGTTCCGCGCATCCTGAGGCTCCCCGATTGGCTGTTCCGGCGCGTGGCGGCCTCCATGCTGGCCATCGACCCGGAGGCGCGCTCCTCCATGTGGGAGGATCTGGAGCGGCGCCGGCCGACCGAGATCGATCACCTGCAGGGGGCGATCCTGCGGCTGGCCGGCAAGACGGGTGTGCGGGTGCCGCTGACCGAGCGTATCGTGCGGCTGGTGAAGGAAGCGGAAGCGGCGCGGTTGGGCTCGCCGCGGCTCACGCCCGAGCGGGTCTGACACCTTCGGGGGAGGAGAACGAACATGGATGCCGATGCGATCGTGGTCGGCGGCGGGCTGGCGGGGCTGGTGGCGACGGCCGAGCTGCTCGACGCCGGCAAGCGCGTGATCCTGCTCGATCAGGAGCCGGAGCAGTCGCTGGGCGGGCAGGCGTTCTGGTCGTTCGGCGGGCTCATGCTCGTCGATTCGCCCGAGCAGCGCCGGCTCGGCATCCGCGACAGCTACGACCTGGCGCTGCAGGACTGGATGGGCTCGGCCGGGTTCGACCGCCCCGAGGATCTCTGGCCGCGGCGCTGGGCCGAGGCCTACGTCGCCTTCGCGGCGGGCGAGAAGCGGGGGTGGCTGCACAAGATGGGCCTCAGATGGTTCCCCATCGTGGGTTGGGCAGAGCGCGGCGGATATTTGGCCACCGAGCACGGCAATTCGGTGCCGCGCTTCCATGTCACCTGGGGCACGGGGCCGGCCATTATTGCACCTTTCGTTGCCAGGGTGCGCGAGGGTGCCAAGGCGGGCCGCGCGTCGCTGCGCTTCCGGCATCGGGTGAACGCGCTGACCCAGAGCGCAGGCGTAGTGGACGGCGTGGTCGGCGAGGTGCTGGAGCCGAGCGGGGTGGAGCGGGGGGCGCCGTCGTCGCGCACCGTTGCGGGGGAATTCGCCCTGAGGGCGCAGGCGATCGTCGTCACCGCCGGCGGCATCGGCGCCAATCACGACCTGGTGCGGGCGAGCTGGCCGAAAAGGCTGGGCGAGCCGCCCGCGCACATGCTGTCGGGCGTGCCGGACCATGTGGACGGCCGCATGCTGGGGATCGTCGAGGCGGCCGGCGGCAACATCATCAACCCGGACCGCATGTGGCACTACACGGAGGGCATCACCAACTTCGCGCCGATCTGGAGCCGGCACGGCATCCGCATCCTTCCCGGTCCGTCGTCGCTATGGATCGACGCCACGGGCAAGCGCCTGCCCGTGCCGCTGTTCCCGGGCTTCGACACGCTGGGCACCCTGGCACACCTGCGCAGGACCGGCTACGACTGGTCGTGGTTCATCCTGACGCAGAAGATCATCGCCCGCGAGTTCGCCTTGTCGGGCTCGGAGCAGAACCCGGACCTGACAGGCAAGAGCATATTGAAGGTGCTCGGGCGGCGGCTTGGTGTGCCGAGCCCGGTGGACGCCTTCAAGAAGCAGGGTGTGGATTTCATCGTGCGCAAGACCTTGCCCGAGCTGGTGGCCGAGATGAACGCCCGGGCTGGCGAGCCGTTGATCGACGGGGCCGCCCTGGAGCGCGAGATTGCGGCGCGCGACCGCGAGATCGATAACCCCTACACCAAGGACGCCCAGGTGACGGCGCTGCGCGGCGCCCGCAACTACGTCGGCGACAAGCTGATCCGCGTGGCGACGCCGCATCGCTTGCTGGACCCCAAGGCGGGACCGCTGATCGCCGTGCGCTTGTGGGTGCTGACGCGCAAGACGCTGGGCGGTCTGCAGACCGACCTGTCGGGGCGCGTGCTGCGGGCGGATGGGGAGCCGCTGGGCAACGTGTTTGCTGCCGGCGAGGTGGCAGGGTTCGGCGGCGGCGGGATGCACGGGTACCGCGCGCTGGAGGGGACGTTCCTCGGCGGGTGCCTGTTCTCGGGGCGCGTGGCGGGGAAGGGGGCGGCGGGAGGAGTAGGCTGATCGCAGCGCATCTGCCGATCGACGGGACGATTTGCGCAGGACCGGAGACGGTTGCAGGATAGGGTCGATGCCTGCCGTATGTCACTCCACGCTGCAATCCGGTACGTCTTGCTCGTCGCCATGTTCCAGAACCTGCGTACAAGCACCAAGCTCCTCATTCTATGCTCGACGTTCTCGATCTCCATTGGCGTTACCGTCTATGGGCTCGTCACGGAAAAGCTGATCGCAATCGACTTCGCCCGCCAGGAGCTTACGGGGAGCCGATACTTGCGGGCCGTCCGAGCCGTCTACCAGGAGATATTTGCGGTGTGGTCGGACGAGGTCGCCGGGCGCGCGCATGCGTCGGTCGACACGGTCGCGCAGGCGCTTGCCGACGCCGAGGCCGAGACCGGCGGGGCATTCCAGACGGCGGCCCTCGCAAAGTCGGTTGCGGTCGCGCTGCATGAGCGTGGGGTGGCCGCTGCGGAGGAGCGTCGGCTGGATGCCATAGTCCTCGATGCGTTGTCCAAGGCGCAAGCGTTAGCCGCGCGCATCGGCGACGACTCCAACCTGGCCTTGGATCCGGACCTCGACACGTACTATGTCCAGAGCATTATCATCCGCAAGCTGCCGACGCTTCTCCGCCGCTTGAGCGAGGTGCAGGAATCCTTCGAGATGAGCGTCAGGGCCGGGTCGCCGCCACTGGCGCGCGAGGGGCGTCTTCCTGTCCTGGCAAGCCTGCTGCGATCGACGGCCGCCGAGGTGAGGGAGGAGATAGAGTGCGCCTACCGCGGCAACCGGGACGGCAACCTGAGGAACGCCGTCGAGGCCGAGATCTCCGCCATGATCCTGGGCCTGAGCTCCTATCTCGAGGTGGTGAGCATCAGCATGCTCGGCGTCGACGCCAGGGATGCGGTCGGCTACGACCGGCTGCACGAGAGCGCCGTACGGCAGGTGATCGGCACTTGGACCGTCGCCCAGGCCGAGCTCGACCGTCTGCTGCAGCGGCGGATCGACAGCATGTTTGGGCGGATGGCGCTGGAACTCTTCCTGATCGGTGCGTTTGCCGGCATCAGCATTGTCATTGCCGTCCTCACGCACCGGCATATCGTGCGGCCCCTGGAGCGGCTGGAGGCGGTCGCATCCACCGTGCGCCAGACCAGGGACTACAGCCTCCGCGCCGAGCACGGCAGCCAGGACGAGATCGGCCGGGTCACCGTCGCTTTCAACGACATGCTTGCCGAGCTCGCCGCTGCGCGCATGCGCGAGGCCAACGAGCGCGCGGAGTTCGCGTGTGTCGCCCGCCTGACTGCGGCGGGCGAGATGGCGGCCTCGATCGCGCACGAGGTGAGCCAGCCCCTGGCGGCCATCGTAACCAGCGGCAATGCGGGCCTGCGCTGGCTCACCAACCCCACGCCCGATCTCAACAAGGTGCAGGCCGCCCTGCAGCGGATCGTCAGGGACGGGGGGCGGGCAGGCGATATCGTCGGCGGCATCCGGGCGATGTTCAAGAAGGACGCGCAGGAGAGGGCGCCGCTCGATGTCGGTGGGCTGGTCACGGACGTGGTCGCCCTGCTCGATAGCGAGTTGCGAAGCGAGCAAATCTCGGTACAACTTGAACGTGCGATGGACGTGCCCGGCGTCCTCGCCAATCGGGTGCAACTGCAGCAGGTCCTCTTGAACTTGATAGCGAATGCGATTGATGGCATGCGCACGGTTGTTGATCGGCCGCGGTTGTTGCGGATCGGCGTGGGGGCGAGCGGACCGGACGGTGTGGTCGTTCGCGTGGCGGACACAGGGACGGGCATCGATCCGGCGGTGAGAGATCGCATCTTCGATCCGTTCGTCACCACAAAAGCCGGCGGCATGGGGCTGGGGCTGTCGATCTGCCGGTCGATCGTCGAGGCGCATGGGGGGCACATGTCGGTGTCGGCCGTCGCTCCGTATGGGAGCGTCTTTCAATTTGCGCTGCCTCAGTCGAGGGACGGCGGGGCGTGATGACCGGCGACGGCGAAACGCAAGCAGTGGTCCTTGTCGTCGATGATGACGAGTCCTTGCGCCAATCGCTGGCAGATCTGTTCGCCACCGTGGGCTTGCGGGTCGAGACATTCGGCTCCGCGGCGGATTTCGTGCGGGACCGCGTCCCGGACGGGCCTAGCTGCCTCGTTCTCGACGTTCGTTTGCCCGGATTGAGCGGACTGGACTTTCACGCTGAGCTCGCCAAGGCGGGCATGCATCTGCCTGTCATCTTCATCACGGGCCACGGCGACATCCCGATGAGCGTTAGGGCAATGAAGGCGGGAGCGGTGGAGTTTCTGACCAAGCCGTTCCGCGACCAAGACCTGCTCGATGCCGTCCAGCGCGCGCTTGAGCTGGATCGGGTGCGGCGGGAGCGGCAGAAGCCGGTGGCGGAATTGCTGGCTCGCTTCGAGTCCTTGACTCTGCGCGAGCAGGAGGTGATCGGACTCGCCGGCGCGGGTCTGATGAACAAGCAGATTGCCGGCAAGCTCGGTTTGGCCGAGATCACGGTCAAGGTGCACCGAGGCAACGCCATGCGGAAGCTCGGCGCAAGGTCGCTGGCGGATCTGATCAGGATCGCGCAGACCCTGGGCCTCGATCGACCACAATGATGCGAAGGTAAACCCGGGTATAGCTTCCCACGCTCTCCGACCGTCCCTATTTGTCGTCGAGAAGCTCTGGAGCGACCGAGGAACGCTGCTTGTCCACTCTTCCCCTGATCTCGATTGTGGACGACGACGGGTCTGTCCGCGAGGCGACGGCGGACCTCATGGAGGCGCACGGCTATGCGGCTGCGGCGTTCGCGTCGGCCGAGGAATTCTTGCAGTCTGAGCAGGTTCGCACGACCTCCTGCGTGGTCACCGACGTGCGTATGGCCGGGCTGAGCGGCGTCGAGCTGCAGCGCCGTCTGACCAATGTCGAGCCCCGGATTCCCGTCATATTCCTCACGGCATTTCCAGAGGAGCATTTGCGGGCAGCCGCGCTCAAGGGGGGTGCGCGCGGCTTCTTCACCAAGCCGGTCAACGAGAGCTCCCTGCTTCTTTGCATCGAGAGGGCGCTCGGAAGGTCGTAGTGCCATCGCACCGCAGCGATACCGCGCGCCGGGATGCGGCGCGCGTCCTCGCGGAGGCATGGCCGGCTCCATTTCGCGGTCCGTGTGCCCACGTGTCCGCCTGCGCCCGGGACAGCATTCCGCCGCGGCCCGAAGATCGTCTTGCTGCGGGATGTTTGGCCGCGCATCCGGTCTCCGCATGGTGGAGGTGCCAGCGTCAATCTAGACTCACGGATAGGATCGTCATCGATTCCGATATCGCCCGGAAACACACGCACAATCGATAACATTGAACTCATAACGGATCATTTGCGGCAATGCACTGGGGCGAATCCAGACGATCCGCCGCGAAACTGTGCCGATCGCGCGTACCTGTGCAGGCGGAACGCCTTTGACCCGAGCAGCACAGGGAGCAGGCTTTGATCACGAATAGACCGTTGCGGAAGGCGCTTTATTTGCAAGTGCGAGACATGCTGGCGGAGCGGATCGCCCGCCGAGAGTGGAAACCGGGCTTCGTCGTTCCCAACGAGGGCGAGTTGGCGCGAGAGCTTGGAGTCAGCGCAGGAACTGTGCGCAAGGCGCTCGACCTGATGGAGGAGGGGCGCCTGGTGACGCGGCGGCAGGGCAAGGGGACGTTTGTCAAGGACCAGGCCTCTGATTCCGCGGTGGCGCGCTTCAACAAGCTGCGTGGCCCCAACGGCGAGCGCGTCTCCGAGGCGGCGAGACCGGTGGACATCACGGAGGGTGCCGCCAGCGAGCTGGAATGTGGGCGCCTCGGCTTGCGGGCGGGTGCCGATGTCTTTCGTGTTCACCGGCTGCGGCGCGCCGGGGCGCAGAACGTCCTGGTCGAGGAGGCGACACTGCCGGCCGAGCTGTTTCCGGGCTTGTGCGACAAGAGGGCGGTCTGCGACGACATCAGCCTGCTCGCCCAGGAGTACGGCTTGTTGCTGGGCAGGGCGGAGGAGCGCGTCGCTATCGACGCGGCTCCAAGCGCCGTGGCGGATCGGCTCGGCGTCGCCTCGGAAACGCAGCTGATGATGCTGGATCGGGTGATCTTCATGCTCGATGGACGCCCAGTCGAGTGGCGCCGGGCGTACTGCCACCTGGCGGGCGGATACTATGTGACGGAGATGAACTGAGGCGGGGCGGCGACAGGGCGGAGGCTCTGGCGCTGGGCTCCGGCCTATCCACGGTCTTGGGCTGGACGGATGCGTCTGGCCATGGCCCCGCACGGGATATCGGTGTACGCGGAGCGTGTCGCCGGAGCTCGATTCGGCGAAATTGGCGCGAAACCACATCGGTGGGAGCACGGCAATGATCGCCATTGGGGAGATCGTCGACAGGCTGGCGCGGAATGCGCAGCCCAACTATCGCCAGACATTCGAAAGCGGAGACCGCGTCCTCGCCCTCTACGGCATCGACCGGCCGCTCAGGGTAGCGCACTTCCTGGCGCAGGTGCTGCACGAGACCGGGGGGCTCACCGTCCTCGAGGAGAACATGAGCTACCGGGCGGAGCGCATCGTCGAGGTGTTCGGGCCGGGGCGGCACTCGGCTGCGGTGGGGCTCGATGAGGCGCGCTCGCTGGCGCGCCACCCGGCGGCGCTGGCGGAGCGGGTGTATGGGCTCGGCAATCCGCGGAAGGCGAGGGAGCTTGGCAATACCGAGCCCGGCGACGGCTTCCGCTATCGCGGGCGCGGCGTGCTGCAGACCACCGGGCGCGGCAGCTACAAGCGGCTCGGCCAGCGCGCCGGCGTCGGTTTCGAGGCGAGCCCCGAGCTGGTGATCTCGGCGCAGCACGCACTGAGCCCGGCCCTGCTGGAATGGGCGGAAGGGAGCCTAAACGCGGCGGCAGACCGCAACGACATCGCCGCCATCACGCGCCGCATCAACGGCGGCTTCAACGGCTTCGCCGACCGCAAGGCGTGGTTCGACAAGGTCTGGCGGCTGGTGAAGGACGGCGTGACGGTGGATGGTGCGGACAGCCTTGGGATGAGCGCGCGGGCGGCTGAGACGGTGCCGCCCGAGGCGCGGGAGCCGTGGCGCGTGGCCCGCGCCGACCCGCAGGTCAGGGAGTTGCAGGAGGCGCTGCGCACGTTCGCCATTGCGCCGGACCTGGCGGTGGATGGCCGCTTCGGTCCGAAGACGCGCGCGGCGCTCGTCGAGTTCCAGCGGCTGGCGCAGATCCCGGCCGACGGCATCTATGGCCCCGTTACCAGGGCGGCGCTGCGGCTGCGGCTCGATGCGATCCGCTGAGGGCGGGCTCTCTGGGCTTGCGCCGCTGCGATTGCGCCGGCCGCCGCGTCCGGGCATCCGCTCGGAACGTCGTGGATTATCGGTGCAACGCCGCTTCGCGGCATCGCACCCCACGATCTTCGCTCAGTCGCGCCAGCGGGCGAGATAGCGCTCGCGGGCGTCGGCGCGCGCGCGGGCGCGGGCCTCGGTGCCGTCGCGCCGGGCCTGCAGATAGCGCTGGCGGGCCTCCTCGCGCCGCCAAGCCCAGTTCTCCCGCCTGTTGCGCCATTCGGCGAGGCGCTGCTGGTGGCGCATCTCGATTTGGTAGCGCCAGGACCTGCTCCCGTAGCGGATGCGGCGGTCGTCGTCGCGATCGACGCGGTCGCGCCCATTGCCCCTTTCGGGGACGGCCACCACCGCCGGCGCTGCCCCCCTCTCTGGCGCAGCGCACGGCCGCCCCTTGATCGTGCACTGGACGAGGTTATTCAACACCTTGCCCTGGGTAATCCCGCATTCGTGGCTCTTGCCGACCGCGAGCTCCCACTGCTTCCAGCGGTCGCCGTGGGTGGAGGCAACCTCGCGCTCCCACGCGGCCACGGCGTCCCGCATGGCAGCGCCGTTGCCTTCCAGCTCCTTGCCTCTACTGAAGGGCCGCCACTTGCCGCGTCCGGTGGCGTTGACGTATCCGGCCTTGCAGGCGTCGTCCTGCGCGCCAGCGGGCTCCATTGTGGCGCCCGCGATCAGGAGCGCCGTGCCCGCTGCCGCGCCGCAAAGCACTCGTGCCGCTGCAATCATAGCGAATGTCTCCCCCAACGCTGTCCGCACCGCGCCAACCTCCGCCGGGCCGCCCATGCTCGATGGCTCACGACGCCGTGATTGCGCTGCGGGTGTCCCTCAATCCTTCAAGTGCCGCCTGCGGAAGGTGTCAAGCTCTTCCAAGCCCGCCTCCGGCAGACTCCGCCAGTCCCGCCGCAAAAATAGCCCAGGCGCCGCAGGAAGGCCACAGAGTTCCCTGCGAAGGGCGTGCAGACGTCCGGGCACGGGTGCAAGACCGCCACGGTGCGCGGTGAGCGTGTGTTGGTGCGCGTGTGCTGCTGCGCGGTGAGTGTGTATTGGGATAGTGTGTCTGCGGGCGCCCTGCGATGGCCGCGGGGTATCGGGGGATCGCCGACGGCAGGATGGCCGTCGAGCGGAGCTGGGCCGGGGCGTATGGACGGGTTGGCATTGATTCTGGCGGCGGTCGCCGTGGTAGTGGCATTCCGCCAGCGGCGCCGGATTGCGGCGCTGCAGGCGACTCTGGTGGGGTTGGCGGACGCGGTGAAGTCGCTGCGGGCGCAGATCGCCACCGCGGGCTCTGCGGCTCGCGAGGCCCCGCCCGCGTCAGCGTCCGGGCAGCCGGAGGCAGACGAGCGGGAGCCGGCTGCCGATGCGACTGCTGCCGCTGAAGCGCCTGCAGCCCCATCCGAACGGCCGAAGACACCCATACAACCTGTGGCGCCCGTGCAACCCGTTCGACCTGAGTTGCCGGCGCAGCCGACGGGACCTGCCGTGGCCTCGGCCAGCCTGGAGGAGCGGCTGGGGACGCGCTGGGCCGTGTGGGTCGGAGGGTTGGCGCTGGCCCTCGGCGGTTTTCTGCTGGTGCGCTATTCCGTCGAGCAGGGGATGTTCAGCCCGGCGGTCCGGGTGGGGCTTGGCGCGGTGCTCGCAGCGGCGCTCATTGCCGGCGGCGAGTGGTTCCGCCACGGCGAGCGGGCCTCGCCTGTTGCAGTGGTGCCGGCGGCGCATATCCCCGGCATCCTGACGGCCGCGGGCACGGCAATCGCGTTCGCCGTAGCCTATGCCGCACACGCGCTCTATGGGTTCATCGGGCCGGCGGCGGCCTTTGTGGCGCTGGGAGCCATCGCCGTCGCCACCATGCTGGCCGCGGCGCTGCACGGGCCGGCGCTGGCCGGGCTGGGCCTCGCCGGCGCCCTGGTGGTGCCGCTGCTGGTGAGCTCCGACCAGCCGAGCCCGTGGCCGTTGGTTCTCTATCTGATAGCGGTGGCCGGGGCGGCCTATGCCCTGGCCCGGATGCGGCGCTGGCTGTGGCTGGCCGCGGCCGTGGTGGCCGGCGCGGTGCTGTGGGGCCTGGTGCTGCTGGCGCCCGCAGGGAGCGTCGGCGGCCCTGCAGGCGCGTCCGCAGCGTGGGCCACGGCGCTGCTCGTGCATGTGGCCATGCAGCTCGGGCTGGCGGCGCTGTTCATGGCCGTGGAGCCACATCTCGGTACGGCCGATGCCGACGCCTGGCCGGACTGGATCGCCGGCCTGGCGCTGGCGGCGCTGACGGCACTGGCCGTGCTGGCGCTCGATGCCACACGGACCGAGGAGCAGTGGACGTACTTTGCCGTGGCGGCGCTTGCCATCCTCGGCGCCACGGCGTGGCGGAGCGCGCCGGCGGCCTCCGCCGCGGTGCTGGCGGGCATCCTGGCGCTGGCGGGCGTGAAGGTGTGGCCGGGGCTGGCGGCGCCGCCGGATGCGAGCCTGCTGGCGCCGGCGCTCGTGGGGGTGCTGCGGCTGCCGGACAACGTGGTGAGCTTCCTCGCCTTCGCCGGGCTCTCGACCCTGTCGGTCGGGGCGATGGCGACGCTTCGATTGTGGCGCGGGCGGGTGCTGCCGCTGCCGACGGCGGGGCTCTATGCGCTGGCCGGCGTCGTGCCGCCACTGCTGGCGCTGGTGCTCGCCTACCTGCGCGTCACCCAGTTCGACCGGTCGATCTCGTTTGCGCTGCTCGCGGTGGTGCTGGCGGCGGCCTTCTATCTGGTGGCGGACCGCTTCGACAGAAGCGCGCCGCGGGAGGAGAGAACGCCCGTCAGCGGTCTCGCCATCGGCAGCTTCGCCTCGGGTGTGGCTGCGGCCATGGCGCTGGCCTTCGTGATGGTGCTCGACCGCGGCTATCTCACGGTGGCGTTCGCCGTCACGGCCTTTACCACGGCGATCTTCGCCGTCGTCGACCGCATCCCGCTGCTGCGCGGCGTGGTGGTCGCCCTTGGCCTGATCGTGCTGGGCCGGTTGGCGTGGGACCCGCGCATCATGGGCGCCGACGTGGGCACTTGGCCGATCTTCAACTGGCTGCTGCTGGGCTACGGCGTGCCGGCGGCGGCGTTCCTCGGCGCAGCCCGCATCCTGAGGCGCGAGGCCGACGACCTCGCCGCCCGCACCTGCGACGCGCTGGGCGTACTGCTCGCAGCGCTGCTCGTGTTCTTCCAGATCCGCCATGCGCTCAACGGCGGCGATGCGCTGGCGCGCGGGTCGGGCCACGTCGAGCAGGGGCTGATCGCGCTGACGAGCCTCGGCTTCGCGGGCGTGCTAATCCGCATGGATCTGGCCCGCGCCAACCCGGTGTTCCGGGCGGCGTCGCTGATCTTCGGCGTCGTCTCGGCGGGCGTGACGCTGGTGGGGCTCGGGCTTATCGAGAACCCGCTGCTCACATCCGAGCCCGTGCGCGGGCCAGTGGCATTCAGCTCGCTGCTGATCGCCTACCTGCTGCCCGGGCTGGCGGCCGTGCTGGTGGGCCGCATCGCCCGCGGCGTGCGGCCGGCCTGGTACGTGCGGGGCGCCGCCGCGCTCGCCCTTCTGCTGGTGTTCGGCTACGTGACGCTCACGGTGCGCCACGCCTTCCAGGGCGAGCGCCTGTCCATCTGGCAGGGCGCCGGCGCCCCCGAGGTGTGGTCCTACTCGGTGGCCTGGCTGGCGCTGGGACTGGCGTTCCTGGGCTACGGGCTATGGCGCGGTTCCATCGAGGCGAGGCTGGCGTCCGCCGCGCTGGTGGTGCTGGCGGTACTCAAGGTGTTCCTCTACGACATGACCGGCCTCGGCGGCTTCTGGCGCGCGTTCTCGGTGATCTGCCTCGGCGCGGTGCTGATCGGCATCGGGCTGGTGTATCAGCGGCTGGTGTTCGCCCGCCGTGCAGCCCCGCCCCAGTCATGACGCATGGTCCGGCGCGCCGGCAGCACTCAATGCGCCGCACGGTGCGCGCAGCGGAAGCTGGACCGGGTCGCATCGTACGGGTTGCCAGCCGGGGCAGATACTCGCAATCGTTACTGGGAGTCCGCTTGCCTCCGGACTAATATTGCATCGCTAGCCGGGGGATCACGCCAACGAGCGGAATAGGTCCATGGCAAGCAAACTGGCTACCTTGGGCGGGGCCGCTTTGGCACTGCTCTTGGTCTTAAGTCTCCCCGTCGCCGCAGTTGCCAGAGGTGGTGGCGGCGGACACGGCGGTGGTGGCGGACACGGCGGTGGTGGTGGGCACTTCGGCGGGTTCGGCGGTGGACACATGGGTGGGCCCCACATGGGCGGGCCCCACATGGGTGGGCCCGGCATGGGTCGCGCACACATGGGTGGGCAATTCGGCTTCGCCCCCAGGGGTGCGCATTTCGCCAACCGTCACGCGTTCCACGACAGGCGGTTTCATCACCGGCGCGTCTTCGTAACCGCCCCGTTCTTCGGCTACGACTATGGGTACGGCTACGGCTCCGGCTGCTATTGGCTGAGGCGAAATGCAGTCGCCACAGGCAGCGGCTACTGGTGGAGTCGCTATAACGCCTGCCTCTACGGGTACTGAAAGCCCGCGTGGCGCAAGCGATAGGGCTGCTGCTGCCGGAACTGGCGGCAGTGGCGGTAGCCCTTATCGCCCGCGGCGTGTAGCTGGCCTGACATGTGCGGGGCGCCGCCGTGGCGCTGCTGCTGGTGTGCCACGCCTTCCAGGGCGAGGGTTTGCCGATGTGGCAAGGTGCGGGCGCGCCCACGGTGTGGTCCTGCTCGGTGGCATGGCTGGCGCTGGCACCGGCTTGCGCCACGGGCCATGGCGGCGAGCCGATCAAGGCGCGCCGCGCCTTCGCTGTCGGCGTTCAAGGTGTCCCTCCACGATGTGACCGGCCTCGGCGGCTTCTGGCGCGCGTTCTCGGTGATCTGCCGGGGCGCAGGACTGAGGCATCGGGCTGGTGTATCAGCAGCGGGTGTTTGCGCGGCGGGTTGGGGAGTGAGGGTTGCGGTCGCCAGTGCTCCTGACGGCAGCGTACCCGGATATCGGTGCTGAAAGGGACGTCCTTGGAGTGCCTGTTCTTGGGTGGCGGGGCCGGTTGACGCACCACCCAATCTGCGACGACTTTGCCTGTTTTTCTGTGTGCGCCATCTCCTTGAGTTGCCCTAATATTGGGCGGGGTATGCGTTTTTGGGGGAGACCATGGCAGTTTCTGCGATGCCAGTTAGCTGGGAGCTTCTTGGGCTGTTGGGAGGCGCCTCGGCGACAGCGTTTAGTGGAGGGTGGGCGTTGGCCCGAGTCATTGCGGGCGCACAGATTGACACATTGAAGCATCAAGTAGCGTTCGCAAAACAGCGAGCCGACACGCTCGATGTGGATCTTGAGAAGCTGAAAGCACGATACGAGAACGCGGAGAGACACATTATCTCGAAGTCCAACGAGAATGCGAAACTTATTGCGGATCTGCAGGCAATTTCGGTTCAACGAGAAAGCGATGAGGGCCTTCGAGCACAATTGCAAGTCGTTGACGACCTAAGAGCGCGTCTCGCGAAGTTTGAGCAGCTGAGCAGCGCCCTTATGGGTGCAGATGACGAGGTCTGGAACCTGAGAGATGCTCTACCACCAGAGCGATTCGAAAGTCGAATGCGGGAGAGCGAGCTCAAGGTTTGCACGGTCATCAACCTAAAGGGTGGCGTGGGCAAGACGACCCTTGTTGCCAATCTTGCGGCTTACTTCGCCAAGAAGCATGGCAAGAAAGTCCTCGTGATAGATTTCGACTACCAAGGATCGCTTACGCGCATGATGGTGCTCGGGGCACAGATTCCTCTGGGATCGAGCATCCTTGCCGACACCCTTCTCGGTGGCGAGGTCGACGGCAAACGTACGGCACAGTTGGGCCGCGAACTAGGAGCGATTTTGCCGGGAATGCGCCTGATCACATGTGGTCAGACTTTTGATGGTTTCGAGAATCGCACGCTCTTGCGCTGGTTACTTGGTGATACCAAGGACGACGTCCGTTTTCGGCTAGCAGGTCTTTTGTTGAGCCCAGAGATGGAGAGGGAGTTCGATCTTGTGCTGATCGATGCGCCTCCGCGGCTCAGCACCGGAGCGATGAATGCATTGTGTGCGAGCCACGCGATCCTTGTTCCCACAATCCTTGACGCCCTGTCGGTGGACGCCGTTGGTCGCTTCCTCCAGCGCGTCAACCGCTTCCGCCAGCTCAATCCGGCTCTTGAGTTTGCTGGAGTCGTCGGAACGCTAACGGAGCAGACAGGTCTGTTGCCGAGGGAGAGAGAAGCGCTCGATAGCGCCAAGACAGCTCTTGCCTATTGGCACGGGCGTGCCCACGTCTTTAACCGAAACATCAGGCATTTCAGTGCTCTCGCGAAGGCGGCTGGCAAGGCGATTGGGTATCTGGAGGGTGGCCGAGAGGGGAGGGAAGTGCAAGCCGTGTTCAATGAACTTGGCTCCGAGATCGTGGAGAAGCTGGCGCTATGAAGGTCTCGCAACTCCGCGCGACACTCGAGGAGTTCGCGACTATTCATGAGGGGACCGGTAGCAAGGAGAAGGCGGACGCCCTTCGGGCGTTAGCGCAAGCGCTGAAGGCAGCAGACAAGAGAGAGGTTAAGGAGGTTATCCCGGCTTTTGAACGGGCGGCCGCTGTTGCCATTTCCGCCAGTGGGCTAGCATCAAGGCGATGATTCGGCGGAGATTCTTGAATGCGGGTGCGTGACCTTCGTGGCCTCCTTCGGGATTTGGAGCGCATCTTTGGGGTCTCAGGCGCGAAGACGCAGCAGGATGCCGTCGCGAACGTTGCTGACGCACTCCCTCATGATCGGGGGCAAGAGCAAGACCTTGCCGTCTACCTGAAGAAGGTTGAGGAGGAACTGGCAGACGACGCTGCACCACCAAGTGCCAAGTATGTGCGTCGACTTCGAGAGGCAGGCTTAGCTGAGGACGCTTTCTTAGCGGCACTCAATTCGATTGAGGCCGACAAGAGGATAAAGAAGGCTGACCTGCTGGCCATTGCGCAAGCTTATACAGGCTCCGCAGATCGCAAGGCGTCTGTGAGGAGCCTGCTCAAACAAATGAGGGCTCATTTTTATACGAAGCTCTATGAGCGCGACGCGAACGAGTTGGCGAAACGGGCAACACCGGTCTGACGCCCTCAGTTCGCAAACCTGAACAGCATCACGTCCCCGTCGCGCACCATGTACTCCTTCCCCTCCAGCCGCATCTTCCCTGCCGCTTTGGCGGGCTGCTCGCCGCCGAGCGCCACGTAATCCTCGTAGGCGATGGTCTCGGCGCGGATGAAGCCTTTTTCGAAGTCGGTGTGGATGGCGCCGGCGGCGCGGGGGGCCTTGGCGCCGGAGGTGACGGTCCAGGCGCGGGCCTCCTTGGGGCCGGCGGTGAAGAACGTGATCAGGTCGAGCACGCGGTAGCCTTCGCGGATCAGGGCGTTGAGGCCGGGCTCCTTCAACCCCAGCTGCTCCAGGTACTCGGCGCGCTCGGCAGGCTCCAGGGCGGCCAGCTCCGCCTCCAGCTTGGCGCAGATGACGACGCAGCCGGCGCCCTCGGCTGAAGCGCGCTCCGCCACGGCCGCGGAGAGCGCGTTGCCGCCGATCGAGCCCTCGTCGACGTTGCACACGTAGACCACGGGCTTGGCGGTGAGGAGCTGCAGGAGGCGCCAGGGCCGCTCCTCCTCGGGCGTGAGCCTGGCGAGGCGGGCCGGCTTGCCGGCGCTGACCAGCTCCAGCGCCTTGTCGATCAGCGCCAGTTGCTGGGCCATTTGGGCCTTGGCCTCCTTGTCGCCGGAGGTGGCCTTCTTGGCGAGCGGCTCGCGGCGGCGCTCCAGGCTCTCCATATCGGCGATCATCAGCTCGGTCTCGACCGTCTCGGCGTCGGCGATGGGGTCGATGCGGCCCTCGACGTGGGCCACGTCCTCATCCTCGAAGCAGCGCAGCACGTAGGCCACCGCGTCCACCTCGCGGATGTGGGCCAGGAACTGGTTGCCCAGGCCCTCGCCCTTGGAGGCGCCGCGCACCAGGCCGGCGATGTCCACGAAGGTGAGGCGGGTCGGGATGGTCTGGGCGGAGCCGGCGATCTCGGCGACCTTATGGAGGCGCGGGTCGGGCACGCCCACGTCGCCCACGTTGGGCTCGATGGTGCAGAACGGATAGTTGGCGGCCTCGGCCGCCGCCGTCTGGGTGAGGGCGTTGAAGAGGGTGGACTTGCCCACGTTGGGCAGGCCCACGATGCCGCATTTGAAGCCCATCGCTGGGGGTCCTCAGGTTCTTGAATGTCAGTGCTCGCGCTCAGCTGCGCCCGCGCAGCCAGCGCTTGAGGCTATCGGCCAGCGACCCGCCACGTTGTGCCCCAGGGGCCGGAGCGGCGGCCGGAGCAGGCGCGGGGTTCGCCGCCGACCGCGGGGGCGGGGCAGGCTTGGCCGGGGCGGATGCGCCACGGGGCTGGGCCTCGCTGCCGGCCACGGCGGCCGTCTTCTCTGGCTTGCCGCCACCGGCGGCTCCGTCGTCCGGCGCGCCGCCCTTTCTGCGCGAGGCGTGGGCCTGCGCGCCCTGCAGCCGGCGCGTCGCGTCGGTCAGGAAACGGGCGTCGTCGCCGGCGGCGAGCCGGGCCGCGGCGTTGGCAATGGCGTCCAGCATGGGGTCCAGCCAGGCCTCATCGTCCCTGGAGAAGTCGTGCAGGACGTAGCCGATCACGGCCTCCTTCGAGCCCGGATGACCGACGCCGATGCGCACCCGCGCGTACTCGTTGCCCACATGCGCCGAGATGGACCGCAGGCCGTTGTGGCCGGCATTGCCGCCGCCGGCCTTGATCTTGAGCTTGCCGGGCGCCAGGTCGATCTCATCGTGGAAGACGTAGATGTCGGCCTCGGGGATCTTGAGATACCGCTGGGCCTCGCCCACGGCCTGGCCGCTGTCGTTCATGTAGGTCTGGGGCATCAGCAACATGACGCGGCGGCCGCCGATGGGCCCCTCGGTGACGAGGCTGTGGTAGCGCTTCTTCCACGGGCCTAGCCCATGCCGGGCGGCGATCCGCTCCAGGGCCATGAAGCCCACGTTGTGGCGGTGGCGCGCGTAGCCCTTGCCCGGATTGCCGAGGCCTACGAAGAGCTTCATGGAGAGTTACCCGTCGTGGCCCCAGGGGTCCAGCTGGGCCCGGCGGAAGCCCGGCCCAGGCAACCGATCTGGGGGCTACTTCTTGCCCTTGTCGCCACCCTTGGCGGGAGCAGCTGCGGGCTTGGCGCCAGCGGCGTCCTTGCCGGCGGGAGCCTTGGCGCCAGCGGCCGCCTTGGCGTCGGCCGGAGCGGCGGCAGCACCCTCGGCGGCGGCCGGGGCGGCACCCTCGGCGGTCGGAGCGCCGGGCGTACCCGTCGTCGCGCCCTCCTCCTCGACCCGGTGGCCGGCGACGGTGGCGACCGTGAAGTCACGGCCCTGGATGGTGGGCTTCACGCCGGGCGGCAAGGCGATGGCCGAGATATGGATGGAGCGGCCGATCTCGAGGCCGTCCAGGCTGAACTCGAACGCATCGGGGATGGCGTCGGACGGGCAGGTCACCTCGACCTCGTGGCGGACGATGTTGAGAACGCCGCCGCGCTTGAGGCCCGGCGACAGGGCCTCGTTGACGAACCGCACCGGCACGCTCACGCGGATGCGCGAGCCGGGGCTCACGCGCTGGAAATCCACGTGCACCAGCTTGCCGTTCACCGGGTGCAGCTGCACCTCGCGCGGAATCACGCGGGTCTTGGCGCCGTCCAGGTCGAGCTCGATGACGGTGGAGAGGAACCGGCCGCGGTTCATCAGGTTGACCAGCTCGTTGGACTGCAAGGCAATATTCTCGGGCGCGCCGCCGTCGCCATAGATCACGCCCGGCACGGCGGCCTGGCGGCGAACCTCGCGCGCTCCGCCGGTGCCGGCGCGCGTCCGCGCGGAGGCCTTGATCTCGCTGACCTGAGCCATAGCCGAAAACTCCAATTGGAAACGGGCCGCGTCGCGGTGGCGGCGGCTCCGGGGATTGTGCGAGCCTGGATTTGGGGCGCCTTATAGCGGTCCCTTCTCCGCCGTGCAACGCCTGCGGTGCCAGTCCGGGTGTGGGCGGGGTGACGCGGTCCACGTCCCCAGAGGCGCTCGGGGCAGGTTTCCGCGTGCAAGGGCCTTGGCGGACCGATATGCTCGACCCTGAAAGCAAGACGCTCAAGGACGCTCCGGCGGAGGAGGGAGAAGCTTGAGGATGGCGCTTCCGCCAATCCGTCTGCCCAGCCGCTGGGCGGCGTGGACAGCCCTGATCCTGGGCGTCGGCCTGCTGCTGGCGTCCGGCGCCGGGCGGCCGTCGGCGCAGCCGGCGGAGCGACCTGCCGCAGACCGGCCAGTGGACCGTCCAGTGGATCGGCCAGTGGATCGGCCGGTGCTGCTGGTGGACATCAAGGGCGCCATTGGCGTGGTCTCGGCCGGGCAGATGACCAAGGCCCTGCAGCGCGCCGCCGCAGCCGGCGCCCAGGCCCTGGTGGTGCGCCTGGACACGCCCGGCGGCCTCCTCTCCTCCACCCGCGAGATGATCCACGCGATCCTCGCCTCGCCGGTGCCGGTGGTGATGTACGTGGCGCCCAACGGCAGCCGGGCGGCCAGCGCCGGGACCTACCTCATGTACGCCGCCCACGTGGCCGCGATGGCGCCCAGTACGCATCTGGGAGCCGCCACGCCGATCTCCCTCACGCCTACGGGCTTCCCCGGCTCGCCGCCGCAGAGCCCGCCGCCGCAGCCGGGGCCGGACGCTTCCAAGGACGGCAAGGACAAGGAGACCGCGCCCGCCGACGGCAGGACCGCCGCCGAGCGCAAGGCCATCAACGATGCGGTGGCCTATATCCGCTCCCTGGCGGAGCTGAGGGGGCGCAATGCCGACTGGGCCGAGCGGGCGGTGCGCGAGGCGGCCACCCTTACGGCGTCGGCCGCCCTCAAGGAGCGCGTCATCGACCTCATCGCGGAGAATGTCGACGACCTGCTCGCACAGATCGACGGGCGCACGGTCAAGACCCAGGCGGGCGAGGTGCGGCTGGAGACCAGAGGCAGCCGGGTGGTCGAGTTGAAGCCCGACTGGAAGACCGAGATCATGCAGGTGATCTCCGACCCGAATGTCGCGCTCATCCTGATGACGATCGGCATCTACGGCATCCTGTTCGAGTTCTGGAACCCCGGCGTGGTCGCTCCCGGCGTGATCGGCGGCATCTGCCTGATCGTGGGGCTGACGGCCCTCTCGGTGCTGCCCGTCAACTACGCCGGCCTGGCGCTGCTGGCACTCGGCGTCGCCCTGATGGTGGCTGAGGCGTTCCTGCCCAGCTTCGGCGTCGTCGGGCTGGGCGGCATCGCCGCCTTCGCCATCGGTGCGCTGTTCCTGTTCGACCCCGACCAGTCCGACATCCCGATCCAGGCCTCGTGGCCGGTGGTCGCCGGCCTCACGGCGTTGAGCGCCGTCTTCTTCCTGGGTGTCCTGGGGCTGGCGGTGCGGGCGCGCCGCCGCCCGGTGGTGACGGGGTCCGAGGAGATGATCGGCAGCGTCGGGGAGGTCGTGCAGTGGACCGGCAGCAAAGGCCGCGTGCGCGTGGCCGGCGAGATCTGGGCCGCCGAGTCGCCGCTGATCCTGGCCGAGGGCCAGAAGGTGCGCGTCGCCAGCCGCAGCGGGCTTGTCCTGGCGGTCGAGCCCAAGACCTGAGTCTTACCTACGAGGATTGAGAGGAGGAAGCATGCCAGCACTGTTCTCCGGGTTGTTTCCCCTTATCGTCGTCGTTCTGCTGCTCGCCTACTCCATCCGCGTGCTGCGGGAGTACGAGCGGGCCGTGGTGTTCATGCTCGGGCGCTTCTGGAAAGTGAAGGGGCCGGGCCTCGTGCTCATCGTTCCCTTCGTCCAGCAGATGGTGCGCATGGACCTGCGCACCCGCGTGCTCGATGTGCCGCCGCAGGACGTGATCTCCAAGGACAACGTCTCGGTCAAGGTCAACGCCGTCGTGTATTTCCGGGTGATCGATCCCGAGAAGGCCGTCATCCAGGTCGAGCTGTTCGAGGCGGCGACCAGCCAATTCGCGCAGACCACGCTGCGTTCGGTCCTCGGCCAGCACGACCTCGATCAGATGCTCTCCGAGCGCGAGAAGCTCAACGTCGAGGTGCAGCGTATTCTGGACGAGAGAACCGATGCCTGGGGCATCAAGGTCAGCAACGTCGAGCTCAAGCACATCGACCTCAACGAGACCATGATCCGCGCCATCGCCAAGCAGGCCGAGGCCGAGCGCCTGCGCCGCGCCAAGATCATCGACGCCGAAGGCGAGCTGCAGGCCGCCGAGCGGCTGGCCCAAGCCGGCGAGATCCTGTCCAAGCGGCCGGAGGCGATGCAGCTCAGGTATCTGGGCACGCTGCTGAATATTGCGGGTGAACGGAGCAACACCATCGTGTTCCCGCTTCCGATGGGCGACCTGGCGAAGGCGCTGGGGTTGGGGGAGAAGAAGGAGTAGGGGGCGGACGGGGTCAGATCCGCGGGTCTCAATTTGGAGTCATCGATTGCCTGGAGTGAACGGCGAGAAGAGATCGCGCATCTTGGCGGGAACGATCCTATCCGTATCGTCCACGCTCGTAGTCCGCGGCCTTGGACGCCCGTCGCTGGTTAGGATCTCAAATTCTTTCAGCTCTCTGAGGTCGACAATGGTGTTGGACAGGAGGCGCTTGGTGGCTGGCGTCTCGTTGCACACGCTGTTGAAGAGATCGAGGAGGGTCGGGGGTGGATCACCGGACTTGTGTGCCGAAAGGACCTTTTCGGGCAATTCCTCCATCAATGCTTTCTTGGAGCGAGCCTGTGCATTGTCGTCGAATATGAAATCGAAAGGTGTTTGATCGATTGGTTGTTCTGGATCGTAGCCAAGCATCCGCAGACCTGCGCGACCGTGATGCACGAAGTGATTTTGCATGCGCCAGTGCAGCGCAGTCATCTCATCGCGAGCTGTTGGATGCTTGGAGATGTGAACAAGCCAGTAGGCCCTATGACTCTCGACAGACTTAACAAAAAACGGCGTGTAATATGGTGCGCCGGTGTGCTTGACGAGATGCTTATAGAGCAGATTCTGGATAAGCCAACGCGCTTCCCGTTGACCTTTGAGATGTAGCATCTGCTGGAGGTCGGTCAGCGACAGCTCGACAGGCTTGACGGCCTTGAGGAAGCTCTCTTCGGTTGAGAGATAGTCGATAAGCCAATCGACGTTGAAAGTGAGAATGATTTCTGGGTTGACGAGTTGTTCCAAGATTGTGCGGATGGTTTGGAGCGAAACATCGGAATAACCGTACTGATCGAGAAAGAAAATGGCACGGTCGGCGCGCCCTCTCGATTTGATGCGCGCAATGATGCTAGGCAAGGCATTTTCGAAGATGTCGTGGATGATACTCAGTCTGTTGCCGACGAGTGGTGCGTGCGGAGACGCTTTGATGGTTGCACTGAGGAATTCGACGTTCTGCTTTTTGCGATCGACAAAGATAAATTCGCTGTCAATGCGGATTGGCTTGGTGCGTTCGGCATTGACGCGCGCCTCGACTGCCACCAACTCGTCGAGTGCGATCAGCGGAGATCCTGGAACGATGATGCCTCCGCGGGTATACTGTCCACCACCGGCAAAGCCGTCGACGATGGTCAGTTTCAGGACTTCTCTGCGCGGATTGGCGGTCAAAACCTCAACGTACGTCGCCGCATATTGGCGCAGCACCGCGTGCTTCGCGGCACTGTGGTCGTCAAGAGGAGGTGGGCTTGCGCCAAGCTGCCAACTATACCTGCCGTCCGACATTCGGTAATTCCCCCGCGACGCTCAAAGTCATCGAAGGAAGCTGAGACCACAACTTACCGTCGATTGAACGCCCATTGGCTTTTTTCGATCGACGAATACCGTCCGGTCCCCAGGCCCCCCACTGCTTAAAGAAGAATGGTACTCCAGCATCCTCACATTGATCGCGCACTTTGCGTACCCATTTCGGATTCATAGGTCTCGCGCCGCGCCCCGATTCTCCCCCGACTATCACCCAGTGGATCTCCCGTAGTGGCAACCAACCTGGATCGGCGATCAAAGGCTCGACAGACAGAAAGCGGACCTTGGATTTGATCCTCACCAAGGGTGCAATACGCGGCACACCATGCTTACGGTTCTCGACAGATACGCCAAGCCATGCGTTGGCGGGTACCTTTGCCTTGCCGAAGTACCCAAGCATCCGATCAGCACGCTTCGTGAGAATTTGGAACTGATGGTGCGGTGTAGCCCGAATGACTTCCAGCACTCGGTCCACATATGGAAAAGGTACCTGTTCGTGGAACAGGTCGCTCATCGAGTTGACGAAGTACAGGGTTGGTTTGCGCCGCTTTAGCGGCTCCCGCAGTCTTTCAGGCTGCAAAGTGACTGCAAAACCCTGCTCGTAGCCTGGCACACCCATCGCTTTGAGACGCTCGGCGAAGATGCGCGCGTAGCAGTTTTTGCACCCGGGGGAGACGTTGGTGCAGCCGGTGACCGGGTTCCAGGTCTGTTGCGTCCATTCAATGCGCGAGCGCGTTGCCATGGGCGGTGCTGGGCTCAGCCCGATTTGAGGGACCCGGTTGCGTCGTGTCGGCGACGAACACTACTCGAAGAAAGTTTAGTCGTTCTCTCTCTGTTCTGCGGCGATGTCAAGGGAAGGTGTGCCATATGACGACGGAAGGGTTTCTAGCACTAGGCGGCCGAACACAGAATTACGGTAGACTGCAAAGCAGATCTTGACGAAGCCGACCGCGAGTTTTGCTTAGCTGCGCCGGTGAAAGGACGGGTGGCTTGATTGGGCCCCGGGACCCGTGCCATCACCACCCTACGCTGCGCCGGGCGACAAGCGCGCGAATCTCCACGATCTCGTTGAATGCACCGTCGGGCGCCAGCCCGGCCAGCCCCGCGCGCAGCCGGCGCTCGAAGGCCTCGCGCTGGGTGCCAAGCGCCTCGGGCGAGGTGGTCGACTTGGAGTAGGCGAGGCCGACGATGGCGTCGGGGGAAAGGGTGCGGGCAAGGGTCATGCCGTACAGGGTGAGGTGCGCAAAGGGCGAGCGCAGCAGGACGGTCTCGTGGGGCTCCCAGGCCGGGTTGCTCTGGCGGCGCTGCGCCATCCTGGCGGGCACGAGCTCCATGGCGAGGTCGTGCAGCAGCGACGGCCAGTCCGCGCCTGGAGTCGCAACCTGCCTGTCGCCGAAGAGAACGACGGCGCCAGAGGGACCGGCTGCGGGATCGACGATGCGGTCGAGCTCGCGCAGCGTCGCGTCCCGGTCCATCCAGTGAAACGAACGGCCCATGACGGCGAGCTGGAACGGTCCGCGGCGTGTGCCAAGGTCGTAGGAGCTGCCTTCGACGAGGTCGATGGCCACGCCGGCCGCCGCCGCGTGCTCGGCCGCAGCAGCGAGCATGTCGGGCGACGGGTCCATGGAGCTGACCGCGCATCCGAGGCGCGCGAAGGCGACGGCCAGTGGACCGGGTCCGCAGCCAAGGTCCAGCACGGGGCTGCCAGGACCGAGGCCACAGCGTGCGGCAACGAAGGCGATGAGCGCTTGCGGGTAGGGCACGCGATAGGCGGCGTAGAAGGGGACTGTCGAGCGAAAGCGGTGAGGTTCGAAGGCCGGGCGCATGGCGCTAGAGATTGTGGCGGCGGCTAGAGATGGCAAGGCCAGTGCGCAGTCGAGCGGGGGCCCTGGGGTCAGACCCGCAGGGTCTGACCCCATTCACGGCACGATCCGCTCCTCCCGGAACCGCCGCAGCAGCCGGCAGAACATCTCCTCCGTGTCCACCACGTCGTGGAAGCCGAAGCGGCGGGACTTGGTCACGTCCGACATCACGTCCCAGTCGCAGCCGAACACGTAGTCGGCGAACGGCCAGGCCGCCAATTCGTGCCAGGCGTAGGGCTTG
>Ga0070705_100000155_pt1 | contig 40365 bp, 62 predicted proteins | sample KBSK5253metaG_FD_65455 | JGI IMG/M metagenome (GOLD analysis project Ga0070705, IMG submission 65455) | Corn, switchgrass and miscanthus rhizosphere microbial communities from Kellogg Biological Station, Michigan, USA - KBS K5-25-3 metaG | ecosystem: Host-associated > Plants > Roots >... | reverse complement strand
CCGCGCCTTCGCCGGGTCCGCCGCGTTGCGCTGGAGGCGGGCGGCTTGGGCTGGGGTAGCCTTGACAAGACTATCGCGGAGCCACTGCGAGGTCCTGCCGTCCTCGATCAGGCGCCGGTACTCCGCTTTGCTGAGACGCTGAGTCATGCGGCCCCCCGCTTGGCAATGCCTGAGATGTACTTCTGAACCTCAGCCAAACAGCCCGCACTCCAGACCGTTAGAGGCTCGGGGTAGAACGTGTACTGACGCCAGGGTCCGTACCAGCGGATGTAGCCGAGAATCTCGTCACGTCGTCGGTTCTCGACAATGAATCTACGGGTTTTGCCGGACGGCGAAGAGCCGAACTCTCGTATCGCGAGATACCCACGGTTCTGTGGATCGTAGGCGGTTTCGATCATTAGAGCCTCACCATCCTCTCCAACTCAGCCGCCGCCCTATCCGGCTGCCCGGCTCCCGTCACGCGCTCTATGCCGGTCCTGTGCGCCGCCAGGGGGCCACGTAGGGCAAGCTGCTCCTCGTAGTCCCGCCTCACCTGGGCAGCGATAGCAGCGCGATCCACCGGCGCCGTCTCCACCGGCCGGCCTATCAGCGGCCTCCCCTGCGCGTCCAGGGGCTCCTGCAGCGTGCTGGCGACCGGGCGGGCGCAGTCCAGACAGGTGCGCCAGGCGTGCTCGCCACGGAGCCAGGGAGGCCCCAGGTGTGCGTGCTGGCAGTCCAGCCGCCGAAGGATGGCCAAGAGGAATTTCACGGCGTACCCCCAGCCAGGATTTTTAGGTCTACCTCGATAGCTCGCCGTTGAGCGCACAGGTCCCGCACCAATTTAACTATGGCCGCATCCCTCGCTTCCTCCACCGTGCCGACCCGCAGGCGTTCTCGATGCGTCGGTATCATACCCAATCAGCTCCGTTCCATTTAATCCCGCCATGGATGACCCCATTAGCGTCCGTCCACGTAGGTAGCGGCGCGCTGAGCCATTCCGTTTTTTTTGTCCCGTTAATCTCCACCAGAAAATGCGGGTCCTGGATGGAGACGAGCGGCAATATTGATACCATCCCGCGTTCGCTGAAAAATTCCGTCCAAGTTTTATACCCGCTCCTTTTACCTCTGTCCACTCGTCTCTGTTGCCGTTCACCTTTTTCGACTCTAGTCTTAAGGTAAAGGCGCTTAATTACATCCTTCCCGTGTTCAGATGCGCGATATTTTTTCTTATAGGCACGTAGATATTCTTTTCGGTCGTCGTTGTATCGATTCTTGTGGCGTCCCCTTCGGCGGCGCTTTCTCATCTCCAAGTGCTTTGTGCAAAGGGCTAAATGGTTGGGGTCTATGGGCTGAGTACAACATTGGCAAAGGCCCTTCTCTTTTTGCCGGATTTGCCATCTCTGTTGCGGGGTCATTACCCACGGTCACCTTGTCGTTTCCGCAACTCTGCGCTCGGCTCCTTCTCCCGCCAGTCAAAGGCGGGCCCGAGGGCCAGCAGGGCGCGGGCGAGAATATCGGTGGAGCTAAGGGCATGATATGCAGCAACAGTCCTCCGGTAAAAAACGCCGGCGGATTCATGCCAGTCCTGCACCTCAGCCAATTTCTTCGCCGCCTCCGCCACCGCGTAAAGCGCCTTAATCCACCCCGCCACGTCATCCACGCCGTAGACCTGCCCAGCCACCGCCAGCGCGAGCTGCTGCTCGGCCAGGCCACGGGCGGCCATCTCGCGCACCAGCTCGTCGGCCAGGCGGTTCGCCTCCGCCCGCAGTTTCTCCACATCCCCCTCGAGTTGCGCGATGGTCCTACCGCCGGTAAACTCCCCATGCTCGTCGGCAATCTGCTTGCGGTAGCGTCGGCAGCTCTCCAGGAATTCCGCCTCAGGGATAGCCTTCACGTCATCGGGGCTACCAGTCCAGCACAAGTTGTCGCCGCACTGGTTCAGGATCGAGGCGCGGGCTTGCAGCAACTCAACAGCCAGGCGGTCACGCTCGACTTGGCATTCCTCATACTTCCGTTGATACTCGCCAGCCATCCGGGATAAGTGCGCCTCAACCTCAATCGGCACCGATGCGGCGGCTTGCTCTCTGAAGCGATCGCGCTCCGCCCGCGCCGCCAGCAGCTCGCACTCCAGCTGACCCACTAGCGCCATGGTCTGCTGGCACATCGCAGCCACGCGGGCGCGCTCGGCGCTGATGTGGTCGTCGGGGATGATTACCGGGTCGCTCATCGCCTACTTCCCCGCCTCCGCCGCAGCCTGCTCCAGCGCCGACTCCCCGCGCTGCCGGGGCTTCCGCCCTCGTTTCTCCTTCGGGAAGTGGGAGCCGCCGTTCTCGCCTGCCGCTTTGACCATCTTGCCGATACGCAGGATGGTGTTCTGCTGCCTGGTATCCAGGTCGAACAGGGAAGAGCCGCCTTCGCCAGTCGGGGTGACCGTGAACTTCAAGAGAAGCCCGCCCACCTGTGTTTCGATTTCTGTGATGTTTTCCATTTTACTTCCTCCCTGTCTTCCCGGCTTCCTGGCCGGCCAGCGCAAATCTCATCTGATATCCAGCCTCTTCGTCTCCGCCCTGAGTCGCGCTCCCGGTACGGTACGGCCAGCCCGCAAGGCAGACAGGATGTTCTGCCCCTGTGGAACCACCGCATAGCTGACAGCCTGCTTCTTCAGCGCCTCCCGCACGTCGTCAGGGAGGGCCGCTAGCACGCTGCCCGGCACCCGCATCTCCACGTGGATGAAGTCGTCCGGCAACTGTAGGGCGTCCAGGATCTCCGCCCCTTGCGGGTTCTTCGCCGCCACCAGCGTGCAGGTGCGGCCCTCCAGCCGGGGCGGCCCCTTCACCATGTTGCTGGCGAACCGGACGACGCAATCCACCAGGTAAGCCTTGAAGCGACCCAAGCCGCCCTCCAGCCGCTTGCGCCGTTCGTGCAGGCGCTTCTCCTCAGCCTTCGCCAATTCAATCTGGCCCTCCAGGAAAGCGACGAACCGGGCGCAGCCATCCCGCTTGTCCAGCGCCCGCTCGGTGTACTCGCCCAACTCCTGGCGGAATTGCTCCTGGAGTTCGGCCGGCACGCCCGCCTCTTCGGTGTCCGCAAGGATGGCCATCGTTTCCTCGAGTTGGTAGAGTGTTAGATCGTTCGGCATGGTTGACTAGAAGGGCACGTCGTCATCAGAAGGCTGGTACTCGCCGTATTCGTCCGTCCCGGCTCCCGTACCCTTGCCGTTGCTGTCAGCCGGGCGGTCCTTCATCCGCACGTACTTGCCGGATGGTTGAATCTTCTGTTGGCTCTTGTGCAACTGCGTAATGGCAGTGACGTTCGCGTACGTCTCGCCGTCCCGCTTTTCCTGAACGACGCTGACGTTGCAGTTTGCGCCGAGCACGTTCTCAACATCGAATCCCCTCAGCTCTTCATCCGTGAAGGCCCGGCCGCGCCAGCTTTCCAGATCCTTCCGCATTGCCGCCTTACTGTTGAGCGAGACGGTGTAGCGGCGGCGTACCGTGAAACGCTTGCCGTCCGGCATTTCCTCATCGATCTCCCAGACGATGTAGCACTTGTGACTGGTCTTCTTATAGAAGGCCGACTCCACCATTCCGAGGTCGATCACGTCTACACAAACCGCCTGATGAACACCAGCCGGGGCCGGTACGAAGTTACCGCCTGTTTCTTTCGCAACTAGCGCCATTCTATATTTCTCCTTTTTGAAAATCGCTTCACGCCGTCGCCCACATTTTGCTCGCGTAGGCATTCTCAAACGCACAATCTTGACAGAGCCAATCCTCGCCGACCATCACGCCGTGAGTCTCCGCGTGCTTCAGGCAAACCACCTCGCCGCAGTCATCGCAGACCTTCCGGTGATCGACGCAAACCCGTACCCCACATTTACGCCAGCTGCAGGACTCCATATCGACCGTCGAGCCGCAGGCGTGGCAGGCGTTGGGTTCGGGGCGCTGGCGGGGCATTATCGGCCCTCCGGTCGTGGCGGGACGCGGCCTACCATCTTCAGGCTATCCCTGGCTGACGCCACCCGTGATCCAAGGATGTCCCCGGGCGTCAACTCGATCCGTGTCTGCCATGGCTTCAGGGTCCACCGCAGATTCTGCCGGCGCGGCGCTTTCTCCCGGCGCGCGCACTCCCTAGCGGCTTGTCGCTCAGGATACAGCGTCTCCAGGTGCACGCGGAGCCACTCCTGATGTCGGGCTCTAGGCATTGTTGGCTACCCCGATAAGGCAGGCTCGGCGTTTTTCTTCCCGTCGTTTCTCTTCTATGAGGTAGGCAATCTGGGCACGTCGATTTAATCCAACGTTGTAGACGCTGACGCTGACGCCACCAATGTCGTAATATCCAAGTACTCCTGAAGCCTTGAATCCGTGCCGGCGGCAAGCGTCAGAGAATTGCTTCGCGCTCATATCTCGCGTCACTGCCTTCACCGCCAATGCATCGCGCCTAGCCATTTCCGCCCTCCGCAATGCGCGCATCCTCGAAGGCCAGCGCCAGCGTGATGTGGTTGGCTGCCACGACATACCGCTGCGCATGGAGCAGAAGAGTATCCACGCCCCGGCGCCGGATGGTGGGCTCCAGGTCTGCCTGGTCCGACCAGTACTGCTCGTAGTCGTGTTCCACCCGGTTCACGCGGGCGTCCAGGTAAGCGCGCCCCAGGATGCGGATCGCCTCGATGACCGCGAGGGACTCCGGCGTGGCGTGGATCGTGACGGTGACGGGTCCGGTTGCTGGTGGCGGCGCGGGGGGAGGCATCGTCTCTTCGTCCAGGTCCATTTCCTCCTCCCGCTCCTCGTACGGGTCGCCGTACACGTAGTCGCGCTCGGCGGTGGTGAGGCCGTCTGGTAGGTAGCCGCTCATGCGGGCACCGCCGTGATGTTAACCGGTTCGCGGAACTTCAGGTTTAGCTTTGAGCCGATGGTGCCGTCCTGTGGACCTTGCGGCCCCACGGGGAAGTAAAGCGTTCCAAGGATCTTTTCGTTTTGGGAGAAGGTGATTCCCCAATTCCCCCAGTAAACTGTGTTCGCGGCTGTTTGCGTCTTCATGGCCCTAATCGTATCATCGCACCGCTACGTTGTCAATAGGCTGCGCGGATTTATTTTTAGCCGTCTTCCGGGGCGTCTGCCCCAGCTTCCGTATCCTGGCTAGTACGGCATGGCGGGCGCTGGCGCTGCGCTGCTCGGGCGTCAGCTTGCGGGCGGTAGCCTTGCCCCCCTTGCGGCCCAGCAGGACGGCGGCTGGGTTCTTGCGGGTCATTCGATGAGCCTCCCTTGGCAGATACAAAGAACCGCTTGGTAGAATTGCGACGGTCTTTTCCAGTGTCGCAATGATTCGCGCGCTACCCGATACCAGTTACACCTGACCAGTCCGACGTCAAGATTTGCAATTTCAAAAGGTTTATCTTCGATCCATACGACAACAGGGAGTACGCCGGTCACGGGACTGTATTCGTCTTTCGTTTCGTGAGGGCTATCTCGCACCATTAGGAACTGACGGTATCCCTTCCCGGCCATCTCCATCGGGTCGCCCAGCATCGGGATATTCTTGGTGTCCGTCACTGTCTCCACCTCCCGCCCGGCGTGTCGCCGCGCCTCTTAGCCCCCCTCAGCGCACCCACCAGGCACGTCACCACAATGGCCACCCACACGACGCTGGCGACGACGCGGAAGGTTGCGTACGAGGTGGCCAGGATGACGGCCACGCCGGCAGCGAGGCCCACCAGGAACGCAAGGCCGATGGCCGTGCGGTCGCTCATCGCGGCCCCCAGGCAGCCCACGCCAGCATGACGGCCATAGCCAGCAGAGACGCCACCGCACAGGCCGCCACGATGCGCAGCGCGTCCCGGAAGGTCGCAATGCTCTCCCGACGCTGGCGCTCGGCCTGGGCGTCGGGATCTTCCTGGTAGGCGAGGTCTTCGCGTTGCAAGGCAGAGCCCCAATTCGGCTTCAGCTCTTCCTCGTAGTCGGGAATCAAAACTCTACCTCCTCCTCGATGACGGCTATGCTCTCCGGAGCCTTGCCTGCCCTGTTCGTGTTCCGCACCCATTCGCCGCTGGGAAGTTGCGACCATGCCCAATTACGGATCTGCTCGTTCTCTTCGGGGTCGTAGGCACGATCACATCGCGGGCAGTAACGGTGCGGCGGCATGGAGCCCTGCCAGGTTTTGTAAACCATGGGCTTGCGACCGCAGCATTGACCTTTCGCGTTGAGCGTCATCAGATCAGCCTCCGCAGATGCAGGCCGCACGTGCAGGATTCGGGCGGGACCCGGGCAGCTTGGGGCCCCGCCTTGGCCGCCCCGACAGCGGCATCCTTTACCTCACTGAATGACCAGCCCGAGCCCTGCACGCCCGCCAGAGTCGTGGAGCCAGGGCCGTAGACAGTGGCTACCGCCTCGTTGAGCGTTGCGGCGCCGGGCACCTCGATCACGATTGTCCGCGTGGCTTGTATCTTCATGCCGCCCCCTTCCGCTGTCGCCAACGCTTTGATTTCTCCGCTAGAGCGTCCAGTTCCTGGCAGAACCCGCATACCGCGTTATCCCGCTTGGTGCGGCTCACGCGCTCGGCGTAAAAAGGGAATGCGCGGTTACATCGGGAGCAGAGCAGTATGAACCTTTTCATAGCTTCACCGCTCCCGCCAGCACCGCCTTAATCGGCGCGAGCAGCTCGGTCACTAGCCAGACCGTACCTGCTCCTACCACAATCGCCAGGAGAGCCGCCATAAGCGTACGCATCATTCCTCCTCGCTAATCTGAATCGCCGCCTGCCGTTTCGCATCCGCCTCAACATAGAGGTTTGCGGCGTCCTCAGCTATTCGGGTCAGGAGCCGCCCATCCCTTTCAGCTATCCGCTTCAAGCGGGCGTAGACGGTCGGCTTCAAGCAGATCACAGTGTACTTGCGTTTCGCTTTCATGCCTTCCCATCCTAAACCTGTGTTTTGGAAATGTCAAGACCGAGTTTTGCCTATCTTTCAGTTTTTTCTTGCGTCCAGCCCCCACCCCGGTTATCCTTATACCTGGTGAGGCCATTACGACACGCTACCTCAGGAGGTTGCTGGGCGCAGGTAGGACCATGAACCGCCTGGACTGGTGGCGTCCCGGCGATACCGACCTAAACCCGGACCATATACGCCCCTGGGGCGGCAGGCTGACGTTAAGCCGCGAGGATACAATAGCGCGGCGCGTCCCGCACGCTTGGGGATATAGCGCCGGCGGGCGTCCGCTGTACGTATGGTTTGAGGACTCCCAGAGTATCGTCGAGGATCGGCGCGGCCCGGCAATGAACCCAACGGCCCGGTGCCATGTCCGGCTGGAACCCCGGATAGACCCGTGGTTTGATCCGCACCCGTTGAGGCAGGATCATCACGGACGCCTTCGTGAGATCACGAAACAGATAGAAAAGATGGCGAAAAATGGTGCGGAATGAAATCATATGCAGACGCCGCTCGAGGAATTACGACACATCATTTCCCAGATGGAAGCGCACAACCGGAAGGAAGAGAAGCCGGACCTTCTTCTGGCGCTATGGATTGAGGATCTAGAAAGCATCCACCGGGTGGTGGCAGAATCTCTGGCATGGGTGGCATCTAACGCCAAAAGCCCATGACCCCCGACTGGCTCCCCCTGGCCCACCGGGTCCACGTGGCCGGCATGGCGGCGGGGACGGCGCTGCTGGTCTGTCTGGCCTGGCGGATGGTCCACAGCGGCCTAGCCCGCCGCTACCCCTGCTTCGTGGCGTTCCTGGCAGTCGCCATATGCCGCGCAATCCAGGGTTTTGTTGGCATTCCGGACCTTTGGTACCCCTGGTGCGAGTCGGCCACAATGGCCGCTAAGGGGCTAGCCGTCCTGGAGGGCTTCGTGAAGCTCTTCCCCCGCCCCCGCGTCCCCACCTTGGGCCTCCTGGGGGCCATAGCGGCCATTCTGGCGGGTATCACGCTGCTGCTGCCGGAGGAACCGAATCAGGTGAGGGAGTTTGAGCGCTACCGGACGGCGGCGCACGTGGGGCTGGCGGGGTTCTGCGCGGCTGGCCTGGGGTGGCTGTGGATTAGGCCGCGGGCGGTGGAGGCGGGGTCGCTGGCGTACTGGAGAATATGGACGGCGAAGCTGGCGTGCGCCGCCCTTGTCGCTTTTGTTAACTATCAGGCGGCCCCGGATGACCTGAAATGGCCGCTGTACTACGTCTGGGCGGCCGGCCACCTGATACCGACCTGCGCGACGTACGCGCTGTTCATCCGGTGGGCCGGGAGAGACTATGGAGGCGTTCCCGGGGGCTGATTCGGTGGATCAGTGTCAGCCGGTTTCGGCTCTGGTTGGGGCTTGGGCTTTGGCTGCGGCTTCGGCGCGCGTGGCGGGTCTGGCTTCGCCTTTTTGTTCTTGTCTTCTGCCATGGTTCACCTCACGCTCGTTGAGTTCTGATCTCGTTGAGTAGGTTCGTGTGGAGGTTCAGCGTGTCCCCCTGCCTGCGCTGTTCGGCAATAAGTTCCTTCAGGGAGTCCCGAACGTCCGCGAAACTCGACAGGCTTTCCGCCGCTTTCTTCGCCAAATTGTCCACGATTTCCCTCGCATCCCTGGCGGTCTGGCGGTCAGCCATAACCAACTCCTTCAGAAACCGAGCCAGCGAAACGGCCGCCAGGATTGCCGCTCCGGTGACGCCTAGCTTTTGGATTAACTGGACGGCGGGGAATAGGTCTGCCTGCATTCGTTGGCCTCTTTCATGAGTTCACGCGCCTCTACCTTGGCGGCTTCCAGCTTCTCCAATGTGTCCTCTAGCTGCTGAATCATGACCCTGTATTCGGCTACGATCTTGCGGTAGGTGCTTCGCACCCAGTAGCAACCCAGGAGAACCAGGCCGCCAGAGATCAGCCCGAGCGCCCACCAGATATCCCCAAGCAAGTTGTCGCGCATCCGGCATTTGATCCCTTCGGCTCATGGCCCCGTCGCGTTCCATTCTACCGTTCATCGGCACACGATGGCTTCCAGTAATTGGTCCATGGCAAACTCCATGCTGACGCTGGGTGCAGCGGCGCAGTTCCCTATCTTGCAGCGCGCCCGCATTTCCCGGAGGGCCTGGAACTTCGCGGCGTCGATCGTGCACGTCATCTGCCGCTCTGGCGCTCTCAGGATTGCGCGGTGGACCTGAATCGGCGCGTCTCCCTGCGGCTCATAGCTGCCGTCGGGCAAGCGCCGGTACTGATGGCCCCTGGAGCACTGGTAATCACAGGCGGGCTTCACCTTGCGGAGTTTGCCGTCGTCCCACTGCGGGGCCGGCCCCCAGCAGGCGCCCTGCGTCACCGTGCTCTTCAGTTTGGCCGCCTTGCAGTAGGGGCAGATTTCGGCCAGCAGGTTCACGCTCAACAACAGCAACACTATTAAGAATCGCATTGGGCCACCCCTTCAATTGCTCGGCCATGTACTCACGGTACCAGTCCCATGGGTCGTTCCAGCGCCCCAGCAGATACAGCCGCCGCCACCGGCAAGGGAGCAGTTCGGCCCTCGAGTCGTTCTCGTGTTCGGGCAGCGAGACGACAAGCCGCAGTTCGGCCGCGAACTCCTCAAGGGTCAGGCGGCGGTAGAAACTCACCGGCGTTTCTCCTTAGCGGCCTTTTCGACCGCAACCTTGGCTTTCGCCAGTGTTGTCGGACTGCCGGGGATGGGCGCGGGCTCGCCGGCAGTGCTGACCAGATAGCAGCGGAAGCGCTTGCCCACGGTCTGCACGGCCCCGACAATGCGACCGGCCGCCGTCTCGCCCCAGTACCATCCGGTCGCGCCAGGTCTCCAGGTCATCGCGGCGTGCGAATCGCTCCCAGGTTGCCCAGCGGCAAAAACAGCGACAGCAGCCACAGGACCACCACAATAATCACCACGACATTCAGGATCTTCTTGATATTGCCGTCCATAGGGATGAATTGATTGACCAGCCAGAGCAGCACCCCGACGACGATCAGGTAGATCACGATAGTAATCAGCGGCATACACTTCTCCTTTCAGTGCGGCGCGGGTCCCGCCAGCCGGAGCCAGCGGGACCAGGCCAGTTTAGATGTCAGGCGGCGGTACGGGCACCGGGTCGCTGACGTCGGTACCTAGCGGCGCGAGAGCGGCAGCCACAGCTTCAAGCTGTCCCGCTTCTTCGTCTGCTTTCGCGGCGAGGGTCTGCGCGTCTTCCAAGCTGGTGGCGGTAGCAATCTTCCCCAGCAGCTTCTGAATGCGGGCAGCAATCGCGGTTACGGCATCGCCGCATTTGGTGCTTGCGGCGTCCACGCGGGCAAGTGCTTCGGTCAATCTGGTTGCTTCTGGTGACATGGTATTTCTCCTTTTTTATTGGTGCTCGCCAATGTCCTGCAAATGCTCGGCGATTGGTTCAAGATGTTCCGCTGCCTCCTCGGCCTTATCGGCCAGCGCGGACAGGTCTTCCGGTGGCTCCTCGGGAGGAAGCCGCGCCAGGATTTTCTCCAGCAGCGCCGTCTGCTTTTTCTCTTCGGCGAGTACTGCTTTTACCGTTGTTTCAGTCGGCCACATGTTCTTGCCTCCCTTGTTCTTACCTGCACGGCGGGGCCCACTGTTTCCCCGAGCGGATGTTTTCATGGTTCCCCCGCGTCCACCGGTTCGGTATGCACTTCCTCCACGGTCTTGACCACAATCGCTTGCGGCTTGCGAGTCGTTTCCTGCACGGTGGTGGTCACGATCTTGTGTTCTGGGATCGGCTTGTTCCGCAGGAAGTTCATCATATTGAAGAACCCGCTGATGACAAACGCCGCGCACATGACCTTTATCATCTTCGCCGGGTCCGTCAAGTTGAAGTCCTTTGGATCGACCATATTGACCGAAAAGCCAGCGGTCACGGCGTTGGCTCCACCAGAAATGAAGGCCGACACCACGCCTAATCCCCAGTCTTCAAAGTTCAAATCGCCAAAACCAAGAGGTAGCTTCATTATCGTTTCACGAAAGCGAATATCATGCCAGCTATTCCCAGTAGAGTACTGATGAGAACCACGACGCCGATGAGGAGCACCCAGCTCGCGGAAACACCCTCCGACTTGCCCACGACGGAAGCACGCGATTCACGTAGGCTTTTCATTTCCGCCAACATCTCGGCCATCATCGGATCAGCCATTCGCTCCTTGCCCTTCCCTTCGTAGGATGATTTTTCCAACGCGGCTACCCGCTCGGTGATAGCCGAAAAACTGCCCGCCGTCTGGGTCGCAATCGCCGTCGCCGTCGTCGTGAGCGCGTTACGCAAGTTCTCCGCGTTGGACGCCGTAGTGGAAGCGAGCGCCTGGATGGCCGCCGCCGCCCGATCAGCCGCTGTGTTCACTGCCAATACGTCCACCTGCCGGATGGCATTCAGCCGCGTGGACTCCAGGACCGCAATTTCCTTCTGGTGCTCGGCCCGCAAACTAGCCATCTCCGACAGGTGCTTCAGCTCGGCGTCGATCCGCGAGTTGTTCATCTCGCGCAGATCGTCCTGTCGCTTATTGGCGGCTTCGGTTAGCGAGATGACGTTCTCGGTCGGATCGATCACCCCGCCGCCGAAAGCATCAACACCGATACCAGGATTATTGGTGCCGGTGGATCTCAGCCGCGCACGCCGTTTTCTGGTGGTTCCGTTGGGCATGGGTCTACGATATCGGCGTACCGCCCTTCTGGCGGACGTGAATCGTAATGTCCACCGTCAGGCCGTCGAACACTTCCTTGATAGCCTTCTGGAGCGCCGGGACCAACTTCTCCGTCGCCCGGTCCACCAGCTTTTCTTCGTCGATCAGTTTCTCTGCGTCAATCAGTGGCATGGTGTTCTCCTTTACGGCTTCGGTGTCACCGGCGGGGCCGGTACAGGCATCGCGTGGGACAGATACGCCACAATCCGGTCTATGAGCGGGTCCCACAGACCCTCCAGCTTCGCCAGCCGCTTATAGAATTGGTCCCTGTACTCGGGTGGCGAGTTGTTGAAGGCAATCTGGGCTTGCTCGATCACCCGGAGCGCCTGCGTTGCCAGCGGAATCAAGATCAAACTGATGGGGTCCATGTGTCTCCTTGTGCTAAACTTCGTACCAGCAGATATCGAGGTACTGAGTATGCCGGCAAAACTGGAGTGGGAAAAGTTGGAAGACGAGTGGTATGAATCCGGCCGTGCGAAGGTCCCGGGCGGGTGGCTGGTCGTGCTGGACGTTGAGGAGCGGATAACGGTTGTATTCGTACCCGACCCAGAGCACGCCTGGAAATAAGGTCATCTGCGAGGAGTCGAGTCTTACTTGTCATTCCTAATTCCTCCGCCTAGTCCCCGCGTTGTATCATCCGGCCTGAGTTTCGCGCCGCCGCCCCACGGGCGCAAGCGCCAGCCGCGGGGCATGGCGTACTGCTGGTAGGGCGATTCAGGCTCCCGGCGGAACATAGTAGGCGGGCGGGGGTGGGTGGGTTTGTTCGTCATATTCTCCTCAGTTTACTCTAATAGGAATAGCCGCGAATGACGGTCGGGGTCGGGGTAGACTCCGGGCACGGGGTGACGGTGAAGAACAAGGTCTGAGGCAGAACGCTGTACTGGCCTGCGGTTTGGTTGATTACCGTTATCATTATGCCGAAGGTGCCCGTGCCAAGGCCGCTTAGGTCGATCACGTCCAGCCGGTCTATAGAGTAAGGCCGCTCGGTCTCGTAGACGATGAATGGTTGGCCAAAGGGGGTGGTAAACACAAGTTGGGAGCCGACGTAGGAAGCGTCGGTCGGTCGAACCCAAGCGAAGTAAGGGATGCCATTGATGTAGACACAGGCGGCGAGGTAGCCGGTCTCGTAGTAGGAATCGACGTACATGTCGCTATCGACCTGCGCCACATCCCAGACCGGGACGTTAGCGGACTTGGCTTGGACAGCGGCGATGCCGGGCTCGAACCAGGAGAGGGCGTCGATGCGATTGACGTACGGGACCGTGACGTGGGTGCGGCCGGCGGTGAGTTGGAAGTCGCCGGAGACGGACGAGACAGGAGCAGGGGAGGCGTCGAGGATAGCGGCGGTGCCATCAATGGAGACTACAGTGTAGAGGCCATTGACCCAGCCAGCGGGGCCGCCCACTACTTTCAGGCTGGCCCCCACGTCGGTGGCGACGAAAGAGTAAGAGCCTGTCGAGATTTTCTTGTCATCTGTTGCGTCCATGACCGCGTTGGTAACGGATGCGACCACAGCGCGGATCGGGGAGGTGTGACCGAGGCCGAGGGCTATAAGTGGATCATCCAAGGTCTCGACTACTACCTCTTGGACAGTCTGCAGCACATCGGCAGAGGTGAGCGTGACGTGGAAGAGGGATTGGCGCAAACCGCCAGAACTAAAGGTGCCGGGGCGGGCGGAGGTGGACCACTTGGCTACGGATAGAAAGATGTGGACAGAGTCAAGGTCGCCCAAGTGTAGCTGGCTGGCGAAGTAGTCCTTGAGGTCTATTGTTGCGCCAGCGATCAGCACTTGGGCTGACCATGTCGCGCCATCCCAGATCGAGTAATAGGCTCTTGCCCAATCGGTGCCGCCGATGGTCTCAATGCTGCCATTGAAAGCAGCCACGAGGTAGCCGGTGGAGCGGGCCAGGAGAGCGAAGTGGCGGGAGCGCTTGCGGTCGTTCTGGACGCCGACAGAACTGAGTTGATAGATAGTGGGGCCGAGAGGGTCGCCAGGCGTGCCATCATCGTTCAGTAGTTGGTCCATCCAGTCGTCGGTAGCAGTATCCCAGCGCGAGAGGTAGGTGGGGATGGCGCCGCTGTACAGTGCGCCTTGGCCGCCCTCGCCGAGTACTGAATACTTGTTCGCCCCGCGCATGACGTAGATGGTGGAGTCGAATTTGGCGGTGGCGAAGGTGAACGGGTTGGAAATGGTGCGATTGGTGGTGTAAGAGAGACAATCGGGGTTGACGACAGTGCCTTGAGAGTAGGTGCCGCTGCCAGGGGAGGCATCGCGGATGGCGTAGACCAAGCGTTCGGCGTCCTCAACGCGATCGCCAAAGATGTAAGGGGAAGTGCCCTTCCGCAGGATTTCGTTAGTGCCTAGATCGTTATAGTTTGCACCATCATGATAGGTATAGACGCTCGAGCCGATAGTGACGGTGTCGCCGTTCGACGCCCCATCGGTGAAGGTTAGGGTGGCGATTGCGCCTGGGGTCAAGAGGGCGGTAGACCAGGACATCGCTCCGCCAGTAGCAGCGAGGGCCAAGTCGGAGGCAGAGGTGTTTTTAATGCGCATCGCGGCAGGGGTTCGGAGGGTCCAGGTTTCTCCAGCGTCGATGGAGAGGTGGACAAGGAGGGCAGTGGATGTGTCGCCGTCTAGCAGAATTGCGTAAATCTTGCCGTGGTCGTCGGGGTCATCGGGATCGACAGGGGGGACGAACTGGAGTTCGCGCATTCCTGGAGTGACGCCAGGGAAGGCGGAGGGATGCGGGATAGAGAAGGGGCCGGTGATGAGAGGGATCATGTAGGTAGGAGGTAGAGGTTTAGTTCGACCGTGCCGCCCGGATTATCGCTACCGACTTGTAGCACGTCCGTGCGCATGCGACCATAGGGCGCAAACTTTGGGAGGGGGGATGGGAAAGTGCTCTGTATGGCGAGCAGGCGCGATTCGGGGGAGGCGGGCCACGCGACTGCAGAGTCTAAGTCAGCGTCGGGGATTAGCAGTTTGCTGGCATAAGCGTTATCAAGGAATACGGATTGCCAGTTGGTGCGAGCGGCAGTGCCCGCGACGAAGGTGCCGGCGCCAGTCGAGCCGATAAGGGTGAGGTCATCACCGGAGACGGTAACGGTATAGACGCCATTGGGGAGGCCATCGACGCCAAAAACGTTGAAGCGGTCGTCGGCAGCCCCGCCGTGGCCGGGGACGGTGATAACAGTGGGGGAGCCGTAGGTAACGGCGGTGATCGGGAGGGCAGTTTCGAGTGGGTCGAGGTCTGGGGCGATGGAAAGGATGTCCAATACTAGGTCTGCGCCCGTTGGGGGGTCTTGGCTAGCGTCGAGCGTGGCATACCACGGAGTGGATTCGAGTGGGCCTATGGTGTAGTTGGGGGTCAGGAAGGTAGTAGGGGCTGTGAGCGGGCCAGGGAAGCCGAAGGTGGCTTTGTCGAAATTCTCGCCGCGGGCGATGCACTGGAGAAGCTGGTTGAACCAAGCTATCCAGGCCATTGTGGGGAGGCCCCTGTCCCCTTCGCGTGTGATGATCGGGACCTCGAACGACGGCCCCGTCAGCATCGGGGTCGTGATCGGCGCGGGCGGACAGGCGTGGGCCACTATGGCTCCGTCCCCGGATTGGCGTCGAGGTATGCGGCAATCAGGCAGATGGTGTTGGTGGAGCTGTCGATGGTGACGCGAAACACGCGGTCCCGCGACTGCCCGAGCTGCACCCACCCGTAACGCGGGAAGCCGTAGTCGGGAGATTCGGTGCTGGCCGGCTTGGCCGCATAGGCTCGAGGAAAGGTCTTGCCGCCGTTGTTGGAGAACTCCAAGGCCGGTTCGGCGGTCCCAATGTCCGCGTCCAGATAGAGCGAGCTGTATTGGACCACGCGATTCTGGTTCGAGACGTGGGGGGCGGTGCGGATGCGCCGGATGGTCTGCCCATTGTCAGCCGGGTAGGAGAGCGCCTGTTTGTAGATATGGCCGGTCGCGTAGTCCCCCACAAAGTTGACTGTGCTGGTAAGGAACTGGTTCACCGAGGCGAAGCAGTCCGGGCGTGCACGCTCCATCAGGCCGCTAATCGGGTTGAGATAGCTGCGCTCGTGCCACTGGCCGGTAGTCAGATCGTAAACCACGGTTCCCGCCGGGAAGTTCAAAACGAAGAAGAGGTGGCCGCCCTCTTGGTAGGCGTGGGCGCGCGCCAGGTGGATGTCTGTCCCGTAGGTGTTGTTTATCAGGGTCTCGATAGCGAAGGTGCTCACCCGCACCGGGAGCGCCCCGCTGGCCCGGTAGACCACCGCCCAGCCCAGGTCGTCGGCCCCCAGCCACATCAGCGTGTTGTCGATCTTGGCGTAGGCGAAGCGGGCCAAGAGGCCCTTGTTGATGGTCGTACCGGGCATCCGGGCGAATGGAAAGGGCGACGTTCCCGCGTTATACCAGATCTCAAAGTTCTTCTGGCCCAGCGGCCAGAGGTGGCCGTTAATGGTCACAAGCTGGGTGAGCAGATCATTCGAGCCAAGCCGGCGATTATTGGCCAGCGCCGGCCAGTCTGTGCCATCCGTGAGGGCCGAGACGCTAACCCGGTTCTGTACCGTCGAGGTGGGGGTGTCGATCGCGACAAAGAAGCCGTCCAAGTACTCCAGCGCCATGCCATCGAAGACAACCGGCAGCCCCGCGACGACGTTGTAGATGGCCCCAAACTGCCCCGTGGCGCTACCGGGCGTAGAGGAGTCCATCAGGAGAAGCTGGAACGCCGGCCCCGCCCCTTGGACGAATTGGCAGGGTCCTACCCCCGCGCTCCCGGCCAGCGCCCCAACGTCGCTAATCGTCCCATTGGCAAAGACCTCGTACACGTGCGTCCCGCCCACGGCGAATAAACGCTGGTTTCCGCCCCATAGGGCGCGCACAGGCGAGGTCGGAAGCGTGGCGTGCACCACAAGGCCCGGCCGGCCGATCAGCGCCACCTGGGTCTTCGAGGACGGCAAGCCGCGCTCCGGGTAGAGGTTGATGGACCGCTGGGCGTCAATCAGCGGGGAGTATGCCGGGTAGGTTTCGCCGCAGAACGGGAAGGCATCTGCCGGGAGGGTGGGCACGTTAGCCTCCCCCCAGGTTTCCAGTCCTGTAATTGAAATCGCTGCGGTTCCACCCGCCCGGCAGGAAGGCCGCATCGCTCACCAGCATCCGCGGCGTGCTGTTCTGCGCCTTGATGTGGGCCTTGTAGGTGGCCGCCTTGCGCTCCACGATGGCCAGCCGGTCTTGCCCGCCCGCTACTTGGGTCAGCTTGGCCGGCAGCGTCGGGGCCATCTCCATGGCCAGGTTGTACTTCAGGCCGTTCTCGTAGCCCGGCGCCAAGACCACATCCGTGGTCAGGTCGGTGAAGGCGGTCAGTTGCGCCCAGGTGTAAAGCTCGATCTGGTAGGCCACGCCAGGGCTCGGCCACAGGTTAATGGTCCCGTTGGGGACGGTCGGGTCGTAATAGAGCACCAGCGGCACGCTATCGGCTAGGGGGCGCACGCGGATGTCAGACCACTCCGAGGAGTCCCGCAGAATCCCCAGCGGCATACGGACATTGGCGCTAATAATTAGGTTGGCGTCTTTGATATAGGCGGGCCGCGCGGCCGTGAAGGTGGCCCCCGAGGGCCCGATGGTGTAAGACGCCTGGTTGACCACCAGCGTGTAGGTCGCCTCGGCGATGCGGAACACCAGCAGACTCTGGATGCGCCAATTGCTAATCAGGTCGTTCAGGGTATCCAGGCCCTCGTTCAGCACGTCAGCTGGGATGGTAGTCCCCTGGTGGGCATAGCCCAGCAGCCGGCAGGCGCGGTAAATCATCTGGGTGGCTGTCATGCGGTCACCGTCGGCGCCGCCGCATCTACGCCTTCCTCCGGCCCGAACAGGCTGGCGTTCAGGCTCGCCACTGCGGCCAGCGCCTGCTGATAGTTTTCCTTGAGTTGCGGGCTCGGCGTGCGCCCGTACTTCGGACCCAGCACCATGGCGAGGCCGAACTGCATGAGCTGCTGATAGCCCGGTAGCAGCGTGTAGGGCGTCGTGGCGTCCGTGAACTGCGCCATCGCGACCCACAAGGTCAACTCCGCACTGCCGGTGCTCGCTACCGGGATGGGGGAGAAGTAGATCTTGGGCGTAGACGCCGCCCGGTCATAGAAGCAGTTCTCCACCACATAGCTCTGGTGCTGTCGATCAGGGAGACTGGCCCACTGCTCCGCGTTGAGCACGTTGATCTTGTTGCTGGGCCCAGCCGCCAGTACGTTGTGGGCCGCCTCCACCTTTACGGCGGTCAGGCTGTAACTCTGGGTCGCCGCCGTATAGGCTTGGCTTTGCAGGAGCGACCGGGCGATGAGCAGCTTTTGGCTCGACCAGTTATCCAGCATCGTGTTCGCCGCCGCCAGCGCCTGGGCGATCTGCGAACTGGAGAGCGCCCCCCCGGCGTCGATGACGCCCAGGTCCTCTACCGCCGCCGTCGCCAGTACCGTTAGGGTTACGGTCGCCATGCGCTACTCCTCGGAGCACTCAAAGTCGAAGGTCAGTTTTGTTCCCGCCGGAACCGTCGCGCCGCCCCAATTCAGAAACAGGCCCTCCGCCACACCGCACAACACGATGCCCTGGCCATTGCGGGTCGTAAAGTCCCAGACGATCTTCCCAGCTGCTCCACCCGCTGCCGCTCCCAGGTTCAGGTACTTAGCGCGGACCGTCCCTACGGCGCTGCCCGTGGTCGGGTTGGTGGCCGTATAGGTGGTTACCGTACAGGTCAGCGCAGCATTGTTCGAGTTGTGCGTTACCTTGGTGAGCGCCACAGGCGTGCTGCCGCTGTTGGCTGTCGAGCGCTTGATAAGCAGCGTCAGTACGGGAGTCGCCGCCGTCGCTACGCCGCTCAGCGTGACGCGCAACACCCGTATGGTCTTGGTGGCCGAGCCGATCACACCCGCGAAGTCAGTTGGGGTCGCGACCGGAGTAAATCCGGTCACATCGGCGTTGCCAGCGGAGAACGTGACCCGCGTGCCCTCGGTGTTGACCGAGGGAATGCCGGTAGCGCCGGGGGCCGAGCGCTGCACATCGTAGGTCCCACCTGGGTTCAGGAGACGACCGACACCATTTATCAGCGCTCCGAAGACGCCAGCCAAGGAGAGGCCGTCGCCCGTAGCGGCAACGACGCTGGCACGCTGCGAGGCCGTTGTGGGGTCCTGCTGCTGTACGCTTAGCGTTATGTCGCTGCCAGTGAGATTTCCGCTAATGGCCATGTTTCTCTCTCCTATACCTACTGTGCCACTCTGACGTTGTACGCCGTGGCGCTCGGCGTCAGTCCCACAATGGCGCAAACCTTGACGGTGACCTGATCCGTGCCAGAGCGGTAGCCGAACCACGTCACGCCATCGCCGGGATACGAGACGGGGGTTACGGTGATCGACATCCCGGTCGTCACTCCGGTAACCGTGGCGGTTCCAGACCCGCACGCCCCGGCGAGCAGTACCCCCGGCGTGATTGTCCCGGTCGTGCCGGTCAGGATCGGGCTCGTGTTCAGGTTGCTCGTGTTGCTGGAGTTGAAGGTCTGAGCGAAGACGAGAGCGCCGAGCAAGAGCGCAAAGAAGCAAAAGCGAGTGAGCAGATTTTTCATGATGTTACCTTATCTCCACGTTGCCACTAATCGTGACATTTCCGCTGACCACCGACGTGCCAGAGGCGAGGCCGTAGACCTTGACAAGGTTGTCGAACGTGGCCACGTACACCTTGCCGCTCGACACGGTCGGGTTGGAACCTTTAGCCCAATTCCCGAGAGCGTCGGCTGAAGTCCACAGTTTTCTCAAGGTCAGCGAGTCGTAGGCGATCAGCCGCCCTGGCAGTGGAACTGTTGCAGCATTTCCGAGACTAACGACCGCCCAAATAATCCCCGTAGTAGTATCAGAGCCATTAGAGCTATAGGCTAGGGTATAATCCGTAAAGTTGCCATCGGTCTCTTCGACGGAAGTTGCTGCTGCTGTTGTATTGAATGTCGACACATTCCAGGCGAAGCGTTTAAGCGGTTGGCCCCGCTGTCCCAGGTATAGAGAATTATTTCCAAAAGCCACGCCGCCAAAAGTGCCAGATGCCACTCCGCCCGGAAAGTCTGGCCCCACTGTCCACACTTGCGCGATCCCTGGTCCTGTATCTTGTTCGCTGCCCAAGGCCCCCTTGTTCAGCACCCACCAACGCTCATCCTTGCCGCCACCCATAACGAAATTGCCGACCAGCAAGATGCGACCAGACCCTAGATCCCGATCCTCAGTATTTAAAACTGTTCCAGCGTTTGCTGGAGTCATGTAGTCAGAAAACACGCCTACGGACGTGAGTTTAAAGAATGACTGATTAAATATAGTTGTCCCATTCGGCGATTCAGTCAGACTGTTTCCAGTGATTCCATAAACGTTTCCATCAGCGTCAACAACGAGCCCACCGCCAGTCATCCAAATGCCGCCGCCGCCATTCACGTTGGGAGTTGTGGCCCACGCTCCGACGAGAGCTAAGGTGGTGGCGTTGTGTACAAACACCCACCCCTGGTAGGGAGCGGTGTCATTCCAAAACGCCGCATAGGCCGAATAGACACGTCCATTGGCGAGTGTCAGGGCAGCGCGAACGCGGTGGTCTTGCCCGACAAATGTCACACCACCGTATGACCCAGCGATAGTTACTGCTGTAGTGTGCGTTGACCCATCCGAGAGATTCAGGCTAAACAGCTTTATCGTTTTATCACTCAAGGTGCAAACTGCGTACACAATTCCAGCAGACGCATCAATCACCGGAGTGGCCTTGCAGCCTATCTCTGGCTCCTCATCAGGAGTGGGAGAAATCTGTGGTGTATAATCTGTTCGCGGCGTCCCGACGCTGGTGGACCATAAGGCCGCACTACCCGGCGAGTCGGCGTTGAAACAGTAAATTACGTTGTGCATTGTGGCCACAACCAAAACCCGAGTGGCCCCACCGATGCTGACTCCTTCCACGATAAGAGGCTGAGCGTAGACTTGTCCGGTAATCGTCCACGAGCCTTGGTAGACTAGATGGTGTTCGACAAGCCTCGGCGTCAGAACCGTCTCCGCCGTATTGGCGTTCGTGCGCGAGTTGGAGTACTGCGCCGTGGTGACAGAGGCAGCGACAGCCTGGAGAGCAGCAAGGACGAAAATGAGCAGAGCCCTCACGGCAAACTCACCCAGCAGACATCGATATCGGTTACTCCAGTGATCGTGTTCGTATTGAGGTTCTGATTCGCAGTGAGGACCGCTTGGACGTTCGACCCAGCGAAGGTGGCCGATTTGAACAGCGCCGTGTCCTGGAAATTGGTGTTACCTACAGCAGCGTCCAGGTCGTAGCTCACCGCAGAATAGAACGTGGTCCCACCGACCGAATCGCCAATCGTTTCAGCGAACGACGTGAAGCCCGTACCGCTCCAGGCCGTCGTGGTTTTCTCGGTGATACCCTGAACCTTGCCGCGAGTTGGGAGGGCAAAGAGCGTCACGCTCTGGGTGGTGTTGGCCGCGATGGCCGCGCCCACTACGCCGTTTACGGTCCAGTTGGTGCCGTTGTTTGTCAGTGTGTATTTATTGCAGGCAGAGACGTTGGATCCCGATTCCGCGACCGCGAGTAGGCCGCCCGTGGGGGAAACACGGGCTACGACCGTGCCTGTTTCAGTCTGCCATTCTTGAAGATTGTTCGTAGATTGTCCATCTCCAGCACGAACGGCGAACAGCGTAACGCCAGAAGTATCGGTATTATTTTTGACTAGCAGAGTCGTAGTCGCCGGAACGGCAAGACCTTCTAAATTAGTCCCGATAGCTACAGTGGCTGTTGAACTCTCGTTGAACTTTAACACCGTTCCGGGAGAACCAGAAAATCTCGAACGCACCACTGCCTGTCCATCCTCCACGGCGCGTTCAAAAGAAAAAGTACTATCTCCTGGATAGCCAAAGATTAGTGAAGCGAATCGTATGTCGGCGACGGAACCACCGATACGCAACCCTGGATAGATAGATAATCCGCTTGCGTCCCCAGGAGTAAATCGAAAATACGATGTAAAAGTTCCACCTCCAGCGCGATGTAAGAAATGCAGCTGGCCACCATCGGAAGCATTAGCAGGCCGATTCTGAATGTCCCAGTCGATGTTTTGCGAGACCGTGCCGCCGCTATTCCATGTTGTGCCACGGAGCAAAAGCCCTGGAGAGTACTGCGGATTTCCAGATGTCGCGGCAGTATCGTTCTTCAGGACCAAGCCGTCAACCAACGTCACGCCGATGGAATTGACCGTGGTGGTAATCAGCCCCGCACCCGCGCCGCCGCCGGTGGTCATTGTTCCAGCCAGCACGGCGTTTCCGCTGGCGTCCAAAGTAGAAGTCGCGCTGGGGGTCTTCACAACTTTATTCCCCGAGCCTGTAGCGAAAGCGCCATCGGTCAGGGTAGTCGTGGAGGTGACGGCGTTGGGCCCGCCCCCGCTACTGCCGCCGCCACCGGCTATCCCGCCTGGAGATGGAATCTGAGCAAACAGCCCGCATGCGAAAAGTAAGCCGATACAAATAGTCTTCATGTCTTCCTGCAAAAGATCACCTTGACGAAGGCGCTGCGGTTGTCGAACTGCGTCCCGGTGAAGGTCGGGGCTGATACCGTCCCGCTTGGCGTCCCGCCCGAGACGCTGTCCAGTGTTCCGGCAGGAGTCCCGGCGCTGATCGCCGCCGTACTCCCCGAGATGGCCGGAGCGCTGTTGGTGCCTGAGGGCGTCCCTGCCGTAACTGCCGCCGTCGAACCGCTTACGACCGGAGCAGAGTTGGTCCCGGCAGGCGTGCCCGCCGATACCGCCTCCGAAGATCCGCTCAAGCTGTGCGTATGCGCCGAGCCTGCCCCGGTGCTTCCGTTCGTCGGTACCCCGGCGGGCCAGGACACTGTATGCGTGTGCGCCGAGCCAGCCGCGCTCGTTACGGCGTTATTGGTGACTGCATGAGCGTCCACCGCACCGCTGGCGTTCGTAGGCACCCCGGCAGGCCACGAGACGGTGTGGGTGTGGGCTGAACCGGCTCCGGTCGAGCCATTGGTTGGAACGCCCGCTGGCCAGGAGATCGTAGGACCAGTATGGAGGTGTGAAGATCCCGCCGCGGAAGTGCCGCTCAACGTCGGCGCGGTGACCGTGAGATTAGGGGCCGTCGCCTTGCAGGCCGTTGCAGAACCCGTCCCGGCGGCTATGTTGGTGGCCGCGCAGTTTCCGCTCGTCGCAGTCGCGGCGGCCACGTAAGAGCCGATAGCATGGGTGTGCGCTGATTCCGACCCGGTATTGCCGTTGGTCGGGACTCCAGCGGGCCACGTTATCGTGGGCCCCCCGTGCGTGTGGGCGGACTCATTCGCATTTGTCGGCACGCCTGCGGGCCAGGAAACGGTTGGCTGCGTGAACACGTGGTTCGCCACCGCCACGTTGGAAGTGACGCCATGCGTATGGGCCGATTCGTTCGCGTTGGTGGGTACGCCGACCGGCCAGGTGATCGTGGGGCCGCCGTGAGTATGAGAAGATTCGTTGGCGTTCGCATAGGTCCCGACCGCATGGAGATGCGTCCCTAGCGCCGAGCCGGTAAACGTAGGGGCCGAAGCCGCTATGGTCCCGAATCCATGCGAGTGGGTAGACAGCGCATCCCCGGTAAAGGTGGGAGCCGCCGCAGCAATCGTCCCGAAGCCGTGAAGATGCGTTCCGAGCGCCGAACCCGTGAAGGTGTGGCTGTGGGTGCTCAATGCCGCCCCGGTAAAGGTTGGCTCGGAGATGGTCCCGGCGGGAGTAATCGAGTTGCTGCCGCCCGTCGAGCCCACGTCTCCATTGGCGGCCAAGGTGCCGACGAGCGTCACGCCGTTTAGCTCGGTCGCTTCCCCGTAGCCAGCAGGGCAAGTGCCGCTGAGGATGAGCAGGATTGCTCCAGCGGGGACGCCGCCACCACCACCCGCCCCCGCTATAGCTCCAGGTGCGGGCATCTGGGCAATTAGGGCGATCAGTAAGGACGCTGCCGTCATCGGTTCTGGTACCCCATAGCCAGCACCTGAATCGCGCCGGACGACATCGCCACCGTGACGGTCAGATTGTTGGTGGTCAGGTTCACGTCGAGCACCTTGTTGATGACGTAGGTCGAGCCGCTGGCGGCCGCCTGGTTCATCGCCGGGCTGATCGTCGTGCCGCTCCCCGCGTTGCTGTCCCGGTAGGCCTTAACCAGCGGCGTCGAGCCCCCTAGGCTGTTGACCGTGAGTGCTGTGGTAGTTGCCGCCGTCCCGTCCTGCGAGAACGTCACCGTGCAGGCCAGTTCACAGTAGACGTACACGCACTGCGGGAAGATTTGCAGATTGGCACTGTCGCCGGGATGCTGGAGCGTGATGGCGCTCGCGGTGCCGGTCTTGGTATAGGTCGCGGACCAGCGGCCCCCGGCGTTAGCAGGCGGCGTGCACTGCGCGGCGGCAAGCCCCGCGAAGATTGCTAACCCGATGAGAAGTTTTCCCATTGTCGCTCCTTAGGTTGCCGCCAGCACGTAGACCACGAAGACCTCGAACACACCTGCCGTGAGGGCGTTGGTGTCGATCGTGGTGGTGATCGACCCCGCCGCTGTCATCTTGAACGCCGTAGCGGCCGTAAAGACCGGCACGGTCGCCAGCAGCGCGTTCAGCGAGAAACTCGCCTTCGCGGTAGCGGCCAGCAGGGAATCAGCCGCACTCCCCGCCGAGGTCCCTACCGCCACGTTGGCCGCCCCGCCAGAAGTCACCGCTGTGGTGACGTTGATGATGCCGCCGAGGATAATCGCTTTATTGGGGATGGTGCTGTTGGACGCCAGCGTAATAGTGGTCGCTGCGCCCCCGTCCACCGCGAAGTCATACTTGGCGTGGGCGGTACGCAGTTCGTTCAACGCGAAGGCGCTGGCTGGCAGTAGGGAAGATTCAGGGATCCCAGAGCCCGCCGTCGCCCCCGCCACGAGCCAGGCGCTGCCATTCGAGTAGGCCAGCACGTGGCCGGTCCCGCTGCCGGTGACGGTAGCCCCCGGTATGACGGTAGCCGAATCCGCCACCGCCGCGATAGCGCCTTCGTTCCCCGCCGATGCAGCGGGCAGCGTGGCGAACAGCACCGGGAGCAGCCGGCGGATTCCGGCCAGGGACTCGAGGCCGTCGAAGCCCAAGCTAGCCGGAATCGAGCGGTTGAAGTCCGCCGGCGCCCCGATGCCCACGCTGCTGTTGGTGGGGTGCGCGGCGGCCTGCGTCCCGGCAATTCCCCGGATGGTCGAAACCACCGAGCCGTTGACGCTCACCACGCCCAGCAGCTCGTTTTCGATCTGCATGAGCGTGGTGTTGGCCGCCACGCCAGCGCCACTGGTCAGATAGACCTTCTGATCCCCGGAGAGCAGAGCCCTCGTGGTCCTCGTATACGTAATCGCCATAGTCGTCCGCGCTCACCGGGACCTCCCGGCACTGACATCGCCGCGCGTTCTCCTCTACTTCTTAGGCTTCTCTGACGGCTTTTTCTCGCCGTCCTCGTGCTCTTCCTGGGGCGCTACTACCGACTTTTTCTTGCCGAGCACTTGCTCTTCCTGGGCTTCATCCTGCACCAGCTTCCGTTCTTTGGTCTTGGGGTCGGTAACCCACTTCGGATATTCCTGCATCGTTCCCCCTTAGGTTGTCGCGGTCCCCAGACTATAGACCACGTACGCCTCGCTACCCGGCAGCGTCCCCGTAATGCGGATCAGGAACAGCTTGGAGTTGGACTGCGCAATGGTGGCGGTTCCGCTGATGGTTCCCCCGGTCCCGGCCACCACCGTGATGGTCTCGGCGGCATCGGCATCGTTGCGAATCCAGAAGAAGAACGATGAACCAATCATCGCTCCCGGTATTGCCGCAACGAGCAGCGCGGCCGTGGGCAGCGTATCGCTCCGGGCGGCCCCGTTCGGGTCCCTCAGGATGATGCCGTTGAGCACCTGGCCGGTCGTATAGGTCAGAGCCCCAGCCGTAGTCAGCGTCGACGGGCTGGTGGTCATCATGGACATCCCCGAGAAGAACTTGGTGATGCCATCCGAGTTGTACTGCCATCCCGCCAGTTGGAAGTCGGCAGGAGTCCCGATCCAGACCGTACGGCCGCTGCCGTGCGCCTGGGCCCGGCTGCCGTTGCGACCCCGGCTGACCGGCACGACCGTGCCGTTCACCGTGTTGCTGATGACCAGAAACTCGTCGTCGATCATTAGCAGGACCGGAGCCGTCACGGAGTAGGAGATACCGGTAGCCGCGGCTACCGCGATAGTCAGGTCACTGGAGGTTACCGCCGCGCTTAGGGTTGTAGTTGTGAGGGCCATGTGTTTTCTCCTTTACGCGCCGAGTATCCGAACCGCGCACTGGTCGGCGTACAGGTTGCCGAATCCCAGCAGCACGTCGAAGCGGTTGACCATCTTGGATTGGATCGGGTCGAACATGCGCACAAAGCGCACGCTGATGCCGGTCTTGGGGTCGCGGGTCTGGCTGCTGACCTCTACAGCCTTGGGGGTTTCGAGCTTCACGCCGACCAACGCGAACGCATCCTTGGCCAGTGCCAGCCCCTGGATGCCAGCCTTGGGGCCGGTGGAGGGGGTGGTGGTGCCGGGGAAGAGCGTCAGGTCCGCACCGTTGCCGGGCAGGGCGCTAACGTTCTGGTACTGGGAACCGGGCCCGATGATCGCCGGGATAAAGTTGATGGTGGCGGCCGAGCCGGCGGCGGTCGTGTCCTGGGTGATAACGAACTGCTTCAGCACCCCGGTTGAGCGGCGCGTCTTCGGGTTGACGTTGTAGATGCCTTCAATGTTGAACACGTCGCCGCGGTTGAACACGTCGCTCGTCGTGGCGGTGAGCGCCAGCGTGTTGCCGCTCTGGTTCGCGCTGCTGGTCTCGGTGGTGTGCGCTCCCCAGGTGCCGGCCGTGTGGTTGTAGAGTGACATCGACTCGAACCAGTCAAACTGCCGCGCCCGCCCATAGTAGCCTTCCTTGAACGCCTTGCTGACCTGGGCCTGATCGTTGAACAGGGTGGTCGAGCCGTCCACGATGCTGGTCATGTGGCCGGGCGAGATGATGAAGCGGTACTCGCCGGGCGGGCAGGCGTTTTCGATAAGGCGCTGGCGGGCGGCGCCTGCGATGTTGGTAGTGGTCGCATTGGTTCCCAGCGTCCCCACGATGTTGTTCGTGTTGTAGTACGCCCAGCTGGCCGCCCGGCTGTCGATCTCCTGGGCGATCTGTTCCATGGCGGGCACGATGTACTCGCGTCGGATGTTGTCCATGCCGCGCTCGGCCTTGAGGGCCGCTTCGGCGCTGTCCCACTCGAAATCCACGCCGAAAATCTGATCGCACGAAACGGTGGTGTAGTTCCGGGCGATGGGTTGAGGTGTGTAGCCAATTCCGTCGCGGATGGTAAACCGCTGCGGATTCTTGACTCTCACCGTTTCACCAACTGCGAATTCGCGGGTGAATTCCTTGTTGTAGTCGGTGTTAAAGAACTCTGCCACGACCAGACGATTCAGGAGCGTCCGCAGACTCTCCATCGTGATCCAGTCAACAACCTGGAAAAGGTTTGCCACTGTTAGCTCCTCTGAGCCCTACTGGCGATGTCCCGCTTATTTGCGCGTTCCTGGTAAGCGAGGAAATCGCCGCTGGCCACGGCCTCTTCCACGTCGTCACTCGCGGGGGTATTTCTCCCCTTGAGGGCGGCGGGAGGCGGCGGTGGCTCTGCTGGTTTCTTGGGCTGAGTCAGAGGGGCGGTGCCGTTCGAGCCCATGCCAAGTTCAATCTTGGCTAGCTCGCGGATCAGCGCTATCGGGGAAAGGGAAGCGAGGGTTTGGAGCGTGGGGACGTTCTTACCGAGGTGGTACAGCAGCTCGCCGGGCTTCTCGGACTCCAGCGCAAACTGCTGGAGGGCCGCGAACGCCTCATTACCGAACCGCACCGACTTGGTGGATTCCACCACGGCGTCATAGTCGGGATGCTCGGCCGCGAAGGCGTCTAACCGCTGCTGAAAAGCCTGCGATTTCTCGCTGGCCTTGCGTTGCTGCTCGGCCGCTGCCTTGGCGGACTCGTGCCGATCTATCGCCCACTTGCTATGTGCCCGCGCGTGCGCCTGGATCGCCTGGGCGAAGGTCTCGCCCTTCTTCTCCGCCTCATCAAGGAACGTGTCAAGCATCGGTTCCCCATCGGTGGAAGCGGCCGGCTTCTCCGGCTCGGGCTTCGCCGTTGACTGAGCGGCTAGCGATTCCAGTTCCTGGCGCAGTTCCCGGCGCTGGCGGAGACGGCTCTGTAGCTGGTCGATCTCCGTCTGCAGCTCCGCGCTGCGGGCCTTTAGCGCTTTACCCTTTTCCTTCTCTGGCTCTTTGGTTTCCTGGTCCGACCCAGGCTCAGTTTCAGAGGCGGCCTTGGCGGGCTCCTCCGCGGAGGGCTCAGAGGGTGCCGATTCCTCGGTTTTCGGCTCTTGCTTAGGCGGGGCGGGCGAATCCCCGGTAGCGCGCCAGTTATCGTACTCGGTGTCGGTCCACGAGCCCAGGTCGGGCGGTGGCGGTGCTTCGGTGGCGGGTGACGACCCCGCGACTGCTTCGTCGGGCATGTGCGGTCCTCAAAAATCGGAGGCCGGGACAGCAGCCATTGCTCTGCGCCCGGCTCCCGCCTCCCGATATTCTGGGAGAGAAAGCCTTTATCCGCGCCGCAGCCGCCGTAGCGGGAACGGTCACGGCAAGAAGTGTACGCCCTTTAACCGGGCATTGTCAAGCCGGTGGGAAACGTGGGGTGTGAGAGTCCTTCCCTCCGAGGATGTGTGCGGCCGGCTGCGCAGCATCCGGTCGTAGTTAGCACCAATCACCCAGCCCCTCTGGTAGGCCGGCACCCCACATAAACGATAGTACACCATTTTTCGTCAAGCGGTTGGGCCCTTAGTCATCGTGCTTGCCTCACTATCCTGCGTGCCACGGCCTCACCCATGCTGCTTCCTCTGTACCAATCCGAGGAAGCCGAGATGACGCCCTCCAGTATCTTCGCGCCCATCAGAACGTCCGTTACGAGATGGTGCTGCACGAATGGGAACGAACAGACAAACCAGTAGGCGTCAAGCAGTGGGTTCTCCCATCCATCGTCCTGTGTTTCGATCAAAACGTAGCAGCGCTTCCCGCAGGCTGAGGCGTAGGCTATTTCCGCAATTGACCCGAAGGAGTCAGGAGATGCGAGGTAGGCAACCAAGAAATCACAGGCCCGGATAGGCTCTATCGCGCATAGCAGAACTGGCTCGCGGGCCTCATCGCAAACGTCGAAGTTCCCACAGCCAATCCCAAACTCATGCTCTGAGTGGTTGCTGCCATCAGAGCATACGTAACGTGGGCCAGGAACCAGCTTTGCAAGTTCATGCTTTATTCCGCTGACCTTGCCCGCTAGATAGATGGTCATGGTTTCTTACGCCGTTGGCGGCGCTGGCGTCCCGTTCGCGCCCTCTACCGGCTCCGGCTTGTCGGGGTGCAGGCCGAGCGATCCCGCCGCCGGGTCGGGGGCCAGCTCCGACTCGTGCAGCTTGGTAAGCCGCACCTCAATAGCCGCCATCTCCTGGCGCAGCAACTCGGTCGTGGCTGCGAAGTTCTGCTTCATGCCCTCCACGGCGATAGCGGTTTCCTGCTGAATCTGCGCCACTTCGAGCTTGGACTGGATCTCTAGCAACTTCGCCTTCCGCTCCTGGAGCAGCGCTTCGACTACCTGCTTAAGTTGCTGGTTCTCGGCCTGCATCGCCTTCAGGGCGGCCTGCGCCTCTGGCGGGATCGCTCCCTGCTGGCGGGGGCTGATGATTTCGGCCATCTGGTCGCCCAGCGGCCCCATGTTCTTGAGCTTTATCGCCAACGAGAGCAACTCGGCCAGCTTCTCGGGCGGGAGCGGTAAGGTGGCTAGATTCTGTACCAGCACATCAACGAAGTCGTTAGCTATCTCCCGCTCGTCCTGGTAGGATGGGCCCGTCGATACCGTAACGTCGTGTTCACCCTTTTCAAGGTCAATCTGCTGTTGCTGACCTTGTTCGTCTATGAATGGGGTGCCGGTCTGGACCACCTGGTGCGATCCATCGGGCTTGCGTATCCCAAGTTCACGCGGGCCGGCGTAACGCAGTCGGATCTGTTCATCTAGGATTCTGCCAGCAAGGGCAATCATCCGGTCGTAGTTGTCGATGAAGTGGTAGGAGCCCTGATCGGCCTGCGTATCCAGCGCCTTGATCGCCACACCAGACTGGACGCGGGAGTCATTGCGCCCCACCGATACGTTGTATTTCCCCATGGCCGACATGATGGCGCGCTTGGCGCTCTCGGCTCCCATCTCCAACTGCTGAATGGGCGGCTCCCAGTTGGCCCTCTGTGGTAGCGGCAGCACGTTGCCGGTGGCTGCGTCCACTATGGGCTTGGCTTGCAGGAAGCCGATGGGCGTACGGTGAGCGTTGGCCCACTCTTCCTCATGGTTCTCGAATTGGCCCTCATAGCCCACCCACGGAATCTTCGGCGTCATGCCGACGAGCTCCGCCTGGCAGGTCCGGTAGTAGCAATAGAGCATGTAGGGATCGCGGGCCAAGCGCGTCATGGACATTAGAAGACGCTTGGGGCCGCCGCCTTGGTCCACATAGATTTCCTTACCGGTGACGTACAGGATGGGAATCCAACTCCCTTTCCACGGCGTCTTTTCCAGCACCTCCACAGCGTTCAGCATGTACTGGCAGGCGGTGCCGTCCTCTTCCATGCGCCAGTACTCCGCTACCTGAATGTTGTCTTCCTTGATCCAGGCCGGGTAGTTGGTGCGCATGTCCGACGTAAAATCCTGAATCTTCGCTTTGGGCCAGCGGCGCTTGAAGCGGCTCACCCGGAAAGAGTCGATGACGAAGCACGCCTGCATGTCCGAGAAGTCGGCCTCTTGCGCGTCGGGGTCGGGAAGCACGCTATCGGGGTTGGGGATGCGACCGATGAACAACTCCTGCTCGCCGTCCCGCCCATTGACGTAACGCGCCCCGATGCGGGCGGCCCCGTAGGAACGTTCCACCGCGCCTTGGAAGGCCCAGGAGTAGGCTGACTGGGCGTTACTCGCATATTCGATTTGCCGGATCAGGTTGCCGCGGAACTCCGCCGTCTGGTCGTTCGCGCCCGCGCCCACCGGCACAATCTTGATAGCACGCTTGTTCTGGCGCACGTCGTTGATGGTCTGATTCAGGTACTGGTTCAACTCATCGAGCGCAAGGCAGGGCCGCCCGGCTTGCTGGCGCGCCTTCTTTTCCTGCGGGTCCCACGGGTCGCCGGAGACGTAGCGCATGTCGATGCGGCCTTCCTCGCGGATCTCCCGCCACTCCGACATGAAGTAATCGTAATTCTCCAGCGCTTCCTTCAGGACCTCTTTGTCGGTCATGTGCCCCCCAGTTGCGGGATAGATATACCATCTCCTTCGGGCCGAGTAAGCATGCAGAACGTATTATGGATCACTAGCCGCGACATTAACATAATTAACGACTCAGAAACAAGCCATTCGTAGTGAGGTGGCAGATCGTAATGAGGTTCCGGAATGGAAATAAGTTTCGATCCCGGGACCCACAGCAAGCGCTCGGGGTCCAGAGCCAGCGTGGCCATCAGTGATCCTAGAAGGGCGCGACGTGTCATAACGAATTGAAAGTTCCGAGGGGCCCTAGGTCAACACGACGGCGCTTTGTCTCCATGATGCCGCTGGGGTGGATGGAGTCGAAAGTCCGACCCCATACTTCTATGGCAGGCTGGCCGCATTCGTTCTTGCCAGGCTTCAGGGAGATATCCCACTTATTGCAAAGCATCACTAGTTCCTGCAGAAATTGGTTCGCTGTCACGTATCCTCCAAAGGAGCGGCCTCTCAGTATTTAGTAAAGCGCCACAATGGCACCATACCGGGGGTCTAATCCAATTCCAACCGGGCTGCATAGATAATCTCTTTGTTGAATTGCCAAATACTATTTCCAGATCACTATGACCACAACGAGGAACCAAGACTGCGCCAGCTAGGGCCGTAACGGCTTGGCGTCTCGTCATGTGATCTTCGCCTGCCCGTGCCGGTTGCGAAAGTTGTACATGTGAGACTCAGTGTCGTGCTTCTCCTGCATCTCGCGGCCCTTGGCCGTCTCCTTCGAGCCTTTCATGGCCCCCAGTTTGTTCATAATTTTATACGGGGTGGCGCTCTTGGGGCCGAACTTGCGCTTCAGCTTTTCTTCTAAGAAGCGAGGCATTGGCCCTCCTTTGGTCGATTCAGACCGTTTACTTTTTCCTTTAGTGCTTGTCGGTATTCCAACACGTTGGCAGGCACGTGCTGGATTCCCTTTTTACCCTTCACTAAGTGAACGCGCGAGGCAGAGCTTCTGCGGAGTTCCAAGCATAACTCCGCCTGCTCTCTCTTTATCAGCAGGAATGGCAGGATGTCAGCCAGGACCCTTTCCAAAGTTTTGCCAGTGGCGTACCACATCCATTCTTCCTTGTAGTGATCCCGCCTCTTCCCGTTGCTCCGCAGGCTGCCGCCGTAGGCGTCGTGAAGCATTCGCAGGACCTTAAGACTGCCGTCTCCACTCATGCCAACCATTAGTCGGGCCGTGTAACTGACGCGATTGGAGTTCTTATGGATGTTGAAGCACCCCTCTCCATCAATGATTCCGGCCAAGTAAGACTTGACGGTTTCAAGCATTGGCTTCTCCTCTTTGGGGATCGACTCGGCCGACTCCGCTTATCACGTCCATCTGCATAGTCAAACTACACAGCAGGGCTCTTAGGAGTTGTGCGTCCGTGTATGTTGGGTGCCTCTTCTTAAGTTCCCGGAGGTCCCGGTCTACCCGGGCATATACGTCATCGGGAATGTACTTGAACAGTTCGGATTGGTCCTTCAATCTTCTCCTCCTTGGGCGGCGCGGAAAGAACAGCGTGAAAAACGTTGGCGCGCTCAACGAATCCGGGTCCACCGATGGAGAGGCCAGCGGGGAACGTCTCCTTGAAGGCCTCCCGTAGCTTCCGCCGCGCCTCTTTGGCTTGTCGGTTCATCACTTTTCAGGACCACGGGCTAGCCTGCGATGCGCCGGGCCAGTACCGCTTCTGCGGCTTCGGGATAGCGACCGGGCGGGCGAACGTCAGCGCCAGTGCATCAGCGTCATCCGGGCTTCGCTCGCCGCGTTTCTGCATATCCTGCTTGGACTCTAACACAAGTTTGTTGCTGCGGTTCAGTCCAAATCCAGGCAGGATCACCTGCGCGCACAGCCGATCGCGCTCGGCCATCTCCGAATCGGTCGGAATCGCGCCCTTCAGCAGCCAGTCTTTCATGGCGTTCCACATGTAGGCCCTCATGTTCGCTTGGTGCTGGTTCGGGCTCTCGCCGCCGAAGTTCACCTCGTGCACGCGGTCGCGGTAGCCCAAGGCGTGCAGGCGCTCCACGATGGGCGAACCGAACGCGCTGTCTACGAACATCGCCGCTACCTTGCGCTCGGGCCGGTCGTCAGCCAGGATCTCGGCCAGCTTGCCTACTAGCAGCCCCCGGTCGTGGCGGATCGCTTCGCCGGGCAGCCGGTAGCGCGGGATGGTGCGGGCATCGAGGCCGCGCCGGAACGCGCAGACGTTCCACGCGCTGCCTCCGCCCGATACGTCCACCCCGCAGATTAGCGGCTCTCCTGGCAGGTTGCCGGGGACCGCCCGCGTCTTGGCCGCGTCCACGCGCCCAGTGTCGATGAATTGAAACTCAGAAGCACGCGGCGGCAGGCCGAACACGCGCACGCGCACGATGTCGGAGTCTTCGCCGTACTCACGGATCTGGCGCTCAATAAGCTCCTTGTTGGTGAAGCGGGCCGTCCTCGAGTCCACCGTGCGGTGATTCCAGTACTGCGCCTGGTTGCCGAAGCAGATCTCATAGAACCAGCCTGTGTTACGCTCCATCTGCCCCCAGGCGAACATCATGGGCTCGCCATCCGTCAGGCCGCCCTCGTAGGCGACTTGGAAGATTTTGCCGGGCACCGCCGACGCCTCGTCGAACAGGTACCATGAGGTAGACGTGCGGGCGTGCTGGCCGGCGAAGCTCTGCGCGTTCTCCTCTTTGCAGGTCTGCGTCACGACCTTCCACGTCTCCGGGGAAGTCTTGCTGTAGATCCCCTTGGCCATGATGTCAAACCATGGCGCCGTGATGCACAGGCGCGTCCAGTGCTCGATGGCCGCCCAGGTCCGCTCATCAAGCTGGGTTGCCGTGCCCGCCGTCACGGTGCCGATGCTGTGCGGGCGGGTGCTGAGTATCCAGTCGGTCAACCAAGCGCCCATCGCTGACTTGCCCGTCCCGTGGCCACTAGATTCCGACATCAGGATCGGCATTACCGGCTTGTAGCCGTTTGAGGCCGTGAACTTGCGCTTGCGCACCTCGGCCCCAAGGGATTGCAGGAACTCCTTCTGGTTGTCGTCCGGGCCTGATTCCTTCTCCAGCGGCCTACCTTTCTCCCCCCAGGGGTAGGCGAAGCGCACGAAGCCGTAGGGGTCGGCGTAGAACTTCGCTACCTCGTCGGCCAGTTCGAGGTGGATGCGCTGGGCTGAGGCTAGGGCGGGCATCAGGTTATGGAACCCTTTGCGGCCCCTCGGGTATCAGGGCGAGTATTTCAGCGTCGCGAATAGCGCGGGCATCCACGTCTTGCCGGTAGCGCAGGTAGGAGAGTTCCCCTTCCAAGCAGTCAATGTCAAGACACACGGGACAGCCATCTTCTCGTTCATCATAGGAACAGGTGTGCTTGCGGTAACTAGGCAATTGCGCTTCAATTTCCGCAATCCGTTGCTGGATCTGAGTGGCGCTCATCTTCTGCTTTAGAATCATCAGGCTCTCTTCGTGGATGCGTCGCCTCATTTCACTGGTCCAGCATCTTCACGATCTGCCCCACCGTCCGGGCGCTGGGCGGCTTGAACTTCATCCGCTCGGCCTGCTCCCAGGTCAGCTCCCCCGAGTTTATCATGCTGTTGCGCAACTCCTCCGCAGCCGTCGCCCAGAAGGGGCTATCCTTGGGCAGCCGGGCCGCCTGGGTGGCCGTAATGCCGCGCTCTTTCAGCAGCTTGCCGTACTGCTCGGCCTTCAGTGTGCGCGCTCCGGTCTCCATGCTTTCCCCGATGGCCTTTGCCTTCACGGCCTTGGCGGCCATCGCTTCCTTCATGGCAGGCTGGTCGAACGCCTCAGCCACGCCCTTTTTCTGGAGAACGTTGGCTATGGACTCGCGTAGTTGGGCCTCTAGGTCTGGCTCCACGGCTGGCGGCTTGGCTTCTGATGGGGCGGCTTGGGCCTCCGGCTGCGCAGGCGGGGCTGCTGGCTCCTCGGCTACAGGTGAGGGTGGGGGCGGCGCTGGACGCGCTGGCGGGGCTGTGGCGGGCCTAGCCGTGGTTCCACGTGAAACTACAGGCGTAGGCTCTGAGGGGTTGCCCGAGAAAGGAGGCGGGGGCGGTGTCGCTGGCGTGACAGTGGCTTCAGGTGCCCCCGTCCACGTTCCAGGGGCAAGGGCCCTGCCTGGTGGTATGGCTTTGGCTTCAGCCGCCGGTACCGTCTTCGCCATGCCAGCCCGGATGTTCCTGATGCCATCGGCCAAGCTGAACGCACCCGCTGGCGAGGAGCTGGCCCGCATGACTTGGACCACGCCTTTAGCCACCTTAAGCGGGGAAGCCACCGACTGGGCCGCTCCCTTGACCGCAGTGGCCCCGCGTCCTAGCCCCCTGGCGGCTGCTGGCAGCATCGCCGTGGCGGCTAATCCGGTTGCCGCGCCCGCCGCGCCAGCCACATCCCCCTGGGATAGCGGTACACCCACGGTGGATAGCGTCTCGGCCACCTGCCCGACTACCGGAATGGCCTCCAGACCGCTCGCCGCTGCTTCCTTCCAGTTGCCCTCCTGGCCAGCCTTGACGGCATCCCGCGCCTTGTCGAACATGTGCGTAAGCAGGCGTCCACCAGGCCCGAAGGCAGTCTCCACGAGGCCCCGGCCTGTGCTGAGATCAGGCGGCTTCGCCATGGCTACCAGCGGGTCCACGGTGGTGGACTTCAGGCCAGCTACGAAGCGCTCCCCAGCGCCGGGCGGGAACTGCTTGCGCAGCGCGGCCTGAATCTCGGCGTCGGGCATATCGTCGGGGAAGACGCCCACCGAACCGTCGGGAAGGTCTATTTCCTTCGGCATGGGCTACTCCAGCTTCCCGGTAGCAGGGTCGTAGACTTTGCGCTTCTTGGCTTCGCCCGGCGCTCCCGGCGGGTTGGCTCCAAGGGCCCGTGGCTCGCCGTAGAACTCATCGTAGGCTTTGCCGGCCTGATAGGCTAGCCCATCTAGCAGAGTTTGGCGGGCAATGCGCTTCTGCTTGATGGTAGCCGGCGAGTCGCCGGGCTGGGCGAAATACGTCTTGCGGTCGTTGACAAACTCGCTCTCTGGGATTGCCGCGCCAGATTCCTTACGCAGCCGGGCTTCCGTGAAGGCCCGCTGCGCTTGGTTGTAGGCCTGCTGCTCGTCGGACTGCACGATATTGGGCATCTTCAGCCTGGCTTGCGAGATCAGGCTACCGCCCACGCGCTCCTCAAGCGACGGGCCGCCAGCTATTGGCGCGGTGAGCGTCTCCACCGCCTCTTTGGCGCGGTTGTAGAAGCCCAAGGCTGTCTTCTCAGCTCCGGTGGGGGGTTTGGGTGCTTTAGCGGCCGCCTTGCCCACCGCAGCGCTCTGGCGCACCCAGATGGGGTTACCATTGTCGTCAGCGACCTGCACGAGGGGTTCATGCTCAAGCCGTTTCTTTTGCGCTTCGACATCAGCCGGTAATGGGATGTCGCGGCCCGCTACGGGAGCGGGGAGCGTCTTGACGGGCTGCAGCCTCTTCTTCTGGGCTTCCACCTCGGCCGGTAGCGGAACATCCACACCAGGCGTTGGTCTGGCGCTCTTAGCCGCGGCGGCCTCTGCCGCTCCCTGCTGCGCCTTCAGTGTCGATACCTGCTGCGCCGTCTTGCCCTCAGTCTGCACCCAGTTCCCTATCTTGAGGCTGTTGATCGTGTTAGGCAGTGCCTCCGGCGTCAGGTCCTCGGGCTTGAACATTCCGGTCTGTAGGGCCTGCTCCAGCAGCCGTTGCTTTGATGTGACGTCCTGCGCTTGCGTAATCGAGAGCAACAGCCCCTGCGCCTGCTCGTGCTGGGCCTTGATAATCTTCTGCTCTGTCTCGGACGCGCTGGCCCACTCCTTACGCAGGCCCGCCAATGCCTCGGCCTGCTTGGCTGCCGTCGAGGGTGAGACTCCGCGCTTCGCCATCAGGCCGATCAAGGCCATGCCGCCCATCTTCGGGTCCCACTCCTGCATCGCCCGGTTGACGGCCTGCTGGTCGCGCTCCGCCTGCTCTAGCTGCCGGCGCTTGATGTCGCCCAGCGCGGTAGCCTGAACGGCCTGCTTCTGCGCCTCCTGTTGTTGGGCTAGGGCGATGCGCTCGGCTTCCTGCTCATTGGCGCTCTTGATCTGCGGAACCGGCTGGATGCCTCGGGCGATTATGTTGGCGATGGTGCCCATTAGTTCGGATCTATCGCGGCGGCCCCGCCAGGCTTCCGCCGCCCCAGTATCGCCGCAACCAGCGCTGGCAGGTTGTTAGCCGTGTTGTTGACCATGCCGACGTTGGCCGAGCCCTGTCCTATCGTGCCGGCTGCCGTAATGTCCGCGCCACCCACGTTCAGCATGTTCGCCGTCTCGCCCGCCCGTGTGCCTAAGTTGCCTAGGTACTGGGCTGTGTTGGTCGTGATGCCAGCCTGGCCGTAGCCCGCGCCCAGCGTGTTGGCGGCCTGTTGCTGCCCGAGGTCGGATGCCACGTTACTAGCCGTCTGTGTGCCTCGTAGGCCGGTGTCTGTTTGCCGTAGGCCAACGTCGGAGATCGTTCTGCCGATATCGAGCTGGTTGCGTACGCCCTGGTTGTAGCGGTCAAAGGCCTGCTGGTAATGTGTAGCCGCTAGGTCCTGCCCGTACTGCGTCAGGTCCTTCAGCGTGTTACCGCTCTGCGCGATGCCGCGTGCACTCGCGCTGTTCTCGATGGCCCGGCTGCCCTCACGCATCAGGAAGTCGTGCGCGGGCCCGCTGGCGTAGTCCTCGTAGCGAAACTCCGGCCGCTGCGCCAGATTAGTCAGCGTATTTACGCCGGTAGCCGTGGTGCCGATTCCCGTAACACCCGCCGCCATGTAGGGCTGCAGGTTCGCCTGGATGCCCTGGTTTACGTTTGCTAGGGTATTGTTCGCGTCGGCGGTGCCAGTGCCGATCTGCTGCTGCGCCGTCCCCGAGGCGGCCCCGACGTCGCGGGCTATCGTGCCGTAGTTGGCCGTGATGTTCTGCGCGGCGTTGGCTCGCGCCGCTGCGGCCTGCTCGGCGGCTTTCTTGGCAGCGCGGCGCTCCAGGATACCGGAGACGATGCCAGCCCCCATCGAGCCAAGGGCTAGCGCTGCGGTGGCCATCTAGCGAACTCCTTGCGAAGACTGCAACAGTTGGCCCAAATGCAGGTTTACCACCTTGGCATCATGAATCCCATCCGCATCGTCTTGTGAGGCAACCAGCACCCCGTCTAATGTCCAGAGTTGCGGAACAATCCGCATAGGGTCCTCTTTGCTTCCGTCACCACGCCGGTCACTAGCGTAGATCAATTGGACGATGTGCGCCATCAGCCCTCGCTCTCCGCCGTTACGTCGATGACGGGCTGCTCCGGCGCTTGCAGACGCTCGCGGCCTGCGGCAAGGCGTGCCGCTATATCGTGCTGAATGGTACCGCTATGCTCCAGGTGCGACGTGTCAATCTGCCCGAGCCCGCAAGGGCCTGGCTGCTTGCCAAGCCATATCTGCATGGTGGCGTTGCCACCGTTGACTGCTAGGTCGTACTGAGCCGAACGCAGCCGCACGCGGCCTTTAGCGCGCCCGTGCTGCATGGCCTTCGCAAACTCCGTCTTCTGCTTGCGCCGCTTAATCGTATCTATCGAGACGCTCAACTCCGCCGCTATTTCCTCTTCGGAGCATCCGCGGGCCGCTAGCGCTTCGACCTTGGAGAGGTCCAGCGGAATCAGCGGGGCGCCCATCACGCCCTTTCTTTGGCTTAGTGCAGAAGTACGCTTCATGCCAGCACTGGCTCCTCGATGGGCTGTCCCACCCGGCTCTCCGCCACCTGGGTGAAGGTCCTGCCGTCGCCGTCCAGGGTGGCCTGCTGGTTCGTCTGGTTCTGCCAGCGCTGGACTATCACGTCCACATAGCCGGGGCTGATTTCTATCGAAGTGCAGGCCCTTCCGGTCCTCTCCGCTGCTATCAGGGTTGACCCGCTCCCGGCGAATGGATCGCAAACCCGATCCCCCTCATCGGTGAATGCCTTTATGAAGAACTCCGGTAATCCAACCGGAAACGCGGCGGCGTGGCCCGTTGCGTCGTGGGATGCAGTGAAAGTTGGGAGGCGGTTACCAGGGTACGCCATGCCGGGACCGAGCAACCGCAGAATGGCGGGAGTATCTCGGCAGTCGCCGCACATAACGCGATGCTTCCCGCACAGCCACAGGTCCCCCAGCCGCGACACCGGCTCGGCGGGCACCTCGGGTACCGCGTCCTCCTCGAGTGACGCCGCCGGCAACAAGAGCTGGTCCAGCTCTCGCGGATCGAAGCCAGTCAGCGACAGGTCGAAGTCCAGCGCCTTCAGGTCGCCCAACTCGAGGCCCAGCAGCTCGTCGTCCCACTCGGCCCAGCCCACAGACCTGTTCACCATCAGCCGGAAAGCCTTAACCTGCGCATCCGTCCAGCCATCGCAGGGGATGACCGGAACCTCGGCCATGCCCATCTTGGCGGCAGCCTTAGCGCGGAGGTGGCCGTCGATGCATTCGCCGTCGCTCTTGGCCAGCACCGGCACGGCGAAGCCAAACTCGCGGATGCTGGCGACCATGCGGTCTACTGACTTCTCGTTGCGTCGGGGGTTGCGTTCGTAGTGGCGGAGGCGGGATAGCGGCCAGTACTCAACGACAAGAGAGCGTGCCATTCCACCGCAACCGTATCACCGAACACGCTACACTGTCAAGGGGTAGGTAGTCGTCATATGCGCTGTTCCGCTAATCGCTTCACCGCGCAAAGCCTACGGCAGTAAGGAGCCCCCACAACTCCCCCATTTTAGGCTGTCCCTTGCGGGCTCGCGTGCTCGGGTTCGGCTGGCTCTTGGCGTCATGCCAGCGTCGGGCGGCGAGCCTTGTCAGGTTCCGCTCTTGCCGGGCACGTCCCAGGTAGCAGCCGCCGATCTGGCCGGATGTTCCGCCGCTAGGGTTCGGGTCCGGGAGAGGCATAGTCGCTGATACCTGAAGGCCATCGGTTAGCACTATGCGCCTTTGGCCGACAGGTTGTCAAGTTGCTGCTAGACCTGCCCTGGCCCGTGGCCAAAGGGCTTGCCCACCGCCACACTGATCTCAACCGCCGTGACCACCGGGTTCCTGGCCACTAGCGCGGCGTCGTGGCTGAGGCCGTAGGGCTTGTCGGCCCCGTCTACCTTAACGGTGCCCCAGATGGCAAGCCGCTGTTCTCCAACCCAATGGACCACCTTGGATGGCCCGCTAACCGTGACGGCGTCGTAGAGCAGCGCCGACAGGTTGAAGTTGCCCAAGCCGACGAAGTCCAAGGCCTTGGCGAGATCGCCGTAGTTGTAGGTGCCGAAGTTTGGCGTGTAGGTTATGCCGCTGTCCAGCACCACGCCTCCGATGGTATCAGCGGCCTGCCCCGCCACGTCCTTCGCCACTACCGCCTGCGCCCCTTTT
>Ga0070705_100000154_pt1 | contig 40376 bp, 23 predicted proteins | sample KBSK5253metaG_FD_65455 | JGI IMG/M metagenome (GOLD analysis project Ga0070705, IMG submission 65455) | Corn, switchgrass and miscanthus rhizosphere microbial communities from Kellogg Biological Station, Michigan, USA - KBS K5-25-3 metaG | ecosystem: Host-associated > Plants > Roots >... | reverse complement strand
CGATACTCGAAGCGGCCAAAGGAGGTACACGATGATTGTCAACGAAGCTGAACGTTTCAACATCGATCATCCCGAGTTGTGCGAGTGCCTTCGCTGGAAGGGAATGTTCATCGGCGTCTCGCACGACGCATCGGCGCAGCAATCGAGCGACGGCCACTTCTGGTGTGTGTATACGCAGACGTGCATCGGGCCCGACGGCCAGCTCGCTGAACCCGGCACTTGTTCGTCCGGGGAACGCGGCTGTTACGGCAAAGGGTACGTGTGATAACATCGAATCACTTGGCGATTTTTGCGACATCTTAGCGTCTTTGCGCGAAACGTTCTCTTGTGTTGGATTTCGCGCAAAGCCGCAAAGACCCGCTAAGCACGAAGAAGTTTGGAAGGAGAATCAGTAATGCGAAAGATGATGTTCATCGCAGCTTCGGCTGTAGTTCTGTTGACCCTCTCGGTGGCCGGTAACGCTCAGAGTATCTCCGGCGATTATATCGAAACGCGCAGCGCCGATGTTTGGACCGGTTCCTGTGTCGCTAACGGTGAGATGAACCTGACCGGAGATCAGGCAATCCTTGCGTGGCGAGTCACGAAGGGCCAATGGAAAGGCGTAACGCTTGACGGCCTCAGCGTAGTCGGGGTGGTCAAGGCGAGCGCGACGCTCGGCGACGCATACAACAACCCATATCCGGCGAAGGCTGTGATGATCGTTGACGAGAAAGCTTGCGACGAGCAACAAAAGGCTCTTGTCGAATTCGCACAGTCAATGTCCGGCGAGCTTTTGATGAACGTCGTTCGTATCGAGGTCTCGCCGATAAGAGTGGAAGTCAGCGGGCACAATGGTCATTACGATCGCACGCTCGTAAAAGCCGGCAATATAGCGGGAATCGAAACTCGCGCGATCAACGGCAAAGATCATCTGTGCGGCAACGAAGACGTCTTCTACCAGCCGCTCGCCGCGACCGTGCACTCGATGCCCGCGGTTGCCGAACTCGATAAGTTTGACGGCGACGGGCTCAACGTAAACTGGACTGTTCACGGAAAGCGCAGCGCGTTCGTAGGGACGTTCGCGCGCTAAACGAAGAATAAGTTCGACCTCAAAGGCACAAAGACCAACAAGCTTCTTGGTGGCCTTTGTGCCTTTCCGACGAATGCCGGAGATTTCTGGATGTGTCGTAGATTGTTTCTATCAATATTCTTAAGCCTGATTGTCTCAGTCTCTGCGTTGGCGCAGGGAAACAAGATTGAGCCGATCGGCGCGATCTCCGATGCGAGTGCATCGGAAGCATTGAAAAAATCGCTCGACGCGAAGGGCTGGCGCATCACGATCGGCGACGGCCCGTATTGCGACATCTGGCTGCGAAGCGGAGTGCCCGCGGGCAAGAGTGACGCTCAAGGTGCGGTTTACAGTCTCGGCGAGTCGGCGCTTGTCGGAGTGATCAGCTTCTCGCGAGCGACGACTGATTATCGAGGGCAGTCCTTGAAGCCGGGGACCTACACGCTGCGATACGCGGTTCATCCGGCTGATGGCAATCACCTGGGCATATCGCCGATTCGCGACTTTCTGGTGTTGGTACCGGCCGCGATGGATCAAAACCCGGAGGCGCAGCCAAAGTTTGAAGAGTTGATGAAGATGAGCCCGAAATCGACGGGCACGAATCACTCGGGTGTGATCAGCCTCGTTCAGACGGACGGCGCCTCGCCCGCGAAGCTTGAACAGGAAGGCGGCCACGTGATCTTCGTCGCGAAGCTCAAATCACAAACGGGATCGGAGATTCCAATCGCATTCGTAGTGAAGGGCATTGCTGAGCAATAGTCTATGGTATGTCGATGCGGGCATCCAGAGGACGCGGGCGTTTAGAGTACCGACTTTAGTCGGGTAGTGTTATTGATCGGTGTTAAGACCCGACTAAAGTCGGAACTCTGAACGCCTGCCGCTCACGGTCGTAGCATGAAGCGAACATCCACAATCAAGCTTGCAGTGATTGCGCTACTTGCCGTGGCGCTACCGGGTTTGGTTCGCGCGGCGGATTCGACCAAGAATTCGGCGAGCTTCGAGATCAAACTTCCAACAGGCATTCCCTTCGATGTCTGGACTTACTTTATTCCTAACGACAATCCGATGACCGCGCCGAAGGTCGAGCTTGGACGCAAGCTCTTCTTCGACGAGAGCCTTTCAGCGGACGGCCGAGTGAGCTGCGCATCGTGTCACGATCCCCAGCGCGCGTTTACCGATGGAAAAAAGGTGGCCGAGGGCATAGGAGGCCGAGTCGGGGTTCGAAACTCGCCGACGTTGCTAAACGCGATGTTCAACGGCGGGCAGTTCTGGGACGGCCGCGCATCGACGCTTGAAGAACAGGCGAAGATGCCACTGACGAATCCTGACGAGATGGGTAACGCTTCTCACGCCGATGTTATCGCGAGGCTCGCGTCTAAGGCCGATTACGCCTCGCAGTTCCAGAATGTCTTCGGCGGTCCCGTGACGATCGATCGCGTTGCCAAGGCGATCGCGGCCTTTGAACGCACTCTGGTTTCCGGAGACTCTCCGGTCGATCGCTACATCGCGGGTGACCTGAACGCGCTCAGCCACTCGGCGCGAAGCGGGATGACGCTGTTTCGCACGAAGGCCCGCTGCGGCGTTTGTCACGCGTTCAATCAAAACTTCGCGGCGTTCGCGACCTTTCCATTCTTCACCGATATGAACTATCGCAACACCGGCGTCGCTGCCCGGCTTGATGAATTCAACGGATTGGCACGACGGGCGATGGCCGCGGCGCGCGACGAATCGAGCGGCGCGCTGACCGCTCTTTCAAAGCACGAACGCGCGAGCGAACTGGGCCGGTTCCTTGTCAGCGGAAACACGCTGGACGTCGGCGCGTTTCGCACACCGTCGCTTCGGAATGTCGCGCTGACGGCTCCCTACTTTCACGACGGCAGCGCGGCCACGCTTGAGGATGTTGTTAAGTTCTATACGAAGGGCGGAATCGAGAATCCCAATCGCGATTGGCAACTCGAGCCTGTTGCATTGACTGACGCGGAGCAACGCGATCTGGTCGAATTCCTAAAGGCCCTGACAAGCGACGATGCGCGCCGACTGGCCGAACGCCGCTGAAAACACTCAAAGTGATGAACTCGATATGAAGCTTGTACGGTCGTAGCTCAGTGGGCGCCCCTCTTCGCGAATGAGGGTCTCACGATCGAGGGGCGCCCACTGAGGGACGCCCTTACAAGTTCATAATCTTAATTGTGACTAACTACCGATTGCGCGCGCCGATCGAAAATTTCCCAGGGAGAAACACAATGCGCAAGCTTACAACGAGCTTCCTGACCCTTGTTCTGCTCGGATCAATCTGCGCCGCTCAGGAGTGGTCGGTGTGGGGAACAAAGAAATCCGGCTGGCAATTGATCAAAGATGCAGCTTGCGGTCAGGACTTCAGGAGTGCGCGCAATCGAGGTTCCACGGCCCGTCTGATCTCTTCGTCTCCGAGCGCGTACTCAAACACTGTGGTCAGATAATTCACCGGATCCCCGATCGTCAGCCATTGTCCGTCGGAAACCGATTCGCTCACGACTCGCCCGCCTCGCCGTATGTACTCGCGCACCGCGTCGGTCAGCCATAGCTCGTCCGATTTGCCGCGCGGAATTTCCGTCAGGATTTGGATGATCGCGTCCGAGAGCAGGAATCGCCCGAACATCGCCAGATTCGAGCGAGCTTCTTCGCGCGAAGGTTTTTCGACAACGTCATCCACCTCTCCTTCTTCGCTGCTATTCTTTATCTGCGCGATGCCGTATCTCACTACGTCTTCCCACGGGACTTCCTGCGTGCCCGCGACCAGCGCGCCGGTTCGAATATGTTTGTCGATCAAGGCGCGCGTGAACGGGGTTTTTGATTTGATAAGATCGTCGCCATACGCGTAGATGAACCCCTCATCCGTGGGAATGTGCGAGCGCGCGACGATGAGAGGTGTTCCGTTCCCATAAGGACCTGTCTGCGGCTCGAGCACAAACTCGACGCCCGAAAGCTTATCGAGAAATTCATCCAGCGCTTTGTATTTATTTCGCGGAAGCGAGATCGAAGGCTGATAGACCCGCGCGAGCGGCCCCGGGTTTTCACCGGTGATGATGATGATTTTCTTTACGCCGGAGTCTATGAACTCCTCAACGATCAAATGCAGCGCGGGTTTGTTTATGATCGGCAGGAGTTCTTTGGGATAGCCCAGGGTGACGGGCAACATTCTAGTGCCCGAGCCCGCGGCTGCTATGACTCCCGTCTCGACCTTCATCGAGCTTCCTCCTCGCGCGCATATCGTTCAGTTACTCGAAGAGAATACCTGTTGAACGGATTTGGAGGAAGCCTCTTCTCGTAGAGTCGAAGCGCTTGTTGATAAAGGGGTCAGAAGGCAGGAGCGGGCGTTCAGAGTACCGACTTCAGTCGGGTAGTGCTTAGCGCTGCCAGCACTACCCGGGTCAGAAGGAGCGGGCGTTCAGAGTACCGACTTCAGTCGGGTAGTGTTTAGCGCTGCCAGCACTACGCGGGTCAGAAGGAGCGGGCGTTCAGAGTACCGACTTCAGTCGGGTAGTGCTTAGCGCGGCCAGCACTACGCGGGTCAGAAGGAGCGGGCGTTCAGAGTACCGACTTCAGTCGGGTAGTGCTTAGCGCGGCCAGCACTACCCGGGTCAGAAGGAGCGGGCGTTCAGAGTACCGACTTCAGTCGGGTAGTGCTTAGCGTGAGCAACAACGCGGGTCAGAAGTCACGAGCGGGCGTTCAGAGTACCGACTTCAGTCGGGTAGTGTTTAGCTCGGCCAGCACTACCCGACTAAAGTCGGTACTCTGAACGCCCGTGACCCGGTCACAACTTAATGTCCCTAAACTCCCACAGACCGAGGTGTTTGTCCGAATAGTCTTCGCCCGATTCACTGCGCTTCTCGTAAATGAGCCTGAGCGGCGGCGGAAGACTGAACGGGGGCTCCTGCAGGTTGATTGGCCGCCATTCGCCCATGGCTATATCGGCATTATCAACGAAGCGTGTGAACGTTGTGGTGAGAAGATATCTTGAAGTGCTGCGTTTGAAATTTCTTAGTGCCTCGAAGATTTGCGAGAAGCTCAAGTGAACCAGACAATCCCGGCAGAGGATGAGATCGGCTTGCGGCAGCTTGTCACTGATTATGTCGAGGTTCAGAAAGCGGCGGTGTTCATTCGAATATTTGCGACTGAGTTCGCTGACGATCTCCTCCACGACGTCGACGCCGATATAGGAATCCAAATCCAGTTTGACTTCTTTCAGCCAATTGAAATCCCCACATCCGGCGTCCAACAGAGTTCGCACGCCGAACTCCTCCAGGAGTCGAGGAACCTGATCGCTAAAGGCAGATGTGCGAGCTATTCCCGAACCGGGTCCGGATGCGGACTCGCAGTCGCCCCAGGCCCTGCGGCGATGTATGTCCGAGAAAACCTCTCGCGCGTTGTGCGTTGCGTTTGAGTTGTTGTCTTTTGTGTGGTGAACGTTTGTTTGCCTTTTAGATGACAGCAGATTCGCGGCGCGCTCATACAAGGGCAAAACAAATCGATACTTGATTGGCCCGTACCGATTGACCACTCTCCACGCAAGAGAGTTGGTAACCTTCGCAAGGTCCGTCTTAGCGGCAGCCAGTTCTGCCTCCTTCGCCGCCAGCGCCGCGTCCCTCGCAGCCAGAACCTGATCATTCGCGGCGATAGTTGCGTCCTTAATGGCGGCATCCTGATCCTTCGCGAATGAGGCCGCATCCCCAAGCGCAATCGCGTGATCTCGTTCCGACAGTTTCGCTTCCATATGAGCAAGAGCTTCATCGCGCGCAGCTACAACCTTGCTTAGATGGAGCGACACGTCGTCGCGTTCTTTGAGGCGAGGCGCAAGCATTCGAAGATAGGCCGCCGCCGCGTGCAACTCGGAGCGCGGGTCATCAAGCCGGGTGCTTCGATACTCCGCGACGACTTCATGATAAATGGAGATTAGATTGTCGAGCGCCTGCTCGCGCCCTGCTTCCGCGCGGATGCGTGTCGAAACCCTGGCCGCATCAGAAGATTCAAAGCGAGCAATTTCTCGAGACAGGGCGTCAACCGTTGCGCTGTTGCGAAGCGCTCTGATTCCAAAATTCAGTGTGCGAAGGCTGTCGAAATTCTCAGTGGTTACCATTGGCCCGGACTTTCCTGCGTCCCAGAGTATCACTGATGCGCCGGCGGCCAGGGCTTCGAGCGCCGATCTCGCCTTGGCGAACACGATGTCATAAAGTCCAAGCACGTCCTCGGGGCGGCGGCTGACATTGTTCGCACCCAGACCGATTATGTCTACCGAAATACCGTGGAGCCCGCAGGCCTTGCGGATGGCGGCGACATTCGTTTGCTCGCTTGCCTGATTGCTGAAAATCAGAGCGCGAGTTGGCCGTTCGGGCAAAGGTGCTCGCGCCTGAAATCTGTTCAGATCAACGAAGTTCAGAAGCACCCGCACACGAGCTTCGTCTATTCCGTGTTCGATGAGGAGTCTGTCGCGGCAGGTATGATCGACCGCGATGTATCTCAGGATTCGCGGGAATATCGGCGGAATTTCCTCCCAGGGAATCCATCCGTGGCAAATGAAAATCGACGGAACGCCGGAAAAGTGCAAGAGCGCGGTCATTGCATCAAGATGATGATGACCGTGGATAACGTCAGGCGCATCGTGTAGAAGATCGAGATTATCGATTACAGGAATGGTTGCGGCGCGAAGCTCTTCGGCTACGTCGCCGAGCTTGCTGCTGTAGGCAATCGGTTGGTGTCCGCGCTCCATTAAGCCAAGCGCGACGTCTCGTACGTAAAGCTCCGTGCCGGCACGGCCACAAAGAGTGTTGTTTGTCAGAAGAACGCGAAGGCCTGCCATCACTCTTTGCACTCCGAGTATTGCCGCAACGCATTGGCAAGCGGCAAGACGTGCTCGCGATAACGCAGAACGGTCTGGTAGTGCCCGGCCGCGACTTGCTTCTCCCCGTACGTTTCGTAAAAAGGAGGCTCCACGTTCAAGCCTTCACCAAACGGCGCTCGCTGTACGGGCTTCAGCCTTTCAGTGCGAATGCCATCTACTCCACCCAGCCGGAGCATCTCGTCGACGTCGGCGCTCAATTCATCGTAGGAGCGCGCGGCGTCCAGCTTTTGGGACAACTCATCGTCAGTGAGCTCGAGCGTGAGTTCAGACTCGAGGGAGTCAGCCGGATGGCTTCGATCGATTCCCGCCAACATGAGATCGTAATTTGAAATCGAAGCCCCGCGTCTTCTGTTTGCCAGTTCGACCGCCGCATCTATCACGGAGCGGCAAACATCGTGCACTGGATTGTAGCCCTCCGCCCGGTCACCGGCGACATAATCGAATTCACCTGCCACCAGCGCTTCGGCGAGTTCCTCAGCGACGTCGATAAATAGCCGATGATTGTGGTTAAGAATGGCCGAGTAGATTTCGCGATCGGTAAATCGCCCGTAGATAGAGCCCGGCTTTGCGCTAACTTGCTCCAGTAACGCTGTCGTTCGGCCGAGTCTGGATTTGCCCGAGTGGCCGGATCCATCGGTCAAAACCAAAACGCAGGGCCGCGCAATCCTTAGCCACTGATATACGCGAAGCTCGTGGCCCGGATGTGCGACAATCAGCGCCGCTCGAGTTGTACCGAAATCAGTAATAAAACCCTGGTTCTTTTTTGATTGAACTTGCGGCCGAATAATTGCTCACTCGAAGGGGGCGAGCGGCAAAGCGTTCCGCAGATCCTTAGATTAATGCCTGATAGGCGCCGCCGTCCACTTGAGTGACCGTTCCAGTGAGGTAGCTCGCCCGTTCCGAGCACATGAAGGCCACAACCGCGGCGAACTCTCGTGGATCTCCGATTCGATTCATCGGAGTCGAAGCCGCCCATCGCGCGTAAACTTCGTCAACGCCAATCTCTTCTTTCTGCGAGGCCGAGGCCCCGAGAACTTTCAGCCGCTCAGTCAGGTGATAACCCGGGCAAAGCGTATTCACGGTGATGCCGCTCGCAGCAACCTGTTGGGACAGACTCTTCATGAATCCGAGCACTCCGGCGCGAGCCGTGTTTGAGAGAATGAGATTTGAAACCGGTTGCTTCGCGGCGATCGAAGTGATCGCCACAATCCTGCCCCAACCTCGTTCGCGCATGATCGGCACCGCCTCGCGGCACAAGTTGATCGTGCTGATCAAATTCAACTCGACGGCATCGCGATAGTGATCGGCGCTGAAGTCATCGAAGAAACCAGCCGGCGGTCCTCCGGCGTTCGCCACCAGTATGTCGACCGCGCCGAGCGTTCGGTTTGTCGCAGCGATGAGTTCATGCACGAAGCCTTCATCGGTCACGTCGCCGGCAAGCGCTAATACTTCTTGCCCTGTCACACCGCGAATCTCTTCCGCGGCGCGAGTCAACTTTTCTGCATTGCGCGCATTGATCATCACGCGCGCGCCTTCCGCGGCGAGTTCCATCGCGCTTGCTTTTCCAAGCCCGCTTGAAGCCGCCGTTACGATTGCCGACTTGCCTTCTATTCCAAAGTCCATGTGATCCCCGTCAAGTTTTTTTGTGATGCAAAGCTTATCGAAAGTTTTGTGATATGTCTTTTCAGGGTTTTCCTGATTGTTCCAGAATAGGCCATGACTTATACTCGGACTCCCCGCATAAAACAACGACTTCAATCGTTCTTTCTGGCTGAGTGGTTGAAGCATAAGCTGGAAAAACAATATTGGAGAATCTCTCCCGGCCACAAAGACCCCGTGGCTACCTCCCCTTGAACGAAGTTCGATTTCGCTCGTCAGGATGTTTAGCAAAGCATGGAGGGAATGGAACCGCGACGCCCGTGGAAGGGCCGAATCACGGTTCCTGATCAAGCAAACTTGACGCGGCCGAAGTCGCGCCAAGCGAGTTGACGCTCCTTCGCAACGCGTTGGGCTCACGCTTATCCAAGTAGCGGAACCACGCGAAAGCGTCGGCGATGAATCGCCGACGAGGGCTGAGCTGACGCTACCGATACGTCATCGGAGGACGCAAAGAGTGACTTACGCAACTCTCAACAAAAAAGCGTCCGGTTTTGCATGGTTGAGCGGACTACTTCAAAGCGAGCGAGTGCCACTCGTTTCGCTCGAACCTGCAGACCTGGACGATGTAATCGGATTGACCGGCCAGGTTTCATACGTCGCCGCGCTCGATCGGTTGACTCGCGAACAACAAGAAGCGCTGGTCGACCATTACGCGGAACAAAACGGGCTTCAACCAACGGAAGTTGAAGTTCTGTTTGCGGAGCTTGGAGGCTGCCCCGTCCCGGCTGATGCCGTGATCGTCACAGCCCAAGCGCGCGGCTGAAGCGTCTCTAGCCAGGCCCTGAAAAGCGCGATTTGATTCTCATTACCTGCGGCGGTCGACGAGGCGGCGCCCGTCCAGTTTGTTCTCACTGACAATGAGTATCGATGTGCTCACATCAGGATGACAGAGAGATTATGTCCACCAAACTCTTTGATAGCACCGTCATTCGCGAGGCGCAGGAGGCCATGGAGTTCATGGCGAATGTGCTGGAGTCGTCCACCGAGTATTCCATAATTGGAAAAGATCTGGACGGCAATATCCTCCTGTGGAACGAAGGGGCGCGGAGGATGTACGGCTACGACGCGGAGGAAGTAGTCGGCAAACTGAATTCGGATATTCTCCACGTTCCGGAAGATATCGCCGCGGGAAAGCCGCGCGAGATGATGGACGCGGCGCTCCGCGATGGACGATGGGAAGGCGTCATCGAGCGTCTGCGAAAGGACGGCTTGCGCATAACTGCTCGAGTCGTCATCACCCCGCGCCGCGACTCAATGGGCCAGCCAGTCGGGTTCCTGCTTATCTCGAAAGACGTCTCCAACGAATTGCGATTCACCGAAGGCATAGAAAAAGCGAAGCTCTTCGACAGCGCAATCGTCGGCAATGCCCAGGACGCGGTCGATTTCATCGCGAACATTCTCGAGTCATCGACCGAGTACTCGATCATCGGAAAGGACCTCGAAGGCAAGATTCTGCTTTGGAACGAAGGTGCGCGCAGGCTTTACGGTTACGAGCCGGAAGAGGTCGTAGGCAAAGCCAATTCGTCGATACTTCACGTTCCCGAAGATGTAGAGGCCGGCAAACCGAACGAGATAATTCAATCGTCGCTTCGCGACGGCAAGTGGGAAGGCACTCTTCCGCGAATGCGCAAGAACGGCGAGCGATTTACCGCTCGCGTGGTCATCACTCCAAGGCGGGATTCAAACGGACGCGCGATCGGGTTCCTGCTGATCTCGAAGGACATCTCGGATGAGATACGCCTGACGGAAGAGCTGAAGGCGACGCAGTTCTACACGCGCTCGCTGATTGAATCCAACATCGATGCGTTGATGACCACGGACCTGGTTGGCGTTATCTCGGACGTCAATCAGCAGATGGCGGCCCTCACCGGCTACACCCGCGACGAGCTGATCGGAACTCCGTTCAAACAGTATTTCACCGACCCGCAACGCGCTGAAGAGGGCATCAAGCTCGTCTTGCGCGAAGGCAAAGTCACCAACTATGAGCTGACCGCGCTTTCAAAAGAAGGCCGGATGACCGTTGTCTCCTACAACGCGTCTACTTTTCGTGACGGCGCGGGAAGGCTACAGGGAGTGTTCGCCGCCGCTCGCGATATCACCGAACAGAAGAAGCTCGAACAACAACTTCGCGAATCCGAATCCTATAACCGAGGCTTGATCGAAGCTTCGGTTGACGGCCTGATCACCGTCGATCCCTCGGTGACAATCTCGGATGTGAATGAACAGATGTGCCGGATGTCGGGTTACTCGCGGGAAGAGTTGATCGGCACTCCGTTCGCCGATTACTTCGTCGATTCGGCTCGCGCGACCAGCGGCGTAGACGAGACGTTCGAGAAGGGAGTGGTGACCGATTACGTTCTGACGCTGGCGACCCAGGATGGCAGGCAGTTGCAGGTATCTTTCAACGCGTCGGTGTTCCGCGACGCGGCCGGCGAGGTTCGGGGAATCTTCGCGAGCGCCCGCGACATCACCGATCAGGCCCGGCTTCAAACACAACTCGCCGAAGAACGCACCTACAACCGGGGTTTGATCGAAGCATCTCTCGATGGATTGATCACGGTCGATCCGATGCTGAACATCACCGATGTGAACGCGACGATGTGCCGAATGTCCGGCTATTCGCGGGAAGAGTTGATAGGCACGCCGTTCCCCGAATACTTCACTGATTCAAAAGCCGCGGCCGAAGGCGTGCGCCTGACTCTGGACAAAGGCGCGGTCACCAACTACGAGCTTACGCTCCGAACCAAAGCCGGGAAAGAGAGCCTGGTCTCTTTCAACGCCGCGATATTCAGAGACCAGTCGGGCTCGGTGCGAGGAATTTTCGCAAGCGCCCGCGACATCACCGAACAGGCGCAGCTTCAAACGCAGATGTCCGACGAACGCGCCTATAACCGAGGTTTGATCGAAGCGTCGGTCGACGGCCTGGTGACGGTCGACGAGTCGATGACGATCACCGACGTCAACGAAACCATGTGCCGCATGGCAGGACGGCCGCGAAGCCAACTGATCGGCTCCTCATTCCCCGGTTACTTTGCCGAGCGCGAGCGCGCCGCCGAGGGCGTCCGCCTGACTTACGAGAAAGGCGCAGTCACCAACTATGTGTTGACCCTCGAGGCCGCGGATGGGCATAGGGTTCCGGTGTCGTTCAACGCGGCGGTCTTCAAGGACGCAGCCGGTAAGGTGCGCGGCATCTTTGCTTCGGCGCGCGATATCGCGGCGCAAAAAGAACTCGAAGTGCAGTTGCAAGCTTCGCAGTTTTATACGCGCTCGTTGATCGAATCGAACATCGACGCGTTGATGACTACCGATCCGACCGGCACTATCAGCGACGTCAATCAGCAGATGGAGGCGCTGACGGGCCACACGCGGGAGGAGCTGATAGGCACGCCGTTCAAACAGTACTTCACCAACCCGGAACGCGCGGAGCAGGGCGTCAAGCTTGTGCTGCGCGAAGGGCGAGTGACGAACTATGAGCTGACGGCGAGGGGCAAGGATGGCCGCGAAACGGTCGTCTCGTACAATGCGGCGACCTTTTACGACGGCGAAGGCAAGCTGCAGGGCGTGTTCGCCGCGGCTCGAGACATCACCGAACAAAAGAAACTCGAACAGCAACTGCGCGAGCAGCAGACCTATCTGCGCGGCTTGATCGAATCGTCGATAGACGGTCTTGTCACCGTCGATCCCTCGTACACCATCACCGACGTGAACGATCGAATCTGCGAGATGAGCGGATACACTCGCGCGGAATTGATCGGCACTCCGTTTGCCGATTACTTCACCGATCCGGACCGGGCCAGATCCGGCGTCCAGCAAACGTTTGACGAAGGCGTCGTCACCGAGTACGCGCTGACATTGGTCGCGCGAACTCGCCGATTGCTGCAGGTCTCGTTCAACGCATCCGTGTTCAAAGACGCTGACGGAAGCGTTCGCGGAATCTTTGCTTCGGCGCGCGATATTACCGATCGCGTGCGACTCGAGGAGCAGCTTCGCGAACAGCAAACTTATCTTCGCGGTTTGATCGAGTCCTCGGTGGACGGGCTCATCGTGGTCGATCCGGAAGGCTTCATCACCGACGTCAACGAGCAGATGTGCCGGATGGCGGATTACGGGCGCGCCGATCTTGTCGGCTCCACTTTCAAACAGTACTTCACTGAACCCGATCGCGCGGACTCAGGCGTCAAGCGGACGTTCGCCGAAGGCGTGGTGACGAACTATGAACTCGTGCTTCGGACCAGGAACGGGCGCAAGGCGACGGTCTCGTTCAACGCGTCGGTGTTTCGCGCCGCTGACGGACGCGTGCAAGGCATCTTCGCTTCGGCGCGCGACATTTCGGAACAGGCACGGCTTCAGACTCAGCTTACCGAACAACAGGTATACAACCGCTCGCTGATCGAAGCGTCTGCGGACGCGCTGTTCGCGATCGCGCCGGACGGGATCATCACCGACGTCAACGAAGAAGCGACGCGGTTGACCGGTTATTCGCGCAAGCACCTGATCAACTCGCGGTTCTCGGAATACTTCACCGAGCCGGATCGAGCGCGAAGCGGCGTCCAGCAAACCTTGGCCGAGGCGAGAGTGATCGGCTACGAGCTGGTGTTGATCACCAGGCACGCCCGGCGAATTACGGTGAGCTTCAACGCCGGCGTATTTGGTGACGCGACCGGAACGCCTCTTGGAATACTGGCCGCGGCGCGCGACATCACCGAACAAAAGAAGCTCGAACAGCAGCTTCGCGATCAGCAGTTTTATACGCGCTCGTTGATCGAATCGAACATCGACGCGCTGATGACCACCGATCCCCTGGGCATCATCACCGATGTGAACCAGCAGATGGAATCACTCACCGGGTATTCGCGCGATGATCTGGTCGGCGCGGCGTTCAAACAGTATTTCACCGATCCTCGGCAGGCCGAAGAAGGCGTCAAGCTGGTGTTGCGCGAGGGCAAGGTGACGAACTACGAGCTTACGGCGCGCAGCCAGGAAGGCCACGAGACGGTCGTCTCTTATAACGCCGCAACGTTTTACGATCGCGACGGCAGGCTGCAGGGCGTGTTCGCGGCAGCCCGCGACGTGACCGAACGCAAACGATTCGAGCAGACGTTACAGGAGAAGAACCTCGAACTCGAGAGCGCGAACCTTGCGAAGGACCGCTTTCTCGCGAGCATGTCGCACGAGCTTCGCACGCCGCTCAACGCGATCATCGGGTTCACCGGCACGCTGCTGATGAAGCTGCCTGGCGCGCTGAACTCAGACCAGGAAAAGCAACTGACTACTATTCAAACGAGCGCGCGGCATCTGCTGTCGCTGATAAACGACTTGCTCGATCTTGCCAAGATCGAATCGGGCAAGGTTGAGGTGACGTTCGAGCCAGTCGTTTGCCAGAGCGTAATCGAGGAAGTGGCGTCGGCGCTCCGTCCGCTCGCGGAAAAGCGCGGCCTCGAGTTCGCCGTCAGCGTTCCCAAACAGAACGTGGTGTTGATGACCGACCGCCGAGCATTCAGCCAGATCCTGCTCAACCTGGCTAACAACGCCATCAAGTTTACGGAGAGAGGCCACGTATGTCTGGAGGTCGGCCAGAAGCGGGACAACGGGCGCTTGCTCACCGAAGTCAGCGTAGTCGACACGGGTGTTGGGATTCGCGACGAAGATCAGGAAAGACTCTTCCAGGCGTTTACCCAGGTCGACGCTGTCGGGGCGCGGCGTTACGAAGGTACGGGACTGGGCTTGCACCTGAGTCAAAAGCTCGCGCACCTGCTTGGCGGTGCAATCAGCCTTGAGAGTGAATTCGGCAAAGGAAGCAGGTTTACGCTGCTGTTGAAGGAGAGGTAGCCGCGCGCTCTTAGCGTGACTGTCTTCGGTTTGTGAATGCCGCGGCGTTCGAAGCGCATTCGAGAAAGACCTCAGCTATGACGGATCAGATTGGTTTTATTGTTCTCAAACGTTGCGGGGCGCTGATTGCAGGCGGGCTGTTGGCGGCGGCTGCGTTGCCACTGCTGACGGGCCGGCGTAGGAGCGCGGTTAAGAGCCTGCGCACATCGCAAGCCCGGCTGAGCGGGATTCTTGATATCGCCGATGACGCAATCATTTCGATAGACGCGTTCCATCGAATCACGCTGTTCAATCAGGGCGCCGAGCGAATTTTTGGATATGCCGCTGATGAGGTTCTGAACCAGCCGCTCGATCTGTTGCTTCCGGAACGGTCAGTTGGCGTTCATAACCAACACCTCAACGAATTCGCGGCGTCGGCTGAAAGCGCCCGCAAGATGGGCGGGCGGCGTGAGATCTACGGCCTTCGCAAAGACGGCACGGAGTTTCCCGCCGAAGCTTCGATATCGAAACTCGACCTGGACGGCGAAACAATCTTCACCGTTATTCTGCGCGACATCACCGAGAGAAAGCGCGCTGAGGAAGTGATTCGCGCATCGCAGGCCCGGCTGGCGGGAATTCTTGATACCGCCGATGACGCGATTATCTCGCTGGACAAGGACCAGCGCATAACATTGTTCAATCAGGGAGCGGAGAAGACTCTCGGCTATTCAGCAGCGGAGATTCTCGGCAAACCACTGGACGTGATCTTGCCGGAGCGATTCACCGATGTTCATCGGGGACACATTGCGGAATTTGCGAGGTCCGCTGAGACGGCGCGCAAGATGGGTGAACGCCGCGACATATACGGGCGGCGAAAAGACGGGTCCGAGTTTCCCGCTGAGGCTTCGATTTCAAAGCTTCAGCTTGATGGGGTGACGACGTTCACGGTTATCCTTCGCGAGATCACCGAGCGCAAGCGGATTGAACAGGCGCTACAGGAAAAGAACGTTGAGCTCGAGAATGCGGTCCTCGTTAAAGAGCGCTTCCTGTCAAGCATGTCGCATGAGCTTCGTACACCGCTGAACGCCATAATCGGATTCACCGGCACGCTGTTGATGAAGCTGCCAGGGCCGCTCAACGCCGATCAGACAAAACAACTGCAGACCATTCAAACCAGCGCCCGACATCTGCTCTCGCTCATAGGCGATCTGTTGGATTTGGCCAAGATCGAATCCGGGAAAGTCGAGATCGATTTCGAGCCGGTCGCGTGCGAACAGGTTATCGGCGAGATGGTGACGGCGCTTGGCCCGCTGGCCGAAACAAAGGGCCTTAGTTTCGAAGTACACGTTCCATCCGAGAGCGTGGTGGTTATGACCGACCGCCGAGCTCTCATGAGGATTCTAATAAACCTTGCCAGCAATGCCATCAAGTTTACCGAAGAAGGCGGTGTCAGGATCGATCTGGAGCGAGTTCGCGACAACGGCCGGGCGTTTACAAGGATCTCGGTCGGCGACACAGGCATCGGCATTCTCCCCGAGGACCAGAAGATGGTTTTCGAGGCGTTTACCCACGTCGAGGCGATGGGTGCGCGCCACTATGAAGGCTCAGGTTTGGGGCTACACCTGAGTCGAATGCTCGCGGCGCTGCTCGGAGGCTCGATCAGCCTTCAAAGCGAATCAGGGGTCGGAAGCAAGTTCATTCTGAATCTGGAGGACTAACGAATGGGCGCGCGAATATTGGTAATCGAAGACAATCCGGCCAACCTGGAGTTGATGAGCTACTTGCTCAGGGCCTTCGGACACGAAGTGCTCACTGAATGCGATGGAGAGGCGGGACTCGAAGCCGCGCGGCGCGAGTCACCGGATTTGATTGTCTGCGATATTCAAATTCCCAAGGTTCATGGTCTCGATGTGGCCCGGCAACTCAAGAGTCATCCTTCGCACAAGAAGATCCCGCTGGTCGCGGTCACTGCGTTCGCGATGGTAGGCGATCGCGACAAAGTACTGTCGGCCGGGTTCGATGGATATATCGCAAAGCCTATCGCCCCCGAAACGTTTGTTCAGCAAGTTGAGACCTTTCTTCCAACGTTCGAAGGCACGACTCCCGAGCCGGCTCCTCAAACGGAGGAGGAAGCTCCGATAGCCAGGGTCAAGCGGGCGACCATCCTGGTTGTGGATGATTCACACGTCAACATCGAACTCGCGCGCGGTATTCTCGAACCGGTCGGGTACGAAGTCGTCGCGGCAAACAGCGTTGCCGAGGCTCAGGTTTTACTCGGCGAGATAGACCCGGATCTCATCCTCTCCGACGTTCACATGAAAGGGGAGTCCGGCTTTGACCTTTTAAGGTCTCTGAAGGCGGATCAGAAATTCAACCGGATTCCATTTGTTCTCATATCCTCAACGGTCTGGCAGGAGCGAGATCGTTTATGTGGTCTGGAGTTGGGGGCAGTGCGGTTCATCCTGCGTCCCGCTGATCCTGAAGTGGTGCTGGCAGAGATAGCACATTGCCTGAGAGCAGGTGCGTGATCTATGGCCAAGATTCTAGTAGTCGATGACCGGCCGACCAATCGCGACTTCCTGAAGACGCTGTTGGGGTACCAGAACCATCGCGTGGTCGAAGCGGCCGACGGCGCTGAAGCTCTGGCGTTGGCCAGGTCCGAGCGCCCGGACCTGGTCATCAGCGACATTCTTATGCCGACGATGGACGGCTACGAGTTCGTCCATCGGTTGCGTTCGGACCCGCAGATAGCGGGAATCCCGGTGATTTTCAACACAGCTCATTATCTCGACCGGGAAGCGCGAGCGCTTGCGAAGACCTGCCGCGTCTCACACATCATCCACAAGCCGGCCGAGCCCGAAGCGGTCCTGCGAACGGTGAGTGAGGTGCTCGGTTTGGCTTCGGCCGATGAAGCGCTTCGCGAAAGGGAAGACGACTCAGCTCCTCTCCATGTGATTTCGAAAACGGAAGAGTTGAGATTTGTTAATGAGCGGCTGGGCGCGCTCATTCAGCTTGGCCATCAGATGGCGGTTCAACCCGGCATCGATTCATTGCTTGAACTCTTCTGCAGGTCGGCTCGAAAGATCATCGGCGCGAAGTACGCGGTGGCCGGCCTGCTCGAAGACGGTTCGTCTCTGAAATACTTTCTCACTAGCGGAATGAGGGCCGGCGCTTTTTCGGATTCTGAGAATCTCCCTGTTCCGGACGGGCTTTTCTTGAAGCTCCTCAAAGAAGGCAAAGCGATTCGGCTGCGCAACGTCGAGAGTCATCCGCGAGGCATCGGCGTTCCTGAGAATCATCCGGAAATAAAATCGTTTCTTGGAACGGCGATCTCGTCGCCAACGCGTGTGTACGGGGCGTTTTATCTCGGCGAAAAGGTCGGTCTCGAGGAATTCACAAAAGAGGATGAAGGACTGGTTGTAGCGTTGGCCGCGCAACTCGGAGTCACTTATGAGAACGCCAGACGATACGAGGAAGTCCAGCGTCACACCGAGAAGCTCGACCGGGAGATCGCCGAAAGAACACGCGTCGAAAAGGCGTTGCGCGCGTCCGAAGAGCGTTTCTCAAAGGCCTTCAGCGCGAGTCCGATTCCAATGAGCATCGTCGCTCACGACGACGGACGCTACATCGACGTCAATGAGAGCTTTCTCGAAAACAGCGGTTACACCCGCGACGAGATAGTCGGCAAAACGACTCTGGAAATTGGTATCTACGCGGACTTGAAAGAGCGGGACAGCCTGAGAGAGGTGCTCGCCAAACACGGCAGGATTCGGAATGCCGAAGTGCACCGCCGCGCGAAGAGCGGGGAACTGCGTGTGGCGCTGACCTCGTCGGAGATGATCGAGATCAACGGCGTGCAGTGTGTGCTGACTGCGAACAATGACATCACCGATCGCAAGCGCGCGGAGGAGGCGCGAAGGGCGAGTCAACAGCAGTTGGCAAGCGTGATCGGTTCGGCGATGGATGCAATCATTACCGTCAATTCGGATCAGCGAGTTGTTCTGTTCAACGCCGCGGCCGAATCGATTTTCGATTGCCCACGCTCCGAAGCGATGGGGCAGCCGCTCGACCGCTTCATACCCGAGCGGTTTCGCAAGATGCACCACAAGCATATTCGTAGTTTCGGTCAGACGAACGGTGTCACTCGCGCGATGGGATCATCGCGGCCCATCTCAGGGATTCGCAGCAATGCCGAAGAATTTCCGATCGAAGCCTCGATTTCGCAGGTCGAGGTAGACGGGCAAAAGTTGTACACGGTGATCATCCGCGACATAACCGAGCGCAGCCTTGCGGAAGAGGAGATTGCGCGGAAGACTGCGGCATTGGAGCAGCATTCGCGGCTGCTCGATCTGGCGCAGGTCCTGGTTCGCAATCCCTATGACAGCACGATCATCCTTTGGAACAAGGGCGCGGAGGATTTTTACGGCTGGACGAAGGAAGAAGCGCTTGGAAAATGTTCACACGAGTTGTTCCAAACAGAATTTCCGAAACCGGTCGAGGTGATTCAAGCTGAGATTCTGCGAGAAGGCTTCTGGGAGGGAGAATTAACACATACCTGCCGCGACGGGCGGAAGGTGACCGTCGCAAGCCATCAGGTCCTTCAAAGAAACGAACAAGGTGAGCCGACAGCGCTCCTGGAAGTAAACAACGACATAACCGATCGCAAGCAAGCTGAAAGAAAGCTGGCCGAGCACGCGCTCAGGCTGTCCACATCCGAAGAGGCATTGCGAGCGAAGCACGAAGAACTGCAAGCAATGTCAGGCCAGTTGTGGCACGCGGCAAAACTCGCGTCCGTTGGCGAGCTTGCCGCGAGCATCGCCCACGAGCTGAACAATCCGCTTGCAACCGTGAGCCTGCGAGTTGATTCGCTGCTTTCCCGGACGCCGCAAACCGATCCTTCGCACAGACCGCTCGCAATAGTCGCGGAAGAAGTCGAGCGCATGGGCAATCTCGTGTCGAACCTCCTTCAATTCAGCCGCCGCAGGGATTCTCAAGTATCGACCATCGATGTTTCCGCCGAGATCAAGAATACGCTGGAGCTGCTTCACAACCATTTGCGCAACCGGAATATTAATGTCTCGCTGGAAATTTCTGCCGAGTCCCAAATGGTTCAAGCCGACCGGCAGCAGTTGCGGCAGGTCTTCCTCAATGTGCTGACCAATGCCGCCGACGCGATGTTCGAGGGAGGACGGTTAACTATCCGGTGTCTTCCGCACCGTCTCGACGGAAATATTGACGCGATGCGAATCGAATTCACGGACACAGGCAAAGGCATCCCGGAGGCGGACTTGCCGAATGTGACTGAGCCGTTTTTCACGACTAAGCCCGAGGGTAAGGGAACCGGGTTGGGATTGGCCATCTGCAAGCGCATCGTGCAGGAACACCGGGGGAACTTTGAGATCAAAAGTGAAGCAGGCAGTGGAACAACTGTGAGCATCATCTTGCCTGTCTCGGCTGCGAAAGACGATTCGCGGGTAATTGGCGGCGAAGGCTCGATCTCGATGGCGGGGCATTAGCCGAACACAAGGGGAGATAGAAATGAAAAAAGAAGTGATCGGGAAACTACTGGTCGTTGATGACGAAAAACACCTGCTTGACGTTCTGTGCGAGATGTTGCTTCAACACGGATACGAGGTTGTCGGATTTAATTCCAGCCCCCGCGCTCTCGAGGAATTGAAGGAGCACGATTTCGATCTGCTGTTGAGCGATTTGATGATGCCGGACATGGACGGCGTGACGTTTCTCAAAGCCGCGCTGGAAATAGACCCAAGCCTGGTTGCGATCATCATGACGGGGCAGGGGACGGTGCAAACCGCGGTCGAGGCAATGAAGCTCGGGGCATTCGATTATCTGCTCAAGCCGTTCAAGCTGAACACGCTGCTGCCGGTCTTGTCGCGCGCGATGCAGATGCGGCGGGTAAAGTTGGAGAACCTTCAACTCCGCGAGACCGTCGCGATGAATGAGTTGATTCAGGCGGTCGCGGCCACGCTTGATCCGGACACGATCCTTGAAAAGGTCGCGGACGCCGCGCGTCAACAATGTCAGGCCGACGAGGTCACGGTGATGGTCCCGACGGAAAACGCGAAGGAGCTGTGCGTGAAGGTGACGCGCGGCGAGGGCGGCGGGGCCGTTTTGGGCGAGCGCGTATCGATTGAAAAGGGAATCGCGGGATGGGTCGCTCGGCACGGGGAGACGTTGAATCTGACGGGCAAGGTTGACGATCCGCGTTTTGCCCCTCTCAATCCGCGCTCCGGGATTCATTCCGCGATCTCGATGCCGCTGACCGTTGGCAACAAGCTCGTGGCAGTGCTCAACGTAAACTCCACCCAATCACGGCGTCCGTTCACCGTTGGCCAGACAAAGGCGCTGTCGGTTCTTGCCAATGTGGCGGCACCGGCGCTCGCGAGCGCGAGACTTCATCGAGAGGTGCAAGAGGCGGAGAGAAGATACCGGTCGATCTTCGAGAACGCTGTCGAGGGAATGTATCAGTCGACGCCTTCCGGGCAAATAACGGCGGCGAACCCGGCATTGGCCCATATCCTGGGTTACAAATCCCCCGACGAATTGATGGCAAGCGTCACCGACCTGGCGGCGCAGGTCTATGTCGATCCGAACGGCCGCGCGAAACTACTCGAGGAGATTGAACGGCGAGGCATGGTCAAGGGATTCGAGATTCAGGTGTATCGCAAGGACGGAAAAAAGATATGCGTTTTGGCCGGCGCTCGCGCGATACGAGACGCGAGCGGGAAAACGCTCTGCTACGAGGGAGGGGTTGAAGATGTCACCGAGCGAAAGCAATTGGAAGAACAGCTTGTGCAATCGCAAAAGATGGAGGCGATCGGAACGCTGGCCGGGGGAATCGCTCACGACTTCAATAATCTGCTCACGGCAATCATAGGCTACAGCCAGCTTGCGGGCGCGCGTCTCCGCGAGGGAGAGCCGCTTTACAAAGAGATCGAGGAGATCAGGAAAGCCGGAACGCGCGCCGCTGATCTTACGGGCCAACTCCTGGCATTCAGCCGCAAGCAGGTGCTTCAACCGAAGCTGATCAACGTCAATCTGATCGTAACTAACATCAGCAACATGATCAGGCGCGTGATCGGCGAGGACATCGAATTGGTCAGTTCTCTCGATAGCGAGTTGCGGCATGTAACCGCCGATCCTGGACGCATCGAGCAAGTGCTGATGAATCTGGCGGTCAATGCGCGCGATGCGATGCCAACGGGCGGGAAGCTGATAATTGAAACCGCGAACACGATTCTGGATGAGGACTACGCGCGGTTGCACTTGGATGTGACCCCCGGGCCTCACATCATGCTGGCCGTAAGCGACACCGGCTGCGGAATGGATGCCGAGGTGCAGTCGCACATGTTTGATCCCTTCTTCACCACCAAGGACCTTGGCCGCGGAACCGGACTAGGTCTGTCAACCGTCTACGGCATCGTCAAACAGAGCGGCGGAGACATTTGGGTCTACAGCGAGCTTGGCCGAGGCACAACCATCAAGGTTTACCTGCCCTGCTCGGAAGCACATGTCGAGCACGATTATGAAGAGCGGCATCAAGCCGCATCTACAGGGACGGAGACGGTGCTTCTGGTTGAGGATCATGTGCAGGTACGCTCACTGGCGGCAACAGTGCTGCGCGATTGCGGCTACGAAGTGCTTGAAGCCTCAGGTGGTGATGAGGCTTTGCATATTGCGCAGGGGTTCGCAGGCACGATCCACCTGTTGCTCAGCGATGTGGTGATGCCGAATATGGGAGGGAAAGACCTCGCCGAGCAGATCAAACGCAAACGACCGGAGACCAAGATATTGTTCGCATCCGGATACACCGGTGATGCGGTCCTTCTGCATGGGGTGGCGGAGGCTCGCGCGGCCTTCATTCAAAAACCGTTCACACCGGACGCGCTTGCGAACAAGGTGCGCGAGGTACTCGGGGCGAATAGCGTGGAACGTCAACCCGCGCAAAAAAAGGCGAAGGGCATAAGCAGACCGCACGGCAGCGCCTGATGATCGTGGAGCATGAACGAGAGCTGGGCTGTGACCCGTCGAAGCGGGCAATCAACGCCGGAGGGAGTAAGGCAATGAACGAAGAGAACATCTCACAAGCATCCGTAAGCCCGGAGACAGACCTCGTGGCTTTGTTGTCTAAAAGAGTAATTGGCCAGGGCGCTGCGATGAAGTTCATCGTGCCTTACGTCTATATGTGGCAGGCGGGGCTTGCGCCAGAAGGAAGACCCGCGGGCGTGTTTTTGTTGCTCGGTCCAACGGGAACGGGCAAGACCAAGACCGTTGAGGCAATCGCCGAAGTTCTACATGGAAGCCCAAAGAACATCCTCAAAGTCGACTGCGGCGAATTTCAAATGGAGCACGAGGTCGCAAAGCTTATCGGGTCGCCTCCCGGCTATCTCGGGCATCGCGAAACGCCGCCCATGCTCAGCCAGACTCAGTTGAGCGAAGTCGCAACTCCGAGCTGCGAACTGTCACTCGTTTTGTTCGACGAGATTGAGAAGGCGGCGCCCTCGCTCACGCGGCTGCTGTTGGGGATTCTGGACAAGGCGATCTTGCGATTGGGCGACAACACAACGGTGAATTTCGAAAAGAGCCTGATCTTCTTCACGAGCAATCTGGGCGCTCGCGAGATGATGAAGGAGCTTCGGCCTGACTTCGGATTTCAGGCCGCGGTTCAGAAACAGCAAACCGATTTGACCAGCAGGCTCGAGAGCATCGCGCTTGCCGCGGTGCGAAAGCGATTCTCGCCTGAGTTCGTCAATCGAATCGATGCGGTTGTCACTTATCAACCGCTTGACGCCGCTTCGCTGGCGACGATTCTGGATCAACACCTGGATGAGCTTCAGCGTCACGTCAACACGCGGCTGGGAGCAAGGTGTTTCAGCCTTGAGATACCGCACGAGAGCCGGCAGTTTCTGCTTCAAAAAGGAACGAGCGAAGAATATGGCGCACGAGAGTTGAAGCGGACGTTGCACCGTTTGGTGACGCAGCCGTTGGCTACGCTTGTGGCCGGCGACCTGGTCGAACCGGGAGGCAAAGTCTGTTTCGCGCTGAGCGAAGATGGCGAACGGCTGGTGATCCAAAACACGAGGACCGAGGCTGTCTCAGCGCGAAAGCCTCCCACGGTTTTGATAGTCGATGACAATCACCAGTTGCTGCAGTTTCTGGAGCGCCTGCTGTCCGGGGCCGGCTGGAACTTGCTGACCGCGGAATCCGCCGAACGAGCGCGAAAGATTTTCAGTACTCACAAGCCCGGTGCAGTATTGCTGGACTATCTGTTGGGCGATGGTGACGGCGTCGCGCTCGGAATCGAGTTTCAGATGCAGGCCCCCGGCACGCAGATAATCATCATGACCGGCGGGCAAATCTCGGGTGAAGAGGAATCGATTTGCCGCGAACGCGACATTCCGGTGCTGCGCAAGCCGTTTCTTGGAGATGACGTTCTGAGCCTCGTTCGCGGACGATTGTTTCGCGTTTCCGCAGCTTCGCGAAGCGCGAGCTAGAACAGACCGCGGCAAGTTCGAAGGAGAGTAATCAATGGCGACGATCCTTGTGGTTGATGACAGACCGGTCAATCGCGACTTGTTGAAGACGCTCCTGGGCTATCGTGGGCATACAGTGGTGGAGGCGAGCGATGGCGCCGAAGCTCTGGATTTGATCAGGGCTGAGAGGCCGAACCTCGTCATAAGCGACATTCTGATGCCGACTATGGACGGTTACCAGTTCGTGCGTGAGATGCGCTCCGATCCCGCAAGCGCGACAATTCCTGTTATTTTCAATACCGCTCATTACCTTGACCGCGAAGCAAAGGCATTGGCCAAAGCCTGCGGGGTGAGTCATATCATTTACAAACCGGGCGAGCCGGAGCTGATCCTTCGCACGGTCACCGACGTGCTGGGTCGGGAGCCCGCTGCAACATTGCCGGTTGTGGAAGAGGAACAATTCGATCGCACGCACGTGCGAATGCTCACGGACAAGCTTTCGCAACAGACCGACGTTCTCAGGCGGCTGAATGAACGAATGACCGCGCTGATCGAGCTTGGCCAACAAATGGCCGCGGAGCGAGATCCTCTTTACCTGCTCGAGAGTTTTTGCCATTCGGCTCGCCAGCTCGTGGGCGCAAGGTATGCCGCGGTCGCGGTATTGGATGAGGACAAGAAATCGCTTATTCATTTCTTCACCAGCGGCATGACGACTGAAGCCGCCGAGGCAATTGGACGGCTGCCGGTCGGTCACGGCTTGCTGGGCCTGCTTCTGGGAGCCAGCAATGTCGTACGGACGCCCGAGATTAGCAGGCATCCGCGATCAGAGGGCTTTCCCCCGAGTCATCCGCCAATGACGTCGTTTTTGGGTGCGGCGATTTCTTCCTCGTCGGGGAGGTACGGCGCACTCTATCTAACCGATAAGATCGGATTTGAGGAGTTCAGTGATGAGGATGAGAGGTTGATTTCAATGTTAGTGGCGCAAGTGGGGATTGCCTACGAAAACGCCAACCGATTCGAGGAGCTTCGACGCCGGGCAACTGAGCTTGAGGGAACCGTCAAGCTGCGGCTTCAGGCAGAGGAGGCACTGCGCGAGACAAACCAGACGCTCCAATCGCTGGTTCAAACTTCTCCGCTCGCGATCATTGCTGCCGATCTCAATGGCATCATCAAGAGTTGGAATGCCGCGGCCGAACGCATTTTTGGGTGGACCAGTCAGGAAGTCATTGGACGGCCCAATCCCAGTATTCCGGGCGACAAGATGGAGGAGACTCGAAACGCCCTCGATGCACTGAGCAAAGGCGAGACATTCACCGATGTTGAATCCTCGCGACTGAGAAAGGACGGGGCACTCATCAATATAAGCCTCTCTGCGGCGCCGCTGATCGATGGCAAAGGCGACATACATGGGGTCGTTGGCGTTATTGCGGACATCACTGAGCGCAAGCACCTCGAAGAACAGTTTCTACAGTCCCAGAAGATGGAGGCTATTGGAAGACTTGCAGGGGGGATCGCGCACGACTTCAACAATCTGCTCACCGCCATAATCGGTTATAGCCAGATTGCGCAGGCACGTCTCAACCCTCAGGATGCGCTGCGCAAAGACATCGAGGAGATCGAGAATGCCGGCCACCGCGCCGCCACGCTGACCAGCCAGCTCCTGGCATTCAGCCGCAAACAGTTGATCCAGCCACAGGTGCTGGACCTGAATTCCCTGGTGACGGATCTTACCCGGATGTTGCAACGGCTGATAGGCGAGGACATTGAACTGGCCACTTGCCTGGATCCCAACGTTCAGCTTGTGAATGTGGATCGCGGACAGATCGACCAGATCATCATGAATCTTGCGGTCAACTCGCGCGATGCGATGCCCGAAGGCGGGAAGCTGACCATTGAAACCGCCAATGTCGAACTCGACGAGGGTTATGCCAGCGAGCATCTCGACGCGCGCGCGGGTTCGCACGTGCTGCTGGCCATAACCGATACGGGAACCGGTATGGACAAAGAAATGGTCTCTCGAATATTCGAGCCTTTTTTCACTACCAAGGAACAAGGCAAGGGGACCGGTCTCGGATTGTCCACCGTGTACGGAATCGTAAAGCAGAGCGGCGGCCACATCAATGTGCATAGCACGCCCGGGCGGGGCTCTTCGTTCAATATATACCTGCCGTGCGTTGAAGCGGCTACCGATCATGAAGCGGCACGAAGCAAACAGGAGGACTGTCGGGGAGGCAGCGAAACCGTATTGCTGCTTGAGGACTCCGACAGAGTGAGGAGATTGGCCAGAACGCTGCTCGAAGGCTGCGGGTACACTGTGCTCGAGGCGTCAAACGGCGACGAGGCGGGTCGAATCTCCGAACGCGAGACAGGCCCAATTCACCTTCTTCTCACCGATGTAGTGATGCCGGGAAGCAGCGGCCGCGAAGTAGCGCAGCGCCTCTTGTTGCTCCGGCCAGAGATGAGCGTGCTCTACATGTCCGGCTATACCGACGATGCGATAGTCGCCCACAACGTTCTTGACGGGCGGACTCCGTTCCTTCAAAAACCATTCACGAAGGACTCTCTGATTCGTAAGGTACGCGAGGTTTTGGATGCGGCGGAGCTTCAGGCGACCGAAGCTCGAAGCTAGCGCGGCGACTCCTGCGCCGAGCGCCCGACTTGGTAATAACCGACGTCAGCATGCCCGGACTCAGCGGCATCGAAATGATTAACGACCTTAGGAGTAACCCGTGTCTCGGCAGCGCCTCGTTTCTACGCATGAGTGCAGCGGCGGTTAAGCATTTTCATCAGGCGCAACTTCTTCGACGGTTTCCGCGATGCTCGATTTGGCGATCAGCCGCACTATTTCAGCAATCAGATCAGCGGGAGCGGCGGGCTTAACCACATATCCCTGTGCGCCCGCCGACAAAGCAGCATTCTTGTCACTCTGGAAAGCGGCTGCCGAATAGAACAGGATAGGCGTCTTCTTATCAAACGCTCTCAGCCTTTCTGTAAGCTCAACTCCGGAAAGTCCCGGCATCCAACTGTCCACCAGATACAGATCGAATACCCCGCCTCTTGCGAGGTCTATGGCTTGAGTCGGATCCGCGGCGCAGACAACGTCGAAACCCTCTTTAGAAAAAAACGTGGCAACGATCTCGCGCGCATCGGTATCGTCGTCAATATAAAGGATGCGGCCTCCGGGAATTGTCACGGCATTTCTCCCGTTTCCACAAACTGGCAATAGTGGTTGACTGTTTGCGAGCACGCTTAATTTACGCCACTCAAGGATGGAGAACAAGTTCAAGATCAGTTGCCATCAGCTAGCCAGGCGGAGCTATCCTGAATCACGCTTTGAGGGAGTGCCCTGAGTGTGTGTTGTTTCAACAATGGTTTCCTCGGGCTATTTTTCAATTTTGTCCAATATTGAACAGACTTCTCGAAAGCGTGAGCAGTACGATAGCTCGGTTTTCGGGGAAAACTATGGCAAAGCTTAAGGAATGGCGTTTTGAAGTCTGCAATCCCGCAGAGTCTCCTGAATGGCTGCCTCTGTTTAAGGTTGGCGAAGAAGAACTAAAAGCGTCTTTGGAGTTGAGAGATGAACTCAATAAAATTAACTCTCCGGTTGTGTTGCGTGTTGTTCGGAGGGTACGTTCTCACTAAGCTGGAAGTAGCTTAGACTTAGGCGCGGAATTCACGGGCTCCGGGAATTGCGAATGAATGCGGATGCCGGCAAAGGCGCTTCAGACGAAAGCTCAAAGAAGAAATCAAGGCAAAGATACTAAAGAACCGCAGGCGTTAATCAGAGTTCGCTGCGTCGCAACCTCATCGCAAGTTTCAGATTCTCCTTTTCCGCGCCCTCGTGATATAAAACCCATCGGCGACAATGCATCCACTTGAAACCTATGTGCGCGAGTTGCGTGAGATTCGATCCTCTGGCGAAGCTGTGCCCGAGACTTTTTACTACGGCGCACTTGCTAACCTCTTCAATGAAGTTGGCAAGTCTCTCAAGCCGAGAGTTCGCTGCATAATCAATATCAGGAATCGGGGCGCCGGTATCCCAGACGGCGGATTGTTCACTCCCGATCAGTTTCAACGCTCCTCGAAGACTTAGCCAATCGCCGGTCAGCCGCCTTCGCGCGGCGCGATCGAGATCAAACCAACAAGAGGCGATGCATGGATTACGGCCGATAGTCGGCAGGTCTCGCGCTATTGGGACCGCTACGGCCAGGTGCTCGTGACGAACTATCGTGACTTCGTATTAGTGGGCCGTGACGCGGAAGGGCATCCTGCGAAACTCGAAACTTACCGGCTCGCGGAAAGCGAGTCCGCGTTCTGGGAAGCCGCACAACACCCCCACCTATTCGCCGACGTTCACGGCGAACGATTCATCGAGTATCTCAAGCGAGTGATGCTTCACGCAGCGCCGCTCGCATCGCCCGCGGATGTCGCATGGTTTCTGGCTTCGTATGCACGCGACGCCAAGGCTCGGAGCGAACGCGCGGCTGTCTACTTAACGAATGCATTAACTGGATGGCAACCCCCAAAGGGCGCTAAGAAGCAACTGACATTTCCTGAAATGGAAGAAGAGCGAGACGCGGCCGAACATGTGAAACGCGATGTGCCAATTCTGGTTGTGCTCGGCAACCCACCATATAACGCGTTCGCTGGTGTCAGTCCTGACGAGGAGCAAGGATTGGTGGAGCCCTACAAGCAGGGCTTGATTTCCGAGTGGGGCATTAAGAAATTCAATCTTGATGACCTGTACATTCGCTTCTTTCGCCTTGCGGAGCGTCGGATCGCCGAGAGAACAGGCGAAGGCGTTGTCTGTTACATCTCGAATTTCTCATACCTGAGCGATCCCTCCTCGTCGTAATGCGGCAGCTCTTCTTGGCCGAGTTCGATGCTCTTTGGTTCGATTCAATGAACGGTGATAGTCGTGAGACGGGTAAACTCACTCCTGAAGGAAGGCCCGATCCGTCAGTCTTCTCGACGGAATACAACAGGGAAGGCATTAGGGTGGGTACCGCCATTGGGCTGATGGTCCGCCGGCGCAAACGGACCCAACAACCAATTGTGCGCATCCGTCAATTCTGGGGAGTAACAAAGCGACCGGACCTTCTCGAGAGTCTGAACGTTGGAGATATGAAGTCTGAATACGCAACCGCGCATCCCATAAGCAGCAACCGACTGTCTTTTCGATCTTCAGTGGTCGGCTCGGACTATCTGGCATGGCCGAAACTCACAGACCCCTGTGCAGAAGCGCCTGGCAATGGATTGATGGAAAAACGCGGCGGCGCGTTAATCGAAATTGAGAAAACTGCTCTAGAGAAGCGGATGCGAAAGTATTATGACCCGACAGTTGATTGGGAAACGCTTAAGGCGTTTCGGACCGGATTGACCAAGGACGCTGCTGGGTTTGATGCAAAGGCGGTGCGCAGAAAAGTGCAAGCTGCCGAGCAGTTTCAGCTTGCAAGAATCCGCCGCTACGCGCTTCGACCTTTCGAAACCGTTGGTGCTATTACAGTGACGTTAGTCCGCTATGGAACCGATCTCGTCCATCGCTGTGGGCGCAGTGTTGGGAAGGAAACGAATTTCTCCTTACGCGCTTCAAGTGCGCAAAGGTTCCGGAAGGTTCACCTTACTTTTTCACAACTTGTCTGAGCGACGACCACTTCCTCACGCCAGATGCTGTCGCAATTCCAATTCGCCTTCTTTCGCCGGTCCGGAGCAACGTCAAGAATAAGGCATCGCAGAATCATCTGTTTGCCGACGCGGAATCATGCGCTCTTATCCCAACCGCTAATCTCTCTTTGCCGGCGCGCGAGTATCTGGCATCCGTTAACATCGCCAATCCTGACGCGGACGCTGGAACTGCGTCAGTGATGTGGATGCACGCTCTCTCAATCGGATATTCACCGACTTACCTAAGAGAAAACGCTGATGGCATCCGGCAACACTGGCCGCGCATTCCTTTGCCTGACACGAAACAGGCTCTGGAAGCTTCTGCGGAGTTAGGCCGTCAAGTCGCCGCGATACTCGACACCGAGAGCGCGGTCGAAGGCGTGACATTTGGAACGATTCGAGCGGAACTGAAAACAATCGCAGTCGTCTCGCGCGTCGGCGGAGGAACACTCAACCCGGATGCCGGAGACCTCGCGCTAAACGCTGGCTGGGGACACGGCGGCAAAGGTGGCATCACGATGCCCGGCAAAGGCCGACTCAACGAACGCGAATACACGCAAGCCGAACTCGAAGCGATTGCCTCGGGCGTTGAAGCTCTCGGCTTATCTACCGAGCTAGCGCTCGCGCACCTCGGGGAGACGACCTTAGACATTTATCTCAACGACGTTGCTTGTTGGAGAAACGTCCCAGTGAGAGTTTGGGATTACACGATTGGCGGCTATCAAGTAATCAAGAAGTGGCTGAGCTATCGCGAGCGCGAATTGTTAGGCCGCGCGCTCACCCCCGACGAAGCACGAGAGGTGATGAACATAGCCCGCCGCATCGCGGCAATTCTATTGCTTGAACCCGCACTTGATACGAACTACGAAACGGTCAAACAAGCATCCTACGAGTGGCCCGCCTAGCGAAGCGGCGGCGGTCAGAGTGGCGAACGGCGATTCGCGGCAGCTCCGGCGGTGCCCTTAATGTACCCATCGTTAGCTCGATCCTGTAGAGTGGCGCCCCGCGAACAATTGATCATTCGTCCAACACCCAAGAATTCATCGCGACTTAATTGACGTGCTCACAAGGCTTGCTTGGTTCGCATACCGAACGGCGGGACGGCATATCGGTTGCGCTAGAGCGAAGTGCGATTCTCGCCCAAACGCGAGAGAGTTTAGAGCCTGGGAGCTTGTATTGGATAACCAAGAGGGTCTACGAGCCTGGATTGTGGCAGCATCGGCGACGCTGTGGCTGGCCGCAATAGGCGTGGGGTTCGGGATGTTGTGGACGTATCAGAATTCGTCCGGCGCCGCGGGAGTTCCGCCATCGCAATGGCCAGCCGTAAGCCGCGTAGAAATGGGAGCGCGGCGGGCGACGCTCGTGATGGCTGCTCACCCGCACTGTCCCTGCACACGGGCGAGCATTGGCGAGCTTGCGTTGCTGATGGCCCGATGTCAGGGCCGCGTGTCCGCGTATGTTCTCTTCTTGAAGCCGCGAGGCTTCGCGGAAGGATGGGAGAAGACCGATCTGTGGGAAAGCGCCGCGCGCATTCCGGGTGTCACGCCGGTCAGTGACGAAGATGGCATCGAGGCCCGGCGCTTCAATGCGACTACCTCGGGCGCGACGATGTTATACGGCGTAGACGGCCGATTATTGTTCAGCGGCGGAATTACACCTTTACGCGGACACCCGGGGGACAACGACGGACGCTCCGCGGTTCTCGCGCTGGTCACCGGAGATATGGCGGCGCCGGCAGCAGCGCCAGTTTTTGGATGTCCGCTTCCAGGTGAAACAGTCGCAAGTGAAACGGAGAAACTATGCAGCAAGTAGCGGCGCCGAGCGCCGGCACTCAAGCGGTCGTGTTGCGGACTGAGCAGTTATTCAGTAATCACCAGCAAGCTCTCTACAAACAGACTGACCGAATGTTTGCGGTCTTGATGACACTGCAATGGCTCGCGGGAATCGGCGTGGCGCTTTGGCTGTCGCCAAAGGCGTGGGCCGGATTATCCAATCACACTCATCCGCATTTCTGGGCAGCATTGTTTCTGGGCGGCGCAATCACTGCGTTTCCGGTTGGGCTGGCGTTAGCCCGGCCGGGCGAAATCTTCACCCGATACACCATATCCATCGGGCAGATGCTGATGGGATCGTTGTTGATTCATTTGAGCGGCGGTCGCATCGAAACACATTTTCATGTGTTCGGGTCGCTTGCCTTTCTGTCTTTCTATAGAGATTGGCGAGTGCTGGCGCCCGCAACAATCGTCGTCGCCGTCGATCATTTGCTGCGCGGCATTTTCTGGCCTGAATCAGTGTACGGCGTGCTGACGGTAAGCTCGTGGCGCTGGCTGGAGCACGCGGGATGGGTCGCCTTCGAAGACATCTTCCTGGTGCTTGCTTCCATACGAAGCAGGAGAGAGATATGGGAAGTCTCAAGGCGTACCGCTGAATCGCAGCACTCAAACGCGCTGCTTGATCTCGAGCTGACGAAGCGCAACATCGCGGAAGAAGGATTACGCGCCGCCCGCGACGAACTTGAAGCGCGGGTGCAGCGGCGAACTTCCGCCCTGGAGAACGAGATCGCGGAGCGCAAGTTGGCCGTAGAACTGCTGCGGCGCAGCGAAGAACATTTCAGATCGTTGATCGAGAACGCCTCGGACATTATCACGGTTGTCGACCTGGACGGAACGATTCGCTATGAGAGCCCCGCCGTCGAGCGCGTGCTCGGCTACAAGCCTGAAGAGTTAATCGGCAGGAGTGTTAATGAGTTCACCCATCCGGACGACGTCACCGCGACCTCTTTACTGCAGACCCGAGCCGGTGAACCGAACAACGGCCCGGTCTCGATCGAGTTACGCTTCAAACATAGAGATGGTGACTGGCGGATTCTGGAAGTCTGCGGGAGGTTATTACGCGACGAGTCCGGCGCCGCTCAGGTAATAATCAACTCACGCGACATAACCGAGCGCAAGAAATACGAACACGAGTTGCTCTTCACAAATACGATTCTCAACACTGAGCAGGAGACTTCTCTGGATGGCATTCTAGTCGTGGGCGAGAACCACGAAATGGTTTCATTCAACAAGAGGTTTGTCGAGATGTGGGGAATAACAGACGAGGTACTGGAATCGCGGTCAGACGAGGCGGCTATTCAATCGGTTCTCTCCAAGCTGGAGTCGGCCGACGAGTTCCTTGAGGAGGTCGAGCATCTTTATACCAGCAAGGAACAAAAGCTTAGGAATGAACTGAAGCTCAAAGATGGCAGACTGTTTGATCGCTACTCCGCGCCGATGATTGGAGCGGACGGCAAGTATTACGGTCGAGTCTTCTATTTCAGGGACATCACTCAGAGCAGGCGCGCCGAGGAGGCGTTGCGTGAATCCGAAAGGCGCTACCGGCTCTTGTTTGAGACCAATCCGCAAACGATGTGGGTCTACGACCTGGAGACTCTTTCCTTTCTGGCGGTCAACGAGGCGGCAATCCATCACTATGGATATTCGCGCGACGAGTTTCTTTTGATGACGATCCGGGACATCAGGCCTGAGGAAGATATTCCACAGTTTCTTGATGAAATCGATCACTTGAATCCCACGTCCGAGTTGTCGCCGAGCAATTGGCGGCATCGAAAGAAAGACGGAACCATCATCGACGTTGCGGTCACCGCGCACACGCTCGACTTTTCGGGAAGGCACGCGGGGTTTGTGCTGGCGACGGATATCACGGAGCATAAGCAGGCAGAGCAGGCTCTGCGTGAGAGCGAAGAGGTGTTTCGTTCGCTTGCCGAAACGGTCTCGGCCGCAATCTACATATACCGAGATTCAAAATACATTTATCTGAATCCCGCCGCCGAGCTGATATCCGGCTATACCCGTGATGAGTTGATGGCAGCGGAGGTCTGGGACATCGTTCATCCGGACTTCCGGGAACCGATGAAGGAGCGTTCCGCGCTGCGCCAAACAGGCGAGACTGTACCTCCGCGTTCCGAGATCAAGATCGTGACAAAAAGCAGCGAAACACGATGGCTTGATATCACAGCGAGTCTGATTCAATTCAAGGGTCAGCCGGCTGTGCTTGCCACCGCATTCGACATAACCGATCGCAAGGGATGGGAAGAGGCGCTTCGTGAAAGCGAAGAGAAGTACCGGACCATTCTACAGAGCATTCAGGAGGGCTACTATGAAGTCGACCTGAGAGGCAGTCTGACGTTCTTTAATGACTCTCTCAGCAGAATCGTCGCGGCCGAGCCGGCGAAGCTGATGGGGCTCAACTATCGCGAGTACACCGATGCAGCGCACAACAACGCAGTGAGTCAGGCGTTCGCGGAGGTTTTACGCACGGGCGAGCCGCTGGAAAACCTCCCTTGCGAGATTCGAACCTTAAAGGGGGAAATCAGGCGCCTCGAAGCTTCCGTTTCGGCAAAGCGGAACTCGGCCGGTCAGATCGCCGGCTTTCGCGGGACGGTACGCGATGTAAGCGAACGCGCCCGTGCCGAGGAAACGCTGCGGGCTTCCGAGGAGCGCTATCGGCTGCTGTTTGAAAGAAACATGGCTGGAGTCTACCGCGCCACGGTGGATGGCCGATTGCTCGAGTCCAATCGGGCCGCCGCAATTATGCTCGGCTACAGCTCGCCAGAAGAGATGCTCGATCGCTCAATGTGGGACTTCTATTTTGAGGCGGCGACCCGCGAGCAGATAATCGGGCTCTTGCGCAGGGATCGCTCGCTAACAAATTACGAAGCCTGCATCCGAAACAAGAACGGCGATCCGGTATGGGTTTTAGCGAACGTAAGCGTCCTCGATGGATCCGATGGTACGCCAGGCCTGATCGAGGGAACGCTGGTAGACATCACCGGCCGCAAACTGGCGGAGAAAACGCTGCGGGATAGTGAGGAGCGCTATCGCGCTCTATTCGCGAGCAACCCACATCCAATGTGGGTTTACGATACTGAGACTCTCGCATTCCTGAAGGTAAACGAGGCAGCCCTCGATCACTACGGATACTCCGAAGAGGAATTTCTTTCCATGACGATCAGGGACATTCGCCCTTCCGAGGATGTTCCGGCCTTGCTCGCCGCCGCCGCCACAGTTCCCACATTGGCCAATTATGCCGCCACCTGGAAGCATTGCACGAAAAACGGAACAATCATCGATGTGGAAATATCTTCACACGAGTTGGACTTCTCAGGAAGAAAAGCGCGGCTTGTGCTGGCCACAGATGTGACTGCGCGCAAGCGGGTTCAAGAGGCCTTACAGAAGAGCGAGGAGCACTTTCGCTCGTTGATCGAGGACGGGTCAGACGTGATTCTGGTCATCGGTCCAACCGGAACCATTGGATACGCCAGTCCTTCCGTCCTCAGAGTATTCGGATATGATTCGGATGAGATTCTGCGTGTCAACGCCTTTGAGCTTGTTCACCCCGATGATCTATCGAACGTGGTGGACGCCTTCGACCGGACGATAAATGGCCTCAATCGAAACACCGCGGTCGAGTTTCGTGCGAGAGCAAAAGACGGCGGTTGGCTCGTATTGGAGTCGATGAGCAGACCCGTCGGGGACGCCGGCACTCCCAGCGTTGTCATCAACTGCCGAGATATCACCGAACGCAGGCGCGCTGAGAAAGAGCTTCGAGACAGCGAAGAGCGTCACAAGGCTCTTTTTGAGACCGCTTCGGATTCGATCGTGATTCTCGAGGCCGAAGGAGAACACGCGGGGCGTATTCGCGCGGCAAACCGCGCGACCGCGCAAGCGAGCGGATTTACGGTAGACGAGCTGGTGTCGATGAATCTCAGTGACTTGCTGGCCTTCGATGGAGCCGCGCAAAGCGCCAGTCTGGTCACTCAAATACTTTCGGGCCAACGACTCAGCTTTGAGCTGCAGCAACGCAGAAGGGACGGCTCAATGTATCCGGTGGAGTTGAGCGCGGCCCGACTGAGGCTGGGCGATACGAACTATGTCCTCGGCTTCGCCCGCGATGTTACGCAACGGAAACAGGCCGAGAAAGAAGTCACGATGCTCGCACACGCGATCAAGAGCATCAACGAATGTGTCTCGATCACGGATACCGCCGACTCTCTTTTGTTCGTCAACGATGCCTTTCTCAACACGTACGGATACACGCGTGAAGAGGTTATCGGCGCAAATATCTTCGACCTTGTGCACTCCAAAGGTCAGGTGCCAGCGGGCGGATTTCCAAAATATCGGAGGCTGCCTGATCATTGGGAAGGTGAACTCTTCAATCGACGAAAAGATGGAAGCGAATTCCCGATCCACCTTTCTGTTTCTCCCGTTGACGACGAACGAGGACATCTCGCGGCCAGGGTGGGTGTGGCCCAGGACATAACACAACAGCGGCGAATCATGCACGATTTGAGAAGAGCCAAAGACGCCGCTGAAGCTGCGAGCCGCGCAAAGAGTGAGTTTCTCGCGAACATGAGCCACGAGATCAGAACTCCGATGAACGGCATCATAGGCATGACCGAACTTGCCCTGGACACAACGCTCACCGCGGAGCAACAGGAATACTTGAGGTTGGTTAAGCTCTCGGCCGATTCGCTGCTGGGAGTGATCAATGACGTGCTGGACTTCTCAAAAATCGAAGCCGGCAAACTCGATCTCTCCCTTGATGAGCTTAGCCTGCCCGACGTCGTCGACGATGTGATGAAGGCGCTGGCACTGCGCGCGGACCAAAAGGGGATCGAACTGGCTTACTACATACGCCCTGGCGTGCCCGATGTGATCGTCGGAGACTCGGGGCGAGTAAGGCAAATTCTCGTGAACCTTATAGGTAACGCCATCAAATTCACCGAGCAAGGCCACGTAGTCCTGCGGATTGAAAGAGAAATTGAAACCGACAAGGAAGTCGTGCTGCACTTCAGTGTTAGGGACACTGGTATAGGAGTCCCTCTGGAAAAACAGTCGATGATCTTCGAATCATTCACGCAGGCAGACGGCTCGACGACTCGCAAGTACGGCGGAACTGGACTCGGCCTCGCTATCTCCGCGCAGCTGGTTCACGCTATGCAAGGCGACATCTGGGTTGAGAGCCCGAGGTTCGTCCCCGACCAACAGGGCTATCCGGGCAGCGTGTTCCATTTCACTACTCGTTTTCGACGGGCGGCAATCTCTTCACTGCGCTCGCCGCAACCGGCGCCATCAGAGCTTGCGGGAATACCCATACTGGTGGCTGATACCAATCGAACAACGCGTCAAATACTGGAGGTCCAGCTTTTGAACTGGAAGTTGAAACCGTGCGTGGTGGAGAGCGGATTGGCGGCACAAGAGGCGATCAAGGCGGCCGCCGTCACCGGTGCTCCATTCAAGCTCGCTCTTCTCGCGTGCAACATTCCGCTCATCGATGGCAAAACCCTGGCGGAGCAAATCAAGCGTATGCCCGAGGCAATCGACCTTCCGTTGATCATCATATCATCGGTTCAACGGACTCGTTGCGCGGGCGCGTTCACTAACGTGGCTGACACTCTCTTGAAGCCGGTAAAGCCGTCTGAGCTCTTGCACTCTATGAGACGTGTTCTATCGGGCGCGTTCCATCAGGCCGCGACTTCGAAAGAACAAGGGGATACCCGGCTGTTAAACAAAAGCGCAAAACCTTCGCACATCCTGGTTGCTGAGGACAGCCCAGTCAATCAAGTGTTCATAAAGCGTCTTCTTGAAAAGTGGGGTCACACTGCGGTGATCGCAGAAGATGGCAGTAAAGCGATTGCGTTGATCGAGAGCGATAAGTTCGATCTATTGCTTATGGATGTACAGATGCCGGAGATCAACGGCTTTGAGGCCACCGTGGCTATTCGAAGAAGGGAACGAGGAACTCACGCACATATACCGATCATCGCGCTTACAGCCCACGCGCTTAAGGGCGACCGCGAAAAATGTATTGCGGCCGGGATGGACGACTATGTTTCCAAGCCAGTTGAAATTGACAAACTGTTTGCCGCAATCGAGGCCGCGATTTCTCGGGATACGATGCAACGGACTAACAGCCACGCGCCCGGCCGTGCATTCGATGCCCGCGCGCTCCTGACAAGCGTGGACGGCGATATCGAGTTGTTAGACTCGCTCGCGGAAATACTCGCTAAGTCGGCTCCCAATCAGTTGTCTGAAATCGAAGACGCCGTCGCGCGTCAGGATGCGTGCGCCTTAAAGCGGGGCGCCCATACGCTCAAAGGATCCGTGGCTACCTTTCAGGCCCAGGCAGCGGTGGAGGCGGCGGCCTTGCTGGAGAAAATGGGCGGCGAGCGAGATTTATCTGGAGCCGGTCCTGCGCTTGAGAGATTGCGATACGAAGTCCAGCGGCTCAATAAGGCGCTGGCTGAGATGTTGATCGAAGTGGCGAAATGAAAATCTTGATTGCCGAAGACGATCCGAAGGAGGCTCGATGGTTTCGGCCCTTGATCATCCCAGGCGTAACGCCCTGGGCTAGAGAAAAGACTCTTTCAACAGCCTGCTACCACTGGCTTCGTCGACTCACTTCCACAGGGTTGTCATCCGACGATGTCCATCAGGGTTTCGAGCGCGCGATGATGAAAGACTCGCGGCGCGTTTTCCAGAACTTCTTCGAGCGTCGTCGCTCCGCGCAGCGCCTTCACCATTCCGTCCTCCTGCATCGTACACAGGTTGCAGACTTCAAGACTCATCTGGCGGATCTCCTGCATCGTTCGCTTCTGAAGAATTGCATCCCGGATGTCGACGTTCGGCACCAGCAGTTCATAGATCCCGATTCGCCCGCGATACCCGGTGAAGTTGCACGCGTGACAGCCCTTGCCATGCCATAAGGTGAATCCATCCAGTTCATCGCGCTTCAACCCAAACCTTCGCAGCACGCGGTCTTCGGGAACGTGTTTCTCCCGGCAATTCGAGCACACTTTTCGAACCAGTCTTTGAGCAAGCACGGCGCCGATTGTCGAGGCGATCAACGACGTTTCGATCTCCATGTTGATCAAGCGAACCAGCGCGCCGACTGAGTCTTCGGTGTGAAACGTAGCGAAGACTTTGTGTCCGGTGAGCGCCGATTGAACCGCGATGTCCGCCGAGAAGCGATCGCGAATCTCGCCGATCACGATGATATCCGGGTCCTGTCGAACGATCGACTTGAGTGTTTCATTGAAACCCAGCCCGATTTTTTCGTTAATCGAGCACTGAGAAATGCCGTCTATCACGTACTCGACCGGGTCTTCGCAGGTGATGATCTTGACCGTGGGGTCGTTGCAGTGATCGATCGAGCTGTACAACGTTGTTGTTTTCCCCGAGCCCGTTGGACCGGTAATAAGCGTGATGCCCGACGGTGACGCGAGCACATCTTCGCTGTAGATCCTGAGAATGTTCGGCGCGAAGCCCAACTCCTGAAGTCCGATCAACGAAGCCTTGTTCAGAATTCTGAGAACAACGTTCTCGCCAAACACCGTCGCATAAAACGATGCGCGGATGTCGATCTCCTGCTTGTCGGTTTTGACGAAGATTCGGCCGTCCTGATGCTTGCGGCGCTCGGCTACGTCGGCATCGGCGAGGATTTTTATTCGCGAGATGATTCGCGGCGTGTAGTCGCGAGGCATATCCATTTTATGAACGAGCACGCCGTCAATTCGATATCGTATCCGCAGCTTGTTGGCCATCGGCTCGACGTGAACGTCCGACGCGCCTTCGTCGATGGCCGAGCGAATCAACTGATCGACCATTTGAACGACGCGGTCGTCTCCGGCCTGCACCTGAGGTTCGAGAGTGTGATATTTGACCTTTTGATAGTCGCTGATTCCGGCGTCCTTGCCCTGAAGGAGCGCGTCCACAAGCTCGAGTTTCTGATTGATTATAGATGTTGCCGCAAGAGCCAACTGCACTCGGCACGTGAACAGCCGCTCGATTTCCTCGACGAAGTGCGTCATTGTGGGATCGGCGACAAGAAGGTGCAACTGTCCGGCTTCGAGTTTTATTGGAAGCGCGACTTGCCTTCGAAGATACTTGAGCGACACCTTGCGCACTAAATCGACATCGATCTCGGTGATGTCAGGATCGAGGAGCGGCAGGTGAAATTTTTCCGCGAGCGCTTCGACGACGTGCCGTTCCTCGATCAACCCCATCTCGACGAGTGTTTCGCCGATGCGTTTTGATTTAGGCGACGACTTGCGCTGTATTTCGCGCGCGGTGATGACATCCTGGGCGCTGACCAGGCGGCGCGCGATTAGAATGTCGCTGATGCTGATGCTGCTGCGATGCCGGCGGACGAAGTCATCAAGGTTTGGCTTGCTTATACAATTCAACTCGACGAGGACATCGCCAAGCGATTTCTGGCCGTCGAGATGTTGCTGAAGCCGTCGCGCGTTTGAAAGTTGCTCCGCTGTGAGGAGCCCTTCGTTTATGAGTGCGGTTTGGGTAATCTCGTCGAGCGAGTATTGGAGCATCCTGCCTCCCACAATAAACGACCGTAATTATCGCAAAAGCTTATCAATGGGGAGCGGAGCCAGGGGTTGAAGTGACAGACATTGAGATGATAAATCATAGAACCTCTGAAATCACTAGTAATCTTCGCGGTCGGACAAGCTTCAGCTTAGTCTGGTAAGCGGGTGTTCAGAGTACCGACTTTAGTCGGGTAGTAGAGCCTGCGCCGCTTCGCCGATCATTGTTATTCGTGGATTGGCCGTACGCTCGACCCAATCTACTACCCGGCTGAAGTCGGTACTCTGAACGCTCGCTTGGGAAACTAATCTTGGATGTCCGGCAAGCTTCAGCTTAGTCTGGTAAGCGGGTGTTCAGAGTACCGACTTTAGTCGGGTAGTAGAGCCCGCGCGCTTCGCCGATCATTGTTCTTCGTGGATTGGCCGTACGCTCGACCCGATCTACT
>Ga0070705_100000152_pt1 | contig 40694 bp, 33 predicted proteins | sample KBSK5253metaG_FD_65455 | JGI IMG/M metagenome (GOLD analysis project Ga0070705, IMG submission 65455) | Corn, switchgrass and miscanthus rhizosphere microbial communities from Kellogg Biological Station, Michigan, USA - KBS K5-25-3 metaG | ecosystem: Host-associated > Plants > Roots >... | reverse complement strand
CCAGCGCCGCCAGATGCGGCCAGGGCGCCTCGGGGTTCACGTGGTCCGGTGTCACCGGCGAGACGCCGCCCCAGTCGTTGATGCCGGCCTCGATGAGCTGCACGAGCCCGCCCGGCCGCAGGTTGGGCGGGGCCTGGATGCTCATCTCGGCGCCGAGGACGATGCGGGCGGCGGCCACGGTCCACAGGTGATCCTCCAGGGAAGGCTCCGGCGCGTTAGCCATGCGCGTGCCCGGCTTGGCCCGGAAGTTCTGGACGATCGCCTCCTGGATGTGCCCGTAGCGCTCGTGCAGCCGGCGGATGGCGAGCAGCGCCTCGATACGCTCGGCCCGCGTCTCGCCGATGCCGATCAGGACGCCGGTGGTGAACGGGACGCGGGCGCGCCCCGCCGCCTCCAGGGTTGCAAGGCGCGCACGGGGCCGCTTGTCGGGCGATCCGAAGTGCGGTCCACCTCTTTCCGACAAGCGCTCCGCCACCGTCTCCAGCATGATGCCCTGCGATACGGATACCGCCCGCAGCCGGCGCATCCAGTCCTCCGACATCACGCCTGGATTGAGATGCGGCAGCAACCCGGTCTCGCGCAGGACCAGCCCCGCCGAGGCCTCCAGGTAGGCGAGGGTGGACTCCGCTCCCAGCCCGGCCAGCGCCCTCCGCGCCGTGGCGTAGCGCCTCTCCGGCTGGTCGCCCAGGGTGAACAGGGCCTCCTTGCAGCCGGCGGCCCGGCCCGCCTCGGCGATGGCCAGGACCTGCTCTGGGGCCAGATAGGGCCGCTCGCCGGGGCGGGGCGGCCGGGCGAAGGTGCAGTAGTGGCAGACATCCCGGCACAGCTGGGTCAGGGGGATGAACACCTTCCTGGAGAAGCTTACCGCGCGGCCGTGCCCCGCCAGCGCCAGGGCGCGGGCCAGCGCCATCAGCCTGGGAAGATCGTCGCACTGCGCCAGCGTCAGCGCCTCGTCATCCGCCAGTCTTGTAGCGGACTCGGCCTTGCGTAGGGCGGTTGCGAGACTGGCGGAGGCTTTCATGATCGGGGCGCCTCGATGGAGGTTGCAAGGATCGGCCCGCGCGGCCCTCCCCGCTCTTGCAGGAAGGCGTAATTAGGGTCGTCCCGCTTCCGGGCGAGGAGAGCCTCAAGGTCGCGTGGCTCGTCCACGTCCATGCCGAGCCCCGCGAGCTCTATCACGCGGCAGGCGAGCCCCATCGCTTCGGTGGCGGCGAGGTGGCGGGCAAAGCTGCCCGGCCCGAAGTGCGGCGGGAAGACATCGGGCGGCGTCGCCACGATCGCATTGGTACCGTCGCGATCGTGCGATGGGGCCAGCACCACGCGCGCGCCTGGCCCGGTGCCGGCCGCGTCGATCAGGCGGGCGACCTCGGTAGGTGTCACGAGCGGCGCGTCGGCCGGCACGGTAAGCGCGCGCTGCGCGCCGTGGGTGGCGGCGTGGACGAGCCCCGCCATGGCGGCTGCACTGTGGCCTTCCGCCTGCGCCTCACACAGCACACGGGCGCTGCAGCTCTCCGCCAGCGTCGCCACCTGCGCATCCGGCGTCACCACGACCACGGGGCCCAGGGTCTCGACCGCGGCCAGCGTCGCCAGCACATCGCGCAGCATGACCAGCATGAGCCGACGCCGCGCTTCCAGCGGCAGCACCCCGGCGAGGCGCTGCTTGGCCTGTGCCAGCGTCTTCACGGGCACGATGGCCCACGGCGCCTCCGGTGCACGCGGTGCGCTCATGCTTGGGTCTCCGCCGGGCGCCGCTTGCCGGGCTTGGGCGGCGCCGCGGCCAGGCGCTCGCACAGGCTCAGGCAATGCCGGGCCAGGGCGATCTTGTCGTCCGTCGTCTGCATCAACGTGTCGGCGATGGAGGCCGGAACCGGCAAGGCGTCTGCCGTCGCGCGGTCCGCCGCATCGACCACGAGCGCATCGAGCAGGTCCCCGTAATGGCGGGCGATGCTCGCCACATCGACCGCCAAACCCAGCTCGGCCATGATCTTGGCCGTCGGCCCTTTCACCGCCTTGCCGCCGATGATCGGCGACACGGCGATCACCGGCGCGCTGCTCGCCCGAATCGCCTCGCGCATGCCCGGAACCGCCAGGATCGGATCGACGCTGAGCCACGGGTTCGACGGACAGATGATGATGCCGGCCAGCGTCGGGGCTGACAGCGCGGCCTCGATCTGCACCGTCGGCCGCGCCGTCTCGGCGCCGTCATAGCGGATGCGGCGGACCGCCGGACGGCATTGCTCGCGTGCGAAATAGTCCTGGAACGCCAGGGTGCCGGTCTCGGTCTCCACCGCGGTGCGGACCGGCTCGTCCGACATCGGCAGCACCCGTGCCGCCACGCCCAGGCGCGCGGCGAGATGTGCCGTGACGGATGTCAGCGTCTCGCCCGCCCTGAGCCGCCGCGTGCGCTCCACGTGGATCGCCAGATCCCTGTCGCCCAGCTTGAACCACGTGGGGCCGCCAAGCTCGGCCACCGCCTTCATGAAGCTCCAGGTCTCGTCGCGCCGCCCCCACCCGGTCTCCGGATTGGCGACGCCGGCGAGCGTGTAGAGCGTGGTATCCACGTCCGGCGAGATCGTGAGCCCCAGGTGCTCGAAGTCATCCCCGGTATTGACGATCACCGTCAGCCGCTCGCCCAGCAGCCGCGCCAGCCCCAGGGCGAGCTTGGCGCCGCCGATGCCGCCCGAGAGCGCAACATAGGTTCGGCTGTCGCCGGTCATCGGAACAGGTCCTGCGTCTTGGGCCGCAACAGTGCCGCCGCCGGGCGCGGCTCCGCCGTCCACCCAAGACCTCGCACCAGCGCCGCCGGACGCGCCTCGGCCGCCTCGCCCATGGCGAGCGCGGCGGCGGCGGCCACGGCGTCGGCGAAGCCGACCTCGGTCACCTCCAGCGGCCGTCCGGCAAGGTCCTCCTCGCCGCGACGGTCCACGAGCGACGGCACGCCGGCGGCGCCGATGGCAAGCCCGACCGTGCCGAGTCGCCACGCCCTGCCGGCGCTGTCGGCGACGATCACGCCGATATCGGCGCTGAAATGCGCGTCCAGCCGCTCCTTGATGTGCCGTGCGCTGCGGTCCGGCGCCTCGGGCAGCAGCAGCACGCGCAGCCCATCGTCGCCCGCCTCCAGATTGGATCGGTCCACGCCTGCATTGGCCATGACGATGCCGTGATGGGTCACCGCAATCAGAACGTGCGGCGCGGCGCGCAGGATCTCGGCTGATTGAGAGAGAATGGCCTCGACGAGGCGCGCATCCTTGCGGGTGACTGCGGCCAACTCCCTGGCGCGGCTGCCGGGCTCGATGCTCGCCAGGTCGAGATAGCGCCCTTCGGCCTTGGAAACGATCTTCTGCGCCACGACCAGGATGTCCTGCGCCCGGGGCTCCAGCCGGTCCTGCTCCAGCGCCGCGATCAGGAGAGCGGAGAGGTCATCCCCCGGCTGCACCCTGGGGATGCCCTGGAGGGCCGTGATGGTGAGCGTCTGCTCTCCCAAGGCTGTCTAACCCTTGTCGAGGCCGGTGATGCGGATGCCGGCACCGGGGACCTTGTAATGGCGGTTGATGCCGATCAGCACCGCGGTGAGCGCCTCCGCCGCCACCGCATTGACGAGCGGCCCCGCATGAATGCCGCGCAGCCCGGCCGCCTCCACCAGCGCGATCACGGCGGCGCGGTCGTCGGGGGCGTCCCCGAAGACGAGGACATCACAATCGATCTCCTCCCCGGTCTGCAACTTGCTGGCTGCAACATTGTGAAAAGCGGCAACCACCCGCGCAGTCTCACCCAGCCGTTTCTGCGCCGCGAGGGCCGCGGATGTCTCGACCGGCACCTGCACGCGCGCCACCTTGGGCGGCACCAGCGGCACCGTCGCGTCGATCACGATCTTGCCCGCCACGTGCGGTTTGATTTCGTCGAGGATCTCCGCGTGACTGGCCCACGGCACTGCGAGCAGCACCACATCGCCCGCCTGGGCCGCCGCAGCATTGTTGGCGCCACACACGGCCGCGCCGGACGCAATCCTAGGCGCCGCCGCCTTCGCCTTGTCGGCCGTGCGCGAGCCGATGACAATTTCGTATCCCGCGGCCGCCCAGCGCCTGGCCAGCCCGCTGCCCAGCGCCCCGGTGCCGCCGACGATGGCGATCGTAGGCTTCCCGCTCACTTCGCCTTCCCGACGATCTGGAGAAAGAGCTGACCAGCCTCACGCCCATCCGCGGCAGGTGAAACGACTTCGCTCGATCGAGGCGCAACGGGGTTCCCCTCCCCCTTGTGGGGAGGGGCTAGGGGTGGGGGGAACCACAAAGGGGTCAGGCCCCTCGCCTCTGCCGCATGGGTCTTCACAAGACGCTGGTGGCGAGGGGGCTGACCCCTGCTGCCGAGATTCCCCCCCACCCTGTCCCTCCCCCACAAGGGGGGAGGGGACGCCGCGGCACGCCCCTCGCTCCATTTCCAGTGCGAGGTCGTCTGCAGCGCTGGCGCACGTTCGCTCACAGTTTCATCTCGGGCAGGGGCACCACGGCGACGCCGGCCTTCTCCAGGGCGTCGCGCACGCCGCGGGCCACCGCCACGCCTGTGGCCTCGTCGCCGTGCACGCAAATGGTGTGGATGTCGGCCTTCACGATCTTGCCGGAGCGGGACACGATCTCTCCCTGCAGCACCATGCGTAGCACCTGCTCGGCGGCGGCGGCCGGGTCTTTCAGCACCGTGCCGGGGATGGAGCGCGAGGCCAGCGTGCCGTCGTCGTTGTACTGCCGGTCGGCAAAGCCCTCGCGCGCCAGCGGCAGGCCCAGCTTCTCGGCCGCCTTTTCCATCTCGGAGTTGAACGGCGCCACGTAGACGATGTCCTTGTCGACTGTCTTGATCGCCCGGCCGATGGCCATGGCGTAGTCCTCGTCCTCGGCCGCCATGTTGTTGAGCGCGCCGTGCGGCTTCAAATGCGTCACCTTCAGGCCGGCGTAGGCCGCCATGCCCTGCAGGGCGCCGATCTGGTAGGCGGTCATGTATTCCAGGTCGCCGGGCTTCATCTGGATGCGCCGCCGGCCGAAGCCCCAGAGGTCGTTGAAGCCGGGATGCACGCCCACGCTCACCCCTTCCTGCTTTGCCAGCATGCAGAGCCGGTACATGGTGTTGGGGTCGCCGGCGTGGAATCCGCAGGCGACGCTGGCGGACTTGATGATCTTCATGAGCTCGGCATCGTTGCCGATATCGTAGGCACCCCACCCCTCGGCGATGTCAGCGTTGAGATTGATCTGCCTGCTCATGCGCACCCCATTCGACCTGACGCGGTAAGATGGTACTATCTATAGGAAGACCATACAAGCGCGGGCGTCAGACCATCGGAGCCTGGCGCCGTTGCACCGCGGAGAGGTAAAAATGCCGATCGGTGTGATGGAATGAGCCACAGCGTCCGATTCCTTTCGTGCGGCGACACCGCGCTCGCCATCGAGCTGGGCGACCGGGTGGACCGCCGCGTCAGCCAGCTGGTGCTGGCGCTCGCCGCGCGCGTGAAAGCCGCGGCGGTGGCCGGTATCGTCGAGGTGGTCCCCACTTTCCGATCCCTCATGATCCACTATGACCCCCTGACCGTACCGCAGAGCGACCTGAAGCGGCGCCTGGCGCCCCTCCTGTCGGGCCTCGACGCGGCTCAGATCGCGGGCCGTCTCTGGCACCTGCCGACCTGCTACCACGACAGCCTCGCCCCCGATCTCGCCGAGGTGGCGGCGCGCACGGGCCTCTCCCCCGAACAGGTGGTGGAGCGCCACAGCGGCGTGACCTATCACGTCTACATGGTGGGCTTCCTGCCCGGCTATCCCTACCTCGGCGATCTGCCGCCGGAGCTGGAGCTGCCGCGCCGCGACACGCCGCGCACCGCGGTACCGGCCGGCTCGGTTGCCGTTGCCACCACGCTGACAGCCGTCTATGCCCTGCAGAGCCCTGGCGGATGGCATCTCATCGGTCGCACGCCCGCGCCCCTGTGGGACCTGCAGCGCGATCCTCCCGCCACCCTCGCCGCCGGCGACCAGGTGCGCTTCGTGCCGATCACCCTTGGCGATTACGAGGCCCTGGCCAGGCGAAGCGCCAGCGGAGCGCTGCGGCTGCAACCGGAGGAGCACCTTGCGGCAGCGGGCGCGGCAGCATGAAGCCAGCGTTGCGGGTTCTCGCCCCTGGCCTGATGACGACGCTGCAGGACCTGGGCCGGCGCGGCTATCAGAGCCTCGGCATCCCCGTGTCCGGCGCCCTCGACGCGGTTGCCCTGGCCGCCGCCAACGCGCTGGCCGGCAATCCGCCGGGAGCAGGAGCCCTGGAGATCGCTTACCACGGCCCGACTCTGGCGGTGGAGGCCGAGAGCGCGCGCCTCGCTTTCGCCGGTGGCGCGACGGCAATCGAGGCCCTTCGCGGAGAACGCGCGTCGGGGGCTACCCGTCTTCCGCCCCTTCAAAGCGTGCGCCTGCGCCAAGGTGAGGTGCTGCGCGTGGGCGGCCTTTCGGGAAGCGCGGTCGGCTACCTCGCGGTCGAGGGCGGCTTCGACGTGGCTCCTGCCCTTGGCAGCCAATCGACCTATGCCCGCGCCGGCCTTGGCGGCTTCGCCGGGCGGCCGCTGCGCGCCGGCGACCTTCTGCCCCTGCGCCAGGCGCACGCCAAGGACCGTGCGGAGTCCATGTTTCCCGCCCTGGATCTGGCGCCGCCACAGCGCATCCGCGTCGTGCTTGGCCCGCAGGACGACCATTTCACCGCGCGCGGCAGGCGCACCTTCCTGGAGAGCATCTACACTGTCTCGCCGGCCTCCGACCGCATGGGCATGCGCCTCGAAGGCGCCACCCTGGAGCACAGCGACGGCTTCAACATCGCCTCCGACGGCACCGCGCCGGGCTCCGTCCAGGTCCCAGGCGACGGCCTGCCTATCATCCTTCTCGCCGACCGCCAGACCACCGGCGGCTACCCCAAGATCGCCACCGTCATCGCCGCCGACCTGCCCGCGACGGGCCGCCTCGCGCCCGGCGCCAGGCTGGCTTTCGTGGCCGTCAGCGTGACAGAGGCCGAGGCTGCGCATCGCGAGCTCGCCGCCCGTCTCGAGGCACTGCCCAGGCAGGTCGTTTCCGCGCGCTCACAGCCCGCCCTGGACGAGGCGGTGCTGCTGCGCGCCAACCTCGTCGGCGGCGTCGTCAGCGCCCACGATCCGCCCAGGGAGCCGCCTGATTGGTGAGCAGCGTGCTTGACCTGCGGGCATCCTTCCCGCACACAACGCAGCTCGCGCCGCCAGGTCGCGAGCAGGACACATAGGAATCCCGGAGAGTCATGGCCAACCGCGCCCGCATCGCCGTCCCCGGCCACGAGGCCGACAGCCGCGTGCCGCGCTACCTGCAGGTAGCCTCGGCGCTGCGCCGGCGCATCCGCGACGGCCGCTGGGCGGTGGGCGACAAGATCGCCACGCTGGAGGAATTGGAGCGCGAGTTCGACGTGGCGCGTGTCACCGTGCGCCAGGCCATCGAGCTGCTCCAGAGCGAGGGCCTGCTCAAGTCCCACCAGGGCCGCGGCACCTTCGTCACCAAGACGGTGGAGCACGACCGCTGGCTGCAGCTCGCGACCGACTGGGAGAGCCTGATCGCTCCCATCCGCGACCATGTCCCGCAACAGCTGCCGGCGGAAGCCGGCACCGCGCCCCGCATCGGGGAGGACGACGGCGTTGCCGCGCCCGCCTACGTCGCCATCCGCAGCGTCCAGAAGCGCGACAGCAAGCCCTATGCCTACGCCCGGGTGCACGTGGCGAAGCACGTCCACGCCAGGGCGTCCAAGGCGTTCGCCTCGCGGGTGGCGCTGGCCGTGCTCTCCGAGATGAAGGGCCTGGGGATCGCCCGCGCCCACCAGACCGTCGTCGTCGGCGCCGCCGACCTCGACACCGCGCAGCACCTGGGGATTCCCCTCAACGCCCCCACGGCGGAAGCGCGCTGCATCGTCGCCGACAAGGACGGCGTGGTGATCTACGTCGGCGAGATCACCTACCCCGGCGACTACGTGCGCCTCAACATCGAGCTGATCCCGCAGGACGGCACCTGATCCGCCGGGGGTGAGGGATGAGCTTCCCTGCCGGAGCAGCAGGATCTGACGCTCGCCTCAAGCACAAATCCAAACTCACCACTCACCATCTCACCGCTCATCCGTCCGCCGCGCCGCATTGCATCGGCGACCGCTTGTCCTAATAATAGGACGACTTTAACCGGGGTCAGATCCCCGCGCACGACGCAGAGGCACGACCGAGAGGTTGGAGGCGAGGGGTCCGGCCCGACGATGGAGCACGTGACTGGCGAGGGCATCGGCGCGCGCCTCCTGCGCAAGGAGGACGACCGCTTCATGCGAGGGCGCGGCGAGTATGTCGGCGACATCCGCCTGCCCGGCATGCAGGAGGTGGCGTTCCTGCGCAGCCCGCTCGCCCACGCCCGCATCAAGGCAATCAACATCCCGCCCGCGCTGCGCGACCGCGTCCTCGTCGCCGAGGATCTGCAAGGCGTCGCGCCGATCCGCGCCGACACTGCCCTGCCGGGCTTCAAGTCGTCCGTGCAGCCCATCCTGGCCATTGGAAAAGTCCGCTACGTCGGCGAGGCGGTCGCGCTGTGCGTGGCGCCGACGCGCGCCGAGGCGGAGGACCTGGCTGCCGAGATCGAGGTGGATCTCGAGCCGCTGCCAGCGGTGCACGACATGCTGCAGGGCCGCCGGCCCGGTGCACCGCTGGTGCATGAGCAGTGGGGCGACAACCTGTTCCTCACCACCTTCACCGACGTGAATTTCGAGGCCGTCAAGGAGGCGGTAAAAGTTGGGGCCGCGGTCTCGGTCACCCGCGAATTGCGCACCGCCCGCCAGGCCATGTGTCCACTGGAGGGGCGCGGCGTGGTGACAGACTGGAATGCGAGGCTCGGCCAGATCGTCGTCTACAGCTCGACGCAGCAACCTCACATCGTCCGCTCCGGCCTCGCCGAGTGCCTCAGGTTGGACGAGGGAGCTATCCGCGTGGTCGCGCCCGATGTGGGCGGCGGCTTCGGCTACAAGGGCATTCTGCTGCCCGAGGAGGTGGCGCTTGCCTGGGCCACGCGCCGGCTGGGCGTGCCGCTGCGCTGGCTGGAGGACCGGCGCGAGAATCTCATCGCCGGCGCCGACTGCCGCGAGCACCACTACATCCTCACTGCCTACGCCGATGCCCAGGGCCGCCTGCTGGCGCTCGATTGCGAGGCCACCGTCGATTCCGGCGCCTACTCCGCCTATCCGTTCTCGGCATGCCTGGAGGCTGGCCAGATCGGCTCGATCCTGCCCGGCCTCTACGACTTCCCGCACTACCGCTGCCGCACCTGGTCGGTCGCCACCAACAAGCCACCCATCCTCCCCTACCGCGGCGTGGCCCGCACCGGCGTGTGCTTTGCGCTGGAAGTGACGCTGGACGCACTGGCCCGCAAGCTCGGCATCGAGCCGACCGAGCTGCGCTTCAACAGCCTGGTGCGGCCCGAGCAGATGCCGTTCGACAATATCGCCAAGCGCCACTTCGACTCCGGCGACTACCCCGAGGCCCTGCGCCGCGCCGTCGATGCCATCGGCCTTGACAAGGTCCGCGCCCGCCAGCGCGAGGGAGAGCGTGACGGCCGGCGCATCGGTGTGGGCTTCGCCATGTACGCCGAGCAGGCCGGCCACGGCACCAGCGTCTATGCCGCCTGGGGCATCCCGTTCGTGCCGGGCTACGAGCAGTGCCAGGCCCGCTTTACGCCGGACGGCGCCCTGGAGCTGAGGATCGGCGCCCACAGTCACGGCCAGGGCCTGGAGACCACACTTTCCCAGGTCGCCCACTCTATCCTCGGCGTTCCGCACGACCGCATCCGCCTCATCCATGGCGACACCGCCGCCACGCCCTATTCCACCGGCACCTGGGGCTCACGCTCGATGATCATGTCGGGCGGCGCCGTCGCCTCCGCCTGCGAGGCGCTGGCCGACCGCGTGCTGGACCTGGGTGCCAGGCTCCTGCAGGCGCGCCGCGAGGAGGTGCGCATCGAGGACGGCGCCGTCGTCGGTCCGTCCGGCCGCATCGCGGTCGCCGAGGTGGCCCGGACCTGGTACCGCCGGCCGCAGGACCTGCCGCCCGATCTCAACCCGGGCGGGCTCGAGCTGACGGCGGGCTACAAGGCCAAGCGGGACACCGGCACGTTCAGCTACGCGGCCCATGCTGCCGTGGTGGCCGTGGATACGCAGACGGGGGAGCTGGAGCTCCTCGACTATGTGGTGGTGGAAGACGGCGGGGTGCTGGTGAACCCGATGATCGTGGACGGCCAGATCCTGGGCGGCACCGCGCAGGGCATCGGCACGGCGCTCTACGAGGAGATGCCCTACGACGCGCAGGGGCAGCCGCTCGCCTCCACCCTGTCGGATTACATGCTGCCGGGCCCCGCGGAGGTGCCGGAGGTCCGCATCCTGCACATGGAGACGCCGTCGCCCTACACCCGCTTCGGCCAGAAGGGTATCGGCGAGGGTGGCGCCATCGCCCCGCCGGCAGCCATCACCAACGCCGTCAACGACGCGCTCAAGGAGCTGGGTGCCGAGCTGCTCGTGTCTCCCATCACCCCCCGCCGGATCGTCGAGGCGATCGCGCGGGCGCGCCCACGCGCGGAAGCGGCACTCGCATGAAGCCCGCTGCCTTCGACTACGTCCGCCCCGCCACCGTCGCCGAGGCGCTGGGCGCGCTCAACGGCCCGCCCGGCGCCAAGGTGCTCGCCGGCGGCCAGACGCTGGGCCCCATGCTCAACCTGCGCCTGGCGCAACCGGGCCTCTTGGTCGATATCACCCGCATCCCCGAGCTGGCCGCGGTGAGCGAGGACAAGGACGCTGTGACCATCGGCGCCACCGTCACCCACGCCGCCATCGAGGACGGCCGCATCCCCGACCCCACCGGCGGATTCCTCTCCCGCGTCGCCCGCGGCATTGCCTACCGGGCGGTGCGCACCCGCGGCACCATCGGCGGCAGCCTCGCCCACGCAGATCCCTCCGCCGACTGGCTCGCCGGCCTGACGGCGCTGGGCGCCGATGCGCTGGTGGCTGGTCCTGGAGGAAGCCGCCGCGTCCCGGTGTCGGCCTTCGTACGCGGCGCAATGGAGACGCAGCTCGCGCCCGGTGAGTTGCTCACGGGTATCCGGATTCCGAGATTCCCGCTCGAAGCGCGCTTCGGCTTCCACAAGATCTGCCGCAAGACGGGTGAGTTCGCCGATGCCATCGCTGTCGTCGTTGCGATTCCGCAGCAGGCCTACCTGGCTGCTGTCGTGGGTCCGACGAGCGGCCCTCCAGTGCTGATCGAGATGCGGAAGGTGGATTGGCCAAGCGCAGCCATGACCCTCGAGGAGGCGAAAGGCATCCTGACAGCGGCGGACCAGCTCCGAAACCACGCCGGCGACGACGGCTATGCGCGGGCTCTCCATGCGGCGGCCCTGAAGCGCGCCTACGACGAGGCCTTCGCCGTATGAGGATCGCGCTCATCGTGAACGGGCGCCCGGTGCAGGCGGAGGTGGCGCCGCGCACCAGCCTGGCCGATTTCATCCGCGAGCACCTGCTCCTGACCGGAACGCATCTCGGCTGCGAGCACGGCATCTGCGGCGCCTGCACTGTGGAGATCGACGGCGAGATCGCCCGCTCGTGCATCACCTACGCGGTCACCTGCGATGGCGCCAAAGTGCGCACCATCGAGGGCTTCGACGACGACCCGCTGATGGCGAAGCTTCGCCGCGCCTTCACCGAGGCGCACGCCCTGCAGTGCGGCTACTGCACACCCGGCATGCTGGTCGCCGCCCGCGACCTCATCCGCCGCAAGGGTGGCCTCACGCGCGCCGAGATCCGCCATGAGATGAGCGGCAACCTGTGCCGCTGCACCGGGTACCTGGGGATCGTTAGTGCGATCGCCGGCGTGATGGCCGAAGTGGACGAGCGGCGTCAGACACATGGCGCAGCGGCAGAGACAAAGCGCATTCGCATCGGCCGGGCTGGTTTCCCCGTCGGGTACCGCTGGCTTGGACCTGCCCCTGGCCCGACTGCGCCGGTCGTGGAGCATGAGGTCAGACCCGCAGGGTCTGCCCCCGCCAAGCCCATCCAACCGGTCACGCCCCCACCACAGCCGTCGGTCCCCCGCGTGCCCGTCCGCGTTACCACCGGCAGCTTTGAGGAAACGGACGGCGTCATCCGCCTCTCCCAGTCCTTCGTGCTGGAGCACCCGCGCGAGGCGGTCTGGGCGCTGATGTCCGATCCCGAGGCCGTCGCCAAATGCATGCCCGGTGCCCGCCTCGATGGCCCGCCGCAGGACGGGCGGCTGGCGGGACGCATCGAGGTGAGACTCGGGCCGGTGGCCGCAAGCTTCGCGGGCGAGGGCACCGTCACGCAATTCCCGGCCGAGTACGGCCAGGTCATCGAGGGCCGGGCCGCCGACCGCAAGGGGGGCTCGCGCGTGTCGGGCAGCGTGGAGTACCGGCTCTCCGACCTCTCCGGAGCTGCCGGCGGCGCGGCGACCCGGGTCGATGTGCTCATCGGCTACGCGCTGGCCGGGCTCCTGGCCCAGCTCGGCCGCTCCGCCCTTGCCCGCGGCCTCGCCCAGCGCCTCGGCGAGGCCTTCGCCCAGAACATCGACGCGCGTCTGCGCGGGGCGTCGAGCGGCGCGGCCGCTGAAGTCCCTGTCGGCGCCCTGCCGCTCCTCCTGGTCGCCGTGCGGGCCCGTCTGCGCGCCTTCCTCAGCCGGCTCCTGGGCCCCCGCCCCTGATGCGCAGCGGTGCTGGCCGCCTCAACTGAACGCCTTCGGTGCAGTTCCACCTCCGGTTGAGAGCACAGCGCCGCCATATCCGCACCATCAAGCCATGCTTGGCTGTGCGAACCCTGTCGCACTGGCAAAGGGGGCGTTGCCGGTAGGCGGACCTGAATTCGGGGGCGATGTCGTGAGACTCTGGCGTTGGATCGTAGCTGTCGTCGCTGCCGTCGCGCTCGGCTTTGGTCTCTCGTTGTATCTGACGGGCGCATCGGCGCCGTGGGCAACGCTGGGCGATCTCGTGCGCACTGCGCCCACCCCGGCGCAGATCGCCCTGCGCAAGAAGCTGTCCGAAATGGCCGATCGAGCCAACGTCGCGCCCGCCGATGCCGAGGATCTGGCGGGCGCGGCCGCCTTCTATGATGCGCACCGTGGGTCGCTGCTGTGGGTCACGGAGGCCGGGATCTCGGAGCGGGGCAAAGCCGTCATCAACGAGATCCGCAAGGCCGACGATTGGGGGTTGCGCGCCCGCGATTTCGCCTTGCCTCAGCTGCATGCCGGAACCGACACTCCGGAGGCAGCGGCCGCAGCCGAGATGGCACTGACCTTTGCCGTGCTCAAGTACGCCCGTCACGCGCGCGGCGGACGGCTCGGCGATCTTTCGAGCATCTCCAAGGTGCTGGATTACAGGCCGCCCGTGCGCCGACCCGCCGACGTTCTCACGGACATCGCCGCCAGCTATGCCCCAGACGCCTACTTGCGGTCGCTGCATCCCCAACACGAGCAGTTCCAGGCGCTGCGCCGGCTGCTTTTGAAGCTGCGCGGGTCGGACGCGACCGCAAGCGTCGAGCCGGGGCGCGAGGACAGGACCGTCCGCCTGGGCCGCATCCTCGTCAATATGGAGCGTTGGCGCTGGCTGCCGGCGGACCTCGGCGAGTTCTATGTCTGGAACAACGTGCCGGAGTTTCTCACGCGAGTCGTCAGGAGGGGCGAGACCGTTCACTCCGACAGAATCGTCGCAGGCCAGCCCGATTGGGCGACGCCGGCGTTCTCGGCGGACATGAAGATGATCGTCTTTCATCCAAGCTGGGGGGTCCCCGACGGCATCAAGAGGAAGGAGCTGCTGCCTCGCCTGCGTGACGGCTCGCAAAGCGGCTTGCTGGGGCTCTTGACCGGCACGCAGTCGAGCCGGGCCGTGCTCGAGCGATATCAGCTGCAAGTCTCCTACCAGGGGCGCCCGATCGATCCCGATCAGGTGGACTGGAGGACCGCCAACATCGGCGCCTACGAGTTCCGCCAGCCCCCAGGGCCAATGAACCCGCTCGGCGTGGTCAAGTTCATGTTCCCCAACAAGCACGACGTCTACATGCATGACACGACGGCGTCGGAGCGCGATCTCTTCGCAAAACCCTACCGCGGCCTGAGCCACGGCTGCATGCGCGTCGCTGATCCGCTCCGACTCGCAGTGATCCTGCTCGCCCAAGACAAGGGCTGGTCGGAGCAGCAGGTGCAAAGCCTGGTGAACGGCGGAACCCTGGAGGTGAAGCTCACCACGCGTATCCCCGTACACATGACGTACTTCACGGCGATGGTCGACCGCCAAGGGAACTTGCAGACCTTCGGCGATCTCTACGGTCTCGATACGCGCATGGGCGCAATCCTGTTCGGCACGAAAGTCCCGTTCGTCACGCCGCGCTATGACGATGAGATAAGGGCGATGCGAACGAGGCCGGACCCGGCAGCCTCTTCGGGGGCACCAACCCTGGCCGACATGATCGCAAATATCTTCTCGCCCTGATGCTCCACGGCGATTGCCCGCGTCCACCCTCAACCGGTCAGCACGACGCCCACGAAAGCGAAGGCGGCGGCGAGGGCGATGGCGCCGCCTGCGGTCCGCAGGACAACCGCCTCGCTGACGTAGCCGCGCCCAGCGACCCAGCGCAACGCGGCCGCGCTGCCCACGGCAATGCAGCCCTGGATCAGCGCAAAGCCGGCAAGGTAGGCGGCCAATGGCGCCGGCTCCGCGCCGACGATGCTCTCGCCGTACGCGTACCCGTGAAAGGCTCCCGCCACGAGCAGCAGGGGCGCGAGGAGGCCGGCGGGAAGCGCGGCGCGCGATGCCACTATGGCGGCCGCAATCGCAACGGTGAGGGCGACAGCGATCTCCGGGGCGGGCAGGTTGTAGCCCTGCACGTGCAGGGCGCAGCCCAGCACGGTCCCCGCCACAAGCAGCACCGGCAGGAGGACGATACGGCCTGCAAGATAGGCCATCAGCCCGACACCCAGCACGAATGCGAGATGATCGATACCGATGATCGGGTGCCCGAGGCCAGAGAGCAGGCCGTACCAAGCCGTGTCCGGGAGCTTGCCGCCCATCACGTGATGGGCGAGCGCAGGAGGCGCGAGAGGCAGAAACGCAATCGAGGTCGCCGCCACCAGTGTCCGCAGAATCGTCTTCATCCCGCTCCCCTTGGCCAAAGCCGGTTTCCTCGTCGGGATGGTAGCCGTTAGCGGAGACCGGCGGCAATATCTCGTCCGCGCGGTGCCGAGCGCACATTGCCCCGGCGCGAGCCGACTGGCGCACTCGACCGGCAGACACTACATGCTGTCGGCAAATCGCTGCGCACTTCGTGGAACCGGGCCAGACCCGCACCTCAGAGCGGGGTCAGACCCGGGTCAGACCCCTGGCCTCAGCCGTAGACAATTCTCGAAACCGTCTTGGCCAGGGGGCTGACCCCGGTCCCTGCGCCCCGGAGCCCCTCTCATGCCTGCAAAGAAGAAGATCGGCTTCCTCTCGTTCGGCCATTGGTCGCCCTCGCCGCACTCGCAGACCCGCTCGGGCGCCGACGCGCTGCTGCAGTCCATCGATCTGGCCGTCGCCGCGGAGCAGCTGGGGTTGGACGGGGCCCATTTTCGGGTGCACCACTTCGCCCGCCAGCTCGGCTCGCCGTTTCCGCTCCTGGCGGCGGTCGGCGCCAGGACCAGCCGCATCGAGATCGGCACGGCCGTCATCGACATGCGCTACGAGAACCCGCTCTACATGGCCGAGGATGCGGGCGCCACCGACCTCATCGCCGGCGGACGCCTCCAGCTCGGCATCAGCCGCGGATCGCCCGAGCAGGTAATCGACGGCTGGCGCTACTTCGGCTACGCCCCGCCCGAGGGCCAGACCGACGCCGACATGGCCCGTCGCCACGCCGAGGTCTTCCTGGAGGTGCTGCGCGGCGAAGGCTTCGCCAAGCCCAATCCGCGACCGATGTTCCCCAACCCGCCCGGCCTCCTTCGCGTGGAGCCGCACTCGGAGGGCCTGCGCGAGCGCATCTGGTGGGGTGCCGCCACCAACGCCACCGCCGAATGGGCCGCCAAGCTCGGCATGCACCTGCAAAGCTCGACACTCAAGTTCGACGAGAACGGCAAGCCCTTCCACATCCAGCAGGCCGAGCAGATCCGCACCTATCGCGCCGCGTGGGCCGCCGCCGGTCATGAGCGAAGCCCTCGCGTTTCGGTCAGCCGCAGCATCTTCGCCCTCGTCGACGACCGCGACCGCGCCTACTTCGGCGGTACCCAGGACGCGGACCACTTCGGCTACATCGAGCCGGAGAGGCGGGCCATTTTCGGCCGCAGCTACGCCGCCGAGCCCGACGTCCTCGTCAAGCAGCTGGCCGAGGACGAGGCCATCGCCGAGGCCGACACGCTGCTCCTGACCGTGCCCAACCAGCTCGGCGTCGATTACAACGCCCACGTCATCGAGGCCATCCTGACCCACGTGGCGCCGGCTCTGGGCTGGCGCTGAATGGGGTGTCAGACCCTCCGGGTCTGACACCATTGCTCCGACGCGAGCAAATTTGCGAGACGATCGAACGACGAGTAACTTGCCGGGTAGAAGCTCTCCTTTTACCTCCGTTCCGAGGTCCTCCATGACAGTCGACACGCCACCGCCCACCCCATCCGACAAGGACGACAAGAAGGAGCACCGGCCCCCGCAAGGTGCGACCCACAAGGTCTCCTGGACGGACGATGCCGGGCGTTTCGCCGACATCGACGTGATCTCGGAATGGATCGTGCTGCGGAAGAAGGAGCGGCCCGCAGCCGAGGTCTTCCACACCTACTACCGCCTCGCCGGGCCCCAGGGGCAGTCGAACCGCCGGCGACCGGTCAGCTTCGTCTTCAACGGCGGCCCCGGCGCGTCCTCCGCCTATCTGCACGTCGGCGGCCTCTCCCCGCGGCGCGTGCTGTTCAAGCCCGACGGTGGCCTGGAGCCACCGCCGGTGCGGCTGGTGAACAACCCGGAGAGCTGGATCGCCTTCACCGACCTCGTGTTCGTCGATCCGGTCGGCACCGGCTTCTCGCGCATCGTCGAGCCCGAAAAGAAGCCCGACGACAAGGAGAAGCCCGATCCGTCCACGGTCCAGGAGAAGGAGTATTACGCCCTCAACCGCGATCTGGAGTCGCTCGGGGAATTCATCGAGCGCTTTCTTTCCAAGTACAAGCTCTGGGACGTGCCGGTGGCCATCATCGGCGAGAGCTACGGCGGCTTCCGCACCGCCAAGCTGGCGCGCGTCCTGCAGGAGGACCATGGCGTCGGCCTCTCGACGGCGATTGCCATCTCGCCGGCGCTTGAATGGTCGCTGCTCAACGGCAACGACTACGACGTGCTCCACTCGATCGACTGCTTCTGCACCATGGCGCTCGCGGCGACCTTCCACGGCCGCTCGCGCGTGTTCGAGCGGGGCGCGCCTGTCGAGGTGCAGCGCCGCCAGGTCGAGGCCTTTGCCACCCGCGAGCTGGCCCACTCCCTCCTCGTCGGTGCGGCCCACGACCCCGAGGAGCAGGCCAGGGTATTCGCCCGCGCCGCCGATTTCCTCGGCCTGCCGGTCGAGCTCGTGCGCCTCGCCCACGGCCGGGTGCCGTTCTGGCGCTTCGCACGCGAGCTCCTGCGGCCCGAGCGCAAGACGCTGGGCGCCTACGACGCCACCGTCACCGGCATCGATCCCTTTCCGGACCGCGAGTACAGCTTCGGGCCGGACCCGACGCTGGCCGGCATCGAGCGCGTGTTCGCCAGCGGCATCAACCACGTGCTGCGTGCCGAGATCGGCATCCAGTCGGAGCGCCGCTACGAGCTTCTGAGCTTCGACGTGAACCGCGAATGGAAGCGCGACGAGCAACGCCACGCCTTTGCGCCGCCCGTCGGCGCCACCGACGACCTGCGCTTCGCCATGAGCATGAACCCCGACATGAAGGTGCTGATCGCCCACGGCTACTACGACATGGTGACGCCCTACTTCTCGTCCGAGCGCCTGGTCGAGCAGATGAAGCTTTTGCCGCAGCAGCGCGAGACGCTCTTCATCCGCCATTTTGACGGCGGCCACATGTTCTATACCTGGGACGCCTCCCGCCGCACCTTCCGCGACTGGGCGCGGGGGTTCTATGGTTAGGTCGGTGCTCAAATTCCGCGGGTTGTGAGAAAGGCAGTAGGCAATAGGCCGGCGCGTTTGCCCTACTGCCTACTGCCTACTGCCTACTGCCCTATTCCCCTATTGCCCTACTCCCTCCCCCGCACCCGGCTCATGAACGCGCCGCCGATGTCGGAGTAGTCGTCGGTCCAGGCCCGAAGCCCAGTGTCCTCGAGCTCGCTCACGCCCTCGAGCGCCCGGTAGGGCTGCAGCGCCGCCTCGCTCTTGGCGAATATCACCACCGTCGAGCTGGACTGCGCCGGGTGCCGCATGCGGTCGGACTGCAGGTCGTGCACGACGATCCCGGCCGTGCCCTCGGGCAGCAGGCGCAGCGTTGAGGCGAGCACCCCGTCGAGGTCGAGATACCGGTTCGACGTATGCAGCAGCACAACCCCGTCGGGCTTGAGCTTGTCGAGGAACAGCTTCACCGCCTCCAAGGTCAGCATATGCACAGGGATGGCATCCGACGTGAACGCATCGATGATGAACAGGTCGAAGCTGGCGTCCGGCTCTTTGGCGATGGTCAGCCGTGCATCGCCGATGGCGATGTCGATGTCGGGCTGGCACTTGGATATGAAGGTGAAGTTCGCCGGGTTGCTGGAGAGCCTGATGACCGTGGGATCGATCTCGAAGAACTTCCAGCTCTCGCCCTCCTGCTTGTGGCAGGCGCTGGAGCCGGTGCCGAGCCCGACGATGCCGTAGTGCCCTTTCTTGCCTTGGGCCGCCAGCGTCTCGCGCCGCTTGGCGATGGTCTGCCCCATCGGGCTCTCCGGGTAGTAGTAGGTGGTCGGCACGGTGTCGTCGACCGGCTTGCCCTTGCCGTCGTAGATGCGCTGTGCCCCGTGCAGGGTGGTGCCGTGCACCAGCGTGCGGAAGAAGCCCGCCCCGTCCCGGCTGGGCGTGAGCTGCATGCGGTAGACGCCGAAGAAGCTCCGCTCCGCGTTGCCGCGCCTCACCTCCGACGGCAGCCATACCAGGGCGGCGCACATCAGCGCCGCGGCCATCAGCTGTCGCGGTGCGCTTTGCACGCTGACGATCAGGATGGCCGCGAGCACGATCATGACCACCGGCGTGGGACCAAGCTGGGCAAAGGCCGGGATGCGCAGGGATCTGCCGATGTCGGGCAGGTAGGCGATGGCCAGCACACCCACGACGGCGATGATGGCGAGCCCTACCAACTCGTCCTTGAGCTTCTTCTTGTCGCGCAAGAGGAGGAAGCTCAGGGCGCCGGGCCGGCACGCCATGGAGGCCGCGAGCAGCAGCGGGTACTCATAGATCTCGCTGAACAGCTTAGGCGCCACCAGCGCCGTGAACATGCCGCCGAGGGCGCCGCCGAACGACATCCATAGATAGAACTCCGTAAGGTAGGCCGGCGCCGGCCGGGCCTCGTAGAGCGTGCGGTGGGCCAGCATGGCGGTGGTGAAGAAGACCGTGACGCCCGTCGCGCTGATGATGAACCAGTCGTGGGTCTGGAACGACAGGGCGACCAGTGCGATCACCAGGGCCAGGAGGTGCAGGAACAGCAATGCCTCGCGCGAGACGAACGGCCGGTCGCGGAACACCAGCACGAAGGTGAGGAGATAGAGCGCCAGCGGGAACACCCACAGGAGCGGCGCGGAAGCCACGTCGGTGGTGATATGCACCGTGAACGCCGTCACCAGCGCCGCCGGCACGAAGGCGAGCCCGATCCAGCTCAGCCGGTCGATCCAGCTCGGCGCCGTTGCCGGCGATGCGGCATCGCCGGCACCCGGCTGAGCCACGGTCTCCGGCGCACCGCCGACCTGGGCGCCGCGCATCAGGAAGAACGAGACGCCGATGGCCAGCACCAGAATCACGTAGGCATAGGCCCACAAGTGGCTCAGCTGGCTCAAGCCGAACGCCGGCTCCAGGATGAAGGGATAGCTCAGGAGCGCGATCAGGCTGCCGAGGTTGCTCGCCGCATACATGAAGTAGGGGTCGCGGGCGTCGGGATGGCCGCTCCTGGCGAACCAGGCCTGCAGCAGCGGGGCGTTGGCCGACACAGCCACGAACGGCAGGCCGATGGACACCGCGAACATTCCGAGCTGCCAGAGATAGGGCTCGCCCTGCGGCGGATCGCCCATCCACCGCACCATGCCGATGGGCAGGCAGATGAGGGCCAGCACGCACACCGCCAGATGGATGATGCCGGTCAGATGCGGGGGCGCCTTGCTGATCAAAAGGTGGGCATAGAGATAGCCCGCCAGCAGCGCCGCCTGGAAGAAGAACACCGACACCGACCACACCGACGGCGACCCGCCGAGAACGGGAAGCACCATCTTGGCGAACATCGGCTGGATGGCGAACAGGAGCAGCGCCGAAAGAAAGGTGGTGGCGGTGAACGTCCACATCATCGCGGAGGCGTTCTTGGCGAGCTCGACCAGGAATGGCGGTATCGCCCCTCCGGCGCTCTTGCCGATGCTGTTATCGGTCATTCTTTCAACCTTTCCCTGGTGCGTGGGCCTGCGCACCGTCTCGTGAGAAGCGTTCTACGCTCTTTGGTCGAATGCCCGAAGCGTCCCGCAATGGCACTCCGGTATCATTCCGGATGTAAACAATCCCTGGCGTCGACCCGCCCCGGACCGGATCGATGGCAATCTTGTCGCAGCAAGCCGCAGCAGCCACCGGCATCCGCCAAGCACGTCGAGACCGCCCGTACGATCCACCCGTATGATAGAGTGCCCGCCTTCATTAGGACGAACGACGAAAAACGACAAGATTGGCCGTCATGAGCACCAATAGCGAGCAGAGGCGTGACAGGCCTCAACTCCTCGACGAATTCGTCGCCTCGCTGCCCCCTGGTGCCCGGCTGATCGGCATCGACGTGGGGACCAAGACCCTGGGGCTCGCCCTGTCGGACGCCACCCGGACGATCGCCTCGTCACTCGTGACACTCCGCCGCAGTCGTCTTTCCAACGACCTTCACCAGTTGCTTGAGCTGACCCAAAGGCATGGTGCCGGCGGGTTCGTGGTGGGCCTGCCCCTGAACCTGGATGGCTCGGCAGGGCCGCGCGTCCAAGCGACGCGGGCATTCGTCCGCAATCTGGCGAAAGCCACGCCCCTGCCGGTGCTCTATTGGGACGAGCGGCTCTCCACCGTGGCCGCCGAGCGCACCCTCCTGGAGGCCGATCTGTCGCGCAAGCGGCGGGCCGAGGTGGTGGACAAGGTGGCCGCGACCCTGATTCTGCAGGGCGCGCTCGACCGCATGGGCCGTCTGAGGCTAAGCTGATCGTCTTAGACTTTAGCTCAATCGCAGGTGCACCGGGAAGGGACTCTCCACGGGGTCAAGACGGGGGCGGCCGGAGTCAACCGGGCCTTCACAGGACCATTGCGTCCGACATCGCTGCATTGCCGAGCGCGCTCGATCTCCGACGGAACATGCCGATTTGGTTCGTTCCCTGCCGATGGATCCCGCGTGGAGGAATCCCGATCCGAGCGACGTTAATGATAACGCCGAGCCCGCACTAGCTGCACGCTTACTAATTGTTGCAGGTTAAGTCGTAGCTCTTGGTTTCGGGATCAACGGTTCCTATGTCTTCCCCAAACCAACCAACTGGAGTGCTCTTATGAAAGACAATCACCGCTCGGGGCCGCTCGACACCTCCGCCCTCCACCTTTTGCACCGCGCCGGCCAATGCGCCGAGGTGCTGTTCACCAACGAAACGTCGAAGTCGGATCTGACGCCCCGTCAGTACGCCGTCCTGGTGTGCGTCGGTCAGAACCCTGACGTGAGTCAGACCGGCCTGGTCGAGCAGACCGGGGTGGACCGCTCCACATTGGCAGACGTCGTACGACGTCTTGTGAAGAAAGGACTGCTGCAGAGAAAGCGCACCAAGCGGGACGCCCGCATGTACGCCGTCCGGCTTACCGCCAAGGGCCAGAACATTCTGAACGGCGTAAAGCCGCAGGCGACCAAGGTGGACCAGCGCATCCTCTCGGTGCTCAGGTCCGACCAGCGCGGCACCTTCATCGATGCGCTGGGCGACATCGTAAGGGCCATGACCCGGGCGGCAACGCCGGCGGGGCGCAGCGCAGTCGGCTAGACTCTCCGCATGAGGCCCTGGGGGTACGGCTCGTGGCGCCGTGCTTTCACTGGGTAGGGCCTTTTTCAGCCGGGGAAGGCGCGCTCGACGATGGCCTCGGTATTCGCCGCATCCAGACCCTGGCCGTAGGTGTGCCTGGGCGAGCCCGACAGGCGTGTCGCCAGGAAGGCATCGGCCACGAAGGCGGGTGCATGCGCACGCAGGATGGTCCCCGCCGCAAGCGTCGCCAGGGCTTCCGTGAGCATTCGGCCGCGCCGGTCGAGCAATCGCGGCTCGTGCAGCATGCGCTGCACCCGCTCCAGTTGCGCCTTGAGGTGGGCATCGCCGCCAGCAGCCGCCGCCAGATCCTCCATGACGATCGCCGCCGTCTCCGGCTCACGCTGGAGCACGCGTAGGAGGTCGAGGGCCATGACGTTACCGGAGCCCTCCCAGATGGCGTTGAGGGGCATCTCACGATAAATGCGGGCCGCCAGGCCCTCCTCCACGTAGCCGTTGCCGCCCAGGCACTCCATGGCCTCGTAGCCGAAGGCGGGCGCCATCTTGCAGATCCAGTACTTGGTGACGGGCGTCATGAGCCGGCGCCAAGCCCCCGCGTGCGGGTCGGAGGCGCGGTCGAAGCAGCGCGCCAGCCGGAAGGCGAGCGCGGTGGCGGCTTCGACGTCCAGGGCCAGATCGGCCAGCACCTGGCCCATCAGCGGCTGATCGATGAGCTTGCGCTGGAATACCGTGCGGTGGCGGCAGTGGTGGATGGCATTGGCCAGCATCAGCCGCATCAGGCCGGCGGAGGCCACCGCACAGTCGAGCCGCGTGCCGGTGACCATCTCGATGATATTGGGGACGCCGCGCCCCTCCTCGCCGATCAGCCAGCCGTGGGCGCCGTGGAACTCGACCTCGGAGGAGGCATTGGAGCGGTTCCCGAGCTTCTCCTTCAGCCGCATGAAGTGGATGGCATTGACGGAGCCGTCGGGCAGGAAACGGGGCAGCAGGAAGCACGACAGACCCGCGGGCGCCTGGGCCAGCACCAGGAAGGCGTCGCACATGGGCGCCGACATGAACCACTTGTGCCCGGTGATGACGTACTCCGCACCCGGCCCGCCGGCTCCGGCAGCCGCCTCTGCCCGCGTGGTATTTGCCCTGACGTCGGTTCCGCCCTGTTTCTCCGTCATCCCCATGCCGATGGTCACGCCGCGCTTGGCGGAGGCAGGGTTGAAGCTCTTGTCGTAGTCCCGCGCCAGGATCTTGGGCACCCAGTGCTCGGCGATCCCGGGCTGCAGAAGCAGGGTCGGCACCGCGGCGTTGGTCATAGTGATGGGGCACTGGTGCCCGGCCTCCATCTGGGTCGCCATGTAACACCCGGCCGAGCGGGCCACGTTGGCGCCCGAGGCAGGCTTGGCGCCGGGCTCGCGCAGGTGCTCCCAGGCTGCACAGTGCAGGCCCTCCGCCATGCTGAGGCCCATGCATTCGTGATAGGCGGGGTGGAACTCCACCATGTCCAGCCGCCGGCCCTTGGTGTCGAAACTGCGGAGCTTCGGCGGGTTCTCGTTGGCCAGCCGGCCGCGCTCGAAGGCGGCGGCGCTGCCGCAGGCCGCCCCGAACGCTTCGAGGCGCTTTGCCGCAGCGCCGCCGCCTTCGCGGCTGACGGCCTCGGTGAGGGCGCGGTCGGTGCTGAACAGGTTGATGTCCTCGAACGACGGACTCTGGTTCAGGACCTCGTGGGTGGCGAACGCGCTCATCATCGGGCTCTCCTGGGGGCTCTCCTGTGGCACCGGCACCGGGTCAGACCCCGATCTTGCGTCTCTGGGTCGCGGGTTGGCAACAAGGCCGTCTCGCACGATGTCTTATAGACGTTTGTGCACATCTGCGTTTTGGGGCCGCTTGCCTATGGCACCGCAATGAGCGTATAGGACCGGCTTTAATGACCAGCACCTTGCCCCTCGCCTCCTTCACGCGCCGCCACCTCCTGACCTGCGAGGATCTGACGGCGGGCGAGATCGGGGCTTTGCTCGACCTCGCCGACACGGCCGCCGAGGTCAACCGCCAGATCAACAAGAAGCGCGACGCCCTGCGGGGGCGGACGCTGATCAACCTGTTCTTCGAGGCCTCCACGCGCACGCAAAGCTCGTTCGAGCTGGCGGGCAAGCGGCTGGGCGCCGACGTCATGAACATGAGCGTCTCCGCCTCCTCCATGCAGAAGGGCGAGACGCTGATCGACACGGCCATCACGCTCAACGCCATGCGCCCCGACATCCTGGTCGTGCGCCATTATGCAGCAGGCGCCGCGGAGCTGCTGGCGCAGAAGGTGGACTGCTCGGTGATCAACGCCGGCGACGGTGCGCACCAGCACCCCACGCAAGCGCTGCTCGATGCGCTCACGATCCGCCGCGCAAAGGGCCGCATCGGCGGGCTTACCGTAGCCATCTGCGGCGACATCCTGCACTCGCGCGTGGCGCGCTCCAACATCAACGTGCTCAACATCATGGGCGCACGCGTGCGCGTCGTGGCCCCCTCCACGCTTCTGCCGCCCCAGGCCTGCCGCCTCGGCGTGGAGGTGTTCACCGACATGAACGAGGGTCTGGCGGACGCCGACATCATCATGATGCTCCGCCTGCAGCGGGAGCGCATGCAGGGGTCGTACGTTCCCTCCAGCCGCGAGTACTTCCACTTCTTCGGCCTCGACCAGGAGAAGCTGGCCCGCGCCAAGCCCGACGCGCTCATCATGCACCCAGGCCCCATGAACCGCGGCGTGGAGATCGCCTCGACCATCGCCGACCACTCCCGCAGCGTGATCCGCGACCAGGTGGAGATGGGCGTCGCAGTGCGAATGGCGGTGCTGGAGGCCATGGGGCGCCAGCTGCCCAACCGGTGAGGGGCCTCGCATGCGCAAGATCGGAACCGACCCGGAGGCCGTCACCTTCATCAATGCCCGCCTGATCGACCCGGCGTCCGGCCGGGACGAGCCCGGCGGCGTGCTGGTAAGGGACGGGACCATCGCCGACCTTGGCGGCCAGCTCAGGCGCAACGCGCCGGAGGCGACGCGGGTCATCGACTGCAAGGGCCACGTGCTCTGCCCCGGCCTCATCGACATGCAGGTGTTCACCGGCGAGCCCGGCCAGGAGCACCGCGAGACCCTCAAGACGGCGAGCCAGGCGGCGGCGGCCGGCGGCGTCACCACCATCGTGGTGATGCCGGATACCGAGCCCGTCATCGACCAGGTGGCGCTGGTCGATTACATCCAGCGGCGCGCCCGCGACAACGCGCTCGTCCGTGTCCACGTCATGGCGGCCATGACCAAGGGCCTCAAGGGCGAGGAGATGACCGAGATCGGCCTGCTGCAGCGGGCCGGGGCCATCGCCTTCACCAACGGCAAGGCGAGCGTGGCCAACACCCGGATCATGCGCAACGTCCTGCTCTACGCCAGGGACTTCGGCGCCCTCATCGTGCACCATACGGAGGACCCGCACCTCAGCGAGGGGGCGGTGATGAACTCGGGCGAGGTGGCGACCCGGCTGGGGCTTCCCGGTGTGGACAAGGCGGCCGAGACCATCGTCCTGGAGCGCGACGTGCGCCTCGTCCAACTCACCGGTGGCCGCTACCACGCCGCCCAGATCAGCTGCGCGGACAGCGTTGCCGTGGTGAAGGCCGCCAAGGCGCTCGGCCTGCCCGTGACCTGCGGCGTCTCCATAAGCCACCTTGCGCTCAACGAGAACGACATCGGCTCCTACCGCACCTATTTCCGCCTGCGGCCGCCGCTCAGGGCGGAGGACGACCGGGCGGCGATGGTGCGGGCATTGGCGGCGGGTGAGATCGACGTGATCGTGTCGAGCCACGACCCCCAGGACGTCGATACAAAGCGCCGGCCCTTCGCCGAGGCCTCCGACGGTGCCATCGGCCTGGAGACGCTGCTGGCCGCCGCACTCAGGCTCTATCACAACGGCGAGGTCGGCCTGCTGCCGCTGCTGCGGGCCATGACGGTGCACCCTGCCAAGCTGCTGGGGCTGCCGTCCGGCCGCCTCGAGAAAGGCGCGCCGGCCGACCTCATCCTGGTGGACCTGGACCAGCCGTGGGTGGTGGATAAGGCCGAGCTGCGGTCGCGCTCCAAGAACTCGCCCTTCGACGAGAGCCGGATGCAGGGCCGCGTGCTCCTGACCATGGTTGCGGGCGACCTCGCCTACGAATACTCTGGCGGTCGCGGCTGACCGGGGTCTGACCTTGGCCGGGCCGCATGTCGGGGGCGCATCTTTGCGCATTGTTCATGGGCCTGATCTTCACGACCTTCGGCCTTCTTGCACTGCTGGCCGGCTACCTGCTGGGCTCCATTCCCTTCGGCCTGGTGCTGACGAAGGCCGCCGGCGCGGGCGACGTGCGCCAGATCGGATCGGGCAACATCGGCGCCACCAACGTGCTGCGCACGGGCCGCAAGGGTCTCGCCGCCGCCACCCTGCTGCTCGACGCGCTCAAGGGCACGGTAGCGGTGCTGATCGTCTACGATCTCGCCCTGAGACTGGGCGGCCACGTGCCCTACGCGCTGGCGCTCAGCCATATCGCCGGCCTCGGGGCCCTGCTGGGCCACCTTTTTCCGGTGTGGCTCGGTTTCAAGGGCGGCAAGGGCGTGGCGACCTTCATCGGCGTGCTGATCGGCATGTACTGGGTGGCGGCCGCCTGGTTCGGCGTGATCTGGCTGGTTGTGGCCGTCGCCACCCGCTACTCCTCGCTGGCGGCACTGTGCGCCACGGCCGGCGTCGTGCTGTTCTATCTCGTCACGAACTGGGCCGGCATGCCGTTCATCTTGGTCATGGCCGCGCTCATCTTCCTCAAGCACCAAGCCAACATCCGCCGCCTGCTCGAAGGCCGGGAGGGCAAGATTGGGGCACGCACGTGACTCGGGCGGACGGTCGGCGGCGGCGCGCGCCCCCGGGGCGTCGTCCGGTGCGCCGCTGAGCGCGCCCCTGAGCTCCGATGGGCGCCTCGCCTCGCTCCGCCTGATCCGCAGCGAGAATGTGGGGCCTGTCACCTTCCGCGAGCTCGTGAGCCACTTCGGCAGCGCGGAGCGGGCGCTCGACGCCCTGCCCGAGCTATCGCACCGCGGCGGCTACCGCCAGCCCATCCGCACCTGCGCGCGCGAGGCGGCGGAGGCCGAGCTGGCGGCGGCCGCGAGGATCGGCGCCCGCGCCCTCATCGTCGGGGAGCCGGGCTACCCGCAGGCCCTGGCGGCCATCGACCCGCCCCCGCCGCTCATCTACGTCAAGGGCAACCCCGGCCACCTGGCGCGGCCGATGCTGGCCATCGTCGGCGCCCGCAACGGCTCGGCGGCGGGCCAGAAGCTCGCCCGCCTGTTCGCCTCCAAGGTCGGAGGCGCCGGCTTCGTGATCGTCTCCGGCCTCGCCCGCGGCATCGACGCGGCGGCCCACGAGGCGGCTCTGCCCACCGGCACCGTGGCGGTGCTGGCCGGCGGGCCGGACAACGTCTACCCGCCCGAGCACCTCATCCTGCAGCAGCGCATTGCCGAGGAGGGGTGCCTCGTCACCGAGAACCCGCCGGGCTTCGCGCCCCGCGCACAGGATTTCCCGCGCCGCAATCGCATCATCTCCGGCCTGGCCCTGGGCGTGCTGATCGTGGAGGCCGCCCGCCGCTCCGGCACCCTCGTTACGGCCCGGATGGCAGGGGAGCAGGGCCGCGAGGTATTCGCCCTCCCTGGCCATCCCCTCGACCCGCGCGCCGAGGGTACCAACGCCCTCCTCAAGTCCGGCGCCACCCTGGTCACCGAGCCCGACGACGTGTTGCAGGCCCTGTCGCCGCTGCTGCGCGAGCCCCTGAGCCCCGCCAGGGCTCCCGGCGGCCTCACGGTCCGCCAGGAGGCGCTACCCCTGGACGAGCCCCGGACGACGCCCGCTAGCCTCGTTGAGGCCGACCGCAGCCGCCTCCTTGAGGCCCTCGGGCCCGCCCCGACCGACGTGGACGAGCTGGCGCGAGCCACCGGCCTGTCGCCCCGCGCGATCCAGATCGGCCTCCTCGAGCTGGCCCTGGCCGGCCGCCTGGAGCGCCACGGCCATCACCTGGTCTCGCTCAAGGGGTGAGCGACGGCCCTGCCGATCTCCAGCTAGTGGTAGTTTTGTTCGCGTAAGGGAACGTGATGTCGATGACTCAGGAGGACGCCCTCAGCGCATTAAGCGCGACCTGCGGCGAGACCTACAATCGTGCGCTCGCGAACCTAAAGGCGCTCAGACAGAAGCGCACGTGGTTCTCCAACCCGCATAAGCACGTTAGAGCGTATTCCTTGGATGAGATTACACGATCTCTGGAGGTAGATAGTGGCGACGATGGTTCTTTCATACTGCTGACGAGTCTAGACGGAACAAAGGTCAACTTCATCATGCATGAACGTCTGATGAGGCTGGCCAGTTATATCGTCACCTGCAACCTCCTGGAGGACACTGTAGACCGAACGATGAAGGCTCCGGCGCTCGCGCAACAGCTCCTGTTGGGCACTCAGTCTATTGCCATTTTGGCTTCGCTGATCGGCAAATTTGCGGCTTTCGCAGCCTACATTCAGAGCAAGAAAGGCAACGGGGCTGTAGGTGTTGAAGGCGAAACAAATGAGGCGTTGGCGAGAAAATGCTCCGACGACTTTGGGAATGATATCAAAGGATTGAGCAAGCTACTCGTCGACCACAAGCATGCCCGCGAGCTGATCATGTCGCTATCGCTTCCCTATGCGCCCGTCATTATTTCCCATAAGAAGCGCCCGGATGGACGAATATTGAACGGTGTTTGGATGACGGCAGACATGGAAAGGCAATGGAAAAGCTATTGGGCGCGTGAGCAGGCCAATGCGCTTCGCCAAGTGCGAGGCGGGCCCTAGCCCGAGTGTCCGCCCGACCTGCCACTGCAACAGCTCCAACCGTTGGGTCGGCTCCAGGCTTACTTAGCGTGTTATCCCCTCCAATTCGAACATAAACGCATCTTATCTCGTAAGCCTCAGAGATAGCACGCGGAATCACTCATCCGGTAAGGATTCCAACACCCTCTCCTGCGCCGAGCGAGGGGGCGGCAGTTTGACACCGCCGCATTCGTCCACCATGTTCACGCCGCCGGAGGGCAGGGTAACAGCCACAAAGCGAGTATGGGCCGCTCCCAGGCAACCAGCCGGGAGTGCGATACAAGGCATTCATGAACGTCGTCATCGTCGAATCCGCAGCCAAGGCCAAGGCAATCAACAAGTACTTGGGCTCCAAGTACAAGGTCCTGGCGTCTTATGGCCACGTGCGCGACCTGCCCCCCAAGGACGGCTCGGTGGAGCCCGACAACGACTTCCACATGCACTGGGACGTCGATGGCAAGTCCCAGAAAATCATGAAGGAAATCGCCGCGGCAGTGAAGGGCGCGGACAAGCTGATCCTGGCCACCGATCCCGATCGCGAGGGCGAGGCCATTTCCTGGCACATCCTGAGGATCCTGGAGGACCGGAAGGCACTGAAGAAAGGCCTGCCGGTCGAGCGGGTCACCTTCAACGCCGTCACCAAGCAGTCCGTTCTGGATGCGTTCAAGGCGCCGCGGGCCATCGACGATCCGCTGGTGGAATCCTATCTGGCGCGCCGCGCGCTCGACTACCTGGTGGGCTTTACCCTCTCTCCGGTCCTGTGGCGCAAGCTGCCGGGCGCCCGCTCGGCGGGCCGGGTGCAGTCGGTGGCGCTGCGCCTCGTCTGCGACCGCGAGGCCGAGATCGAGGCGTTCAAGACCCAGGAATACTGGTCGATCGAGGCGCTGCTCGCCACGCCCAAGGGCGAGGAGTTCGGCGCCCGGCTCTCGGCCATCGCCGGCAAGAGGGTCGATCGGCTCGATGTCAAGGACGAGGCCTCGGCGCACGCCATCAAGGCCGCCATCGAGGGCGGCGCCTTCCGGGTCACCTCGGTGGAGAAGAAGGCGGTGCGGCGCAATCCGGCCGCGCCGTTCACCACCTCCACCCTGCAGCAGGAGGCCTCGCGCAAGCTGGGCTTCTCGGCCAAGCAAACCATGAACGTCGCCCAGCGCCTGTACGAAGGCGTGGACCTCGGTGGCGAGCTTGGTGTGACCGGCCTCATCACCTACATGCGAACCGACGGGGTGACGATCATCCCCGAGGCCATCTCCGCCATCCGCGGGCTCATCGAGGACCAATACTCCAGGCGCTACATTCCGCCCTTCATCCGCGAGTACAAGACCAAGGCCAAGAACGCCCAGGAGGCGCACGAGGCGATCCGGCCCACCGACGCAGGCCGCAAGCCCGATGACGTTTCGCGCTACCTGGAACGAGATCAGGCCCGGCTCTATGAGCTGATCTGGAAGCGCGCCGTAGCGAGCCAGATGGCCTCCGCCGAGCTGGAGCAGACCACCGCCGAGATCGAGGTGCCGGGCAGGGACGGCAAGCCCTACGGCCTGCGCGCTACCGGCTCGGTGGTGACGTTCGACGGCTTCATGCGCCTCTACGAGGAAGGCCGCGACGACCGCCAGGCCAAGAACGGCAAGGCCGAGGAGGCTGCAGACGATGACGGCCGCCGCCTGCCGCCGCTGGCCCAGGGCGACCAGCTCAAGGACCGCGGCATCGAGGCCAAGCAGCACTTCACCGAGCCGCCGCCCCGCTTCACCGAGGCGACGCTGGTGAAGCGCATGGAGGAGCTGGGCATCGGCCGGCCCTCCACCTATGCCTCCACGCTGGCCGTGCTGGAGGACCGCGACTACGTCACCATCGACCGCAAGCGCATGGTCCCCCAGGACAAGGGGCGGCTGGTCACGGCCTTCCTGGAGAGCTTCTTCAAGCGCTACGTGGAGTACGACTTCACCGCCGATCTGGAGGAGAAGCTCGACCTCATCTCCGACGGCAAGCTCGAATACAAGGTGGTGCTGCGCGATTTCTGGCGCGACTTCATCGGCGCGGTGGAGAGCATCAAGGACCTGCGCGTCGGCGACGTCCTGGAGGCGCTGAACGAGATCCTGGGCCCCCATATCTTCCCGCCCAGGGGCGACGGCGGCGACCCGCGCCAGTGCCCGCTGTGCGGCGAGGGGCGCCTGAGCCTCAAGGTCAGCCGCACCTCCGGCGCGTTCATCGGCTGCGAGCGCTATCCCGACTGCCGCTACACGCGCCAGCTCTCGGCGAACGGCAACGGCACCGACGCCGAGGCGTCGACTCCCGACGGCAAGCTGCTCGGGTACGACCCCGAGGGGATCCCTGTCACGCTGCGGGTCGGCCGCTTCGGCCCCTACGTGCAGCTGGGCGACGGCAGCAAGGACGAGAAGCCCAAGCGGTCATCGATCCCGGCTCCCTTCGACGCCAGCACCATCACCCTCGAGCAGGCCCTGCAGCTCCTGTCGCTTCCGCGCAACATCGGCGATCATCCGGAGTCGGGAAAGCCGATCACCGCCGGATTGGGGCGCTATGGTCCGTTCATCCTGCACGACGGCACGTATGCCAACCTGCCCTCCGCGGAGGAGCTGTTCACGGTCGGCATCAACCGCGCGGTCGTCCTGCTGGCCGAGAAGAAGGCCGGCAAGGCCGGCCGCTTCCAGCGGACGGCGGCGACCGTCTTGAAGGAGCTGGGCGAGCACCCCGCCGAAGGGGGCAGCATCCAGGTCCTGTCGGGGCGCTACGGCCCCTACGTCAAACATGGCGACGTGAACGCCACCCTGCCGCGCGGCAAGGCGCCCGAGGCGCTGTCGGTCGAGGAGGCCGTGCAGCTGATCGCCGAGCGCGTCGCCAAAGGCCCGTCCAAGGCCAGGGGCCGCGGGGGCAGGTCATCTTCCAACAAGCCGGCGCGCGAGACCGCTGCGCCGAAGCGGGCCGCCAACGGCGCGCCTGCCAAGAGCACAAAAGCACAAACAAAGAATGGTAAAGACAAAGACGAATCACGGGCCAAAGGCCCGCCGGCAAAGGGCAAGGCGCCCCGAAGCCGAAAGGCAGCTTCATAGGACCACCAGCAACGTGGCGCGCAATCCGAGATCGGCCGGCCCCAACGGATTGCCCAGCAAGGACGCGATCCTCGACTTCATCAAGAGTGCCGCCGAGGGCAAATCCCAGGTCAAGCAGCTCGGCAAGCGCGAGATCGCCCGCGCCTTCTCGGTGAAGGGCGGCGACCGCGTCGCTCTCAAGCAGCTCCTTGCCGAGATGACCGAGGAGGGCCTCCTCTCCGGCAACCGCAAGAGCTTCAAGCAGCCGGGCACGCTGCCGCCTGTCGCCGTGCTGGAGATCATGGCTCGCGACGCCGAGGGCGAGCTCGTCGCCGAGGCCGCGGGCGGCGAGGTCGGCGACGATGGGCGGGGGGAGCGCGTGCTGGTGCTGCCGTGGCGCGGTGCGCGCAAGGCCGAGCCGGCGCTGGGCGAGGGTGACCGTATTCTGGCCCGGCTGACGCGCCTCAAGGAGGCTGACGCGGCCGGCTACCGCTACGAGGCGGAGCCGATCAAGCGGCTGCCCAAGGAGAAGCGCCGGCAGCTCGGCATCTTCCGCGCCCGTGCCCCCGTCTCTGGATCCAGGGGCGGCGGCGTCATCGACCCCGTCGACCGCAAGGAGATGAAGGAGTGGCCGATCGCCCCCGGCGACGAGGGCAAGGCCAGGGACGGCGATCTCGTCCGCTTCGATCTGGCCCGCACCGGCGGGCGCTACGGGGTGCCGCAGGCGCGGGTGGTCGAGACGCTGGGAAATCCGCAGGACCAGCGCAAGATCAGCCTGATCGCCGTGCACGCGCACGGTCTGCCCGACGAGTTCCCGCCCGCCGTCCTCGCCGAGGTCGAGAAGCTGCGCGAGGCCACGCCGGCGGGCCGCACCGACCTGCGCGGCTTGCCGCTCGTCACCGTCGATCCCGCCGACGCCCGCGACCACGACGACGCGGTGCACGCCGCACCCGACACGGACCGCGCCAACAAGGGGGGCTGGATCATCCACATCGCCATCGCTGACGTCGCCCACTACGTGGCACCGGGCACCCGGCTCGACCGCGAGGCGCGCCTGCGCGGCAACTCGGTGTACTTCCCCGACCGCGTCGTGCCGATGCTGCCGGAGCGCATCTCCAACGACCTGTGCTCGCTCCGGGAGCACGAGGAGCGCCCCTGCCTTGCCGTGCGCCTCGTCATCGACAGGCACGGCAACAAGAAGGGCCAGACGCTGCTGCGCGGCATCATGCGCTCTGCCGCCAAGCTCGCCTACGAGGAGGCGCAGGCCGCCATCGACGGCAAGCCGACGCCCAAGTGCAAGCCGCTGCTCGACACCGCACTAAAGCCGCTGTGGGGCGCCTACGCGGCTCTGGCGCAGGCCCGCGACCGGCGCGAGCCGCTCGACCTGGACCTGCCGGAGCGCAAGGTGCTCCTCAACAAGGAGGGCCGCGTGGAGCGCGTGGTGGTGCCGCAGCGGCTCGCCGCGCACCGCCTGATCGAGGAGTTCATGATCCAGGCCAACGTGGCGGTGGCCGAGATCCTGGAGGCCAGGCGCGCGCCCGTGATCTACCGGGTGCACGATGCGCCGTCGAAGGAGAAGATCGTCTCGCTGCGCGAGTTCCTGGACAGCCTCGACCTGAAGCTCCCCAGCGCCGGCAGCCTGCGCGCCGGCGACTTCAACAAGCTCCTGCGCGCCGCCAAGGCGCTTCCCGTTGCCGATCTCGTCAACGAGGTGGTGCTGCGCTCGCAGTCGCAGGCGGTCTACGCAGCCGAGAATATCGGCCACTTCGGTCTGCATCTCGGCCGCTACGCCCACTTCACGTCGCCGATCCGCCGCTACGCCGACCTCATCGTGCACCGCTCGCTCATCCGCGCCCTCGGCCTTGGCGCCGGCGGCCTGACCGATACGGAGGCCGGTGAGCTCAAGGACATCGCCCAGCACATATCCGACGCCGAGCGCCGCGCCATGTCCGCGGAGCGCGAGACCACCGACCGCCTCATCGCCGGCTACCTCGCCGAGCGGGTTGGCGCCGAGTTCGGCGCCCGCATCTCCGGGGCCACCCGCGTGGGCCTGTTCGTGCGCCTGGACGACACGGGCGCCGACGGCTTCGTGCCGGCGGCCACCTTGAACGACTACTACCGCCACGACGAGACCGCCCACGCCCTCGTCGGCGACCGCACCGGCGACGTCTACCGCCTGGGCGACACCGTACGCGTGCGCCTCGTCGAGGCGGTGCCCAGCGCCGGCGCGCTGCGCTTCGAGATGCTCTCGCCCGGCACGCCGGGCGGCGGCAAGCGGACCGGCACCTCAGGCGGGCGCCGGCGCTTCATGCGCCGGCGCGGAGGGGGGCGCTGAGCCCCACGGCCCTCGCGCACCGCAGCCCTGCTCCAGCCCTGCTCCGCAACCGGCCGCCATGCTCTCGCGAGGGTCCTCGCAGGGGCTTGACGCGGCCCGTGCGGCGGCTAGACCCGTCTTGCACATACCCGACGTTTGAGTCTTCCAATGACCGATGCGCTGAGCGACGCCACGTCCCGCAAAGTGCTGCGGCCGCGTGACGCCGCCACCTTGATCATTGTCGATACCACCAGCGGCGAGCCGCGCGTGCTGCTCGGGCGGCGGCGCAGCGATCTCGCCTTCCTGCCGGGCCGCTACGTGTTCCCCGGCGGGCGCGTCGATCCCTCCGATCGGCTGATTGCGGTCGAGCACGATCTCGCGCACGGGAACATCGAGAGGCTGATGGTGGACATGAAGGGCAACCGCAGCCCGGCGCGAGCGCGGGCGCTCGCGCTGGCGGCTGTGCGCGAGACCTTCGAGGAGGCGGGCCTGCTGATCGGCGTGCCGGGCGCGCCCGCTTCCCGGCCAAAGGCTGAGGCGTGGCAGAGGTTCTTCTCCCACGGCTACAGGCCGGCGCTGGCGCAGCTGACCTTCTTCGCCCGAGCCATCACGCCGCCGGGCCGGCCACGGCGTTACGATACGCGCTTCTTCTGCGTCGCCGCCGACGCGATCGTGCATCGGGTGGCCACCGACGGCGAGCTGTCAGACCTCGAATGGCACTCCATCGAGCAGGCGCGCACCCTGGACCTGCCCAACATCACGCGCGTGGTGCTGGAGGACCTGGGCGAGCGCATTGCCGCAGGCGCGCTGCACAAATCCGATGTGCCCGTGCCGTTCTATCACCGCCGCAACGGAAACTTCCATCGCGACCTCATCGGTCCCGAGCCGCACCCAGAGGCGCACACCGACACGCGGCCCGACACACGGCTTGACTCGTGAGGGCGGGTGGCTAGAGTGCGGCCCACTCGAAATTCCCGATCAGAACGGGCGGCCCATGGCGAAACCAACCATTCAAAAGATCAAGCTGCTCAGCTCGGCTGGCACCGGGTTCTTCTACGTCACCAAGAAGAACCCCCGCACCGCGACCGACAAGATCAGCTTCCGCAAATACGATCCGATTGCGCGCAAGCACGTGGTTTTCAAGGAAACCAAGATCAAGTAACCGCGGTTTATCCGAACTGCGCCTCTCCAGCCCAAGACCCGGGCCGGCCCGCGCTGCTGGCGGGATGGCTTCGGGAGCGGCGCCGACCCGGCGATTTGTGCGGATGAAGGGCCGTTGAAGCGCACAGCCGTTACTGGCGCCGGATAGGGTCGCCTTTTTCAAAGGATGTCCGTTGAAGGGAGAAGGCCGGCGCCAAGACTGACTTCGGCAGCGGGGTAGAAGTCCGAGCAGCCCCAGCACCGGCCTGCCAAGTCATGGACCAAAGAGGGCGTTGGTCGCCGACCTGGCGATTGACCGACCCCCGCGCGGCCTTTCAAGAGGAGGCCACTCCTAGCCGACAGGAACCGGTCATCACCTCACGGCATCAGGAGATGCGGCGGACCTGAAAATTCCGTGAGGATTCGCGTTTTTCGTGAACTGCGGCGCTCGCAGCACCGCCGCTGCAGATGCGGTTGTCCCTCCTCCCGCGCAGGTATTGCCTCTGAACAAAAGCAGATTGCCGGCAGGTTGGCAATACTCTGTTAGTATTCCAAGGACTTACAAACTAATCCTGCGGCGGCCCCTGCGCCTGCCGACTGGATGGCCAGGACGCGGCGCGCTGGATGGATTGCGTTGGAGCGTGCCAAGGCTTTGAATCGACTTGCAGAATAGCTGATTCAGGAATGGTTGAATCGCAGGCCACGATGGGTTACGGCCCTGCGGGCCCCACCACCCTACACCTCGCCGAGATGGCGGCGGACGGCGTCGAGGAAGGTGGCAATCGAGATGGGCTTGGAGATGTAGGCCTCGCAGCCGCCGCGGCGGATGCGCTCCTCGTCACCCTTCATGGCGAAGGCGGTGACGGCGATCACCGGGATGTCGGCGAGCTCCTCATCGTCCTTGAGCCACTTGGTGACCTCAAGGCCTGACACCTCCGGCAGCTGGATGTCCATAAGGATGAGATCGGGCCGCTGCTCACGAGCGAGCCTCAGCGCCTCCATGCCGGTGCGCGACTGCAGTGTACGGTAGCCGTGCGCCGCCAGGAGGTCGTGGAAGAGCTTCATGTTGAGCTCATTGTCCTCCACGATCATCACGGTCTTGGGCATACGGCGCCGCTCGGTCTGGCGGTCGCGATAGGCGCTATCGCTTTCAAAATAGGTCATGCGTCCGGCGAGCCCGCGTTACGCACCCGCCACGGTGTTGCACCGATTCTGCGGGAGCCCGGAGCGCAGTCTGCTTCAGAATGCCTAACCAACTGTTTAAGATGCCCCGCACGGTATCAGACGCTCTCGGTCTGATACCGTAGCTCCAACGTCCGGCTGCGCAGCGGCGCCGGACCTGGAGAGGCTCCACCATCAGGCAATTGGCGAAACTGCGCAGTGCTCAGACTGGGCATCGACCTCGGGGGAACCAAGATCGCCGGCGTGGCGCTGGGGCCGGACGGCGCCGCGGTGGCGGAGCACCGCATGCCGGCCCCGCGCCACGACTATGCCGCCACCATGGAGGCCATCGCCGAGATGGTCGTCCGGCTTGAGACCGGGAGCGGCGGACGCGGCAGCATCGGCATTGGCATGCCGGGCTCGCTGTCGCCCGTCGACGGTCTCGTACAGAACGCCAACTCGACCTGGCTCAACGGGCGCCCGCTCGGCCGCGATCTCGAGGCGCGGCTCGGGCGACCTGTCCGGCTCGCCAACGACGCCAACTGCTTCGCGCTGTCCGAGGCAGTGGACGGAGCCGGGGCCGGCGCGCCGACCGTCCTCGGCGTCATCCTCGGCACCGGCTGCGGGGGCGGGCTGGTGCGCCGCGGCGAGCCGATCGACGGCCCGCTGGGCATCGGCGGCGAATGGGGCCACAACCCGCTCCCCTGGGCCACCCCGGACGAGACTCCCGGCCCGACATGCTGGTGCGGCCGCTGCGGCTGCCTGGAAGCCTGGGTCTCTGGCCCCGGCCTGGAGGCCGACCACGCCCGCGCGACGGGCGAGCGCCTCACCGGCGCCGAGCTCGCAGCGCGCGCCGACCGCGGCGAAGCCGTCGCCAGGGCCACGCTCGACCGGCATGCCGGCCGGCTCGCCCGCGGCCTCGCCCACGTGATCAACATTCTCGATCCGCACGTGGTGGTGCTGGGCGGCGGCCTGTCGAACCTCGCGCACCTCTACGCCGAGCTGCCCAGCCGAATCGCCCCGCACCTCTTCGCCTCGCACCCGCACGTCACCCTCAAGCCACCCCGCTGGGGGGACGCCAGCGGCGTCCGCGGTGCGGCTTGGCTGTGGGACAGGGCGTAGGGCCACCACGGAATATCATTGTGCTCAAGGCCCATTGAACGCAAAAGGCCCAGGCGAGGTCGTCGCCAAGTTTACGAGGGGGCAATGCCCATTTTGCGCACTCTGCGAACGCCACTGCTGCAGCTCTTCCGGGTTGGCCTCGTCTTGGCCCTCTTGGGAGTAGTAGCGGGCATCGGGAAGGACCCAGACAAGCTCTTCTGGTATGCGATCCTAACCTTCTGCATACACGTGCTTGGCGGGATGGCAATCGCTGCGCCCGTATTGGGCGGAATGATCATCTATAGGCGTATCCGGCTGCGGCGCTCATCTGCGCGGATAAGACGAGAGTTAGGCGTCTAGTCAACAGTATACTTCCCCCCTGGATCGAATACTAAAGCAGATTCTCATCGGTGGCCCAACGCAAGCACACCAGCAAGGACCATTATGCCCGGGAACTTGACAGGCGCAGATCGGAGGAAGTGTGCCAGGAACTGCCCTTTCTCATGAAGAGCCAGGGGGTGAGCGCCTGCCCTCGCCGGCCGCCGCAAGGAAGTCGGGCAACATCGACCAACTGAACGGGTGCCTGGCGGCCTGAGCGCGTTCCGACGCCTCGCCCTTTTGCAGTCAGATTCCCGAACTACCTGGCGTGCGGGCACTGTCATTCAGCAAAAACCTGATCCAACCTGACAAAGGTGTGCCGATGCCAACGCCACCCGCCAACCGCAAGGTCCTTCACTACTTCGGCTACTTCTACCCCATCTTGTTCATCGCCCTGGGCGCTGCCGGCCTGATCGCGGCACCGTTCGGTCGCACTCTGGAAGGAAGCCTCGTCGTGGGCTTGCTCGGCGCTGCGGTCTTCGCCCTGGGCGGCTTCCTGGCCTGGCGCCACAGCAAACAGGACACCACGGCGCCGATAACCCTCGGAGACTATCCTCTCGATGAGCAGCCTCGCCAGCTCCGCCGCTACATGTGGATCACCGGCGTGGGGACGGCTTTGCTCGGCGCGTGGATCGCCTACGATTTGATGCGGTTCGAGTCCGGCGCGCGCGACGTGCGCGTGTGGTTTGCCGTTGCCGATATTTACGAGTCCTTCGGCTTCTGGCCTGGGGTGCTGTTCGTCCCCGCCCTCGGAGCGCTGGGCCTGCTGGCCCTGGGTTGGAAACTACGGTCGGTTAGACAAAGAATACGACAGCCGACCAAAGCACAATGAGCCGAGGGGGCAATGGCCTTCGGCTTCGGCAGAAATGGGTCAAAACTCACCGCGCGATGGGCTGACGTCTGGCAGGAAAGCATCGCACGCGGCCGTAAGTCATGGCCTCACGTCCTCTCCCCCGAGGGGAGAGGGGCCGGTGCGCGCTAGCGTTCCCTTCCTTCCCAGGCCGCATGACACATCTCCAACAAGCGACGCACTTATTGCTCCGAGTCTCCTTACCCAAAACCGGGAGCGCCCCAAACAAGACCAGCTCGCATCCGGGCGCCTACTTCTGATCGCACTTCGACGGCTCGTGGAACGCAATCTCCGTCAGCTCGCCCTGCAGGGCGAAATCGCCGTAGTCGATGTGGAGCCGGCGGCTCACGCCATTCTCGAACATCAGGAACGAGATCTCGTAGACCGGCAGTGCGTCGCGGCCCTCCGAGCGAGGCTCGAAGTAGGCGATCGATACCGGCCACGCTTGCATCGCATTGAGCCGGTCGGAGCCCGTCACCTGGGGCAGCTTGCGGTTGCTGCCAGCCTGCGCGCGCCCCAGGGCGGAGACGGTGTCGTAGACCTTCTCGCCCTTCTCCGAGCCGTCGTAGAGGTCGGCCCGGAACGAGGACTTGCCCGCCCTGACCGCGTGGATCAGGGCGATGGTGTGCTGGACCGGGAAGTAGGCACCCGCAGGCATCGAGAGGGTACGTTTCGCGGGCTTGGTGAGCTCCACCTTCACGCCTTCGCCGGCACCGAGGCGGGTCGCCTCGCCCGTCGTGGTCTCGCCGGTCTTATTGTCGTCGCGGACTTGAGTGGAATCGAAACGGAAGAGCTTTCCGCCGGCATCCTCCCAGGTCGTGGAGCGCAGGTCCGACACGCTGGTGCTGCCGCTCTGGTTCATCATGCGCGTCACGAAGCGCATCTTCTGGGTGTAGCCCTCGCAGGGGGAGCCGGTGAGGTCGTAGACCATGCGTCCGGCCACCGACGTCATGCTGGTGCCATTGCGCGCGGTCGAGAGCGCCAGCTCGTACACGGCGCGGTGCGGCGCGAGCGTCACGCCCTCACCGGCGGCCCGCGCGGGCGGGCCGGCCACGACGGCGCACAGGAGAGCGGCCAAGCCGGCGCCCAACCTGGCGGCCATGCCGGCACGGAGGCTGTGCCCAAGACGTGCGTCAGTCATGATCGCGCCCTTCATTGGCTTCCTGCGGTGACTTTCTACGGTTTGGCTGCCGCGGCGCCGGCCGGGCCGCGGCCCGGATTTCTATCACCTCGCCGCACGGCCAGCCATCGGTCAGCGGACCATGAACTGGACGGCCATCAGCAGGACGGCGGCAGCGCCCACGCCGGCCGCCACGTTTCGCCGCAACAGGAGATAGAGCGCCACGCCGCCGGCGAACGCACCAAGCCGCACCCACAGCGGCACCTCCACGAGCGCGCCGGCCGGAAACAGCACCATGCGCGTCACCAAGCCCGCGACCAGCGCGGTGGCCACTGCGCGCACCCATTGGAACAGCGCGCCGGCCACGTCAAGCCGGCTGCCGACCGCGAGCCCCAGCCAGCGCCACGCCTCGGTCGCCAGGAAGCCCGCGAGGAGGAGGGTGAGGAAGCCGCCGAAGCCGTC
>Ga0070705_100000149_pt1 | contig 41433 bp, 52 predicted proteins | sample KBSK5253metaG_FD_65455 | JGI IMG/M metagenome (GOLD analysis project Ga0070705, IMG submission 65455) | Corn, switchgrass and miscanthus rhizosphere microbial communities from Kellogg Biological Station, Michigan, USA - KBS K5-25-3 metaG | ecosystem: Host-associated > Plants > Roots >... | reverse complement strand
TCGAGGCGTTGTCGTCGTCTTCGAGGCGCTCGCGCAGGTCGGCCTTCGTGCCCGAGCTGGGCAGGCCGCGCCGGCGGGCCTCTTCCTGGAGCTCCAGTAACGACGCGGCCTCGTAGTCGATGCCGGTGCCGTCGCTCTCCTGCGCGCGTGCACCGTCGTCGGACAGGCGGGTGTCGCTGTCGGGCGCAGCGCGATGGCGGGCCTGGTTGACGCCTGGGAGGCCGGCGTTGCCTGTGTCGTCGCGGTCGGGGTTCTCCGCCCGGTAGTCCTTGGCGAGCGCGGCGTACCCGGGCGAGCCGAGCGGCTGGCCGAACCGGGCCTTCTCGGCGTGGTACTCCCGCAGCCACTGCTTGGCTTCGCTGACCTGGTCCTCGGCGCCCGAGGTTTCGCTCTCGAGGTCCTGGATCAGGTTGGCCGCGCGGTCCAGCAGCTGGGCCACGTACTCGTTTCCGCTGGCTTCCATGGTCATCCCTCCGGGGTCTCGCCCCACGGCGGGAGCGGGAAGTGTTCGATCCGCACGATCCGGTCGGCGGCCACCAAAGCATCCCCCAACGTGCGCACGAACGCACGCCCGCCGAGCGTGACCACGCCAGCCTCGGGTGTGCCGCCGTTGTCGACGTAGGGCACCCAGTGCCGCTTCGGGGCCTCGTCACCGCCTTCGTCGACGAACACGCCGAAGCACGGCGTGTTGGGATCGATCGCACCCTCGGCCACGGTGGTCCCTTCACTGGTCTGGGGCCCGGCGCGGACCAGTGAGAACGCGCCGGGCGGTGGTTAGTTTTCCACACCCACCGGGGCGGTGTCGCGGGCGTCTCGCGCGTCGAGCTCACCGACGAGGTCGGCGATCGCGCGGTCGGTCTCGGTGACCACGGTGACCTCGGTGCGCACGGTGGCGTTGTAGCCGAAGAGCTTGGCCATGGCCTCGGCGTTCTTGAGCATCAGGTCCTCGAACCCGCGCACCTGGGCCAGCGCCTGGACGCTCGGGCCGTCGTCCCGGATGGTCACACCCTTGTCGCGGATGACGCCGCCGGTGGCCGAGTAGGCGACGTGCCGGCGGTCGTGGATCGCCCACGCCGCGGCCAGGCCCTTCTCCAGCCGGGTGCGTTGTTCGAGCAGCCGCTCGAACTCGCGGGTGACGTGTTCCTTGGCCAGCGGTAGCACGTAGGCGTTGGCGTACTCGCGCAGCAGTTTGCCGACGGTGTCCTTCGAGATCCGGCCGTAGCCTTCGCCCTTCATTAGCTCGGCGACGTCGCGGTAGCTGCGGCCGCTCAGGCTCAGCTCGAAGGCCCGCCGAGCGCGGTCGATGCGCTCGGCGGGGTTCGTCTTCGGGGGGCCACCGCGGGTCGTCACAATGTCGTACGCCCTACGTCTTGTGCACTTGGCCTCATGTGTGCAGTGTGCCACACGCCCGCAAGTCTGCTGGTCACGCGGCACTCTGCCAGACCTCGGCCGGCTCGTCGGCCTCGACGGTGATGGGGACCGGGCCGAGTTGAGTGGTCATGCACGAGACCAGGTGCCGGGTCGCGGCCGGTGCGTCTTCGGCCCGCACCATGGCCACGATCTCGTCGTGCACGGGGAGCACGACACCCCCAGCGTACGGACCCTGCTCCCAGCGGATGAGCGCGTCCACGAGCAGCTCGCGGGCGGTGCCCTGAATGATGTAGTTCGGGGCCTTGTGGGGCAAGCGGGGGTCGAGGTGGATCACCCGTCCGGAGTACGTACGGTACTCCCGCAGCCCGTTCTTGACGGCCTGGCGCACCTGCGCGGACCACGCGGCCAGCTGCGGGGCGAGGGCGTCGAGGGTGGCGATGAGCCGGTCCACCATCTCCACGGTGATGCCGGTCTGCGCGGCCAGGGTGGGGGCCGAGCCGCCGTAGAGCCGGCCGAATACGACGCGCTTGACGTTGTAGCGCTGGGCCTTCGTGAAGTCCGGTCCGTAGGCCTGGTTGGCGATCATGGCGTGCAGGTCGTGGAGCACGCACGTGTGGCCGGCCTGGCATGCCGGGCACGTGATGGCCCCGTTGATCATCGCGATGAGGTTGCGGTCGCCGGAAACGTAGGCGGCGACGCGAACCTCGACCGAGCTGAAGTCCGCAGCGATGAAGAGCATGCCGGGGTCGGCGGCGATGCACTCGCGCAGGCCGCCTTCGCGAGCCACTTGCTGCAGGTTCGGGCGGACGCAGCTCATGCGGCCGGTGTCGGCGCCGAGGGTGTAGATCGTCGGGTAGGTGCGGCAGTCGCCGTGCTCGGTGGAGCGGGACCAGGGGCGGATCATGTTCTTGAGCACGGTGGCGTCGTCGCGCCATTCCATGATCGTCTTGGCCAGCTCGCCCAGTTCGCCTGGGGCGTGCTGGAGCTTCTCCAGGACGTCCTTGGCGCCGGAGTCGTTGCCGCCCTTGGTCTGCGGGAGGATCGCGCCGAGGGCGCGCAGGCGCTCGGTGACCTGCTTCGGGGAGTCCGGGTTCTCCACCCCGAGTTCGCGGATGCGGGTGAGCTTGGCCGCGGCGCGGGGTTCCCGCTCGGCGAGTTGCGCCCTGACGGCCGGGCCGTCGATGGCGAGCCCGAGATACGGGAGCTTGGCCACGACGCGCTCAGCGACGATCTCGCGGGCCATGACGGCCGGGTCGGGCTGGGGAAGCTTGAGCCGCAGGGCCGAGCAGTCCAGCACGTCGGCCATGGCGTAGCGGGCCATGGTGGCGCACCGGCGGTCCACCTGGAGCCACCCGTTGCGTTCATCGGGGGTGTCGTGCTCGAGCTTCCAGATCCAGCCGGCTGCGTCGCCGAGTGCCTTGCGGGCGTCTTCGGCGGCCGGGGACAGCGCGGCGTCGCCGAGCACGGCGGCCGAGGTCTCTTTGAGGCCGTCGCCGTTGGCGGTGAGGGCGGGGTCGGTGAGCTTGACGATGGTGGCGACGTCGATGCACTTGGCCAGCATCGCGTCGTACTCGGCGATGTCGAGCCGGGCGAGCGGAACCAGGTCGGCGGTGTAGCTGAACGCCTCGAGCTCGGCGGCCTCGGCGATGAGAGTGGCCGCGACGGCGCGGTGCTCAGGGTCGTGGGCGTCGAGGTCGATCGCCTCGGCCCAGTCGCCGAGCTGAATCGTCTGGGTGGCGTACTCGGGGTGCCAGAGCGGCCGGGCGTTGGTCTCGCAGTCGACGGCGATCCGGCCGCCGTTGCGGGCGATGGCGGCGCGCCCGATGGCCAGCGCCTCGGCGGCGGTGACTTCGCGGGGTTCTTCGCCGCGGCGCATGGCGGCGGGCAGGGTCAGCGCCGGCCCGGCTGCGGCGGCGATCTTGCCGAGCTTGATCGCTTCGCGTTCCTTCGCCTTTCGCTCACGGAGCGTGAGCACCCCGGGAGGGGTCTGCTGGGACCCGTCGCACCGGCTGCCGGCGGGGGTCTTGTGAACCTTGAACTTGATCGACTTCGTGAGCTCCGCGGGCCCTGCGCACCACGCGCAGTTGATCACTGAGCCGGGGTCCGGCCGGTCTGCGAGAGCCGAGGTGATGGGCGCGGGAGCCATGACGGGATGTTGGGTTGACGGGTCTTCTCCTATTGCGGTGCCGGTGTGCTCTTTTACCCCCTCTTCTCGATTTTCCCCGCTAGAACTATAAGAACCCGTCAGACCAGTCATAGAGGGGGTAGAAGTAGGGGTTGAGCTGGGGGTTTGTGCATGACCAGTCTCGGCATTGGACCCGTCAGAGCCGGTCATAGACCCGTCAGTTTTCGGAGCGATCGCCCAGCTGACATCGCCGCCGTTACTAAGAGTTAGCGCTCGTCGCTTTCCGTACATCGTGTGCCATGATGGGTAGCCGTGACCCGTCACGGCACGGCCCCACGCTGTTTCCGAGGGGATGGACCGGTCAGTGATGGCCGGGTTGTCGCGGTACCAGAGCACGAAGTTCTGGTAGAGATCGCGGCTCGCCGTACCCTCTTCGGAGGGCCGGGTGCGGGCGGCGAGCCAGGCGGCGAACACGTCCTGGGAGGCGCCGATCTCCGCCACCATCTCACGCACCGTAGCCGGAGCGGCGGCGTTGAGCGCGCTGCTGCGGTCTTCGAGCCAGGCCGCGGACTGGAAGACCATCGCCGCGAGGATGGCCGGCGCCTCCCGCTCCAGCACCGCCGGGGCGAGGGCTTCCCGGGCCGCGCGGACGGCGGCTTGGTCCCCTTCGCACGGGATGATCCGCATCCGGGCGGCCAGCGCGGCGTCGGAGATCAACGGTTCGTCGTTGGTGGTCATCACCAACGTGTGGGTAGGGGCGAAGGTGATGGGGTTCTGGTTCATGGCGTTGCCGGTGAGCTCGGTCCCGCCGGTGAGCTGCTTGAGCCGCTCGGTGGCCAGCTGCCCGCGCCGAGGGCCTTCGTCGATGAACGACAGGCGCCGGCCTTTGAGGGCGTAGACGATGGAGGCGTGTGCGTTGGCCGCGCCGAGCAGGCGGGGGTCGGCGGCGTGGGCGTAGGTGCCGAGCAGCTTCACCAGGATGGAGACGAAGCTGGATTTGCCGGTGCGCTCGGGCCCGTAGAACACCGGGAGCGCGGCGTCCGGGTAACCCGTGAGGGCGACCGACATCACCCGCAGGGCCCACGCCCGCACCTCGGGGTCCGGCCAGACCGCGGCCAGGAACGCCTCCCACGCCGGCGCCGGCCCGGGCGCGGGGGCGACGAGGGCGGTGTGCAGGTGCGGGGTAGCCGGGTCGATCGCCGCGGGCACGAGCACGCCGCGGCTGGCGCGCAGGTCCCAAGGGATCCCGCCGGCCCAGAACACCTCCAGCTCGGCGTCCAGCTCGGCCGCCCGCAGCGCCGAGGGGTGGTCCGCGCCGCCGGTGATCGCCCGCATCTTCCCGGCGATCGCACCAGCGTGCGCGGTCTTGAGGAACCGATCGCGGCGCACGGCCTGCCAGTGCTCAGGGCCTTTCTCCTCGGACTCCGCGGCCCTGCGCCCGGGCGGCATGAGCCGGGCCACCACCGAGATCGCCCACTCCGCGCGGCCGGAGTCCCCGAGCTCCTCCCAGCGCTCCGGGCCGGCGACGATCCACGAGCCGGTGTCCACGGCGCGGCGCAGCCCGGGGCGGGTGCGCTCCAGCACCGCGTCGGCCAGGCCCTGGTCTGAGTCGTCGCCGTCCGGGTCGAACGGCTGGCGCCCGATGATGTCGAAAAAGGTGTGCTTGCGGCGCTGCTCCTCGGTCACTTCGTCGCCCGCGGCTTCCGGTTCGCCGGGTCCGAACACTGCGTCGACCGGGTCGTACGGCGTGGCGAACCGGTTCTGCGGCTTTGCCCCGTCGGTCAGCCCTTGCTGGATCCAGAGCAGGTCGTCGGCGTCCGCCGCGCCCCAGACGTCGTCGACGGCCGCGGTGAGCATCTCGACCGCGTCGCCGTGATCGAGGTACCCGGCGCCGACGTACCCGCCGAGGGTCATGCCCGCCTTCTGGACGGCCTGCCGGAACCCGGCGCCCGGGGTGGCCGGCTGGGCTCGCAGCTCGGCGAGCGCGTTCGCGATGGCCCTGTCCGCCTTGACGGTGGAGTGCGGCGTGCGCTGGTCCAGGTACTCGCCGAGCGCGCCGCCGGGTGAGGGCGACTGGTTACCCGCCGGTTTACTTGCCGCGGACGCACCGCGCGCGGCGGTGACGGCGGCGGCCAGGGCAGCGCCGGTACCGTCCGTGCCGTCGCGCCACACCGGCCCCGGGGGGAACTTCACCCAGCGGTACGGGCGTGGCTCGCTGCCATGGCTGGCCTTGACGGTGGGGGCGATGAACGCGAACCCGCGCGAGGTGCCGTCCGGCAAGCCGCCTTTGACGTCGACGCCGGGGAACACACCATCCCGGGAGCCGACCCCGAGGGAGGAGATGAAGGCGTGCGCGCCACCGCCGGGGGTGATGGCGCCGAGGTAGACGTAGGGCAGGGGGAACCCGGGCGGGAGTGCGCCGCCGGAACGGGGATCGACGTCGAGGAGGTCCAGGCCGCAGCCCATGACCGCGGCCACGGCCATGCCCGGTTGCCAGCGATCCAGCACGGCGGGATCCGGGCGGGTGCGGTTCCACTCCGCAGGCAGGACGAACCCGATCTTGCGGAAGTTCTCGGCGTCGCCGTCACGGGCAGGGCGGGCGAGGAAGATCGGGATTCCGTTCGCGGCCAGCCACCGGGCCACATCTAGGGCGTGCGCCACCTCGGGCTGGACGGTGTTGTGGCTGTGCATGTACGATGCCTCTCCGTAGGGTGAACTCGCAGTAGGTTGCTGTCCATGGCCGGACACTTGAAAGGCCCCCTCGCCGTCACGCGCTGAGGGGGCCTTTCGTATGGGGGATCACTGGTCCGGCGAAGGTTCCCGAGCGTAGTCCGCGACGGGCTTCCCGTCGATCACAACGGGGGCACGGCCGCTGCGGGTGGTGCGGCGGGCGGCGTCGTAGCTGAGCAGCTCGGCCTTGTTGATCAGGGTGTTGTAGCCGTTCTCGGCCTTGAAGCGGTGGATCTCGCCGCGGTCGAGCCAGCCCATGATGGTGCGGCGCGCCGCGCCGGTGAGCAGCTGGGCTTCCTTGATCGTCACGTATTCGTGCGCGGGCGGTTCCAGCGGGGGCACGCGCGGCCCGCCGACGGGCTCGCCCGCGGTGGCGGCACGGATGCGCTCTTCGGGGGTCGTCATGCCGCCAGGATCGCACGGCTTGCATACTTGGCACAAGTCATGCCAAGCTGGGCGGCAACGAAAGGACGGCCATGACGACACCCGCACCCCCCGCGGCGCCGGAGACCTACGACTACGTCGGCGGCACGCCGGAGATCGACCAGCTGCTGTCGATCGAAGAGGACCTGTACACGAAGAAGAAGGCGATCGAGGACCAGCTGAACGAGGTCCAGGCCCGGATCAAGGCCGCGCTGACCGCCGTGACGCGGCCGGTGCGGGACCCGGCGACCGGCGCGGTCACCAGCCAGCCCTACCCCGCCTACCGGATCTCGGTGCCCGGCCAGGTCGCGCGGTCGCTGAAGTGGGCGACGTCGCGGCGGCTCAACACCCCGGCGTTCAAGGCCGACCACCCCGAGATCTACGCCGCCTACGTCAAAGAGGGCGGCACGTGGAAGTTGGAGCGTGAGAAGTGAGCGAACCTGGTGAGGACCTCAACAGCCAGTTGATCTACCTCAGGCAGGCCCAGCACTGGCTCGAGCTCGCTGAAGGCAACCGGTCCGAGCTGGTGGACCTTCACCACAACAGCGGCTGGCCCGCCTCGGACAAGGTGGCTGAGCACGACCACCTGCGCGAGATGCTCTACACCGCGGCTCGGCTCGCCGAGCTGAACATGGGCATGGCCACCGCGTCGGGTAACTTCGATGCGTTAACGCTGCTGCGCAAGCTCAACGACCTCGGCGAAAACGTCGAACGTGAGGTCAAGGCTGAGCCCAGCCCCGACGAGGTGGCGGCGAAGATCCGCGAGCAAGTCAAGGCCGACGAGGCTGCGCATCAGGCGGCCACGCTGCTCCCGGGCGTCGACCCCGAGCCGCCGGAAGAGGGCGCGCTCTGGACGGATGACGGGAGACGATTCGCGTACGCGGTGTTCCCGCTGGGCGCCGAGGACAGCGACGTCTACCACCCGTTCCGCTGGCTCATCGTGAAGAGCTACGCCGAGGTACTGCGCTGGCAGAGCGGTAACGTGCGCCACCCGACGCCGGCCACCTGGGAAGGGCTGGACGGCAAGATCGGGTGGGCGGACGACATGCCGCTGCGCCGCCCCACCGCTGAGGAGCGCGCGGCGTTCTACGGGCCCGAGCCGGACCCCCAGCCGGCGATCGAAGAGACGCACGAGCGAACCACGACGATCCCGCTGACGAAAGAGTGCGGGCACCGCGGCATGTGCGACTGCCCGGACCCAGCCCCGACGCCGCCGGAACACGCGTGCCATGACTTCGTCGACACGCCGGGAACCCTGACCACCACACCCGGCGCGACGTGTGCGCGGTGCGGGGCGAGCAACACCGCGCACGGCATCCTGGCCGTCGACGCGGAGGGCCCGATCCGGTTCGACGCCACCGTCGCGGCGTTCAGCGATGACGCAGTGGAAGAGATGTATCAGACCGTGAAACGGGAGCGGATCCGGCGCGCGTACACCGCACCCGAGGACCGTCCGCGCGGCGGCGCGGCGCAGTGGCGGGAAGGGTGACCGCGCCCCCGGCCACGCTGGACGCCTACCTCGCCCAGCCCGGTCCGCGCCCGGCCGCCACCCAGGGCAATACCGAATGGGCGGCGGCCACCGCGGTGCGGATGGCGGACATCCTGCGCCGCTACTCCGCCCGCCGGCCGCGCTCGCTTCAGCGGCACCTCGGGCCCAGCGAGCTGGGGGTGGAGTGCGACCGGCAGGTGGTGGGCAAGCTGCTCGGCATCGAGGCCACCAACCACGTCGTCGACCCCTGGCCCAGCTTCATGGGCACGGCCGGGCACGCCGAGCTGGATGCGATGTTCCGCTGGGAGAACACCCAGCTCGGCGCGGTGCGCTACCTGCCCGAGCGGCGCGTCAACCCCGGCGGCGTCTTCGCCGAGCACCCCGGCACCGGCGATCTCTACGACGCGTGGGAGGCGTGCATGCTCGACCACAAGCTGCTCGGCGCGACGTCGATGGACATCGTCAAGAGCCCCGGCGGGCCGCCGCGCAAGTACGTCGGCCAGCTCGGGCTCTACGGCCTGGGCTACATGCAAGAGGGCTTGCCGGTGCGGCGGATTGCGCTGCTGGCCTGGCCGCGCACCGGCTCCAGCCTCGCCGGGCTCTACGTCTGGGAGCATGCGATGGACGCCCAGATGGCGCAGCTTCTGCACGAGATCGCCGACGACACCGTGCGCCGCAAGCGCCTCGCCGCGGCGATCGCGGCCGCCCCGGTCTACGCGCAGGGGGCGATGTGGGCGCAGGTGGAGCGCAGTCCGGATCACCACGAATGCTACTTTTGCCAGTTTTACCGGCCGAACCAGGACGGTCCGGACGACGGCGTCGGCTGCCCGGGGACGGTGACGTAATGCTGGACCGCGACACCTACGCCCAGGCTGCCCGGTACTGGGAGCAGCACGCCGAGCGGGCCATGAACGGCCAGCTACCGACGGGCTCGCCGGAGACTTTTCACAGCGCCAGCGGGGAGTATGCCACCCGCTCGGCCTTGACCGCGTCGAACCTTGCGCTGGCGATGGCGATGCTGGCCACGATCGCTCCGGAGGGGACGGTGACGTGATGACGTGGACACAAGGGTTTTCCGTACTGCTCTGGGTCCTCGTGTGGTTCGAGGTGCTCGAGGTGTGCCACATCTGGGTGTCTCAGCGGGGGCGGCAGCGGTGAAAATCCTTCACACCCGCCACCAGACGCTGGGCACGTTCCGCCGGCGCGCCACCTGGCTCACCAAGGACGACATCGTGTGCGGGTTCGCGGTGCGCTGGCGTGGCCGCTGGCACGGCTGGATGATCCTCGACAACTAGGGCTTGTGCGAGTCATGCGAAGTATGCAAGACTCGTGCCACGGCGCCGCCCCCGCGGCATTCCGGACCGCGACGTCAGGACAGGGCTTGCCCTGGGCAATGGCAGTGGACTCCCGGACCCGATCCCGGGCAGCGCCGAGGGGAGAGGTAACGACCCCCGACGAACATCCTGGCCAGGGCACGCGGCGGCCGGCACGAGCAACGTGTGCGACTACGCCCGCCGCCGCTGCCAGGCCCGCACCACCCCGCAGGCGATGAAAGACAAGGGCCACCGGCTGAGAGTCCCTTCGCCCGCGGGTTGCCCCGCCGTCAGATAGCGGTCGGCCGGGCCGGAAACGACCACGCTTCACTCCATCTCGAGATCGGAATTCCAGTGACCGCACCGCAGTTCCCCGCGGCCTGGGGTGCGCAGCCCCCGGCGCCGGCCCCCGCGGCCGCGCCGGGCGGCTACGCCCCGCCCCAGCAGTTCGGCCAGCCGGGCTACCCGCAGCAGCAGCCGCCCGCGCAGTACGCGCCGCCGGGCCAGTACTACCAGCCCCAGCCGGGCCTCCCGCAGGGCTACCCGCCCCCCGCCCCGGCCTACGACCCCTACGCCGCGGCGCAGCCCCCGGCGTTCACCCCCGCGCAGGGCTCGCTGGACGACTACATGAACCAGCGCCCGGCGGGCGCGGCGTACTGGAAGTTCCCGGCCCCCGGCCACGCCAACATCGGGATGGTGGAGCGGGATCTCCGGGACTCCGACGTGCACCAGGTGAGCTTCAACGGCCAGCCGGTCCGGCGCAAGGACCAGTCCATCAGCACCGAGATGGTCCTCGATGTCCCGCTGGTCAACCCCGACGGCACCAAGTCGATCATGGAGTTCAAGGGGCACCAGCGCACCGCCTTCGAAGAGGCCGTCTCGGCGGGTTCCGGCGGGAAGCGGCGGCTGCCCGAGGCCGGGTCGATGATCCGCGGCACCTTCACCCACACCGAGCCCAGCCGCGGCGGCGGTTCCCCGAAGAAGATCATCCGCTGGGAGTACGTCCCGGCGGACCAGGTGCAGGGGCAGGGCGCCACGAACACCGTCGCCCAGACGTTGGCACCCCCGCAGCAGCCCCAGCAGGACCTGCAGTACGCCACGCCGGTCCCGGCCGCGCAGCAGTACCGGCAGCCGGCGATGCAGGCACCTCCCGCAGCCCCGCAGCAGCCCCAGGATCCGGCGTACGCGGCGTGGCTCGCTCAGCAGCAGAACGGCTACGCCCCCCAGCAGGCGGCGCCGGCGCAGCAGGTCCCCCCGGCCGCTGCACCGACCACACCCCCCGCGGCGCAGCAGGCGCCTGCGCCGGCGCCGTCGTTCAACGGGCAGCCCCAGGGCCCGCCCGCCCCGCAGCCCTACGCCGCGCCGGGCCTGGACCCCCAGGCGCAGGCGATGTTCGGGAACCTGCTCGGCGGCGCGCCCGCGCAGTAGAGACGTGGGGCGGTAGAGGTTTCAAGCCGGTGCAAACCCGGACAGTGAGCGTTACGCCTGAGTCCCCGGTATCCGCTCTTGACCGCGCCGCCCCACCCCGCGGGGTCCGCCCGGTCGTTGATCCTAAACGGCGGCCGGGACGACCGGCCAAGGTGGATGGAAGGCTTCACCTCCCCGCCCGACCAGCGACCGGGTGACGTCGTAAAACTCGGACCGGAGGGAAATGGTGGTCTTCCCAGATCACACCCACCAGTGCCGCCCCCGTCCTAGGAACCCGCCGTCGCGTGGGTGAGGGGCGGGGGCGGCCTCACGTTCGGAGGATGATCATGGCGAAGTACACCGTGGTGCTCACGAAGATGATGAGCCAGGTGATCGAAGTCGACACAGACGACGGCATCAAGGTCGCCGTTGCCGAAGCGATGGACCAGGAGTCGATCAGCCCAGGCGCGGGGGACGGCTACGACGCTGCCGGCGAGACCGAGGTGCAGTGCGTGGACGTCGACGGCGTCACCGTGTGGGAGCGGGACAGCTGCGACGACCGGCTGCTGTTCGAGCGATGACCGCGCCCCGCTACCAGGTGCACGGCGAGATCCACGCCGATGGTGAAATGCTCATCCTGTTCGGCACCGGCAACATCGCCGAAGCGGTCGGGCGTCTGCACCTGCTGACGCCGCACTTCACCGCGACCGACCCGCCCGGCGGGCTGAAGGTGCCGCTGCGGTGGCCGGTGGTGTGCCAGATCGCCGGCGAGATGGGGCCGGCCTGGATCCCCGGGCCGCGACTACGCGCCTGGATCTACGAGCAGGTGCAACGCCGGAGCGTACTGCCGGAGTTCAAGGCCCGCGTCAACGCCGGGGCGCCGGAGCCACGCAGCTACCAGGTGGCCGGGGCGCAGCTCATCGCCGCCGGGCTGCAGGCCTTGATCTGCGACGACCCCGGCACCGGCAAGACCCTGACCACCCTGCTCGGCCTGCTCGAGCTGCGGGAGCGGGGCGTGCTGCCGCTGGCCGCGCCCATGCTGGTGATCTGCCCCGCCTCGGTCGTGGACAGCTGGGTTCGTGACGCGACCCGGTGGATGCCGTGGCGGGTGGCCGCCTACCGTGGGCCGCACCGTAGCCGGTTCCTCGACGACCGGCCCGAGTTGCTGGTGACCAGCTACGAGACGCTGGCCCGCGACCTCGCACCCGGCTCGGTCCGCGCGCACCGGGTAACCGGTTTCTCCGCCGTCGTGATCGACGAGGCGCACCTGATCAAGTCGGCGACGTCCGCGCGCTCGAAGGCTGCGCTCAAGGTGGCCCGCCGGGCGCAGGTGGTGGTGCCGCTGTCCGGTACGCCGATCACCCACCACGCCGGCGACCTGCATCAGGCGCTCAAGGCGATGGACCCGGTGAGCTGGCCGAGCGCCGAGCGGTTCGCCGCCCGCTACCTCGACGTCGTCGCGGGCGACTACTCCGACGACGTCCTGGGCCTCAACCGGCACCGGGAGCCGGAGTTCCGGATGTGCCTGACTGGGCATTACCGGCGGCTGGCGAAAGAGGATGTGCTGCCCGAGTTGCCGCCGAAGGTCTACTCCGAGCGGGTGGTGACGCTGCCGCCTGCGGCGCGCCGGGCCTACGACGAGATGCACCGCGACATGCTCGCCGTGCTTGAGGACGGCCAGCAGCTTCCGGCGTTCGACGTGCTTGCCCGGCTCACGCGCCTGCTCGCCCTGGCCAACTCGGCGTGCGACGTCGAGATCACTCACGGCCCCGACGTCGACGAGGACACCGGCCTACCGAAGATGCACGTGCACGTGCATCCGAAAGAGCCGAGCTGGAAGGTCGATGAGCTGGTATCGGTTCTCGAGGAGCGGCGCGGCCGGCAGTCGGTGGTGTTCGCCCCCAGCGCGAAGCTCATCCGGCTGGCCGGCGCGCGGCTGGAGCGGGAGGGGTTCCGCGCCGGGTACGTCATTGGCAACCAGTCAATGAGGGAGCGAACTGCGGCCATCATGCAGTTTCAAGCGAACGACACCGATGTCATTTGCGCTACCACCGGCGCCGGCGGGGTCGGGATCACGCTCACTGCCGCGGACACCGTCGTGTTCCTGCAGCGGCCGTGGAGCTTCGTCGAGGCGAGCCAGGCCGAGGACCGGTGCCACCGCATCGGCTCGGAGATTCACGACTCGATCGAGATCATCGACATCGTCGCCGAGGACACCGTGGACTCCCGCGTCCGGGAGGTACTGGCCGGGAAGGCGAACGCCACCGCCGAGCTGCTGGCGGACCCGCGGATCGCCGCGCGCTGCCTCGGCGGGGCGACGTGACCAGACCGTAACTTGTGCGAGTTGTGCAAGGTGTGTGAGACTCGGGGCATGAGCAAGCACCCTCGTCGCCTCGTTCGCCGCAACCGCGGCTGCCTCGTCTGGGTGGCCGCGCTCGCGGCGGCCGGGGCGATCTGGGGCGGCGCGTTCCCCGCCTGCGCGCAACAGGCCCGAGAGAGCTGGAGCCACACGCGATGAGGACCACGCACACCCAGAGCGCCACGTACACGGTGGGCGACATGCTCACGCTGAAGTCCGGCGCCATCTGGCGTATCGACCGAATCAGCCCCCGCGACGACGGCCGCGTCTCGATAGGCCTGGACGACCCGGCCAACCCGGGCAAGCACAGCACCGCGTTCTACTCCGACCGGCTTGACGCGGAGGTCGTGCGCCACATCCCGGTCAACGATCACGACACCGAGCTGCTCATCAGCCGGCTCGCCGCAGACATCGCTCGCGCGCTGCCTTCCTTCCCAGATCCGCGGCGTACGCGCGAGTTGGCGGCAAAACTCGTCGAACTGGGGTGGAAGCGATGAGCCTTGTGATCGGAGTCGACCCCGGCGGCACGACCGGCCTGGCCGCCGTCGAGTACACGCCCGAGCGCGGTTACCGGCTGCGCGCCCACCTCGGCGCGCCGCTGGAACCGGGCGAGATCGGCTACGCGCTCGACCAGTGGATCAAGTCGTTCGCGGCACCTGCTGGTCCGTGGTGGATCGCCGCCGAGCGGTTCGTGGTCAGCCGCCGCGCCGGCCGCTCGAGCACCGCGGCGGCTGGGCAGCGCGCCCGCGACACCCTCGGCGCGCTCGAGGCGGCGTTCCCGGGTCGGGTTAAGCTGCGCAACGCCGCGGCGGCAAAAGGGTGGGCCGTCGATGCGCGGTTGACTGCGGCCGGTCTCTGGCCAGATCAGGGCCGGCCGCACACCACCGACGCCGTCCGGCACGCCCTCTACTTCCACGTGGTCAACCTCGGCAACCCCGACCCGCTCTCGATGGACTTCGAACTCGCGCAGCTGGAGCGCCGCCGTGGGTAGCCGGATGAGCGGCGCACGGCCGTGCCGGTCCGGGCGCCACGTCATCCCCGCCGGGAAGCCCAGCTGCACGCCGTGCCAGCGCGAGACGCAGCGGCGGGCGCGCGCCGGGCTGCGCGCAGTACGCAGGCCCCAGCCCGCCTACGCCCACCTCGGCACGCTGCCCGCGGACGACGTCCTCGCCGGCGCGGCCTGCTACCCGGACATCGCGTACCTGTTCGATCCGCCGGAGTCCAAGCTTTACGGCACCACTGCCGCGGCCACCGCGCGTCGGCACGACGCGGCGAAGGCGGTGTGCGCGCGGTGCCCAGTCGCGCGGGCGTGCTTCGCCGACGCGGTCGCGCACGAGCGCAGCGGCATCTTCGGCGGAACCCTGTTCGCGCAAGGCGTCCCGGAAAAGCCTCTTGTGCAAAGTGTGCCAAGTGTGCCAGACTCGACGGCATGCTGAAGCGAGCGCTCTATTCCCTGGCCCTGCTGCTCACCGCGATCGCGGTCCCGCAGCTGCCCACGATGGTGCTCGCCCTCGGCAAACCCGCCACCTTCGCGCTGCTGGCCCCGATCGCGTTTACCCTCGTCGTCGCCGGTACCGCCAACATCCTCGGAAAGGCCGACCAGTGATCACCTTCGACCCCATCACCCCGGCGCCGCTGGCCACCCGCATCGCGCGCGTGGTGCTGCCGCTGCTGACCTGCTTCGGCTACCTCGCCTTCCGCGCCTATCCCGCCGCGGCCGGGCGCATCCCGCTCGGGGAGGCGGCGGTGATGGGCGTGGTACTGATGGCGCTGGCCATGATCACCTGCGTCGCGCTCGGGGACCTGATATACCCCCTGACCTCCCGCGCCCGACGGCGCCCCACCACCGAAGAGCTGGAGATCACCGCCGTGCACACCCCGATCGCGGACGTTGACACCGTCGTGGCGCGGTCGTGCGCCGAGGAGATCGCTCGCCTGGACGCGCTGACCGCACCGCGGGATGGCTGGCAGGACACCGGCTGGACCACGGAAGGCGTGGTCATGCGCGAGAACGTCGCGGACCGCTGGACGTGGTTGCACGACTGGACAAAGGACGCAGGCATCATCCACGGCACGTTGCCACCAGTGCGTCCGCGTGCGCTGTTAGAAGACACCCAGCCTTACGACCTGCTCACCCACGAGTTCCAGCCCCAGCACCACACCCCGCCGCGCGGGTTCCAGGTCACACACGCGGAACTGGATGCTGCCGATGCGCAGTGGCGCGCAGCTGTTGGGCTCGCCGGACTCACCGGCCGCCACCACCGAGACGAGGACTGACCCGTGGCCCGCATCCTGTTCTGGTCAGGGGACACCACCTCGGCCTGCACCTTCTACCGTTGCGCTGAGCCGGCGCGGGTGCTCAAGCGCCTGGGCCACGAGACGCGATGGGACCGCCGGGTGGGGCTGGCTACCGCCGCGATGAGCGACGCCGTGGTCATCCAGCGCCCGACCGAGTCCACGACCACGCACCTGATCGAGAAGATGCTGAGCCTGCCGGAGCGCGCGCGGCCGCGGATCGTGGTGGAGCTCGACGACGACCTGTTCGCCGTGCCCGAGCACAACCCCGCCCACGAGATGATGGCCGACCCGGCACGGCGGGAACGGCTGGCCTGGGCGATCGCGCACGCCGATCGCGTCACCGTCACCGGCGAGCATCTCGCGCAGCAGACCCGCCTGGTGCACGGCGCTTACGAGTGGGCCGGGGACATCCGCGTGGTTCCGAACTACGTGCCCGAGCGGTTCGTGGTGGACAAGGTGCCCGATCTGGTGGGGCTGCAGGTCCCGACGATCACCTGGGCCGGGAGCGACACCCACCGCCGGGACTTCGACGAGGTGGCCGTGCCGCTGCGGAAGCTGCTGCGTGAGCGCACGGACTTCAAGGTCCGGATCGTCGGCGCCCCGTACGCGGACCGGCTGCGCACGGCGATCGCTCGGCTCGACGAACCCCGTCTGGCGAGCACGGTGTACGCCCGTGTACAGCAGGTGCCGTGGATTGAAGGGGTGGACCGCTATATCCCCACCCTTGCCGGGCACATCGGGCTCGCCCCGCTCGCCGACGACCTGTTCAACCGCTCGAAGTCCGACCTTCGCCTGAAGGAGCTGGCCGCGCGGGGGATGGCGATCTTCGCCAGCGGCGTCGGGCCGTACCGGGCCACTGACGTACCCGGCATCCAGTTCACCAGCGAGTGGGCGGCCGATCTCGAACACGTCCTCGATCGGCCGGACTGGCGCTGGGAGCTGGCTTCGCTCGCCCTCACCTGGGCCCAGGCCAACACTCTCGAGGCGCACGCGGTCGAATGGGAAAAGGCCCTGCTCGACTGACAATTCCTGGACAGAAGGTGGACAGACCAGTGACGAAAATCAGCGTGCTCGTGCCGTTCGGGGCAACCCCCGACGCCGCGGGCAAGCACCGCGCCGAGGTGTGGCGGTGGTGCTCGAAGCAGTGGGACGCCATGCGGAATCGCGGCTTGGTGGACGAGATCACCATCGGCGTGGACTCGCTGTTCGGACAGCCGCACGTGGAAGCGCTTGAGCCACCCCCGCACATGTTCGAACCGGACCGCCGACGTCCCTTCTCCGTCGCCCGCGCGCTCAACGACGCGGCCCGCCACGCCCACGGCGAGCACTTCCTCCTCTTCGGCGCGGACCACGTGCCGGACGCCCGGGCGATCGAGTGGGCGTGCCACCAGCTGCGGGGGTACGCCTTCGCCCGGATCTACGACCGCGTGGCCTACGCCACCGAGGCGGCCACCCGGCTGATCCTGCACGGCACCGTGCTGCCGCTGGAGGCCGCGGACTGGCACGTCCACCCCGCGCCCTGCCCGGGCGTGCTGGGGGTGCGGCGCGCGGCGTTCGAGGCGGCCGGTGGGCTGGACGAACGCTACGAGGGCTGGGGCTACGAGGACACCGCGTTCCTCGACGCCTTGGCGCGCACGCACACGAATGGCGTGCGCGGCACGATGGGGCCGAGCGGGTACGTGCTGCGCGAGCTCTGGCACGACGGCGCCGACCGCGACCTGGCCGGCCGCAACGCCGAGCTGTACCGCGGCGGCCCGGCGTGACGGCGGCAATGGTCCCGCGCGGCTACAGCGCGTTGGACGTCTTGAGCGAGCAGGACTGGCGCAACGTCGGCATTGTCGTGTACGCGAGCATGCTGCGCGCCTACGAGCGGGAGCGCTCAATTGACCGCTATCTGGCCACCGGCTCACGGCCCGGACACCCCAGCGCGTGCGGGGCGTGCAAGCCGGAGAACCGCTCCCGCCCGGGCGTGGTCTGGTCAACGATCCCCTGGGGGGCCTTACTGTGAACACTGACGTCCCTTACCCGTGGTGGGTGGGCCTGATCATCGTCTGCGGGATCATCCTGATCATGGCCTGCGCCATCGGCCGCGGTGGTGGGGAGCCGTGACGCAGTCGCTCGAGGACCGTCTCCGCAAACGCCGCCGCGCCGACGTGGTCGCCGACACCGCCGAGCTGGCGGAGTTCGGCCTGACTGGGGACGCGATCGCCGCCCGCCTGGGGATGACCTGGGAGGGCCTCTGCCGGGCGCACCGCCGCGCGGGCGTTGCGGTGCCGGTACCGAAGAACCCCGACGCTGCCCGTTTCACCCGGCGCGACCGCCGCGCTTGCTGAACGAAAGGAAAAACGAATGGCCCAGCAAATTACGTGCCCCGTCTGCACGGGAGCGGGCGGCTTCACAATCACCTGCCGCACTTGCAACGGGAAAGGCTGCAAGGTGTGCCAGGGTGGTACGCAATGGGAAACCTGCAACCGTTGTAACGGTCACGGGACGGTGAAAGGCTGATGACGGAACACCGCCTGTTCGACCCGGCCAACCCGCCGGAATGGCTGGACCCGGAGTGGTGGCGCGACCGCGCCCACTGCAACCACCTCGAGGCGCCGTCGAACGCGCACACCGCCCGGCTCCAGGCCGCCGCGGCGCTGGCCTCGGAAGCGGCCAACGACGCCTCCGGCTACGTCGTGGACCTCGGCGCCGGCGACGGCGCGCTGCTTTCGCTGCTGGAGTACGGGCTCAAGGACGTCTCCTACGGCTACGAGATCATCCGCGCCGACGCCGAGTACGCCCGGCGCGTGCGCGGCGTGACCGTCTACGAGCGCAACGTCTCGGCCACCCTCGACGAAACTCCGCTCGGCCCGGTGGTGGTGCTGACCGAGGTGCTCGAGCACTTGGCTGACCCGCACGGCTTCCTCGCCAAGCTGGCGCAGCGGGACAGCGTGAAGTTCGTGGTGGCCAGCTCGCCGTGGAACGAGACGCCGGTGCGGCACGAGTGGAACCACGCGTGGGCCTGGGACACCGAAGGGTACGCGAGGCTGTTCGAAGGCGCAGGCTTCGAGGCCCGGCAGTACCACCGCGTCGAGTGGTCTCAGGTCTGCCTTTTCGAGGTCGTGCGCGATGACGAGGTGGAAGCTGACGCGGCCGAGATGACGCAGGCGATCGTGGAAGCCGCCCGCTCGGAACATCACGGCCTAACGACCGACGAAGCCGTGGCCGTGCCGGAGGACGCGCAGGAAGACGCCGGCGTGGACGCGATGGCGTACGCGCTGATCTCTGCCGGGCACCGTCCGGGCGGGCCGTGGCCGCTGGTGGAAATCGACGCTCAGCGCGCTATCCGTAATCACCTGGCGAAGGGGTTCAAGATCCTGGCGGCGGATCTGTGAGCGGGTCGCTGGAGGAGGTGCTTCCGGCGCTGCAGCCGGGCATCACCGTCGTCACGCCCACCATCCCGCCGCGGGCGATCATCCAGGCCCGGCAACGAGAGAGCGTGCTGGCGTCGATGAAGTACCTGGGTGACCGGCGGTCGGAGTTCCTGGCCCGGTTCCCCGGCTTCATCATGCGGTACCTCGCGGTGCCGGACATGACGCACGCCGGGGCGGCGAAGACCCGGCACGCCGGGCTGATGCAGGTGGACACCGAGTGGGTGGCGTTCCTCGACGACGACGACGAGATGCTCCCGCAGCACCTCTACGCCCTCTTCTCGGCCGCGCTCGAGCACGACGCGGACTACGTCTGGTCGCGGTTCCAGATCTGCTACCCCGGCGGCGAGCGGCTCGACGGGCCGGCGTTCCTGGGGGAGAAGGCGTTCAGCCAGTGGAGTGACGACGACCCGTGCCAGACCACCATCACCACGCTGGTGCGCACCGAGCTCGCGCGCGAGGCCGGCGGGTTCCAGCAGTTCGACGAGGACAGCTGGACCCCGGGCGGAGAGATGAAGCTCATCGATGGCCAGCGCCGCGGCGAGGATCACGAGTTCACGGTGCGGTGCCGGGCAAAGGGCGGGGTGTTCCGGCACGTGCCGGAGGTGACCTGGCTCTGGCACCACTGGGGCGTCGGCGCCCGCGGCGTGCCGGGCAACACGAGCGGGATGCCGGATCGCTGGTAGCCGGGGGTTGTGCGAGTTGTGCTAGGTGTGCCATACTGGTCCCACCAGCGAGACCACCCCTGGAGGACCAGTGAACAGCACCGTCACCGCCCACCAGCTCTACCCGGCCAGCCGGATCGCGGGGATGACCACGCGCCAGTTGCTGGCCGTCCACAACTTCGCCGATTACGACACCGTCGAACCCACTTCGATCTACAGCGGGATGGACCGCGCCGAAACGATCGCCACGGCACAGCGCACCATCGCCGACGTCTCCGCCGCGCTGCGCGCCCGCGTCGCGGAATGACCGAGCCGCCGGAACCCCGCCGCCCCGAGGAGGGTGGCGGGGACGAGGACTACACCGACCCCGACGACTTCCTGCGCGAGCTGGCCGAGGTCGAGGCGGACGACACCACGATCGACCTGATCGGCCAGGGCTTCGACGTCACGATGTCCGGCCCCGACGCCGAGGCCGCGCAGGAACTCGCGGACCTGTTCTCCGGTGACCGGGACCGCGTGCGCGATGCGCCGCTGCCGAACCAGACCCACCCCGACGCGGTGCTCGCCGAGGCGCAGCGCCGGAAGAAGCGCGCGGCGCCGCCCGGCCCGCGCGAGACCAGTGAAAGGAACACGACCGGAATGTCCGCTCAAGAAGAGGCCGCACGCCTGCGGGAGTTGAGCCTGAGCACGCACGCAATCGGCATGACTCAGGAGATCGTCAACGACTTGACCAGCAAAATCCGGGAGGTGCAGGCCGCGCTCGGAGACGGGCACTCCGAGCTCGAGAACGCCACGGGTCCGTTCCTGCAGGCGATCGACGACGCGAACGCGCTCGCCACGCAGATCGGCGCAGCGTTCGGGACCCTGGCCGGGATCGCTCAGCGCCTCGGCTGAACGCAACGAAGCCCCCTCCCGCACACGCTGGGGAGGGGGCTTCGCCGTGTCCTGGGCTGCCGGGATTCGAACCCGGATCAGGGCGTCGGGGGAACCGGGTTCTCCGGGTCCGCGCTGGTGCCTGGACCAGCCGGCGGAGAAGGCGAAGAATTCGCACGCCCTCACCCTACCTGGTCAGGCCTTGTTCTTCGGGCTGAACAGCACCGTCAGCAGCCCGACGACTGCGGTGATGCCGGCGACCGCCCACGCGGGCAGCGACGTCATCCCGGCCGACTGGAGCCACTGCAGGATGCCCGTGGTGCCGAGCGTGGTGATGGCGGTGGCGATGAGCTTGGCGTAGCCGGCGAGCCGGGTGGGCCAGCCGGACGGTGTCGCTGCCGGGTAGCGCTCTTCCGGCGGCACATCCGCGCCGTTCCACTCCGCCGGGCTCACGCCGCGAGCCGATCGTGGAGGACGTCGGCGAGCTTCTGCGCCAGCGCGCCCTCGTCGACGTCGGCGAGCTTCGGCAGGTCTGGCTTCAACCCGGCGATGACGGCGGCCGCGAGGTCGGCGACCGGCACGCTCTGCTGCTTGGCCACCTGCAAGCTCAGCGTGGCCAGCCGCTTGCCGAGTTCCTCGCCCCACCCGACCACGTTGGCCAGGCACTGCTCCACCGAGTACGTCGGCGGGTTGTGGCCTGCCCACAACCGCACCGTGTCGGACAACTGCATGTCGTCTTCCTCTCCACTGGTCACCGTCGCGAGGGCGGCCGCGCACGCGGCTTCGTCGCGCACGATCTCGAAGTGCATCCCGTCCTTGCGGCCGGTGTAGTCCCCGCCCCAGCGCACGCACCCCTGCGTCCGGGCGAGGATGGCGTGGATGGCGTCGATCTCCGCCTTGCTGAAGTTCGCCGGGGGGTCGGTTGCCAGCGGGTGCGACGTCGCGTTGAGGTCGATCGCCGTGCCGGACGCGTGGTTGGACAGTTCGGTCCCGCCGCGGATCGGGCGCGCGGCGTAACCCCAGTCGTCGAGGATGCCCTGCTCGATGTCCTCGACCAGCTTGTCGAACTGGCCGGCGACCCAGAGCAGCAGGTCCCCGGCCGGGCCGTTGCGCACGGTCAGGCGGCGCGTGGTGCCGGGCACGAGCCGGCTGGACACCTTGCTCGCGTCGTTGGCGGTGTATCCGTTCTGGCTGACTGCCATGGGGCCTCCCACTGGTCTGCGCTGCTCAGCCTACGTCACGTGCCGCGTCTTCGCGGTCGTTGCGCTCCCGGTCCGAGACTTTCGAGCGCAGAAGCAGGGTCAGCCGCCACACCATGCACGCCACCACCGCGGCGTAGAGCGGCGCGCGGAAGTAGGCGAAGGTGATCGGGTTCATGAACGACCGGAACACGTACAACGTCATGATCAAGGTCAGGCTGAAGGTGAAGAAGCCGAGGTGGGCGCGGTGTTCTTCGAGCCACCACGGTGAGCGCTTGGTGTAGATGATCAAGAACGCCCAGCCCGACAGCGCGCCGAGCAGGTTCACTGCGGTCAGTACCCAGTTCAGCGTGCTCAAGGCCGCCTCCGTCTGTCGTTGGCGTAGAACGCCGCTTCGAAGGCCTCCCCGAAACCGTTGGCGGCCAGCCGGCGCCGCTGCTCGGCACCGATACGTGTCGCGCTCGCCCGCAGCGCCCGCGACACCTCGACGTCCTGTTCCGCCGCACTGTGTTCGTCCTGGAGGGCGTTGACCCGGTGCCCCAGCAGCCACTCAACCAGCTTGATCATTTTCCGGACCCATCCGTCTGCGGAATCGGCAGAGCGGAGAGCGTCTTGTTCACGGCCTCCGCAGTGGTACCCAGCTGGATCAAGGCCAGGCGGTAGTTGAGGTTAGCCTCACGAAGCTTCTCGATCGTGTCGTTCTTCCGGTTGAGGATCGAGATCAGCACCGTGACCAGAGCGCCACCGCCGAACGTGAGCAGCGTGACGAGGATACCGACGATCCACCGCACGCTCTCGGGACTCACGATCTGGCGCTTTCGAACACCCGTTCAGTGTAGATCACTGGTCACCAGCCGCGATGTCGTAGAAAGACCTGCTCACACCCCGGCTCATCCGCGGGAACACGTCGACGGTGCCGTTGCCGTTGGCGGTGATCAGCCACTCCAGATAGGTGAACTGGCTCGAGATGTAAGGCTCAGGAACGGCGATGATCTTGCGGATCGTGCTGTTCGCCGCGACCCCGGTCGCCGTGCTGGACTGCACCGCGGCGATCGAGCCATCGGAGTGACGCAGTTGCAGCTGGAGCGTGAGGGAGGTGACGGTGCCGGTGAAGTTGCGCACCAGGATCGAGGACCAGAGCGCGGCGTTGTAGAAGAAGCTCTGGGCCTGACAGCACACCTGCGGGACGCCGGCGACGTAGTTGAGCCCGGCAATCGGGTACATCGCGTAGTCCAGCAGCGGCTCGACGAACCCGTACCCGGCGACGCCGTCGGTGCCGAAGAGGATGTTGTTCGCCTGGTCGCGGAAACGCAGCTGCTCGAGCTCGGGCGGGTTGAGGTTCGGGTTACCGGGCCCGATATGGAACGCTTCCCGGCCGGTCGAGGGGTAGTAGAGCGTGCTCTTACGGACCCCGTCGTCGCGGTTGCGGCCGAAGCTGAAGGCGAGCTGGCCGTTGTCGTAGAGGCCGCGGAAGGTGCCACCTTGCCCGACGGTGGCGTTGGTCATGTCCCGCCCGAGCAGCTCGTTGACCTGCACTTCGAGCCGGGCAATCCGGTCGGTCAGCTCGCGCTCGCGGGGTGGAACCTGCCCGGGACGGGTGGTGTCGACCATGTCAGCTCACCCTTCCCAGCAGCTGGCAGCCCAGCGTGGCGGTGGTCTCATCGTTGCCGTTGCCAATGTCGATGATGCGGGAGGCGAAGGTTCCAGCGCCGAGGCGGGGGTGCGGCTGGGCGGCGGGGTAGACGGTCAGACAGTTGTCGCCAGGGTCGACTTCGGCCAGCGCGGGTGAGCTGGTCTGGAAGCCTTCGCCGTTGTCGCCGGCGATCCGGACCACATGCGTGATCGTCGGGGCGGCCGCCTGCCCACCGGCGACAGTGGCCGTGGCCCAGGAGTTGAGCGTGGTGACATCCTTGGCGCTGGTGTGGTCGTTGCCCACGTTCTCCAGGACCATCTCCGCCGGAGCGCTGCCGATCGCCCGGTCGGCGAACCCGGTGACCAGATCGCGGTTCATACCGTTGCCGCGCTCGAAGTCGCGGGTGATGCGGTAGGCGCCGTCGGTGTCGAACGACGTGCTGACCAGGGCTTTGCGGTACTCCCAGTACCGGGTGAACCCGAGGTTGCCGAGGTAGGGGGTGCCCAGGCGCAGGCGCCACCGGATGTACTGCTTGCTGGTGGTGTCGACGAACTCGGGCGCGAACTCGAACTCCGAGCCACCCATGACCTGGGAGAGCTCGATGAATCGCTGACCGACGCTGGCGAGTTCATAGCCGGGGTACTCACGCTCGGCGGTGCCAGCGATGTCGTCCGGGAAGACGATGGGCAGCTCGCGACCAGGGGTGGAGATGTCCTGCTGGATGAGGCGTTTGCCGATGGTGTGCAGGGACAGGTTCTGGTTGCCCGCGGGGACGGTGCCGCCGATGGTGGGGACGTATCCGGTCGGGCCGAACACCGTGTCGGCGTCGATGGCGGCGACCCCGGCCAGCGACGCGCGGCCGGGGTTGAGCAGCACGCGCTTGTCGGTGAACAGCTTGAGTAGCCCGCCGCCGCCGAAGGTGGTGGACAGGCCGCCGTCGTAAGACTCGGTGACCAGCGGCCCGGCCTGCCAGATCTTGGAGCCCTGACAGATTGCCCAGCTCCAGAGCCACGGATCGGTGACACCGTTGAGCACTTCGAGGGAGACCTCGTCGGTGTCGAGCGGCACGGTGACGCGCCAGCTCCCCACCGAGACGACGCCGCGGTCCCAGGTGGGGTTGCCGACGTAGGGGATGGTGGCGGCCACGCGGCCGGTGCGCGTCTCGAACGCCCGGACTTCGATGGGGTCCAGGCGCGCGACCGGGCGCTCCAGGGCCCCCGCGGACGGGGTGGCCTGGAGCTGCGCGGAGAGCAGGGCCGGGTTGGTCATGCGCCCATCCAGGCGGCCTGCATGCCGGTGATGTCGTCGCCGCCGGACTCGTGGGTGACGTTGCCGCCGGAGTCGGAGTAGGCGTAGCAGCGGAACTGCGCGCCGGCCGCGAGGTACTTCGAACAGGTGGCCTGGGTGTTGACGTTGGAAGCAGTGGAGTCCTTGCCCCACACGTTGGTGGTGCCGGAGCCGACGATGAAGGCGTACTTGTTGCCGGTGCCCGAGGAGTACCGGCACGAGAACGTGAGGTTCCACCAGCCGGCCAGCTGGACGGTGAAGACGCCCGAGGAGTGGGTGAGCCCGACCAGCGCCTTGTTGACCACGGTCATGTTGGTGACGAGGGTGGGGGTGCCGATGGCGAGGTCGGCGGCGATCTCGACGTCGCCGCCGGGGGTGACGTCGTAGGGGATGTCCCACGCGCCGGAGGTGTAGCGGATGACGCGCTTGAGCCCGGCGTGGTAGACGAGGCTGTTCTCCACCGCGAGCTCGGCGGGGATGGCGGCGATCGAGCCGTAGATCTCGAGCCCAACGCGGGACCAGCGGGTGCCGTTCCAGTACTCGGGGCCGCGGGTGCTGGTGAAGCGGCCCTCGCCGGTGACGAACCCCGGGTCAGCGCTGAGGTCGCCGGGACCAATGATGCGGAAGGGCACGCTGCCGCTGGCGGTGGTGTTGCGCTTGTCGGCGATCTCGCCGGTGGAGATGGCGTTGTCGTTGGTGGCGCGCAACACCTCGGACAACTTGAGCATCCCGGCAGGAGTGGCGGGCACGGCGGGCGAACCGGACACCAGCCCGGAGACGACAACGAATTCCGGGCCGTGCGCGGCGTCGCTACCGAAGGCGCCCTTGTCGTAGGCGCTGGCGCAGACGAGGTCATAGCGGCTGTTGACCCCGGACGCCGCGGGCATGGCCACGGTCTGAGCCGCCTCGTTGACGAACAGGTAAGCGCCCTGTCCGGTGCGGGGGATGACGGCGACGCCCTTGGCCACGCTCACGGTCTGGTCCGGGCTGGCCTGCGCGGTGACCTTGAGGTCCGAACCGTCGGCGGCGCGGGTGAGCACGCCCGGGCGCGGGGTGAAGCCGTCAGAGCCGGGCAGGTACTGCGGGCCGATGAGGCCGACACGGATGTCGCGGGCGGAGTTGCGGCCGACGACGTACTGACCGGAGCCGTTGTTGTCGTTGATCGGGATGAGGTCACCCGACGTGACTGCTACCATGAGTGACTACTCCCTACTAGTTGTAAGCGTCGGACCACTGAGCGAGCATCGTCGCGGTATCCGCAGGGCCACCCGCCGAGAACTGGACAGAAGTGGCCGAGCGGGGGGCGATCTCGAACAGCTCGAAGCGGCTGAACAGGCCGCGCACCGGGACGCCGTTGAGCAGCGCCAGGCCGGTGCCGGTGTTGACGGTGAGGACGTCACCGGGCACGAGCGTGCCGGAGTAGGCGATGGTCTCGCCGGTGTCGAGGCGGGACACCGTAGGTTGCGGGAGCGTGCCGGTGACCGGCGCGGTGAAGGTGAAGAGGATGGGCGCGGCCGCGGTGCCGTCGTTGTCCAAGCCGATCGTCGAGCCGGTACCGGAGCTGGCCTGCCAGACCACACCGGTGATCGACGGGCCCGGCCCGCCCCACTCCACACCGGACACGCTGGGGCCGGGGCCGTCCCACTGGACGCCCTGAACGCTGGCCTGCGCGAGCATCGCTTGCGCGCTCTTGACCTCGGTGGAGTACTTGCGCCCGTCGGCGGCCACCAGCTGGATGTTGAACGCGCACGTCAGCCCGTCCGGCATGGGCGTGATGGCCGGCTCACTGGTGAGCTCCGCGAAGAGGGTCAGCGTACGGGCGCGGGTGGTCTTGGTGAGGGTGTAGAGCGTCTGGGGGTCCAGGCACACCCCGGCGATCGTGGCCATGAGGTCTTCGCGCTCGAGCCGGCTGGCCGCCCGGGCGAGCCCGTCGAGCTCGACGACGCGGGAACCGCGGTAGTTGGAGGCGCGATAGCTGCCGTTGCCGTTGGGCCGGTCGGACAGGCGCGGACGCGGTGGCAGGCCGGAGTCCCAGCCGCGGGCGCTCTTGACGTGAAAGGAGTACCCGCGGGAGTCCGGGCCGGTGTTGAACGAGAGCCCGTCGAGCTCCCAGGTATCGCCAATCGCCACGAGCGTCACGACTCACCGCCCCCTCAAGAAGATCTTGCGCGCGACGATTTCGGCGATCAGGTCGTAGTCCATCGTCGCGGGCGGCTGAATGGTGATGGGGGCGGCAACGCTCTGGCGAGGCAGCTCATCGAGACGTTTGCCGATCGCGGTGATCGCCTGCGTCTGCTGGGTGATGAACGCGGGGAGCCAGCTGGCGATGCTGGCCTGGCTGTCCGGGCCGCCGCTGAAGCTTTTCGTTCCGGTCTGCGCGTAGTAGGCGGCAGCGATCTGGTCGTTGTAGGCGTGCGAGTTCGCCGAAGCGCCGCGGAACGACAGGTCTTCGTAGAACGTCTGCCCCGAACGTGACGCGGCCAGGGCCTCGGTGGCCGCGGACAGCAGGCCCTCGTGCTCGGCGGCCTGGGCGATGAGGTCGGCGGTGCGCTGGGAGCCGTTGAGCGGGGCGAACAGCTCGGGGAACCGCATGTTGTCCCCGACAACGCGCCAGGTGTTGGGGGCGACGAAGGTGGCGCGGTTGGACGGCAACGGGTTGAGCGCGGCCAGCCCGCCACCGGCGAAGAAGCGCATCGGGTGCGTGGCGCCGTCCCCGCCGCGCGGGCGCAGCAGGTTGCCTTCCGCGGAGTAGACCGGGGCGCCGGTGGGGCTGATTCCGGTAGGGGACTTCCCGCGGGTGGCAATGGTGACGTACACGGTTTTATCGTGCAATGCCGCCATTTGCCGGGACACTTCGTAAATCGCGTCCTTAGCCTGCTGAGAGTCCGCCCTGAGTACGATTTCCTTACCGTTGGGTAGCGTGTACACCGCCTGGCCCAGGTTGTTGACGCCTACCTTGAGGCCGGCCGCTTTCGCCTCCGTGGTGCTCATACTGCCGATCGTCTGGGAAAGGCTTGCAGGCAACGGGCCGGAGAAGCTATTCGCAAGGTTGACCGTTTCGCGGTTGAGCGCGATGGTGGCTTCCTTAACTTTTTCCTGTTCCGTCTTCGCCGTGGAATTGGCGTACGCGGCGTTATACGCGGCCTGTTCCTGCTGGCCCATGGCGTTTTCGAGGGCGAGCAGCGCCTTCGCGCCCTCGTCGGTGTTTGTCTTGCCGTCCTTGACGGTTTTGTTCCAGGTGTCGAGCGCGTCCTTTGTGGACAGCACCGCGCCGCGGTACCCGAGGTTGGCGTTCTGCTGGTCGTATATCGCCTTTGTGTGATCGATCGTCGCGTCGCGTGCCCGGATCTGCGCCTCGGTGAGGCCGGTGAGTCCCTGTTCCTGGAGCAGATACCCGTTATAGGCCTCACGGGCGGCCTTCGCCTGTTCACCGAGGGCGCCAGTGCCGTTGAACAGCGCTTGAAGTTGCTTCTGCAACTCCGGGTTGAGCGAAGCCAGCGACTCCGTGAAATGCGCCGTCTGAGTGGCTACGGAATCGTAGCTACCCCCACTCTCCAAGAGCTGCTGGTTGATACCCTTAAGACCGTCAATGTCGCGCTGTGAATAGATACCCCGGTCCTTGAGGCTTTGAATGAAACCATTCGAAGCGTCGGTTACCTGCCGCATAACTTCCTTGTTTCCGTTGGCGGCCACGGTAGCTTGCGCCATCGAAATGTTCGCGACTTTCAGGTTGTCCGAGGCGTTCTTTCCGGCGAGCGCGTTGGCGATGACGGTAGCGGAGTGTTCGCCGAGGGCGCCGTTGTCCTGGCGGATCGCGTCGGTGAGCGCCCGCACGCTTTCCCGGTGCTCGGCAGCGGCCTCGGCAGCCTTTTCCTGGCGCTGACCGAGCAGTAGCAGCCCAACGGACAACGCCCCGACGGCGAGGGCGGCGGGGTTGAGCGCACCCGCGGCGAGGCCGCCGACTGCGGTACCGGCCTTGGCGGCGAACTTCTCGGTACCTTTGAGGTCGTTGCCCGCGCCGCGGATCTTCGCCCCGAGACCTTCCCAGCCGGCGCCTGCGTCGACGCCGAGGCGGCTCATGATCATGCTGGTGGCGGAGACAGCACCGCCGAGCTGAGTGAGCTGAGGCGGGAGCGCGTTGATCGCGCCGAGCAGACCGCGGGCAACGGTGACCGCGCCGTTGGCGCTGGTGCTGAATCCCTGGAAGAACCCGAGGGCGCCGGAGCCCTTGGAGGTGAGGTCGAGGGCGGCGCTAGTGATCTGGTCGAGGGTGTACCGGAAGCTGTTCAGCGGGCCGCCGCTGGCGTTGGCGAGGTTGGCCACGAGGGTGCCTACGCGCGCCTCAGTGGTGCGCAGGATGTCCCCGAGGGTCGTCAGGCTCTTGCCGGCGGCGGCGTTCCCCTGGGAGGCGTTGACGGCCATTTCGCTGAACCCGGTGCCGACGTCGGCGGCGAGGTCGTGGATGCCGTCCAGAACCGGGCCCAGGCGCCCGGACGCAGTCACGATCCCGGGAAGGGCGTTCTCCGCCAGCACGATCCCGGAGGCGGTGAGCGACTCGACGGCCCCCGCGGCGTTGACCATGCCCTTCCGGATCAGGCCAGTGGAGCGGACGAACGATTCCGCCACCATGTCCGAGGCGTTGATCAGGTGGGACTCGTAGACGTCGGAGAGCTGCTTGACGCCGGCCTGCACGATGTTGCCGGTGTTCACCCAGGACGCCTGGACCCGTTCGGCGCTGGCCGCGCCCGCCACGCCGAGCCCGATGAACAGCGCACCGGCGCCGGCCACGATGCCCGCGGCGGCGGCTGCGCCCGCGGCGGCCGCCGCGGGGAGCCCCTGGGAGAGCCCGAGGAACTTCAAGGCCGAGAACTGTGCCTCGGTGCGCTGCGCGACCCGCTGGGTGGCGCTGTCCATGTCCCTGCTGCCCCGGGTGAACCCACGAGCCATCGCGCGGGCGGAGGCTTCCCCGGACGCCTCCGCACCGCCGGTTCCCGCGATGCTGGGGCCGGACAGGTGTTGCCCCCCGAAGCCGCGGGCGTAGGCCTGGCCGGCCTGCTTGCCCTCCCGGGCGAAGGCGATGCGGCTGGACTTCACCACGGCGATCTGCTCGACCATGGCGCCGCGCAGGTTGACGCCGTTGCCGAAGCCCCGGCCGTACCCCTCGCCGGCCTGGTTTCCCATCCGCTGGAGCTGGTTGGTGCGCTTGCGCAGGGCCTCGATGTTGCGGGTCATCCCCTTGTCGAGGTCGATGCCCTTGGCGAACCCGGCGGAGAAGGCCTTGCCGGCGTTCTCGCCCATGCGTGCGAACTCGGCGCCCTTGGCCTTGAGCCGGGCGGCGGCGCGCCCGATCTCGGAGTCGACGTCGATGTAGAAATCGGCGTAGGCGTCCGCGACCTTGAACCCGCCACCCGGCCGTGTCATCCGTTCACCAGCTCCCTGTACACCTCGTCGTTATCCCACCTGATCGCGCTGGGGTCCGTGCCGTACCGGGCCGCGAACTGCTGCCGCTTGATCGCGGCAACGACCTCGGGCGGGGTGTCCCCGCCGCCGGCTCGGGGGACGATTCCGGCGGCGGGGACGTTCGCGGGGGAGGCCGTCCCCGCGGTCTGGGTGGCGGCGAAGCGCGTGGCCAGCGCTCCGCCGTACGCGCTGAGCCGGACCACTTTCGACAGGAAGACGGGGATGCTCAGCGTGTCGGGGTCGTCGACCCGGTGGAACACGGCGAGGTCGCTCGCGATGTCCTCCCAGTTCCCGGAGATCCACGCCAGCACCCTCGCCTTCATTGTGTAGGGGCCCCCTACGAAACCGTCCCCGCCGGGCTGGACGCCCCCCAGACAACCTCGTCGGGGGGCTCGGTGGCGTCGTCTTCCGCCATTTCCGGGGCGGCGGCCGACCCGGGTTTTGGGCCCGGACTCGGCACCTCCGTGGCCAGCCCGACGAACCGCCCGGTCACCACCGTCATGATCCTGGTGAAGTCCTCCCGGCTGACCGCCGCCGGGGGGAGGTCCATGAACGCGGAGAACGCCTCGGTCCCGAGCGCACGTTGCAGCGCCCAGAGCCCGGCGGAGTCTCCGCCGAGGGTGTCGACGAGGTAGGTGTAGTTCGCCATGTCCAGCGGGCGCATCTCCCGCGGGATGGTGTACGCCTTGCCGTCGATCGAGAACAGCTCATCGCGTTCGGGCTGCTTCGCCGTGGGATCCGGTTTGGTGGTGAACTCGAGCATGGTGGCCTCCGTGCGGGTTGGTTACTGGCGGGTAGGTCAGCGCTGGGTGTAGACGGCGACCGACGCGGTGGTGTCGGAGACGAAGTGACCGGCCCAGTTGACCGAGAACATCGTCTTGCCGTCCTTGGTGAACGGCGCGCTCATGTTGTCCACCGAGAGCACCTTGCGCAGGACGATGATCATGCGCTTGCCGTCGAGGCGGCGGCCCTCGACGGCCATCCCGAGGTACTTCTCGGGGGTCTCGAGGGTGTCGATGGTGGGCGTCCAGCTGTCCCACGCCCCGGCCGTGCCGACGCCGGTGGTGATGACGCCGCCGTTGTTGGCGCGGGAGAGGTTGTTCAAGGTGGCCGCCACCAGATTGGTGCCCACCGTCGGGTGCCGCTCGGTGATGGTGCTGGCCACCCAGTCCGGCGCCTGGTCCACCGTGTGGTTGGCGTAGCTCTTCTCGATCGCCACCTGCAGCCCGCCGTCCGTCAGGCCCATGTACGTCCAGGCGGTCCAGTCCGGGGTGGCCGCGGCGATCACGGCCAGCTCGGCGGTGTTGTCGACGAGCCCCTGCCCGAGGCCGCCCGGGTCGATCACCCGCAGCTTGCCGGGGCCCACCATAAGCTCGCCGGCGACAATTCCCTGTGCCATCTCGTGTTCCTTCCGTTATCCGGTAACGCCGGCGAGGGCGTCCCGCTCGATCCACCCGATGTGGACGTCAAGTGAGTAGTGCGCGTAGTGGTCGTCAGGGACCCGGGTCACGCCGCGCACGACGAACACCGAGGAGAGCCACACCGGCATCACGCCGGGCGGGAGCTCGAGCTCCGGGACGCCGAGCCAGGTGGTGGCTTCCGCTGCCTGGCGGATCCGCTCGGCGAGGTCGTTGGCCACGCCGTGGTTGGGCTTCTTGGTGCTGCCGCCGAAGGCGCCCCAGCAGTCGAACTGAACGATCGGGTGTTGGATCGGGACGTGGAGCTCGGCGTTGGCGATGAGCGGCAGCACGGTCACGAACCCGTCGATGGCGCCGTTCCAGTCCACGCGCCGCGGCAGTTCGTTCGCGACGCGATCCGCAGCGATGCCGTCGATGGTGGCGAGCCACGCCTTCGCGACAACGGTGGCGTTGGGCAACGCGAGGGCGCCGTCCGGCGAGACCGTAACGTGCCCGGACAGCGCGCCGCCGGCGAAGTCGACGGTGGCGAAGGTCTCGCGCGTCGCCACGGCGCTGCCGCCCAGCGCGCCGTAAGACTGCCCGATCACGGCCGGAATCTCCGGGACGGCCACGACCCCGCCGCCGAGCGCGCCGAAGTTCTGGCCGGCAGTCAACACGACCTCGCGCGCCCCGGCCACGCCGCCCCCGAGAGCGCCGTAGGACTGCGTGACGGCGGCGGGGACCTCGCGGGTCGCGGTGATGCCGCCGCCGAGCCCTCCGTAGGCCTGGGCGATGGTGGCAGGCACGTCCGAACCGGCCGTGACATCGCCGCCGGCGTAGTTGTCGTAGCGGACGCCGCTGACGGATTCGGACCGGATCCCGAAGTTCTTGCCGGTGGTGACGCCGGTGTCGGTGACGCTGGCGCGCTCAGTGCCGTTGACGAACGCCTTGATCGTGCTGCCGACCGCCTGCACCTTCATCACGTCGCCGTTGGCGGCGGCCGCGGCGAAGGTGGCGATGACGGTGAACGAGCCGCCGATGACCGAGAAGAGGTCCCACTGGGTGCCGTTGTTGCGCCAGAGGTAGCCGTTGGCGATCGTCGCGTCGCCGCGGCACCAGACGCCCTGGCTGGCCACGGTGGCGCTGGTGATAGCTACCTGGGAGTAGTTGTCGTCGGTGGCCGCGGCGGTGGCGGCGCGGAGGATGATCGTGCCGCCGGCGGCGCCGGGGGAGAGCTGGTTGGAGACGATCGACCAGTCACCGGACACCTCGACCCAGCCGGCTCCGAGGTTGCTGGAGTCGGCGCGGTTGAAGTCGTCGGTGAAGGCCGTCACGGTCAGCTCGCGTTCGCCGCGGTGAGGGCGATGCCGCCGGAGGCGATGGTGACGTTGTCGCCGGCGGTGAGGGCGTTGGCGGTGACCAGGGCCGAGCCGGTGTAGGCGCCGCCGCTGGCCAGCGTCCAGAACGAGACGTGGGTGTAGTCCTCGCTCGCGGGCACGTTCGTGACCGTGATCGAGGCGTTGGTGGCCTTGGTCGTGGTGGCGCCGGCGGTGGAAGCCGCAGCCCACTTGCCGCTGGTGTCGACGCGGGTGGTGTTGCTGGCCGGGTTCGCGGTGCCGGCCGCGCCCGGGTCGCCGATGTGCCATTGCATGAACGGCGCGTCGGTGATCATGTCGTCGAGGTGCTTGCGGGCCCGGGCGGGGGCGTATCCGAGGGTCATGGTCCTCTCCTACAGGGCGCGTTGCTGGTAGGCGGCGGGGCGGAGGTAGGGCTGGGCGCGCATCTTCGAGGTGCCGAGCTCCTGGAACACGGCGCGGCCGTCGGGCAGGCCGGTGCCAGCCGAGATGCGCCAGATGCCGCGCCCGATCTCGGCGACGCTGATGGACAGCTTGAGGGCGCCGGTGTCGACGGGGGCGAGGGCCTCGGCGTCGATGCCGATGGCGAGCGGGATGGCGGAAGCGCGCTCCAGCACGTGTTCGGCGAGACGGGCCATGCCGTCGCGGTCGAGCTCTACGCGTGCCATCGCGCTCCCTGCCTTTCCGGCGTAGGAACTTCGGGTCCGAGCGGGCGCTTTCCGCACCCAAACGCTCGGGGGTTCAGCTGACCCGGCGGAGGATGAGCAGCACGTCCGGCTGCTGCACCACGTTCACCGGTTCGGGTACTTCGTCCACCGCGAAATAGCGGCCGGTGCGCTGGTCGAGCACCCGGTCCTGCGGCGTGATCTCGAAGGGAACCGCGCCCGGCCGGAGCCTGAGGCGGTAGCGGTGGACGACGTCGGACCGTCCGGCCGCGGGCTGGTTGACGGTGGAGCCGGTATGTCCGCTCTGCCCGTATTCGATGAGCAGTGCAGGCTTGTCTTTCGCGTCGGCCTCCTCCGCCGTAGGCGCGGTCGGCGGAACCTGGTTGTCCCATACGTCCCGGGCGTCGGGGATGGTGCCGTCCCGGAAGATCGCGACGACGGTGTTGGGGACGAACTGGCTCATAGCGTCCAGCTCTCGAACCGCCAGAGCTCAGGCAGCTCCACCTCGTCGCACAGCACGGCATCCCGGACGGCGTCGAGGTCGGGGTACGGCGCCCGGCCGCCGTTCGGGGCGACGGGACCGTCGGCGTTCCAGCTCAGCCGGTCCAGGTTGCGCTTGGCCAGCGGCGCGAGCACCACCGCATCGGCGTGGGCGTAGGTCCAGGTCTGGCCGTCCTGGGAGAGGGTGGAGACGTCCGTGCGCTTCTCGATCTCGATCTGCTCGAACATCCACCCGGCCTGGTAAGCGGTTGCGGCCAACAACCGCTGCCGGTCCCGGACCGAGAGGTGGTCGCCCGGGTCGGCGGGGTCGATGTCCTCGAAGGTCTCGATGACGCCCTGAGCGCGCAGCAGCTGCGCTTCGGTCACCGTGACGCCGGTGAGGTTGGCGACGTCGGTCGTGGTGCACCAGGTGCCGGCCATGTCACTCCCTTCCGGCGTCGTGGTGAAGTCGCCGGGCGCGGCGGATGGTGGACCGCGCCCGGCGACCGGATCAGGTGATGATCTCGACGATCACCGCGGCTGCGGGGACCAGGAGACGGGCGGCCTTGCGGACGCGCATCTTCAGGTAGTCGGTGTCGGAGAGGGCGCCGATGCCGCCGTTGCCGGACAGCGAGTCCAGGAACTGGCTGCGCAGCGGGTCGCGGTTGCCGACGCAGATCATGCTGGCCGGGGCGAGCAGGGCAATGGCGTTGCCGAGCGAGCCCTTCGCGCCGATGCCGGCGGTGGGCTGGTAGGTCATCGCCGCCGAGAGCCGGGCGCCGCGGGTGAAGTAGGCGGGGACGCCGCCGACTTCGCCGCGCATGATTGGCTGGTGGCCAGCGCGGACGTCACGGGGCTCACCACCCTGCGGGGGGACGTACCAGTTGACGCCGTTCTTGCCGGTGGCGTCCATCGCGCGGAAGTACTTCTTGAACGCGGTGGAGAGCACCCACACCTGGTCTTCCGAGGCCCACGGCGAGTCCTCGTAGAGGTCGGTGGCGTTGGAGAGGGCGGTGTTGAGCGCCTTCGAGTCGGTCGCGAACGCCGCGGCCGAGAGCGTGAGCAGGTTCGAGCCGCTGTTGTAGGCCGAGACGGCGTGGTAGGCCGACTCGTACGGCACGGTCTTGGACCCGATGACCTGGGCGCCGGTGACGGCGAGGGCGCCGTTGTCGTAGAGCAGGGCGAGGTTGGACGTCGCCATCCGCTTCTTCGAGTTGGTGATGTCCTGCCACGCGGCGGCGTCGGAGCGGTCCTCTTCGTCGTAGCTCGAGGCGTGCGTGAGCTTTGCGGCGTCGAGCTGGACGGTGGTGCCGCCGCCGGTGTCGAGGTTGTAGGTCGCGCCCTTCTGGGTGACCTCCACCGCGGCGTCGGTGTCGATGGCGATCTGCTTGGAGTCCACGCGCATGGTCTCGACGCGGCCCGCGGCCGCCTCCCACGCGCTGGTGTTCTGGAACCGGGTGATGAGACCAGAGGCGTAGTCCTCGATGATCCACGAACCCGGATTGACGGAACCGGCCATCGCCGGGCCTCCCTGGCACTCGAACGGACTGGGGGTACCCGGGCCCATCCGGTGCCACGAGTGCGTTACGCGCTCGCCCCATCCGGTGGCGTAGTGCTTGAGCAGATCATAACCTCACGACGCAAGCGACCCCCGCCACACGCAGTAGCGGGGGTCTGCCCAGTGCCGAGATGACGAGACTTCGGCGTGACGATCTTACGTCAGTCCTCGTCCCCGAGTCCGAAGGCCTGTGCCATCTGGAGCTCGGTGGCGCTCTTCGGCTTCTCGGCCGGCCGGCGCCCGCCGCCGGCGTTTCCCGGGGTCCGGACGCGGCCGCCGCGGAACAGCTGCGGGTAGAGCCGCTTCACCTCGCGCAGTTCGTGCTCGAGGCCCTCGACTTCGCCGTCCTCGTTGAGGTCCAGGTCCTCGAGGTTGGCGAGCTTGAGGGTACGGGTGAGCGCAGCCTTCGCGTCCTTGGCGTCCTTCGGGAAGGCCATGCCGAGGCTCTCGAGCACCGAGCGGCCCTGGCTGCGGATGATCGCGGGCATGAGCTCGGCGCGGGTGGCTTCCTTCGTACGCTCGGTGAGGTCGTCGACGTCGTCCTTGGTGAACTTGTCCTTGTCGCCGTCGGTGTCCGTGTCGTCCTTTTTGCCGTTCTTGCCCTGGGCCCGGAGCCGCCACTTCTCAGCTTCGCGAGCGCTGCGGGTGCTGGCGCCGCGCAGGCGCTTCAGCTCGGCGCGCAGATCCTCCGGCGACTTCCCGGCGTCCGGGTCGTCGTCCCCGTCGCCCCCGTCGCCCCCAGCGTCGTCGGCGTCCGTGTCTCCGTCGTCCACGTCGTCGATGTCGTCGCGCTGGTCGTCATCGTCTCGAGCACTCACCGGTGGCCTCCACTGGTCGTTCTACCTGTTCGGCGATGGTACCCGGCGAGGGAATGTGTTCGGGCTGTGTAGACGGCGGCGCGTCTCGTCGACGACCGAGCGGGGGAGCGCAGCCTTCGTCGCAAGGACATGTTTCGCCGCCGCGACGCGCACGGTGTCGCCCTCGGTAGGGCGGGCCCAGCCCTTGGCCGCCGAGCGGGCGGCTTCCCGCTTGAGCCCGGCGGCGAGCAGGCGGACGTTCGTGCGGCGGACCACGCGCAGCTCGCACCGGCAGTGCGGGTGACTGCCCTCATGCTCGCCGTCGACGGCTTCGCGCCACCCCGGGCCGCGGAAGTCCGGCCGCCCGATCACGCTCTTCCACTGCGGCCCCCAGGTACGCCCACCGGGGAACAGCTGCCCGGTGGCGGGGGTGACATAGAGCCCCTGGTAGGCCAGGCAGCGCACGCAGGCGTCACGCTCGGCGACCCAGATGCACACCCACTCGTCGCCGAGGTTGGCGGCCTGCTCGAGCTGCTGCTCGGTGTGATCGGCCACCAGCTCGCCCACGACGACGCCGCGGACGTCGCTCTCGAGGTGCGCAGGCTGCGCGGTGGCCTCGAGCACCGCGGCGAATCCGCGCTTGGCGATCTGGCTGGGGGCGACCGCGCGGCGGACGCGCTGCGCCCGGTACGCCCGGGCGCCAGCGGTGTCGGCGGCGGGGACCTCGCGAGTGACCGCGTCGGCGGCCGCGTCCATCGCGTCGATGATGTCCTGGACACCCGCGTCGACGGCGTCGGTCCAGATCGGGGGGAAGTCGATGGCGGGGGCGCCGCCTTGTCGTCCTTCAGGCGGTGTCAACCGGCTGCGCACCCCCGCCGAACCCGATGGCGCCATCCCTGTCGGGCCAGGGACCTCCGACGGTACCACCTGGATCGAGCCCCAGAGCACCACCCAGAGCCGGGTCAACCGGCGCAGCACGGCCGCCGTCGTCGCGGCCATGATCGCGAACTCGGGCTGGGCCATGGCCGCGGCCTCTACGGGCGCCCACGGCTCGGTGGGCTGGGGCAGCTCAGCCGGCGGTGTCGTCATCGGTGAGCACCTCAGCCACGAACTTGCCGAAGATCTCGCTGGCCTGTTCGGCCGGGAGACCCATGACCTGGACCGCCTGTCCCATCGCGGTGGCCACCATCGCGATGCGCTCGAGCGTGGACAGCTTGCCCTCGAGCTCGCCGGCCCACCCGTCGACTTCCTCGGGCAGGTAGCCGGCTTCGATGAGGGCGACGCGTTCGGGGACGCCGGCGTCCTGCTTGGCCTTGACCGCCTCCCAGCCCTCGGTGTCGCTAACCTTCGAGCTGGGGGCCCAGGTGACGGTGACGGTCGTGTCCGGAACGCCGAGCATGGCCAGCGCACCCTCGCAGATCGCCGAAATCGGGCCGGCCAGCTGGTCCTTGAGCGATTCGACGCGGGAGAGCAGGTCGTCGATGCGGGCCATGCGGCTCTGACCGCTCTCGACCTGCCCGGTGGGGTCGGTGACGTTCATCGGGGTGTCGGTGACCTCGCCGAGGAGCCGAATGTAGGCCACCAGCGGGTCCAGGAAGACGTCGGCGGGGGAGCCGTCGAGCTGCCCGACGGCGCGGACGTTGGAGAGCTTGTTCATGGTGCCCGGGCGCGCGGCGGTGGCGCTGCTGCCGGGGGCGTTGGGGGCTTCGCGGGTGCTGCCGTCGCCCCAGTCGGCCAGCCCGGCGCCCTTGGTGTTTGCCTCGGCGAGCTGGTAGCGGTAGGGCCAGCCGTTCCAGTCGATGCCGGACAGGTGCGTGGCCATGATCTTGGTGATGGCGTTCTGGGGGCCGTAGGCGTCGAAATGCTCGGGCCGGCCGTAGGGTCGCTCGGTGCGGCCGTGGGTGATGGGGAGGCCGTGCTCGTAGGGGATGATGTGCGCGGTGTCGGGGTCGTCGCTCTCGTCGGCGTCACCGGTGTAGGGCTGGAACTGTTCGTCGGCCCAGACCACACCACCGGACATCTTCTCGATGGACACCCACCGCTCCACGCGGTCCTCGTAGTACAGGTTCACCCGCAAGCGTTCGTCCTCGCCGTCGCCGATGCACCAGGAGTCGATGACGTAATCGATCTCCCGCTCGTTCTCGGGGTCGTAGATGGCGCGCATGGAGGTCGGGTCCCGGACGAAGATATCCACCCGGGCCGTCGTGCCGTCGGCGTTGAGCGCGGCCTTCGGGTTCGGCCAGCGCAACAGGTAGGCGTCGCCGTACTCGCACACCTTCTCAATGAACCGAGGCAGCTCGACGTCGAAATCGTTGGACCCGGCGATCTCGTCGGTGAGCCGGGCGGTGGCGGCTTCATCGTCGGCCACCGCGAGGGAGCGGACCTTGAGCCGGTTGGTGCGGGACTTGACGGCCTTGCGGGCGACGTTGGCGCGGTACTTCTTGCCCGACTTCTCGATGACGACGCGGATGGCTTCGTTGGCGACGATCTCGCGGGCGGTGCCGTCGAACATCTTTCGGGCGAGGGTGTAGGCGGGGCGGTGGGCGTCGAGTGCGTTCAGCCCCTTGGTGAGGTCGGACACTGGTCCTCCGTGCGGTGCGCTGCGATGTGGTGTCCGGCGATCATCGCACGGCTACGCGTACGCCGAGGAATGCTCAACGGCGTCGCCGGTCGCGCCGGCGCCCGGCTTGCGGACCTCTTCCGGCGAAAGCCAGTAGAGCGTGCCGAGGGTGACGGCGTCGACGTCGTCGTCGTGCGCGACCATCGGGAACGCGCACATCGTGCCTTCGGCCTGCGGGAAGTTGCTGACCAGCTGACCCTGCTCGAGGTGGCCGAGGTGTTTCACCTGGGTCGGGCGGGCCTGATACTTGTTCAGCGCGTGCGCGGCCCGGACTTCCTTCGGGTGGTGGACGTGGAGCAGCTCGACCTCGACGGGCAGGTCGGCGAAGCTCTCCTCCCAGAGCGCGCCGCCCTGGTTGTCCTCGACGCAGATGCGGCGGATCCAGGGGAAGCGGTTGCACAGGGTCATGATGTGGTCGCGCAGGCTGCGCCCGACCTTGCGCACGCGCTCCACGTGCAGCACCTCGAGGTGCCCGGGCTCGTTGCGCTCGAGCTGTTCCCGGCTGGGCCACGGGTAGCTGACGACGGCGAGGCCGGTGTAGTCCGAGGTCGCGGTGGCGGTGACGGCAGGGTCTACGAACAGCGCGCATCGGGTCGACGCCGCTGGCTCAGTGATGTAGGTGAAGTCGGCTTCGGTCCACATGCCCTCGTCGCCGAGGCTGGGCATGTTGTCCAGCTCCATGCGGTACATCCGGGTGTGCTGGATGCTCTTGAGGTACTCGGTGCTCCACTTCGCCGGCCAGCAGCTGACCAGCTCACCGGTGGCGGGGTCCTCGATGAGCGGCCGGTAGTGGTGCACACGGATGCGCTGCTCGCGCACCCACTTCAGCTCTTCGGCGTTGACGTCCTGCGGGGCGCCGGAGACGGAGCGGACCAGCTGGTGGGTGAGGCCGTCGTACATCGTGGTCGTGCCCACCCAGGACCAGATCGCGTTGACGTTGTAGAACCCGATCGCCCCGATGATCGTCTTCTTGCGCTGTTCGGCCTGGTAGACGCTGTAGTTGGCCTCGGAGTTCTCGACGTCGTCGAGGATGATCACGTTCGCGCGGCGGCCGTCGATCGAGGAGCCCAGCACCGAGGAGTCCATGCCCTTGGCGGTGATGATCACGCCGGACTCGGACAGGTACTCGCCGATGGTGTCGTGCTCAGCGCGCTTGCCCGTCATCCGCGGGAGGCAGAACTCGGGGAAGTCGTAGCGCAGCAGCGGGTTGGTGCGGCGCTCGGTGTGGATCGCCATCATGTGCTCGCCCGCGGTGCTGCTGGTGCGGGAGAAGATCGCGAAGTAGTCCTTGTGCCGATAGCAGCCGGCCCAGATCGGCCCGATGCGAAAGTGCACGGTGCTCTTCGCCGAGCCGCGGGGGGCGATCCAGGCGTCGCGGTTCTCCATCGGGCCCTGGTAGCCCGGCCAGGTCAGGAACCACTCATAAGACCCGGCGTGGAGCGGGGCGAAGGTGATGTTGCCGAGTTCGTCGGTGAGCCACCGGCGGTGGTACATGAGCGCGAAGGCCAGCGGGTCCAGCCGGCCGATGGCCCGCCGGCCTTCACGGCTCTTGAGCAGCCGCGGGTCGTAGTGGCGGTCGAGGTAGTCGCGCCAGTGGAACCCGGGCTGCCAGATCTGGGCGTAGTCGCCGCGGCGGTTGGGCCTCTCCACCGCCGGACCCCTACACCTTGATCAGGTTGAAGAACATCCCGGCCGCGATGAGGAAGAACAGCAACGCGAGCACCACGCAACCCCAGCGGGCGGCCGGATGAGGTGGTGCGTCCGGCCGCCCGGGTACGAACAGCACGGCCAGGCACGCCAGGCCGAGGCAGGTGAGCCCGGCCGCGACGCCGCTCACGATCCGCCGCCCTGCCGGGCGACCGTGACGGCCAGCTCGAAGTCGTCGTGCGCGTTGGCCGCCCGGTCGTGAAGATCGCGGATAATGTCGCGCGCCTGCTCGATGAGCGGGTCGGCGTCGTTGCTGCGCTGCCCGATCGCACCGTAGGGGTCGCTGCGCAGGCCCAGCTGCTCGCGTGCGGCGTTGAACCGCTCGAACCAGGCGTTGACGTCGCCGAGCTCCCAGAACTGGCCGGCGGCCAGCGTGTAGAGCAGGCGAGCGCCTTCGTCGAGGAGGTGTCGGGCCTTGTCCTGACTGTCGAGGTCCATCGAAGCGGGTTCGGTCACGGCTCAGTCCTCGGTCTCGGACACGGTGAAGGTGTAAGCCTCGCCGAGCTTGAACCGCTCACCGATCTCGTGCTTGACCGTGAACTTGATGTCCGCGATCGGGGTGGCTGTCGCCCACTCCCGGTTCCGGCCGTCCTGGTAGTCGGTCGTGAACTGGAGCGCGCAATGGGCGTACTCCCCCGAGCCCGAGAGCGTCTTGCTGCTCAGCCGCATCTTCAACGTGGTCTGCATCGTGGTGCCCTTCAGCTGTTCGAGGCGTTGTCGTCGTCTTCGAGGCGCTCGCGCAGGTCGGCCTTCGTGCCCGAGCTGGGCAGGCCGCGCCGGCGGGCCTCTTCCTGGAGCTCCAGTAA
>Ga0070705_100000147_pt1 | contig 41846 bp, 61 predicted proteins | sample KBSK5253metaG_FD_65455 | JGI IMG/M metagenome (GOLD analysis project Ga0070705, IMG submission 65455) | Corn, switchgrass and miscanthus rhizosphere microbial communities from Kellogg Biological Station, Michigan, USA - KBS K5-25-3 metaG | ecosystem: Host-associated > Plants > Roots >... | reverse complement strand
GGCGCGCTTGGCGTTCGCCCGCGCCCGGTCACGGTCCCGCTTCGCGTTCGCCCGTTGCGGCCCCTTGCCGGTCCGGTCGCGCTCCGCCTTCTGCGCGGGGTGCCAATGGCCGCACCCGGACGCCTCGGGAACATACGCGGCACACGCCCCGCAGGGCCTGAATCCGATCATGCGCGCATCCTCCGGATGCGGCGATGCCCGGACCATGGCGGTCCGGGCATCGCCTTTCAGGGGTGAGGAAAGTCAGTCGTCGAACTCGTCGGCATCCGCGACCAGCGACGGCCGGTTCTGGATGTACTTGGCCGCCTCGGCGTTGGCCAGCGCGCGGATCGGGGAGTCCTTGTCCCACGCGATGACGCCGTAGGCCTTGTTGCCGAACTTGCCCTTCTGGGAATTGATCTTCCCCGCGAACGGCTTGTCCTTGCCCTTCTTGAGCATCCGCTCACCGTTGTTGACCAGCGGCGAGGAGGTGAGTCGCATGCCGGACACGACGTAGGGGATCTCGTCCATCAGTTCCGTGGCCGGCCCGTTGAGCACGATCACGTCCGCCTTCAGGAAGGTGTACGGCTTGCCGTCGTCACCCTTCGCCTGGCCGATCTCGGACGGGAAGACGACCACGTCGCGGCCGTCGATGTCGGCGATGCGGACATACTCGGACTGCGCGTCCTCGATCTCGATGCTGGACTCATCGGACATTCTGTGCTGCTCCATTCGATGCGATGCGATTGGTGAGGGGCGGCCGGGCCTTCCGTAATTCCCGGAATGGACGGCTTGCCAAGAGTCGCTACTCCGCCCCTCGTGATCGTCTCTCCGATCCGTCACGGCATCTGCCTTCCGTCCTCGGCGATCGTTCGCTCCCGTTCACCTTCGAGACTGCGACGTGGTGCGGTCACTACTTGATCGCGATCGGACGGGGTAACGATCCCCGCACATGCCCCTCGCACATTGACGCGGTCAACGCCCTGTTTGCTCAGGCACCACCTGGTGAGCCGATCTGATGCCCGGAGTCGAGTCCTGACCAGGAGCCCTATCCGTATTTCGTGCCCCCACCAGGATTCGAACCTGGACCCCGTCCTCACGGATGCGGGAGGTCACGACTGCTGACCCGCGTCTGCCACTTCTTTGTGCGCGCCCTGGGGGCCTTGCAACCGGCGGAGCGATTCGCGCGTCGTTGCCTTACAAGGCAAGTCACGCTCACTCTTGCCCAGGAGCGGGACTACTCCCTGACTCTCCCGGGAGGCTCGGCCTCCGCCGGTTTGGTGCCTTACGAGATAACTATAGCAAGCCTGTCTCGGCCCGTCAACCCCTCAGTCCGGGCAGATTCCGCCGACCCGCGTGCCCTCGGAGCGCAGCGCCACGATCCGCTCCGCCTCATCGACCACGCGCGCCCCGTACTCAAGGTCCAACTCGTGCAGCTCCACCGGCCCACCCTTGGACGGCATGTGGATCAGCAGCGCGGCAGGCTTGCCCTCGCACGGGCCACCCGGGCGCCCGACGTACGTGCCTACACGCTGAAGCACCCACCGACCCTCGTCGGACAGCGGCCCTTCCCAGACCCACGGCGCGGTGTCGTAGACCCATTGCTGGCCGGCGTGCTCCTGGTACGTCCAGAACGCTTGTTGCGTCTTCAGGTCGATCGTGCCCACCTGGCCGGTACGGGTGCACAGGAAGCGCGCGTCGCGCCGGCCCACCACCCCGCCGGCGGCCGGGTGCCAGATGAAGTTCTCCTGGGTGCCAGGGATGAACTCGAAGCCTTTACGGTTCATCACGTCGGCCAACTCAGCCATCTGGAGCTGCATGCGCCGATGGCCGAGCACCTGACCTGCGAAAATGTAGTGCTCGAGCACGTTGTGCCGTGCCGTCCCCTTACGCGCGCCCTTGTCCGCGCCTACCGCGCTGCGCGCCTTCTCCGCCCAGTCGCGCAGCGCCTTGGCCTGCACGTCCGCGGGCAGGTACTCGATCCCGGACGCGGCCAGCTCATCGAACAGCAGGCCGTCGTTGGCCAGCAGGCCCAGCAGGGTCATCCGCTCCAGCCATAGTTGCAAGCGGTACTGGTCCGAGAAGGCCTTGACCAGGTTCGTCGTGCGGCGCCAGGTTGCGCCGCGGGGGCGATCCACGCCCGGCGGGGGCGGGAAGCGGTAGCGACCGAGCGTCTGGTCAAGGCCGTACTTCGGCACCTCGGGGTCGTCGAACAGGTCGTCGGTCACTGCGCACGCTCCCAATTGATCTCTTTCGGGCCGAGAAGGATGAATCGGCGTATTTGATAAACGTCCCTGTACCATTCTGTCCGGCCTGGTTTGTGAATAGGGTGGGGGCTCCTAAACTTCTTGAACAAATTTTCCATCTGCGTTTCCATATAAAATGGGTGCGAATTATCGCAGTTGCACTCTATGACCCCTAACAGGCCCTCCGCGCATTTAAATTGCCATGTCAGGACGCGTGCACGTTCTTCTATATTCCAGCTTGCGCCTATCTTTATACGCCCTCGCCCATCGGATAGAAAATAAACCCCGGCGAGTCTCATGTCGCTACCCTCTGCCTCTCCTTGATCTGCTCCGCAGCCCTGTCGATCGAGCGCGACGCCTCCACGCGCCGGATCAGATCGGACACCTTCCCCGCCTTGCCGCCCGTGGGCGCCGACATGATCCGCTGGACCTCGCCGGCCAGGCCCAACCGCGACGCGTACGCCAGCATCGGACTACCGGGCTTCGGCACCTGCTTGCGCCACGCCCGCGTCCGGTCGGCCAGCAGGGCGCCGACGTCCCCGCCGCGCTCGGCCGCCTCATCCTCCGCGAGCGAGAACGCCAGCTCCTGATCGGGCAAGCCTGAATGAGTGCGCCCTACCCTGCCGTTCTCCCCGAAAGCGTCCCGTGTCAATACGTAGATGTCCGTATTTCCGTCCGGATCGTCCATCAGGAACACGTACTCCCGGTCCTTGCTGATCGGCAGGAACCAGTACCCGCCCTTGGTCCGGGCCCAGACCTTGCTGCGCGCGGCCACGATCGGATCGAACCGCGTCGCGTCCACCTTGCCGGTCCAGTGCCGCGCCGCGTCCTCGAGGCCGCGGCCGATGTCGTACTCGTCCTCCATGGCTGTCAGCGCGCCGTCCGCCTTGCGGTCGGTCAGCCGGTCGGACAGGTCCGCGATGCTGCACAGATCGGTGGTGGCGTCGGCCAAGGAGATCAGGATGCAGTCCTGATCCTCGACCGGGATGCCGGGCACCGGGCGCAGGCCGCGGCCTGCTTCCTGAATCATTCGCTGCCGTGACTTGGTAGCGTGCGGAATGACGCACTTGATCTTCGGGTAGTCGAATCCCTCGATCAGCACCGAAGCATTCACCACCACCTGATAGTGGCCGGCGCGCCAGTCCGCGATGATCCGGCGCCGCTCCGTCTGTGGCATGTGGTCGTCGCCTGCCACCCAGGTAGCGGCGACCCCGGCGTCCCGGAAGGCCTGCGCCAGCACCTGGGCGGAGCGCACCAGCGGCATGTACGCCACCGTGACGCGGTCACTGGCCAGCTCCAGCCACTTCTTGACGATCAACTCCGGGGCGATACTGTCCGCCATGAGTGCGTCCTGACGATCAGGCCGCTCATCGGCCAGGCCATCGACAGGGATCTCCAGCCGATACCCGATCGGCTGCACGAGGTAGCCCTTGCGCACCGCCCACGAGATGTCGCGGGTGAACGCCACGTCCTGCCACACGCCGCCCAGGCCGGCGCCGTCGCCGCGCTCCAGGGTGGCCGTGAAGCCGAGAGCGGGGATCCCCAGCCCAAGCGTTCCTGTGTTGAAGCATTCCGGGCACGGCTCAGGCGGATAGACCTTGTGGCAGGTCCCCTCACACGGCTCTTGATAGCACCCGAAGTGTCGCAGGATCTCCAGGTACGACGCCGCCGCGGCGTGATGGCACTCGTCCACGATCACCAGGCCTACATCGGCGATCCGGGCGCGCCGCTCCGGGCGGGCCAGGGTCTGCACGCTGCCGATGATGATGTCCGCGTGCGTCTCGTCGCGGTCCGCCTTGACCACGCCGATGGTCAGAACGTCTGCGTATACGCGATGACCGGCCACAACGAGACGAACTGTCGCCTCGAGCTGACTGACCAGTTCGTCCGTGTGCACCAAGATCAGTACACGTCCGTTACTGCCGGCCTGCGTCATGAACCGGAGAGCACGTTCGGCCAGCGTGATGGCCTTGCCCGTGCCCGTGGGCAGGACGATGGCCAGGCGGGTTTCGGCCGGCTCGGTCTCGCGGTGCTTGCGCTCCGCCTCGAGCGCCTGGACCTGGTAGTCCCTGAGGGTGATGGTCATCGGTTGCTCCAGTACTCAATTTCTTGAAGGCTCTTGACGCCGCGCCCCTGGCAGGAACGACATCTGTCCCTTTCTGCGTTTACTGTTCTTTTATCTGGGTCTATTCCCGTTCCGTTGCATCTGCAAATTACAAACCTTTTTCCCTTCCGGAAATATGCAAAAACATCCGATCCATTTTCGTGAATCAGCTCCCTTCTATACCAGCGCTTTGTTTGAACTATTCCAAAGCTGATATGAAGTTCGACGTCCCTCACTCCGCCACCCACCCCGGCAGCGTGTCCCCGAACTCCACGCGCACGGCGTTGCCGGCGGCGTCCAGGCCCACCCGGATACCGCCGATCTCGTGCCAGTCGATCGGGATGTGCGCGCCGTCCTGCTCCACGGCGGTCACGTGCTCGATGGTGTCCTGCGCGTTCGCGAGATCTTCCAGCGCCTGGTCTAGATATTGCTGGATCTTGCTGACCATCACTTTTCCCCACTCGAAAAGACGTTGACGAACTCGTCCACGGCCCTGCCGTCCTGGCCGCGCTTGACGGTCGCGAACGGCTCCCCGCCGTTCGGGCGCACGATGCTGCGTGGCCCGCCCGGCATGCCCACCTCGATCACGTAGCGGCCGGTGGTCTTGCCCATCTCCCGCTCGCACCGGGTGCGGATGACCGGGAAGAACGCGCCGGACTTGCCGCGCAGTTCGTCGCCCGCGGTGACCAGCGACCATTCGATCTCGCTCACGCTGGCGGTGGCCTGCTGCTGTTCGTGGCCATCGAGGGACGCTACGGCTCTGGCCAGGATGTGCCCCTGGCTGCTGTTGTAGGGAATGTGCATGCTCTGGTGGAGATCGATGAGGGAGCGCGCCGCCTCGATGACGGCGCGCTCGTAGTTGTTCATCGGACCTTCCGGATAACGACGATGGAACTGTCGGCGGGGATCGTGGTGATCGATCCGGGCATCAGCATCAGATCGGCAGCCAGGAAGCCGAGCATCGGGTGGCCGGCGGGGAAGGTCACCGTGGTGACCACGGTCGCCGTGTCGGTGGCCAGGTCGTGCGAGAGCTTGCTCTCCACGGTGGCCATCACGCCCGGCATCACCGCGTCCACGATCCTGCGGGCCTGCCGGGTGGCGACCGGGACGGTGAGGCCGACGTTCTGGCGCTTGGCGTTGCTCTTGACCGTTCGCATGAGAGAACTATAGCAAGGCCGTTGACGGATGGCAAGTCCGTAGCGGGAAGCTTATGGGCATGCTATAGTTGAGTCATGACTGATGATCGAGCATGGGAAGAGGCCAGCCGGAAGCGACTGGAGCGGGCCGTCGCGGCGGCCGTTTCGCGCCTGCGTGCCATGGCGGATCAGATCGAGGCTGAAGCCAAGCACAACATCAAGGCAGCCCAGGACGGCGGTACCGATTACGCGTCCTATGGGCGGGTGGCGCAACAGGTTGTGCACGAGATGATCTGGGGCCTGGCCAATACCAACCTGAGCAACGTGATCGACGCTGCCACTGATGCGGACAAAGCGCGCCAGGAAGGGGTCAAGTCGTGACAACCCAGTACGACAACCCGAAGCTCTGGGCCCTGGTGTCCGATGAGGCCGGCAAGGACTACGTGTCGGTGGCCGCACCCGTGCCGGAAGCCTGGAAGCGCCTGCGCTACTGGCCCGGGTTCACGCCCGGGCAGGTGCGCTACACCTCCGGCGAGTACGAGATCCGCGGCAGGGCATACGGAACGCGCCGCTCGTACACCGTCTGGCGACAGGGCGTGGAGCTGCCGCTCACGCTGACGGGCTCGCTCGCGGAAGCCAAGGCGCGCGCCGTCAACAACGCCAACGGCCTGGACAGGATGCACGTCGCATGATCACCCTCACCCCGGAGCAGGACAAGGCGCTGGCCGAGGTTCAGTCCTGGTGGAATGACGGATGGCATCGTCACGTCGCTGACTCCATGCACAAGCCATTCCGGCTATTTGGCTGCGCCGGGGTTGGCAAGACAACTCTTGCCCGGCACATCGCGGCCAGACTGGGGCTGGACAACGTGGTCTTCGGCGCCTACACCGGCAAGGCGGCCAGTGTGCTCGCCCGCAAGGGCGTGCCTGCCACCACCATCCACTCCGCCATCTACCGGCCGATGGAGAACGCGCAGACACGGGCGGAGTGGCGGGAGCTGACCACGGAGCAATCCGAGATCCTTATGGAGCCGTTCTTCCGGCACGATCCAGAGCGCTCCGGCCGGCTGACCGAGGTCATTGCTCGGATCGAGGAGTTGGAGGCCCAACTCCGTCAGCCCGGGTTTGTGCTGAACCCCGAGTCCGAATGGGCATTCGCGGACCTGATCGTCCTGGATGAGGTCTCCATGGTGAACACGGACATGGCGCGCGATATCGAGAGCTTCGGCGTGCCCGTGCTCGTGCTGGGCGATCCGTTCCAGCTCCCGCCGATCGAGGGCGGCGGCTACTACACCCGGACCGAGCCGGACGTGCTGCTCACCGAGATTCACCGGCAGGCGTGGGAGTCGCCGGTGCTGCGGCTGGCCACGGAGATCCGAACCAGCGACGGACGCGGAATCCGGCATACGGCCGTGGAAGAGATCGCGTCCATAACCCGTGCCATGGAGTTCGAACAGGTGCTGTGCTGGCGCAACGCCACGCGCTGGAAGCTGATCGAGCGCATCCGGGCCAGGAAGGGGTACCCGGCCGGCCGGGTGGTGGCCGGGGACCGGGTCATCTGCCTGGTCAACAACAAGCGGGATCTCGGCATCCTGAACGGTCAGCAGTTCGACGTGCTGGAGGTGGATGGGGAGCGGTTGTTGCTGAAGGAGTCCGGCACCGACGCGCCGGAGCGCTGGTTCCACGCCTGGCCGGAAGGATTTCAGGGGCTCGAGGGCGAGAAGTCGCTGAAGAGCCGGCGCGCCTGGCGCGGCGAGGTGGGAGCGTTCACGTTCGCGGACGCGGTGACATGCCACAAGGCACAGGGGTCGGAGTGGGACAGCGTGTACGTGGTGGACGAGACGCGAGCCATGATCGAGATGCAGGCGCGGCGGGACGGGATGACAAAAGCGACCGAGGAGGCGCGGCGGTTCCTCTACACCGCGGTGACGCGGGCGCGGGAGAGCGTGCAGCTCGCGCGGCTGAAGACAGGTTGAGATCGGATGTTGCGTCTCTGGCATGGACTTGCTATAGTTGTCCCATGACGAAGACGAGCAAGGCCGTGAAGGTCATCCGCCCCGCCGCCACGAACGGCATGATCTCCGCCGAGAGCATGATCATCAGCCTGGTGAAGAGCAGCATCCCGTTGCAGAACATCAAGCTGGTGGAGCAGTTGACCGCGGAGCAGCTCGAGCGCGTCAAGGCGGCCGTGGCGTGATCAAGACAAAAGGACGTCATGGCTACGTCACCACCGAAGAACTGGAGCAGGTGTGAACAAGGCAATCGATCTTTTCGCGGGGGCGGGCGGCTGGGACGTGGCCGCGGCCCGGATCGGCTGGGACACCGACGGCGTGGAGATCATGCCGGAAGCCATCGCCACCCGGGCCGCGGCGGGTCACAAGACCGTGCACACTGACGTGACCACCTTCCATGCCGAACCGGGCGCCTATCGTCTCGGTATCGCCTCGCCGTCGTGCAAGCGCTACAGCATGGCAGGCAACGGCGCCGGGCGTCGCGCCCTGGAGCACGTGCTCGCCGGGGTGCGGCTCTACGGCTCGGGCGCGGTGCACGAATTTGCCGAGATGAAGCGTGCGATCGGAGACGAGGACGCGGCCCTGACCCTGGAGCCGCTGCGCATCTTCCTGGCCTGCGAACCGCAGTTCATCGCGTTGGAGCAGGTGCCCGCGGTCCTGCCCGTGTGGGAGGCGTACGCGGACGTCCTGCGCGAGCGTGGCTACTCGGTGGCATGCGCCGTCCTGAACGCAGAGCAGTACGGGGTGCCGCAGACCAGGCGCCGCGCCGTGCTGATCGCGCGCCGGGACGGCATCGAGGCCGTCATGCCCACGCCCACCCACTCGCGGTTTCACCCCTCCGATCCGAAGCGCCTGGACGTAGGCGTGAAGCCGTGGACGACGATGGCTGAAGCCTTGAATCTGGATGAGGCGATCGAGTTCCAGCAGAGCAAGCGCGCCAACGCCACCGTGAGGCAACTGGATCAACCAGCGCCGTCGGTGCACTCACAACGGTCGATGAACATGATGTGGCGCATGGTCAGCAACTACGGGACCGGAGGCGATCCGGCCGCACGCGGAACCCGTGACAGTGACCAACCGTCCGCCACGGTGACCAGCAAGATGGACCGCTTCAGGGTGTCCGGCGACGGCATGGCCGTGCGCAATGTGACTCCCGAGGAGGCTGCGACGCTCCAGACTTTCCCTGTCGGCTACCCCTGGCAAGGCAACAAGGGTCGGGTCATGGAGCAGATCGGCAACGCCGTCCCACCCCTGCTGGCCGAAGCGATCCTCGGACAGTTTCCTCGTCCGTGTGGCTGACCTTGAACCTGCTGATCAACGCGTAGCCTGACAAGCCCGTAAGACGACACAGCCCCCGGGGACTGAATCCCGGGGGCTAGCTGTCGCTCAACTACATATGGAGAATCCGTGGACCAGAGTAACAACATGGTGTGGTCAGCCGCACGCACGTACGCCAAAAATGGCATCTATGTCAATCCCGTGTACGTCACGCGCAAACCGGACGGCAAGAAGGACGTCCGGCCGGTAGGGCTGTGGCGCACCACCTCGAGCACGTCCCTGGCCGACATCGGCGCGTGGGAGCAGGATCACCCGGACGCCGGCCTGCTGATCGACTGCGGCAAGAGCAAGTTGCTGGTGGTGGACTGCGACGGTGTGGAAGGCGTCCTCGCATGGTCGGACCTGCTTCAGGGGTATTACGCCCAGGGCGAGATCCCCTCGCCGTTGTGGATCGTAAACACTCCGAACGGGGAGCACTGGTACTACCGCGAGCACCCGGACCACCCGATCGGCAACGACCAGGACGGCAAGGTGGCGCCGCATGTCGACATCCGCGGTATCGGCGGGTTCGTGTTCGCTCCGCCCACCACGGACGGCCAGGGGGCGTGGGCCGGGCGTGGAGAGCCGGACTGGACGGCGCAGCGCTGTACGCCGGACGTGGTCGTAGAGCGGATGCGGGTTCGTAGGTCGCCCGGTCCGGCGCAACCCACGGTCATGTCCGAGGTTTCCGACGATCTCTTCGACGACCCGGAGCGGCGCTTCACCCGGGAACAGGCCGTGGCGTACATCAAGGCGGCCAGGGAGGATCTCGGCAAGACCACCAAGGGCTTCAACGGGGCTATCAACAACTTCGCCATGACGTGCGCCCATTTCCCCTGGCTGGTGGACCGGGAGCGCTGCGGTCAGCTCATGATCAAGGCATTGGGCAGCAGGCAGGGCTGGACCGAGCCGGACCGTGACGATCGGCTGACCATCAACAGCGCCTACTCGGCTACGGAGGCCGGCAAGAGCTGGGTGGCGGTGGAAGCCCCGCCCGTCCAGGCCGCGAAGATGGCGGACGGGGCTGGGGACGAGAGTACCGTCCTGCCGCCCCCCGGCCAGCCGGTCCAGGTGGCCCGTGAGCTGATCAAGAACATGCCGGCCACGGACGGCGCGCCGCACTGGTCATGGTGGCGCGAGGACTTCTACCGCTGGGCCGGCGCGCACTGGGAAGCTGTTGAGCCCGCGGTCATCCGGCAGTGGCTGTACCGGCAGACCGCGGACGCCTCCTACTTCACGCCGGCCAAGAAGGAGGGCGAGGATCCGACCGTCACACCCTGGGCGCCGACCCGCAAGAAGATCGGTGACCTCATGGAAGCGATCGGGGAAGGGGAGTTGCAACGCCAGGGCGAAGAAGACCGGGTGATCGCCGCGGCCAACGGGGTGGTGAATCTGCGCAGCAGGGAGCTGACCGCGCACACGCCGCGGCTGTTCAACCTGTTCAGCCTGCCTTTCGACTACGATCCCACGGCTACCGCGCCGATGTGGCAGGCCTTCCTGAACAGCGTCCTGCCGGGCGATCGGCAGTCGCAGGACTTCCTGGGCGAGTGGTTCGGGTACGTGCTGAGCGGCCGGACGGACCAGCACAAGATCGCAGCGCTGATCGGCAAGAAGAGATCCGGCAAGGGGACCATTGCGCGGGTCCTGGGTGCGCTGGCCGGCAAGGACAACGTGGCCGGCCTGAATCTGGGCACGCTGTCCGGCGCGTTCGGGCTCGAGCCGTTCGTGGGCGCCGCGCTGGCCGTCGCGTCGGACGTGCGCTGGAAGTCGCGCAACATCGGCGACGCGGTGCAGATCCTGCTGGAGGTGTCCGGCGAGGACGTGGCCACGGTGAGCAGGAAGAACCGCAAGGCCTGGAAGGGCAAGCTGGGTGTGCGCTTCATGCTCATGAGCAACGACACGCCCACCTTCTCGGACCGGTCCGGCGCCCTGGTGGATCGGATGATCTACGTGTCGTTCCGGCAGTCGTTCTACGGCCGCGAGGATGTGGCGCTGACCGACAAGCTGCTGAGCGAGTTGCCCGGCATCTTCAACTGGTCGCTTGACGGTCTGGAGCGGCTCAACGGCCGCGGGCGCTTCACGCAACCGGACAGTGGCTTGCATGAGCAGGAGGCGACGCGCAGGCTCGCTGATCCGGTGGGGGCTTTCCTCGAGGACTGGTGCACGCTCAGTAGTGAGGTGGAGTTCCCTCTTGACCACCTTTATCTGAAGTTCCGGAATTGGTGCGAATCGGAGGGGCGTGACAGGGATTCGACCACGAAGGAGATTTTCAGCCGAGATCTCCGGAACAAGGTAGAGGGCCTGAGTTCGCGGCGGATCAAGGAGAATGGGAAGTTCGTTACCCTTTTGAGGGGTATCGACTGTTCTGCGCTCTGAGCGTTGCAGGGTCGTTGCAGGGTCGAACCGGTACATTTTGGGGCACCCTGCAATACCCTGCAACGCCTGTTTTCCCAGGTCACCTACTATTTCTTTACTCTTATTGCAGGGTATGCAAGGTAAAACAGTACTCAGAATAGAGAGTCCCTCCGCTACTCCATGATCATCACTTTTTGCGATGTTAGAAGTGAGTAGCGTTTGACCCTGCAACACCCTGCAATCCTGCGCCCGATCCTGGCTGTGACCTGGGAAAACAGGCGTTGCAGGGTGCCGGGGCCACCCTGCAACGCTATGGATGTGCTATACTCGGTTCATGAAACTACTCAACGTAGCCGACCTTCCGCAACGAGAACTGGACCTCATCACCCGCGCCGGCGCGCACTGCCTGGCCGGCGAGGGCACCCCGGACGCCGTCCGCTTCCGCAACCACGTGACCGATCTGGACGTCGCCCGGCTCATTCACCGGATCGAGCGCGGTGCGCTGGTCGTCCCGGCAGGCCGTACCTGGCACATGATCAACGGATGGGACGACATCCACCTGACCCGCATCGTCAACGAGTGCCTGCGCCTGGGGCTGGTGGAGGCGAGCACGGCGCACACCGGGCGCGACATCGTGCGCACCGCGCTGACCGCGGCGCCCGTTCATCTGCGCGTCCGTGACATGCCGGCCTGCGCTGCCGCGGATCCGGGCACGCGGTATCGCCTGGTGACGGATCCGGGCCTGGCGGACTGCCCCGCTTGTCTCGCCCGGACCGATGCGTAATACTGGGCTCATGGCAGTGATCGAGCGACCCAACGGCATCGCCCCCATCCCCAGCGGCACCTACCATTTCGGCGCGAAGGGTGGCCGGATGGCACAGGCGTGGCAGTACGTGTGGGATCGCCTCGATCACACCACGTGGAAGAACGGGCAGGATCTCGCGGATATGGCGGCGCAGGAGTTCGGCGTCAAGCGCGCCAGCGTTGCCGAGATGCTGAGCCGGATGCGCAGCACGGGCGTACTGGAACAGGAGTTGATCCCGGTGCCCACCACCTACGCCCGTGGCAAGGGCTACACGGCCAACCGGCCGCGCGTGCACTACCGGATCGCGCAGCCTGCGTATGACGTGAGCCTGAATTTCACCGAGAAAGCCCGCTGAGATGCCCGCTACGGTCACGCTGGACTGGAACCCACCCCCGGGTATGGGTCCGGAGGTTCTGAGGACGTGGCGGGCTTTCTACCGGCACATCGGGCGTGAGTATGGCGTCACCCCGGCGTTCTACCGGCAGATGTACCTCGCGCAGTCCGGACGGTGCTACATCTGCCGGACTGCGCGAGGTATGCACCCGGACGATTCGGCAGGCCGCGGCGGGCGCCGGCTCGGCGTGGATCACAACCACCTGATCGGCAACCGGCTCGAGGCGGTACGCGGCCTGGTCTGTACGGGCAGTCTGAGCGCGAACACGTGCAACCGGCTGATCGCGCGCTATGACCACGGCCAGTTGTCGCGCGCGGTCAAGATGCTCGAGGCCCCACCGGCGCAGTACCTGCTGACCGTGTTGGGGGCGCACGATTACAGCGACGCGCAACTGACGGGATTCCTGACATGATCGCATTCCTGGTGATCACGGCGATAGCGTGCGTGTTCTGGGCAGCGCTTGCCGTCGGCACCGTGCTCGTGGTCGGCGCAGCGGCCAGGACCAGGGACAGGAGAGGCTGATGCAGATCACGCACTACCCGTTCCCGCCTCCCGGCGTGGCGCCCTCGCCGGCCACGGCCGAGCCGTACCCGGCGCCGCTACTCACCTCGGACGACCCGTACGACGGGCCCACCTCCAAGCCCGCGACCGACCTGCTGAAGCTGGCGCTCTTGCACGGCTGGACCGGGCGGATCACGTATGCGAACGGCTACGTCCCGCACGCGGCCTACGGCACGCCCGGCAAGGTGGCCAAGTTCAGCGAGGCACTGCGGCTGGTGCGCGGTGACCGGCGCGCGGTGGCGGTCCGGGTGGGCGGATCCTGGGACTCGCTGTGGACCTGGAGCGGGACGGAGTTCTTCACCCGGCACAAGCTGCTGGACGAGTTCAGGGCGGCGCTGACGTGACGGACTTCGGACGCTTCCTCAGTGAGCACATTCCCGCTGATGGCGCCTGGCGCATGGTCGCGCTGACCAAGGAGAAGGGCTCGGACGCGCCCGTTGAGCTGACCGCGTATCGACTGGACGGGCAGGGCAGGACGGTGCGTGCGACGTATCCACAGCCTGTGGATAACCCTGTGAATACCGAAGTAGCTGCCGATGCCTCCGCAAAAGCTTGAGAAGCCCTGGACACGCCGACAGTTGATCGTGGAGTTGGCCACGTCCGGAAAGACGCAGGCCAAGCTGGCCGAGGAGTACGGGGTGGTCGAGTCCTCGATCTCGGAGTTCAAGACCCGCCACCGGCAGACGATCGAGCAGGTGCGCGCTGACCAGGAGAACGAGTTTGCGGGGATCGCCATCGCGGAGAAGGCGACCCGGCTGGCCACGTACCTGGACGTGCTGGACACCGCGCTCAAGCCCGTGCCGAAGGTGAACGCCAAGGGCGAGATCATGTATGGCCTGCCGGACGAGAACGGCGAGCGGCATCCGATCATGGAGATTGATGCCGGCGTGGCCCAGAAGATCCTGCGTAATGTGGCCGAGGAGTTGGGGCACCTGCCGAACCGGGTGACGCTGGGCGGCGAGGTGGGCGTGACCACCAACTACAAGATCAACGGGGTTGAGCCGGAGAATTTGCGCTAGCTAGCAATTAGTTAGCTATCCCAGTAGCTATCCCAGTAGCTATCCCAGTAGCTATCCCAGTAGCTATCCGTTAGTGTGCTAGCTATGGCAAAAGCTGTAGAGCAGATGAACGCGCGAGTATCGGTCGGCACCGGAGAGCGAATCTCTCGGCGTGCCCAAGTGGAGAAGATCAGCAAGAACGAGTTGATCAACCGTGCGATCGAGCGTTACCTGTCGGCGCCTACGCCGAAGCGGGACGAGTTCGATGACTGACGCGGTGAAGCTCGCCGCGCTTCTCGCGCTGCCCATGCTGGCCGTCATGATGGGATCGATGCTGATCACTATTGCTATCGGGCGAATGGCTTTCGGCGCATAGATCAACCCGATATACTGGACCCATGAAAAAGATACTCGGCTCGATCGGCCTGACCCTGCTCGTCCTGGTCTCCCTGCTGGCGCTGCCCTCCACCGCGCAGGCCACTGCGTTCACGGGCGCGGGCTTCTACTACGCCGGCGGAAGCCAGACCTTCACCGGCACCGACTACGTGCGTGGCCTGTCCGCCAACGCCTACGTGGCCAAACCGTTCGTCCCCAACACCGCCGTGGGCGGCGTCTACGATCACTCGCTGATCGAGCTGGCCGTCCACGAAACCACCTCCGGCGTGTCCGGCAACACTGTTGAGGCCGGCATCGCCGTCGAACCCACCGTGTTCGGTGACTTCAACCCGCACCTGTTCGGCTGCTCCTGGACCGGCGGCGTGGCCGGTGGCTGCTGGACCGGTGGCACCAATTGGGTCGACAACGGCGCGAACGCGACCAACCTGGGCTCCGACCTCACCGCGGACATCGGCACGGCCAAGCAGTTGCAGGTGTTCTGGTCGATGACCGGATGCGGCACCTACAACAACGGGTGGTTCATCACCTACGCGGGCACGTCGGTCGGTTGCTACACCCCGGCAGCGTTCAGCGCAGGATTCCAGACGTCCAAATTCGTGCAGGCGTTCGGCGAGTACTACTACAACGGCGCCAACAACGCAGGTACCAGCAACGACAAGCCGTGCGGCGACCTCGGGCTGGGCGGTACACCCGGTGTCGGTCAGGCATACGTGGGCAGCCTGTCGATCGTCAACCCGTCGCCCAGCACGCTGACCACCTCGTTCACGATGTTCACGCCCACCGACGCACCCGCTTTCGACGCGACGTTCGCGACCGGCAGCACGCGCACGTTCTACTACGGCAAGGCCGGCTACAAGTTCGTGGGCGGCGTGGCAACCACCCCCGGTAACGCCGGTTCCTGCTAACGTCCGGCCTGCGGTCACCTCCGCCAGAACAGCCACGGTTCCCCACAACCGTGGCTGTTCTGCGTCTGCCCTCTTGCTTCCACGCATGGACCTGCTATACTTGGTTCATAACTCGACAGGGGAGCGGACATGGCAAAGATCGTGATCACGCAGAAGAACTTCGACGGTCAGGGCAGCGACCGGATCTTCACTCACTGGCCCAAGAAGGGGCAGGCGCAGATCACCGCTGATCGGATGAGCCGGGCCTACAACCTGGACAACACCACGATCGAGATCGTCAACGACTGACCGAACGGCCCGGACCTCGAGGTCCGGGCCGTTCTGCATACTTGATCCATGCAGGTGCAAGATCATGAGGTGGAGCTGCGCGGCGCCGCGCTCGAGCTGGCCAACAGCCGCGCCAAGGAGGTGCTCATCTCCGGCGCGGCCGGTACTGGAAAATCGCGCGCCGTCCTCGAGAAGATCAACCTCATCTGCCTGATCACCCCCGGCACTAAATGCCTCATCCTGCGCAAGACGGCGCGTTCCCTGGCCACCAGCGCACTGCGCACCTGGGAGCGCGACGTGGTGAAGGAAGCCATGCGTGACGGCACGGTCAGCTTCTACGGAGGCAGTGCGCGGGAGCCGGCGCAGTACCGCTACAGCAACGGATCGTCCGTGGTGATCGGTGGCCTGGACGATCCCATGAAGGTCATGTCGACCGAATACGACGTCGCTTTCATCCAGGAATGCACGGAGATCACCGAGGAGGACTGGGAGTCCGTCAACATCCGGCTCCGCAACGGGGCCATCTCCTTCCAGCAGATCATCGGGGACTGCAACCCCTCGCACCCGACGCACTGGCTGCTGGAGCGCGCCGCGACCGGCAAGCTTGCGCACCTGGTCAGCCAGCACGAGGACAACCCCCGCTACTTCCACGCCGACGGCACACCCACCCAGGAAGGCAAGGCGTACATAGAGCGCCTGGACTCGCTGACCGGGGTGCGTTATCTGCGTCTGCGTAAGAACATCTGGGCAGCGGCCGAGGGCGTCATCTATGAGAACTTCGATCCCGCCATCCACGTGATCGACTCCTTCCCGGTGCCGCCGTCCTGGGAGCGGATCTGGTCCGTGGACTTCGGCCACACCAACCCGTTCGTCTGGCAGGACTGGGCGTTGGACGAGGATCGGCGCGCCTACCTCGTGCGCGAGATCTACATGACCGGGCGCCTGGTCGAGGACCACGCCCGGCAGATCCTGTCCCTGGGCGGGCCGCGCCCGTCCGCCATCGTCTGTGACCACGACGCCGAGGACCGGGCCACCCTGGAACGGCATCTCGGCATGGGCACCATCGCCGCGGAGAAGGCCGTGACCATGGGCATCGACGCCGTGGCGGAGCGGTACAAGGTTGCAGCCGATGGCCGGCCACGGCTGCACTACTTCCGTGATGCGCTGGTGGAGAAGGATCCGTCGCTGACCGATCGGAAGCTACCCACCAGCACGATCGAGGAGACTCCCGGCTACATCTGGGCGCCCGAGCCACCCGGCGCCGACCGCAAGCGTGAGCAACCCGTGAAGAAGAATGACCATGGGAAGGACGCCGAGAGGTACTTTGTCTGCGAGGCTGACCTGCACGGCCCGACCAATGTGCGATGGGGGTAAGGAATGACCGACGAGTTGCCGTACTCCCCGGAGCAATGGTTCCAGGTGATCCATGACGCGACCGTTGCCACCGGTCACGGCGACGAAGTGATCACAGCGGTCGAGACCACCATGTCCGGCTGGAAGATCACCGTCAACCCGGTGGGCGCGCCTGCGCCCTCTCCCGGGCCGGAAGCCTGATGACCACCGTCACGCAGGCATGGGCCGCGGCGCGCACCCGGCCACACCGTACCGCCCGGCCCGCACTGCTGCTCCTGGTCTCCTGGCTGGCACGCAAGCTGCCGACGTGGAAGCGCGCGCGCACGGCGCTCATGCAGTGGGGTGCGTTCGCGGCCATCGACACGGGGCTGTTCGGCTGGCACTGGATCGCGGGTGCCGTCGGCGTCGGCGTGAGCCTGCTGGTGCTCGAGGCGCTGGGCGGGAGCGAGCGGTGATCATCCGGCAGGGGCGCAAGAATCCGCGCAACCTCTACATCCAGGCAGGCGACGATCCGGCGGATGCGGATATCAGTATCGGCTACATCCGGCTCCCCGCTGTCGCGGCCTGGATGGTGGAGCGCGTCAACTTCTCCGCCGCGGGCGCGCCGATGCAGAAGGCCGTGGAGAAGGAATTGAAGGAGGCCACCGATGCGTAGCCTCCTCGGTCCCCTGATCAACCGTGCACAGATCTCCTACGCCCAGCACGGTGACGACCGGCGCCGGCTCAGCGGCGGGTACGGGCGCTCCGGTCCGCTCGCGCAGATGGACGCCATGGGTGCGTCCGCCACGCTGTTCTCCGTCATCAACCGCACCAGCACGGCCACGGCGAAAGTTGACTGGCACCTGCACGTGCCCGCGCCCGGACAGACCTGCGAGTACGGGCAGGGCACCGAGGACGAGTGCGGTGAGGTCGGCGTTCAGCAGGTGGAGAAGCATCCTGCGCTGATCACTCTGGGCAAGCCGAACCCGTTCTACACCCGGCAGGAGCTGTTCGAGTCCGGCCAGCAGCACGTGGACCTGACCGGTGAAGGCTGGCTGGTGGTCAGCTACCTCGGTCGCATGCCGTATGAGCTATGGGTGGCGCGCCCTGACCGGATGGTGGTGGTCACCGATCCCCGCGACTACCTGCTGGGCTACATCTACGTTGGTCCGGACGGGCGCGAACAGGCGCTGAAGCCGCGTGATGTGTTGTCCATGCGCATGCCCAATCCGATCGACCCATACCGTGGGCTCGGTCCCGTGCAGACGATCATGTCGCAGATCTCCGGCTCGGCCATGAGCGCGGAGTGGAATGCGAACTTCTACCGCAACGGCGCGCGCCCGGGCGGCATCGTCAAGCTGTCCCGGCGTATGTCCGACCCTGAGTTCGAAAAGCTGATCGAGCGTTGGAACTACAACCACAAGGGGCCGGCCAACGCCGGGCGTACTGCGTTCCTGGAAGACGGCGAATGGGTGGATCCGAAGCCCATGAGCATCGCGGACATGCAGCTTGTGGAGACCAGCAACCTCAATCGGGACACGATCTTGCTGGCGTTCGGTGCCAGCAAGTACGACGTGGGCGTGTTGGAGGACGTGAACCGGGCCAGTGCCGCGGCCGCCTCCAGCGATTTCGCGGAGCGGATGACCGTGCCGCGCCTGGATCGCTGGCAGCAGATGCTGAACAACGACTTCCTGCCCCTGTTCCCGGGCGCGCAGGAGCAGGGTCTCTGCTTCGTCTACACCAACCCGATCCGGCGTGAGCGTGCGGAGCAACGCGCGGACGACCTGAACGCGGCCACCATCTTCCAGATCCTCAAGGGCGCGGGTGTCGATCCGGCCGACGCGGCGGAGATCGCTGGCCTGCCTCCGCTGACCATGGCTCCTGTGCCTGCCGTGCCGGAGCCTGCGGTCGCTCCGGCCGGCGCGCCGGCTAATCCGGACGGTCCTGCGATCGAGCCGAAGCCCTTATGACCGACAGGCGCGGTCAGGAGCAGGCCCTCGGGGTCCAGGCACCATCACGCCCGGATCGGGCGCCATACACACCACCCGTGTCGAGCGGCAAGGGGTGCTGCAATCCGGAGTGCCCCTGCCGGACGAAGCGCAAGTCATGAGCATCGGCGCGCCGCGGCAGAACGGCGACTGGGGACAGCCGGAGATGGCGCAACGCTGGGTGGTCAAAGCGCACATAGACGACAATGTGTGCGAACCGTGCAGCGAGAACAACGGCAAGACCTACCGCAACCGCGCCGACGCGTACGCCGACTACCCGAACGGCCGTGGCTACAAGAAGTGTGTCGGCGCAGAATATGGCAACACGTGCCGCTGTAGAGTGATCAAGCGTGGACGCAAAGGCGGGAGCAGCAACAACGTGAAACGTGATCTCGCTTCGCTGATCGCCAAGGCCCAGGCACTCACGGCCGGCGCAAGCGCCCGCAACCTGGTGGCCATGCGCCCCGACGGCGCGCCCCCGTTCGCGGCCATGCAGGACTTCCGCGCCGAGGGCAACGCCCTCTACCTGTACGACGCCATCGGCGGATGGGACGGCACCAAAGCCATCGACGTCAAGCAGAAGCTCGACGCCATGACCGGACCGGTGGATCTGCACATCAACTCGCCCGGCGGCATCATCTTCGAAGGCGCGGCCATGTACAACGCCATCCGCGCCTACACCGGCGGCCCGGTCACCGCATGGGTGGACGGCTACGCCGCGTCCGCCGCGTCGTTCGTCATGCTGGCCGCCTCCCCGTACGACGCCGCGGCCGATACCGGCGGGGTGCGCATGGCCGACAATGCGTTCGCCATGGTGCACGACGGCATGGGCCTGGCCATGGGCACCGCGGACGACATGCGTGACGTGGCGGACCTGCTGGACATGCTGTCCGACTCCATCGCAGGGATTTACGCCGCGCGTACCGGCGGCACCGCGGACGAATGGCGCGGCATCATGACCGACGGCGACACCTGGTTCTCCGCTCAGGCCGCGCTGGACGCCAAGCTCTGTGACCTCGTGGTCGGGCAGACCGGCATGCCGGGCGTCCCCACCGAGCCGGACGAACCCGAGCCTGCGAACAAGCTGGACATCAGCATGTTCCAGCCGACGGCACGTACCGCACCTGACAAGATCGACCCAACCTTCGACATCGAGGGATTGCGCAACGCCCTGAAAGGAGCGTTCAGCCGATGACGGCACCGACCGCCCAGCCAGTCACTCCCTCGGAGTGGGAGGAGTTCCTGAACACCGCCCTGGAGACCCCGGAGAAGTTCGCCAAGCTCGCCCAGGACGGCACGTTCAAGGCCAAGCTCGACGGCTACACCTCCGCGTACCGCGATGAAGTCAATTCCACCATGAAGGACCTCAAGGGGCAGCTCACCGATCAGGTGTCCGCGTCGGTCCTGGAGATGTTCAAGAGCAACGGCGTGCCCACCGACGGCCGCCCCGACCTTCGGCCGACCGACATCAAGGCGCAGAACGCCGGCACCGCCTACAACAAGCTCGCTCCCGGCGCCGACCCTGCCCTGGGCAAGATCTGGGAGAACGGCGCCCAGATGCTCCAGGACATCCTGCTCACCAAGCAGGGTAAGGGTGGCGTCGAGACCCGCGCCCGGATGGACGAGTACGACAAGCTGACCAACGCGTACAGCCCGAACGTGCCGGCTGACGGTGGTTACCTCATCCCCGAAGAGGTGCGCGCCGACATCATGACGCGCGCCCTCGAGGGTGCGATCGTCCGGCCTCAGGCCACCGTCGTGCCGCTGCCTACTGGCAAAATGCGGTGGCCCGTCAACGACATGACCACCGAGGTCGGCGAGGTCTACGGCGGCATCCAGTTCGCGTGGCTGGACGCGGGCGAGACGTTCTCCGAGACGTCAGCCACCTTCGGCTCCCTCGCACTCGAGCAGCACAAGCTCGGCGGGCTCGCGTCCGTGCCGAACGAGTTGATCCGGTTCGCGCCGTCGCTCGAGACGTGGATGCGCACCAACATGCCCAACGGTATCCGCGAGTTCGAGGACCGCGCGCTGATCTCCGGTGACGGTGTCGGCAAGCCCCTGGGCGGGCTGCACGCGAGCAACCCGGCGCTGATCGCGGTCAGCGGCGAGTCGCTCCAGCCCGCGGCCACGCTCACGTGGAACAACTTCCTGGCCATGTTCGCCCGGATGTTGCCCGAGTGCTACGCGACCGCGGAGTGGGACATCACTCCGGACGCCATCCCCGAGGTGCACACCATGGCACTTCCGGTCGGTACCGGCGGTAGCGCGGTCATGTTCGGTGAAGGTGGTGGCCCGAGCGCCCTGCCCATGTCGATCCTGGGCATCCCGATTCGGTACACGCGCAAGGCTCCGGCCGTGCTGGGCACCCAGGGCGATGTGAGCCTGGTGGACTGGACCAAGTACACCATCGGTGACGCCCTGGCCGTGCAGTTCGACACCTCGGAGCACTCCTCGTTCCGGTCGGACAAGACGGACTTCCGGATCCTGCTGCACGAGGACGGTCGGCCGTCGCTGCTGTCCGCGCTCACCCCGCAGAACAACGGGCCGACCTTGAGCGCGTTTATCCAGTTGGCTACGCGCTGACCCCCACTGACACCGAGACCGGTAAGGGGACCTAGCTCCCCCGGCCGCAAGGCGTAATCCGGTCTCGGCTCCCACCTCGAGCCGCACGTGACCGGCCCTCGGTAGGCGCCGGCTCTAACTCCCGGAAGGGGAGAGGCAACACATGGACGCACTCGGACGACTTTTCGATGTCGGCGTGGGCTGGTCGCCTGTCGACCTGGACACCGCGAACGGCGCGACCGGCAAGCGGATCAACATGACCATGCATGAGCAGGTCACGTTCCTGGTCTTCCTGGCCGCCGGTGCCACCACCGATGCCACCCTGACGGTGAAGCAGCACACCGCCTACACGTCGGGTACCAGCAACAACCTCGCGTCGGCCACGGTCACGGACTCCACCGGCATCACCTACTGGTACATCAAGAGCGAAGCTGTGCTCGACAACGACGAGACGTGGACCAAGGTCACGCAGTCCGAGGCGGCCACGATCTCACTGACCGGCGCCACGTACGGCGACAAGGAAACGATCATCGCCGTCGAGGTGCACGCCGCGCAACTGGGCAACGGCTACACCCACGTCAGCCTGGACCACGCGGCCACTCTCGGCGCAGCCAAGCTGGGCGCCTGCCTCATCTTGCCGTCCGGCCTGCGTTACCGGCGTAAGCCGGCCAGCCTTGGTAACCTGCTGCGTCCCGGGGTGGCGAACGCCTGATGACTGTTGTCAACGAAGCGGACGCCTACCGCAAGAGTGCGCTCGGCCTGGTCGCCACCAAGGCGTCCGGCACCCTGGCCAGCGCAGCCATTCCCGTATTCACGGTGGCCGGCGGCGAAGTCATGATCACGTCGGTGTGGCTGAAGGTCACCACCTCCATCACCGCGGCCAGCACGGTGGCGCTTCAGCAGAACCCCACCACCGGCGACACCCAGACCATCGTCACCGCCACCGACCTGGGCACGACCGACACCGCCGCGGGCAGCATCGTCGGTCTCGACCAGGGCACTACGGCTGCGTCCAGCTTCCTGCGCGGTGGCCGGCATGACGTCAACTGGGTGATCACCGTCGGGCAGGTGGAGCTGCTGCCCGCGTCGGCCAACGGCGCCGTCACCATCGGCGTCACCTGGGTTCCGCTCACCAGCGGCGCGACTCTCGTCGCTGCGTGACAAAGTCCGGCAGGCCGGGTACCCGAGGGGAGTCCCGGCCTGCCGGACCACGAAGGAGTGAACCATGGAAATGACGCAGCAGGACTATCAGGAGCGCGCCGCGCGGATCGACGACGGCACCGCCACCGACGACGACCGTCGCCTGGTGGAGCTGTACGAGCGTGAGGGCTTCGCCCGTGACGGCGAGACGCTGGTGAGCAAGCTGGCTGTCAGCACGGACGCTGAAGTGATCAAGGCGAAGCCGGCCAAGAAGGCGCCGCCCCGTAAGCGGGCAGGGGGCACGGACAGGTGACTGCCGGTCTGCACGCCGTCAACCTGGCAAACAAGTACTTGGACATGCTGGCCGGTACCGCGTTCTCCGCTCCCGCGAACACATACATCAAGCTGCACACAGGCGACCCCGGATCGGCAGCCACCAGCAACGCCAGCGCGGAGACCACGCGCAAGCTGCTGACGTGGTCGGCGGCCAGCGCGGGGAGCAAGGCCATCACGTCCACGCTGCCGACGTGGACGCCGTGGGCCGCGGGCTCCGAGACGATCACCCATGTCAGCGTGTGGGACGCGTCCACCTCCGGCAACTTCCTGTACTCGGGCGCGCTCACCGTCAGCAAGGCGGTCAGCAACGGCGACACGTTCAACATCACGTCGCACTCGATCGCGTTCACCCCGATAGCGGCGTAGCCCCGTGTCCCGCTCGTTCAACGGCGGCACGGCGGCCGACCGGATCACGTTCTCGGTCGGCGCAGGACCCACCACCCAGGGCCCGATCACCATGGCGGCGCTGGTCAAGTCCACCAGCGCCGGCGCCGATCAGTGGATCCTGGACGCCGACAACGGATCGTTCGTGAAGTGGGGCATGCTGCTCTCCAGTGGCCACACGTTCATCGAAACGGACGGGTCGGGCGGTCCGGCGTACACGGCGAATGACTGGCTGTGGGTGGTGGTCACCAAGGCCACAGGATCGGCCACGCCGCGGTGGCATATCCAGGATGTGACCACCTCAGGCGCATGGTCGCACACCAACGGCGGCGGCAACGTCGGCAACGTGGGCACCGGCGCCACCGAGATCATCCTCGGTGGTCAGTTCACCGGCGGGGCGAGCACCACGTTCCGCGGTGAGATCGCGGTTGCCGCGGCGTGGCAGTCGGAGCTGGCTGATCTCGCCGTCGAGGCGGCATGCACACTGGCCGCAGCGGACCTGCTGGCTGCCTCTCCTGGCTGGATGATCCGGCTCAATCAGGCGAGCACGGCTACCAGCGTCACGGACGACACGGGCGGTGGCGGAGACCAGGCGTCGATCTCCGGTACCGCGGTCGGCGCGTCCGATCCGCCGGGCTTCAACTACAGCCTGACCAACAACGTGGACGGTGATGCCGCGGTCACGGTCACGGCATCGCGGACTTCTGCCGCGTCCGTGGATCACAATGCCGCGGCCACGGTCACCGGGACGGCCACGGCCACCAGCGCGGCCACGGTCAACCCCGGCGGGCAGGGCGCGGTGACCGTGACCGCGGCCATCGCGAGCGCGGCCACGGTCACGCACAACGCCGACATCGCGCTGACCATCGCCGCGGCCATCGCCACCACGCCTGAGCCAGCCACGACCACCACCACCCCGTCCGGCAACAACTGGGGCAGTCTGCTGGCCATCTACCGGCAGAACGCCGCGGACGTGCAGCGCTTCCTGACCACGCCGCTGACCCAGTGCCCGTACCACGCGTATCCGCTGGAGCCGGGGCGTACGCCGGGCACCACGCACTGCAAGTTCGGCGGGGAGATCTTCGATTTATACGGCAACCGGGTGCTGATCAGCTAAGATCCGGTCAACATCACCATAAGCAGGACCTCGCAGAAAGCAGCCGAGGATGACGGGCATTGCCTACTGCACCCGTGAGCAGGTGCAGGACGCGCTGGCACAGGCGGACACGTTCCGCACCAACGCGCGTATAGATGCCGCCATCCGTACCGGCGCCCAGCAGGTGGAAGCCCAGACGCGACGTTTCTACCCCACCACCAAGACCTTGTACCCGGAGATCCGGTGGGTCACCGGGCCTGTTCTCTGGCTGGACCTCGACTACACCGAGATGATTTCCGTTACCAGCTTCACCGTGGACGGTGTGGAGCTGGTCGAGGGCACCGACTTCTTCCTGCGCCCGGACGACGGCCCGCCGTACACGTCACTGAAGCTGAGCAACCTGTCGTCCGCGTCGTTCTCCTCCAACGATCGCGGCATGGTGCTGATCGGCGAGCAGGGCGCATCGGACACCACCAGGGCGGCCGGCTCCCTGTCCGGCTCGATCAGCAGCAGTGCCACCACGATCGTCGTGTCCGATGCGTCGCTGATCGGCGTGGGTGACCTGCTCACCATCGGCAGCGAGCGGATCAACGTGATCGAGCGGACCTACTCCAGCACCGGGGTTGCCCTGGCCGGCAACGTCACGGCCTCTTCTGCGGAGCGCACGGTGACCGTGGACGCCGGCGCATCGCTGCACGAGGGCGAGCGGATCCGGATCGGCTCGGAGCGCCTGTTCATCGAGAGCATCAACGGTGACGTGCTGACCGTGCGCCGCGCCGAACTGGGCAGCCAGCTTGCCGCGCACTCCACCTCCGATGCCGTGCATGCCGCGCGCACGCTGACCGTGGAACGCGGCGCAACCGGATCGACCGCGGCCAGCCATTCCAGCACTGCGGCGATCCTGGCCAATGACCCCCCGGCGCTGGTCAAGGAAGCGTCTCTCGCGTACGCGCTCGTGGATTTGGAGCAGTCCAAGAGCGCGTACGGGCGAGTGGTCGGCGCCGGGGACAACCAGATGGAGGCGGCAGGCCGCGGCCTCGCCGCCATCGTCCGGGACCTGATCGCGATGCATGGGCGTATCCGGCACGGTGCGGCATGACCGGGGACAGTGTGGTCAAGACGCTGATGATCCTGTTCCTGATCGCGATCAGCCCGCTGATCCTGGCCATGGCCATCTTCGTCGGCTACCTCTGGTGGGGGGTGCTGGCGCATGGCTGAGGTCCACGGCACCTTCTTCTCGCCCGGTGAGCCGTTCGTGATGAGGGCGTATCTGCACAAGGCGCAGGACCGCATCGCGAACGAGACAGAACGACGCGTGCACATCTTGCAGCACCAGTACTTCAAGCGACCGACCGGTTACTACGAACGGCACATCGTGAACCGGGACATGGGATACCAGCACGTGATTCACGATTCCGGCGTGATCTACGGCCCCTGGCTCGAGGGGGTGGGCTCCCGTAACTTCCCGGTCACCCGGTTCAAGGGCTACAGCATCATGCGCAAGACGACGCGCATGGTTCAGGACCGGGCGGAGTCGATCGCTGCGCCCATCATCCGCGAGCTTTGCGAGGCGCTGAACTCATGAGCATCGACATGCAGGCCATCGTTGATGCGCTGGTGTCGCACGCCCAGTTGACGGGCAAGTTCGACAAGGTCAACACGAGTGAGCCGAAGAGCCCGCCGGCCAACGGGCTGACCTGTTCCATCTGGGCGCAGGGCCTGGTCCCGCACGCGCAGTCGTCCGGCTTGGCGGCCACCAGCGCGTATCTGGTCATGCAGGTGCGGATCTATGACAACATGCTGCGTTCGACGCCGGATGAGGCGGATCGGATCGACCCGAACATGCTGGCGGCCACGGATCAGTTGATGGCGTCCTACACCGGTGAGTTCACCCTGGCCGGCCTGGTGGAGTCGATCGACCTGCTGGGTATCGGCGGAGAGAGCCTGCGTGCGGAGGCCGGGTACGTGCAGATCGGCGGCCAGGGTTCCGGGCTGTACCGGATCGTGACGATCACTGTTCCTATGATCATCGCCGACGCATGGACACAGGTGGCATAACATGGGAAAACAGACAGGCCTTGGTGATCATTTCGCCGTCGGCGGCTACGACATCAGCGGAGACATCGGCAGTCTTCAGGCGATCAACGGCGGTCCGGCCACCCTCGACGTCACCGACATCACCGAAAGCGCCTATGAACGCCTGGGTGGCCTGCGTAACGGCGGCATGCAATTTGCATCCTGGTTCAACAAGGCCACCGGGCGCGCGCACCCCGTTCTGAAGGCGCTGCCCACCACGGACACGGGCGCGCTGTACGGACGCGGCGCGGCCATCGGATCCCCCGGCGCGGCATGCGTGGCCAAGCAGATCGGCTATGACGGCACCCGTGGCCAGGACGGCGCACTGTCGTTCGCCACCACCGTGCAGTCCAACGGCTACGGCCTCGAATGGGGAAAGCAACTCACCGCCTGGACGCGCACGGACACGGCGGCCACCAACGGCAGCAGCCTGGACGGATCCGCGTCGTCGTCGTTCGGGGCACAGTTCTACCTTCAGGTGTTCTCGGTGACCGGGACATCGGTCACGGTCACCATCGAGGACTCCGCTGACAATGCATCTTGGGCGACCCTGTCCGGCGCCGCGTTCTCCGCTGTCCTGGCCGGTGCGGTCAGCGACCAGCGGATAGCGGTCACCGGCACCGTGCGCCGCTACCTGCGCGCCGTCTCGTCCGGCACGTTCTCCAACGCCCAGTTCGCCGTGCTGGCCGTCCGCAATGACACGACAGTGGCTTTCTGACATGCAGCCGTTCCGGATCGAGCCGGCCATGCCGCCGCAGATGTACAAGTCACACGTGATCAAGCAACCGCTGACCACGCACTGGCGCCGCGCCACCTGCGCCGAGGTGGACTGCCCGCGGTATCTGCGCGGCTGGAAGTCCGTGCTCGACCTGGGCAGCCAGGACGGGCAGAACGCCGCAGCGTGGATCCGGCACGTGTCCGGCCTGCGCTTCACCGAGAGCGTGACCGGGGCGCAGGAGATCACGTTCCTGTTCCCGCCCGGCCAGATGTGCGCCCGGGCGGACCGGCATCGCCTTCCGCTGGGCCGGCCTCCCGTGATGCTGGTCCGTGGTGGGGATCATCGCGGCAACCCGTCCGGGTTCAGCCGCCTGTTCCACCGGGCCGAGGACTGGCGCGATGATCTCGGCGAGCACCTGGACAACCTCCGCGATCAGCAACAAAAGGGATAGGTGAGTACAATTAGCAAAGAAACGGGCCTCGGGTGGACCACGCTGAGCGTGGACAACTCCTCCGGATCGGCCAACGCCATCAAGAACGACATCACCAATCTCACGTTCGCCACGCCGCGTGGCGTCCAGGACGTGACCGGCCTGGACAAGAGCGCCTATGAGCGGCTGCTTCTGATGGCCGACGGCACCGTGAACCTGAACGGCGTGTTCAACGACGCCGCCAACATGTCGCACGACACGTTCAAGACCGTGCCGTCGACTTCCGTCAACCGGACGACCACGATCACGGTCTCCGGCAACACCCTGGCTATGGAGATGCTGTACACCGACTACAACCTCACGCGCGCCGCGTCCGGCGAACTCACCTGGACGGCGCCCGGTGTGCTCGCCGACGGCCAAGTCCCCACGTGGGCGTGACGTGAAGCTCAACAGTCGCACCCTCGTTCTCAAGTTCGACGATCCGGATTACGCCGGCCTCGAGGTCAAGGCACGATCGGTGTCCCTGGGCGTGCTGCTGGACCTCGAGGACGAGACCAGCGCCATGCGCAAAGGCTCCGGCCTCACGCAGACCCGCGGGCTGCTCAGTCTGTTCTCCGAGAAACTGATCTCCTGGAACCTCGAAGACGACGACGACAAGCCGATCCCCACCACGCTCGAGGGCGTCCTTTCCCTGGAGATCGATCACGCCTACCCGATCGTGCTGGCCTGGGTGGACGCGATGTTGTCCGTCACGGCGAGCACGGGAAAAGGCTCGACCTCTGGGCCGCCGTCGGCCCCACTGAACTTCCCGATGGAACCACTCTGACCAAGCCGCCGGAACTGGCGCGGGCGGAGTTCGTCATCGGCCTGGCCGACCGATGGCACAAGCTGCCGGAAGAGATCGAGGCCATGGACGCCGGCGCAATCCGGTATCTGGAGATCCTGAGGCGCGGAAGGAGGGACGACGGCGATGCCGAATGAGATCATCATCCGCGTCAAGGCGATCAACGACACCAAAGTCGTTTTCGACAAGATCCGCGCAGAGGCGAAGGACCTGGGCGAAACCGTCGCCGTCAACATCAACGAGCACGTCACTCAACGTCTGGAGCGCGACGCCCAGGCGGCATCGGGCGGGAACGGCGGCTACGCGCGTACCGGTGACCTGATCGGCAAGACCATCGGTGAGCACATCTCCGAACGGATCACCGAGAGAGTCAACGTCAACGTCAACGAGCGGCTACGGGAGACCATCCGCAATACCGGCGGACGTGATCACGAAACCGTCCACGTGGATGTGGATGTGGACCAGAAGACGCTGAGCGAACGGCTTGCCTCGCTCGGCACCAGCGTGACGGACAAGGTGTCCGGGTGGTTCGAAGGCGGATTCTCCACCGGAATCACCTCCGTGTTCTCCGGGGATTTCCTGTCCACCCTGCTCAAGGGCAGCCTGGTGGCGCTCGGCGCCACCGTGCTCGCGCCCGCGCTGGGCGGGGCGATCGGCGCCGCCGTGCTCACCACGCTGTCTGGCGGCGCCATCGCCGTCGGCATCCTGGGCGCGATGAAGGATCCCCGCATCTCCAAGGCCATCGACGAGGTCAAGTACGCGCTCGGCTTCAGTACCGCCAAGACGCCCAAGGAGAAGAAGAATGAGCCGATCCACGGCCTGTTTGCGTCCTTCTCGGAGAACTTCAAAGGGCCGCTTGAGGAGTTCCTGGCGCCCAGCAACGGCGGCGGCGGCGGCGTCATCGGCCTGATCCAGCAGCTCACCCCGCTGGTCGATCAACTGGGTAAGGCGCTCGGGCCGGTGGCCGGGAAGCTGGGTGACGGCGTCATCGGCATGTTGCAGAACATGCTGCCGTCGGTCATCACCGGCATGGAGGCCGGCGCGCCGCTGATCAACACCCTGGCCGATAACCTGCCGGGCATCGGTGACGCCATGGCCACGCTGTTCAACACGATCAGCGCGCATGCGGACGACGCCAACACTTTCTTCAACGACATGTTGCATGCCATCAAGTTCTTGATCATCGCTATCGCTGCCCTGGTAGGCGCATTCATGGACATGTACACGGTGGTGCGCGGCCTGTTCGTGGCGCTGATCGGCACCATCCTGAATTTCGCGGGCACGACGATCAAGTCGATGGCCATGGCGTTCGGCTGGATCCCCGGCCTGGGGCCGAAGCTGAAAAGCGCCTCCAAGCAGTTCGACACCTGGTCAGATCATCTGATCAAGAAGCTGGAGGAGGTGCCGAATGACAAGTACATCAACATCCACCTCCGGACCATCTTCAACGGCGTAGGCGCTACCGTCCGATCCATCACCCGGGACCTGCATGCCATCGGCGCGGCAGGCCACGCATACGGCGGGGCGGTCGGCACGGCAGCCAGCGGAGGCGCGCGCGGCGGGCTGACCCTGGTGGGAGAGAACGGGCCGGAACTCATCAACGCGGCCCCCGGCTCACAGATCTACTCCAACGCCGATTCGGCCAGGATGCTCAGCGGCGGCGGGGGCGGAGGCGGGGCGATGATCATCAACCTGGTGGTGGACGGCATGATCGTTGCCCGCGCCATGGCCGACCCCATGCGCAAGATGGTGCTCAATCAGTACGGCGGCAACGTCCAAGCCGCCTACGGGCGGTAGGCCATGGCTTTCCCGCAGAGCGTGCTACCCATCAAGCAGGAGCTGCTGATCGATGGCACCTGGACGGACATCACCACCAAGACCCGCAGCAGTGATGACGTCAACATCACCCGCGGGTTCTCCGGCCAGCAGGGGGCGCTCGCGCCCGGCAACGCCGTCTTCACCGCGAACAACCGCGACTTCTTCTTCTCCAACCGGTCGCCGTCCTCGGTGAACTACAAGAAGATCGGGCGCAACACGCAGTACCGGTGCTCCATCACCGAAACCACGCCGTGGCTCTTCCTGGCCGACTACTCCGACGGCACCGGGAACTACGACGGAGCCCGGGCGGCCACCACGGACAAAGCGGTCTTGGACATCACCGGCGACATCGACATCCGCGTCGACTGCCGGGCGGACAACTGGCGTGGCAGCCATGGCGCTGTGCTGGCCAGTAAGTACAACACCGCAACAGCCAACCGGTCCTGGATCTTCTGGATCGACCGGCTGGGTTACCCGCGCTTGCGCTGGTCCACGGACGGCACCGGAAACACCATCGTCAACATCTCGTCCACGGCCGCGGCCGGCGCGCTGCGCCGGCAGGCGCTGCGAGTCACCCTGGACGTGAACAACGGATCCGGCGGCTACACCGCCACGTTCTACACCTCCGACACGATCAACGGATCGTGGACGCAACTGGGCAGTACGGTGGTCGGCACCTCCACCACCTCCATCTACGCCAGTACAGCGCCGCTGCACGTGGGCACTATCAGTCTCAGTAGCGCCGCCTCCGGCGTGTTCGACCGTGACGAGTTGAACGTCGGCGTAGAGCTGATCTCCCCGTTCATCGGGCGCATTTACCGGGCGCAGGTGTACAGCGGTATCGCGGGCACCCTGGTGGCCGACATGGACGCCACTGCGCAGACCGCAGGCACCACCTCATGGTCCGATGGGCTGGGCACGCCGAACACGTGGACGCTGTCCGCGAGCGCGGAGATCACCAAGCAGAATTACCGGTTCTGGGGGGAACTGGGCGACCTTCCGCAGCAGTGGGACGTGTCCGGCAACGACGTCTATGGGCAAATGAACCCGTACGACATCCTGAGCCGGTTGCAGCAGGGCGCGAAATCGCTGCGTTCCAGCGTGTACCGCAACATCAGCAGGTTCTCTAGCACGATGGGTACCGGCGGCACCCTGGACGGCTACTGGCCGATGGAGAACGGCAGCCAGGCCACCAGGCCCAGCCCTGCCGTCGGCCAGTCCGGCAGCATGAATTCCGGCTGCACGTTCGGCACGGACGACGAGTTCCCGGGCACGGCCGGAGTGCTGACCTTTTCCACGGACTCGGGCCGGGCCAGTGGAGTGGGCGTGCCGGTCAGCAACACCACCAACACGGGCGTCGTCACCCTGCTGCTGTACTTCCGGGCGCCCGCGGTCCCGGGAGCGGACATCGGGATCTTCTCGTTCTTCCTGGCCGGCGGCAGCAGCTACCAGGTGAGCATCATCGTGGGCGCCGCGTCGTACACGCTGAAGATCTTCGACAGTTCGTACAGCCTGCTGCTGAACACCACCGCAGGTTTCGGCACGGGCGGCGAACCGGACCAGCCCCTGGCCATGCGGATCATGCTCACCCAGAACGGTGGCAACGTCGATTACGAGTGGGCCTGGTATCCGGTCGGCGCGGCCACCCTGTTCGGGGTGAGCGGCAGCTACGCCGGCACGGTCGGGCGCCCGCGCATGTGGCTGTCCGCCGGCGCCACCAACAAGGCCGGTTGGTGGATCGCGCACGTGGCCATGCTGCGCGAGGACATCGACTGGGAAGGCCACCAGTTCATCGGCAGTACCAACGCCTACATCGATGAGCGCGCGGAGGAGCGGTTCGCGCGGCTGTGCCAGGAGCAATCCATCCCGTACTGGGTGGTGGGGCGCGCCTACAGCGCGGCCGGAGATCCACTCGTAGGAGAGTTGTGTGGTCCGCAGACCCCGCAGGCCTTCATCGCTCTGATCACCGAGTGCGCCGCTCTCGACCGCGGGCTGATCTACGCGCCTCGGGACAAGTTCGGGTTGACGTTCCGGCTGCACAACTCCCTGACCAACCGGGAGTGCGTGGAGCTCGACTACGCGCAGAACCATCTGTCCGATCCGTTGCTGCCCCGCGATGACCTCTTCCTGGCCCGTAACGACGTCACGGTGACCAACGGCACGGGCGGTACGGCGCGGTACATCAAGACCAGCGGAAGCTTGAACATCAACGAACCCGCGAACGATCCGGACGGGATCGGCACGTTCGATCCGGGGCCGATCACCCGGATCGCGAGCGAGGACGACCGCCTTCCCGCCCTCGCGCAGGAGGAGGTGTTCTACGGCACGTGGGACGAGTTGCGATACCCGTCGGTGACGGTGCGCCGCGAGCGCTCGGTGTTCGTGGCCGGTGCACTGCTGGACGCGGACGTTCTCGATGCTGACCTGGGCGATGCGCTGCGGCTGGTGAACCTGCCGGCTCAATTGCCGCCTGACGACGTGGAGTTGCTGATCATCGGGTACGCGGAGCAGTTGCAGAACCGCGGGCACGGCATCACCTGGAACACGCAACCGTACGGCCCGTATCGCAGCCTCAACGACCTGTCCGGCGCCACGCTCGCGCATGCACGGGCCGCGGCGTCGGATTCCGCGCTGTCCGCGGACATCACCAGCGGCGCCACCTCGTTCACGGTGACCACGGCGAGCGGCAAGCTGTGGCGCACGGGTTCGAGTTCCCCGACGTTCCCGGTCCCGGTCATGATCGGCGGGGAGGAGATGAGCGTGGGAGTGATCAGTGGTTCCACCAGCCCGCAGACGTTCTCTTCTGTGACAAGATCGGTAAACGGAGTGGTCAAGGCGCACAGCGCCGGAGATGAGGTCCAGGTGCGCGACATCTTCTTTGCGGCGAGGTAGCCCATGTCCCAATATCCGGACATCGCGGTAGGTGACCTGGTGACCGCCGACCTGCTGGCCTCCATGCTGCCCGCTTTCGTGCGCAAAGCTGCCGATGAAGCCGCCCCGACATCCTCCGCCGCGGTCCAGGACGACGACGAGTTGTTCCTCGACGTGGTGGCCAATGCGTCGTATTTCGTGGACGCCTGGTTGCGGCATACCGCGGTGAGCAACACCCCGGACATACGACTCAACTACAGCTATCCGGCGGGTGCGTCGTTCGCCCGGTCGGACTGGGGCGCGCCGGACACCACCACCACGTCGGCGGACACGATCAACAACACGATCTCCACCACCACGGACAACACTCGCGGCTCCAACACGGTGGAACGCGCCATCTACATGCGCGGTGAGTTGATCGTCGGCAGTACCGCGGGCACGTTCAAGGTCCGGTTCGGCCAAGCGACCTCAAGCGTGGACGCGGTCACGATGAAGGCCGGAAGCCGCCTCATCCTCACGAGGTACGCATGACCATCTTCGGCTCGGACATCTCGCACTACGATGCGCCCGACACCCGGCCCATGCTGGACGACGGCATCGTCTTCCAGACCCACAAGGCCGGCGGGGACAAGGACGACGCGGAGCTGGGTTCCTGGTGGGGGTACGTCAGGAACGAGCGGCATCGGGCGTTGCTGGGCGCCTACTGGGTGCTCTATCCGGGCAACGCCTCCGGCCGCGCCGATGCCTTCCTGGCCCGGCTGGATTCCCAGTGCGCCGGCTGGCGGGATGGCCCGTTCGTGCTTCAGGTGGACTGTGAGAAGTGGAACGGCGACCCCTCCACGGTGCCGTCCGTCTCGGAGATCAACACCTTCTGCGATCGGCTGGTGGCGAAGATGCCGAAGCTGAAGCCGATCGGATATCTGCCGGACTGGGTGTACGGCGACATCTCCGGATTCCGGTACCCGCTCTGGTCGTCGAAATACGTGGAAGGTTCCGGCCATTACCGGTCTCTTTACCCTGGGGATTCCTCGAGCAAGTGGGGCGGGTACGGGGGAGCGGAGCCGGATGTCCTGCAATACAGCTCGAGCGCCACGATCGGCAATCAGACGACCTGCGACGCCAACGCGTTCCGCGGGACACTGAATGATCTGACCAGGCTGCTAGCGCCCGGATGGGCAGAACAGGGGTTCGGCGGGATGACCACCCAGGAAGTTGTCGACGGGAACACCCAGTACGACAAGCCGTACCGGCAGGGGGACAGCCCTGTCGGCACCGACTGGTACGGCAACAACACAGGCGTGGCCGTGTGGGATAAGCAGTACATGCCTAACCCGATCCGGGGCACCAAGACCAGCGCCTACAAGCTCCTGGGTGACCTGGCACAGGCGGTCATCGACATCAAGAACCTGCCGGGACAGCCGGGGGCTCCGGTGCTGGATGAGGCCACGATCCAGGCGATTGCCAACGCCACCGCCGACGTGCTGGCCGCGCGCCTGGCCGTACCCGCGGATCCGAACGGATAGTTTCCTTTCGGCAATCGTGTCCGTACGCGTCGATGGGTGGATTATGAGTGATCATGCGGCCTGGAACCTGGACAATCCTGCGGGACGCAGGATCGTGGATAGGCGGGTGGCTGATCATCTTCAAACAGGCCGGAATCCTCTTCGATCCGCCACCCCAGACGAGCGAGACTTTGGTATGGCTCGCGGCAGCGCTGATCGGAGTACCCGGGGTCATGCAGCTCTGGCTGGCCCGGTATGGCCAGGGCATGCCTACGGCCGGATCGCCACCCTTGCCTCCCTCGCCGGAGTCCTCGCCGTCATCGCCTGGCGCACCCTAGGATCCTGAGCGTGCGAGTCCGCCCCTCGTGGTACCCGTGGATGGTCATGGCGCTGATCGTGGTGCCCCTGGTGGCTGTCTCCACCGTGATCAACCTGCGCGCCACGGCGCGTGCCGTCCAGTCGGAGCGCCGCGCGCGGGAGGACTCCGCGGCGCAGTCACGCAAGACGGGCGAAGAGGTGCGGCTGGCGTTCTGCACGATGGTGATCGCGCAGGAGCACGTGTTCAGCGACGCCACCAGCCAAGTCGGGCGCGATGCCGCCTCCGCGTGGCATGATCTTGGCATATTGTTCCGGTGCTATTGAGGAGTGATCATGCCCAACCCGATCAACGACGGTCCCGCCGGAGACGGCAGCAGGAGCCTGGCCAAGGAGAGCAGGGCCGGCCTGGCCGTCGGCTTCATCGTGACCACCGTGCTCCAGATCCTGGGCGCCGGACTGGCCGGCCTGGATACGTCGAACTGGTCCGGCTGGTGGGTGCCGCTGGTGACCGTCGGGATCGGCACGGTGTCCGGTCTGATCACTGCGTACCTGAAGCGGAACCGGTAAGCTGGCGTACGGTCGAGCTGAACGAGAAAGCCCGGATCCCTCCTTGGTGAGGATCCGGGCTTTCTTCGGCTTCCGAGCCGGCTACCGCATGGTCACATTGTTCGTCACGTTCACCGTCTGCCGCTTGCCGGCGCGGATGACCGCGGCTAGCCAGCACAGCACGGCGAGAAGGAACAGCGCGAGTGGCGCCGCGGCCAGTGTGGTCAGCACCCACCAGCCCAGCATCACCAGAGATGACAGTCCTGTCATGATCGCGCCGACGATGACGGCAGGCCGGATCCAGGCCGGCGCCGGTGGCCGGAGACGCTCGACCGGCTGCTCCCAGAGTCCGCGGTCCGGGTTGTAGCGGGGACGCGCGGTCAGCGGGCGGATCTCGCCGCGGCGCGCCTGGCGTGTCACCGCGGCGACAAGATCCGCTTTGGCATGATACGGCGCGGTGAGCGTGTGCACCGGGCGAGCGCTGGTGATGACGGCCGGTTGCTTCATGATCAGGGTGCGATCGATCTCATTCATCGGTGCCCTCTATCTGGTGGTCAGCGTGCCGACGATCCCGACAACGATCATGGCGATGGCGGTCAGTGCGATCAGAATGTTCATGCCGTGCGGTTCGTGCTCGATCTCGCCCCAGCGCCGCGCGTTTTCCCTGGCCGCGCGCTGCACCTGCTGGATGCGATATGGCACCTTGCTACGTCGCGGATTCTTCTGGATGTTGTAGCGCGGGCGCAGTAGCGCGATCAGGCAGGTTTCCAAGGACAGCGTGACCCATTGCCAGCCGAGCCACCAGGGCAACTCGAGCGAGCGGCGCCGGACAATCAGGTCCGACCAGGGTTTGCCTCCCGCACATGCGGGATGTCGCGTGCACCTGCCCTCGTGGCAGTCGGCGCGGAGCGCGAGATGGTTGCTCTTGCCGACGTAGCCCCATTCGGTGCCGCGCCGTAGGTGCCGGCGCGTGCGGTACCAGTAGATGCCGGGGGAGCGGCGCCGGGCGCGCGGGAACAGGATCATGCCGAACTCCTGGCGCAGCTCGAGTAGTGAAAGTCGACGTCGATAGGCGACCACTCGCCGGTCAGTGGATCGAACGAGTAGTGCTGGTCATCGGCGTCACGGAACTCCCACCACGAATGCCGCGCCCAACCGCGCTCCGCCTTGACGCCGGTCTCACGCTCGATCCGGCGCAGGCGCCGATTGCCGAGAATGCCGTCGAAGCTGCTCACGCCGCACGCTCCGGCAGGTGCGCGCCCGGGCCGCAACAGACGATGGATACCCACGTGACGCCGTACTTCTGGGTGGGTATCTGCGCGCTGGGATCCCACGGCGCGAACACTGGCATGCCTTCCGCCCCGTCGCGCAGCTCGAACGGCCAGAGACCCTCGTGCAAGCCGGCGCGCGTCCAGTAGCGTCCGGTCACCGTGCTGCGCTCGAACATGCCTGCCATCCCGTCGGAGAGAGCGAAGGTCCGGCCGTGGGGATCTCTGCCGCTCACAGCCGGACCGTCTATGAGTCCAGTATTACTTAACGGTTGACGGTTCCGCAATCCGTTGATGGGGCGGGATCTCAAGATCTTCCGGCTCCACCACCTTGAATCCATGGACCTGAAGCTCCTGTGCGGCGCGGCGCAGTCGCACCACCGTCTTCTTCCAGTTGGCCGGGCGGGTATCCCTATGTCCGGTCATCTCCACATCCCTACTAGATGTGCAACTTGCACGCTTTGCCGAGCATCGTACCCGACGGTCAACGGTCCGGTTAACCGTGCGCTAGGGTCAATATTGTGAACCCACGTGCACGTGCATACGACGCGGTATGGCGCACGCTCCTGGCCGGCCACCGCGGCATGGACACCCGTGTCCGCACCATGGCCAAGCGGAACGCCGGCGTCCTCCTGCTGCTGGCCGCGGCGTGGCCGTGGGCCGGCTGGTGGCCACTACTGGCCTACGTGTCCGTGTCCGCGGCCATGTCCGGACACCGCGCTGTCCGCTACGTGGCCACGTGGACATTCCGGCGCCATGTCCACCAGCCGGTGGCCATCGTGCTGGACAACGCCATCCGCGCGCGGACACCAAGCAAGAGCGGACTTGTCCACGTGGACATTCCTCGGAATTTCCGTGACCGCGAGTCCGCGGACATCCGTGTCCATGTCCCGATGGACTGGCCGGCCACCAAGGAGGACATGGACACGATTCATCGACTGCTCGAGCAACGGCTGTCCGTGTCCGGCACGGTGGCCACGTGGACACTGACCGGACGTAAGCCGTACGGACACTTCACCATGCCGGCCAAGCCACCGAAGTCCGTGGACATGGCGGACATGCTCAGCGCCGTGGACATGGCCGCGGACACGGATCTTGTGATGGGCGCCGGACCTGCCGGACAGACGGTCACCTTCGACCTGACCGCGGACAGCCCGCACCTGCTGATCAACGCGCAGTCGATGGCCGGTAAGAGCGAGCTTCTGGCCTGGCTGGTGGCGCAGTTCATGCGCCGCGGCTACGGCGTGGCGTGCCTGGACGCCAAGTTCGTCAGCCACATGTGGCTCCGGCGCATCCCCGGCGTGCTGTACGCCGCGGAGAGCGAGGAACTGCACGAAGCCCTGCTCTGGCTGGACGGCGAGCTTCTGCGCCGGGCACGGTTCGTCTCGTCCGGCGGGGATCCGGCCTTGCTGGTCCCGCTGGTGGCCGTCCTCGAGGAGATGACCAGCGCCACGAACAGGTTGCGCAGTTACTGGAAGAGCATCGAGGGCAAGGGCATGAGCCCGGCCCTGACCGCGCTGGCGAACCTGGCCAATATGGGCCGGGAGATGCGCGTGCACATCCTGCTGGCCGGCCAGAGTGTGACCGCGAAGGTGACCGGTGGGCCGGAAGGGCGGGAGTCGTTCGGTGGCCGGGTGATGGGCAAGGCGACCGGCAACGCATGGCGCATGCTGACCAGCATCCGGCCGATCCCGAAGCATGCGGGCATGCCGGGCCGCTGGCACCTGGTGGTGGGCGATGCCCTGAAGGAGTTCCAGGCGCCGTTCTGCGACATCAAGAAGCAGGAGGCGCGGCTGATCGAGTGGGCTACCGGCGGAGAACCCGTGCCGGACGTGCCGGCCATGATGCTGGGGCAATCAGCAACAACTGAGAACGCGCGTAACGCCAGGTCAGAGGCTGTTGATGCACTGTCCCTGCGAGAGTTCGCCAACAGCCGGAGTATCGGCTTGACGCAACTGCGCAACTGGCGAAACGCCAACGCGGAGACGTTCCCCGAGCCGGTGGCGGAAGGGCCGAACCGGACCGCGCTGTATGACCCCTCAAGCCTGGATCTTTTCGTCCTTGCTCGCACCGGTTAGGCTGAGGCTCGCCTCGATTTGCATCGCACCACCTCCGCAAGAAAGCCCCGGAGCACTCCTGCCGCTCCGGGGCTTCCTGCCATCTCAGACGTGGAAGCCGCCCTTGCCGCCGCAGGTGGTGCAGACCTTGCGGACGGTCCTGGTCTTGGTCTTCCCGTTCTCGTTGTAGATCTCGGTGGTGTTCACCGCGCCACTTCCGCCGCAGTTGGTGCACGGAACGAAGCCGGTCCCCTTCGCCACGATCTTCACCTCTTCGCCGACGATTGAAACGTGTCAAACCGGGAGGAAAGGGATGGGCCCCTTCCGGGGCCCTCGCCTTCAGATCTCCCGGACGGTTACCGTGTCCCCGCGCCGGGCCCGGAGCTTGAGCGAACGCTTGGCTCCCATGACTTCTTGCTCGTGAAGTCCGTAGAGCTTGCCGGTCTTTGTTCCGTTGCGTCCCTCGATCGTCCATTCCAGGTTCACCCGGACCATTCCGTCTGCGTCCCGCTTCGCCATCTCTGTCACCTCTCGCTCGCCTGCCTGCCTTATGAGATAACTATAGCAAGCCCGTAGATCAGGCGCAAGGGCATGGGTCAAGATTGTTCCGGCGCGCCGATGACCGCGGACAGCCAGCGGCGCGCCGTCCGGTCGGACACCCCGAAGTAGGCCGCGGACAGCTTGACCATGTCCGCGCGGTCCAGCTCGATCGGATTCCACGCCGTGACCATGGCCACGAACTCTGCCGGTGCGGACGCACCGGACGGTGTCCGCGTCCGCGTAGGCAACGTGTCCGCGGACATGATGTCCTGGACGTACCGCTCCGCCTCGGTGGCCAGCTCCTGCCCCATGTCCGTGACCGCGCGGTCATGGCCGTCCGCCCAGGACATCAGGTCCGTGTCCGCGGACACGAGATCCGCCCAGCGGTCATGTCCATCGGCGTCAAAGTGAATGTCCGTGTCCGCCATGGCCGCGGCCACGTTGGCTCGCATGATCGTGTCCCTGGTGTCCGCGTCCACGGTCATGGACGCGGACATCTTCTCTTTGAACGTGGCCACGTCCGGCGCGGTCATGGCCACGCGCTGGCGGATGTCCGTGTCCGGCAGTTGTCCGCGGACACGGGTGGACAGGATCAGGCCGGTGGCCATGATGGCCATGCCGTCGATGGCCAGCGGACCGAGGACGGACACGATGTAGAGCTGTCCGCGACTGGCCATCAGATCGTGCAGATGTGTCCAGGACACCACCATGGCCATCCCGCCGACGGCCAGGCAGCCGATCCAGCGCCACGCCTGGAACATCCGCGCGGGCGACCAGCGCGGCGACACGAACATCTCGATGGCCAGTAGGACCAGGATCGGCCAGCCTGCGGCCATCACCTTGTCCAGGTTGTCGATGTCCGCGCCGCGCGTGCGATAGGTGTCCGCGAGGTTGCCGGCCACGGACAGACCGGCACCCACCAGCAGGGACACGTACGCGATGCCTGCCGTCCAGAGCTTGCCGAGCTTGGTCACTTCTTCGCGCCCTTCGCCTTGTGTGCCTCGCCCGCCCTGGCCGCGTCCTGCGCGGTTGCGTGGCCGCCGCTGATGAATCCGTGCACAGTGGCGCAGAAGGCGGAGAATCCGCTCTTGCCCGTGCCTGCCGCGTTCGTCTCGCACTTCTTCTTGGTCATGACTGCCTTCCCGTGTCCGCGTGGTACGCGGCGTATTCGGTCGCATCGTCCATGCCGTCGTACCGCTCGGTCCAGCCGCAGCCACCTGTTTGCCACCTGCCGGGGTGCTGGACGCACGTGGCGATGATCTGGCCGTCCTCGTCGTCGATGGTCAGCTCCACCTCGGCGACGTCACCTTGCAGAATCAGGCGCGCCATGTCAGCGCACGCTCTTGATCAACAGCGCTGACAGGATGATTGCCAGGCCAATTTGCGCGACGGTACCGAGCACCGACGGCCAGTCGACTTCCTTGATCTCCATGACCTAAGTATAGCAAGCCCGTCCAGGGATGCAATACCCTGGACACGGGGAAGCCCCGTACCGAGGAGAAGGCGGTACGGGGCTTCGCTATCCGATCATCGCTCGTGCCGGCGCGGCCGGAAATCGTCCAGCCTGGTAGTTGTCTCGTCGTCCGTGTTGCGATGCCTGGCCTGGTGCTCCGGCTCCGTGATCTCATCCGAGGCCGGATGCGCACCCGACAGATGCCGCACCGGAAGCAGGAACGCCAGGCACCCCGCCGCCGTCGCCACCGCGAGCACGATCAGGAACCATGCCGTTACGGATACGTTCTGCATCTCAACTCCTCCCCGGCCACATCCAGTGCGCGCCGTCCATGGCCAGCAGCCGCCCGGCCAGCGCGCCCGGTGTCACGCACTGGTGCGCCACGCCCTCCATGATCTTCTTGCCGGTCAGCGACCACGCCTGATCAGCCAGCACGGAGCAGATGGCCTCGCGGGGAAGGTGATAGTCCCTGGCGAGCGGAGACGGGTTCAGCCGATGCTGAGTCTCGATCTCCACGGCCGGACCTCGCCTGTTGATCCACGTTTCCAGGCGTTTCGCCTTGATTCCGAAACGCCACGCGGCCAGCGCCGCATACGACGCGAACGAGTAGGGCGTGCCGATCATCGCGCGCGCGATGGCCGCGGCGTCGTCCGCCTGGCCCGGGTAGTCCTCGGGGAGCCGGACGTAGGCGTACTGGTCCGTCCAGCGGTCCGTGGTCCGTGAGGTCGCGCGGGCACCCCCGGGCATCGCCTCCACCACGGTAGGTCCATATTCGGACCAGGAATACGGCCCGTTCTCGGTCACCACGAACACGTGCCGGATGTCCAGCGCGCCCACCCGGAACCCCTCGCCCAGCAACAATTGCCCGGCGGACACCAGCAGGCCGGCGCCGCCCCGGATGGGGCCGAACCCGATGTCTCCCGGGCGTAGGTCATCAATACCGCTCATGTCTCTCCTGTCATCGTTCTGCGGAATTCCTCTACGGCGCGCTTGGCGTTCGCCCGCGCCCGGTCACGGTCCCGCTTCGCGTTCGCCCGTTGCGGCCCCTTGCCGGTCCGGTCGCGCTCCGCCTTCTGCGCGGGGTGCCAATGGC
>Ga0070705_100000146_pt1 | contig 41908 bp, 34 predicted proteins | sample KBSK5253metaG_FD_65455 | JGI IMG/M metagenome (GOLD analysis project Ga0070705, IMG submission 65455) | Corn, switchgrass and miscanthus rhizosphere microbial communities from Kellogg Biological Station, Michigan, USA - KBS K5-25-3 metaG | ecosystem: Host-associated > Plants > Roots >... | reverse complement strand
TTGTCCCGGCAACAGCACCGCCGCCACGACTGACGCCGCATGCTGATCGAACGCGACGATGGGAGTAGACTCCGTCATGACCGACCTCCTTGTATGCGGCTCTGCTCTGTGAGCCTTCACCAGCCGGCAGAGTAACCCGCGAATCTCTGCAAGCCGAGGTCGGTCTTTCCATATGGTCTAGCGCGGCGTTCATTCGGAGTGTCCGGCTTCGTGCATGGCCGTGGGACCGTGGCGGCTCGTATGGGCGTCACGTCGCGGACGACCACCATGGCGCGCGCTAGACGGAGGCGCCGGCAGCAGCCAACGGCACGCGGAACGAGAATTCGCTGCCCTTGCCGATGCCATCGCTGCGCACCTCCACAGAGCCGCCGTGCAGTTCCACCAGTGCTTTGACGATCGACAAACCGATACCGAGGCCACCTTCCGCGCGATGACCGGACGTGCCAACCTGGATGAATCGATCGAAGATGCGGTCGATCATGTCTAATGGAATGCCGACTCCCTGATCGCGCACGGACACCACACCCATCCCCTGTTCTTCAGTGAGGCGGACCTCGATCTGTCCACCGTCGGCGCTGTATTTGGCGGCGTTGTTCAGGAGGTTGGCGGCGACCTGCGCAAGACGAGCGGCGTCGGCCTCGACGTACGCGGGCTCGTCGGGGACCTGAACCTCCAAACGGTGCTGGTGGCGCTCGATCAGGGGCATAGACGTTTCGACGGCCTGTTTGACGACATCACGCAGATCGACGCGTGTCTTCTCCAGGCGGATCTTCCCGGCCGTGATGCGGCCGATGTCCAGCAGATCTTCCACAAGCGTCGATAGTTGCGTTGCCTGCCGCAGAATGGTCTGGCGAAATCGTTCGAGCGAGGGCTCCTTCGGACCCTTTGCCTGAAGCAGCTTGACAGCGGTGACGATGGGGGCGATGGGGCCGCGCAGCTCGTGCGCGAGCACGGCAAGAAATTCGTCCTTGCGGCGATCCGCGTCACGCAGTTCCTGCTCCCACCGACGACGGTCCGTGATATCGGTGAACAAGTCCACCGCGCCGGTGAAACTGCCCCGCTCGTCGTATAAGGGACGCGCTGACATCAACGTCCAAATCTCACGCCCGTCCCCGCGGCGAAAGCGAATGTCCGCCCGTTCTTCGGACACGCCTTGCCGGCGGCGGTCGAAGAGACCCTGCATCGCGGCCACGTCTTCGTCGAAGACAAACTCCCACTTGTGTCGTCCGACCATGTCCTCGGGCGTAATCCGCAGCAGGTCGGCCATCCGCCGGTTCACGAAGGTGATGCGCGCGTCCTGGTCCACGCGCCAGATGCCTTCGTTCGCGGTCTCGACGAGCGCCCGATACTGCTGTTCGCTGTCTCGCAGCGCCTGTTCGACGGCGTGCCGCTGCGTAATGTCCTGCGAGACGCCGACCATGCTCGTCGCGTCGACGACACGGCCGGCGATCAGCACCCAATGCTCGGTGCCGTCTCGCCACATGTTCGGCAACTGGATTTCGAACGAGCCGTGGGTCTGGATCGCACGTTCGATGGTGCTCACGAAGAGCGCTCGATGCTCGCCATGCAGCGTATCGAGAATGTGCGGCTCGAGCTGCATATCCTCGTCGGGGCCGAACCCGTGATTCGCCCTGCACTGCGGTGATGCCATCAGCACGCGGGTGTGCAGATCGAACTCCCAGCTGCCCAGACCAGCCGCGCTCAACGCCACCGCCAGTCGTTTCTCGGCGTGATCGGCGTGGGCGCGGGCCTCGACCCACCGGGTCGTCGGGTAGCAGAGGACGACAACGCCGCGGTTGCCGTCGATCTCGGCCGGCTGGAGTGATACCGCCACGGGCAGGCGGTCGCGGCCGATGAGCGTGGCATGGATATCGGTGAGCGGCGTCCCGTCTGTCAACGCGCGCTCAAGGGCTTCCGGTGCGACGTCTGTTGTGTCGCGTGCGAGCCCTTCCTTGATCAACTCGGCGAGGGTCGCGGACGAGAGGAACTCCACGCCACAGTACGCGGCGGCCGATTGATTCCATCGCAGCACGCGGCCGGAGGGCACGGCCGCGAAGAGGGCGGGAACTGCGATCAAATCCAGGAGCGCAATGGCCGGTGGGGAGTTGAGGCTCACTGAAATGGGTTGCGATTACGCCCGGGGTTCGGGCAAGGGCGATCTTAGGTCGGACCAGAGGCCGACTCCAACTGCTGAGCTGGGGCCCGAGCTCTACTGGACGTGCAACGACCCGTATACTGAAAAATGAAGTGTCAGCACCTGTCGCTGCGGCGTCGTCACACCAACATTCGGTGCAGTTTTTCGACAGTCATCAGACAGCGGCGACCGCCCTCGCCGAATTCGTGCGCGCCGGTCTTGCACGAAACGAGCGGATCGTCGTGATCGCGCGACTCGCCGACTGGAATCGCGCTGCTGTCGATCTGAGTCGCGACGTCGCGCTCAGCGAAGCGATCGGTTCGGGCCGGCTGACGGTCTGCGATTCGACGCGAACGCTGGATGCCATTTCGGTGAACGGGTGGCCGTCGCCAGAGCGCTTCGATCGTGTCGTCGGGACGATGATCGCCGCCGCTCATGCAGGTGGCAGCGCGCTACGGGCCTACGGTGACATGGTGGATGTGCTCGCAGCCGACGGACGCTGCGACGCCGCCGCGCGGCTCGAGGAGCTGTGGAACGATCTGCGCGCGCGTGTGCCGTTCACCCTCTTCTGCGGCTATTCCTCAGGGCACTTCTGTGGCGCGCAGAGCGGTGCGGCGCTGCGTCAGATTCGGCAATTGCACTCGCATGAACAGTGCGCGCCGTCTGACCTCGTGGCAGCGAGTCTGCTGGAATAAACTGGCGCGCACTCGGCTCCTGCGTTCCTTACGTCAGTTCACAGTGCGCCGGATCTTTCGGTTACGCAGGCAGGCGACGACGCCACGCGAGAATGTTCGCCATGAAGGGTGCGCCCGCGTCCATCTATGCCTCGCGCTCGAGTAGTGCCACGGTAAACCGGGCAAGAACACGGGATCGACCTGCCGGACAGTTCGCGCGTATTTTGATGGAAGTCCACACCGGGGGATGCATGGACGCATACGCTGCAAGCGATCTGCCGCGCTCCCAACCGTCACTGTGTTTGCAAGTGCCCGGTCCATGGCGAGAACCGAACTCCTCGAACGACGTTATCGTGATGCGCTCGGCCACATGCGGCAGGTATCGCCGGAGACCATCCGTCGTATCACCGACGCATTAGGGACGGACGAATCCGACCGCGAGGTGGTGCGCGTAATACGCGCAGGGGATCGGATGACGTTCGACGAACCAGCCGACGTGATCCTGGAAAATGGGTCGCGCGAGTCGTTCGAGTTGACACGGCGCGGAGGCTCGGTCCGATGGACTCTTCCACGGGATCTGCCGCTGGGGTATCACGCGGTGGAACTCATGCGGACCGGACGCCGCCAGTCGCTGATTGTTGCCCCTCGGCGCTGTCACCTGCCGGACGGGATGCGCATCTGGGCATGGGCGGTTCAGTTGTACGCGGCGCGGTCGCGCCGCAGCTGGGGGATCGGCGACTTCGGCGATCTCGCGCGCTTCGCTGCGACGTCGCGCGACCAGGGTTGCCGCTTGCTCCTCGTCAACCCGCTGCATGCCGCGACGCCTGCCGTTCCGCAGCAGGCCAGCCCCTGCAGTCCGACGACGCGCCGATATCTGAACCCGCTCTATCTCGCCGTCGATGCCGTTCCGGGTGCCCGCGACCTGCCCGAGTTCGAGACACTGATGCGGCGCGGCGAGGGGTTGAACGCGTTGCCGTTCATCGAGCGCGATCGCATCTTTCGGCTGAAGATGCGGGCGCTGGCGGCGTTGCACCGGCGGTTTACGAGCGACTGGGACTTCGATGGGTTCGTCGCGGCCGAAGGCGCATCGCTGCGTGAGTACGCGACGTTCTGTGTGCTCGCGGAGACATATGGCGGCTCGTGGCAGCGGTGGCCGGCGAAGTATCGCCACCCGCACTCCCCGCACGTGCGCCGGTTTGCCGACGCACATCAGCCGCGCGTGCAATTCCACCAGTGGGTGCAGTGGCAGCTCGATCGCCAGCTGCGGCGCGCGGCGTCTTTCGTCCCGGTGATGCAGGACTTGCCGATCGGCATCGATGCCGAGGGCGCCGACGCGTGGGCGTGGCAGGACGTGCTCGCGAAAGGGATCCATGTCGGTGCACCGCCGGACGAGTTCAATACGAAGGGCCAGGACTGGGGGCTGCCGCCGTTCGTCCCCGGCCGGCTGAAGGCGGCGGCCTATCGCCCGTTCATCGAAACGATCCGCGGAACCATGCGCCACGCGGGCGGGTTGCGCGTCGACCACGTGATGGGACTCTTTCGGCTGTTCTGGATCCCCGAGGGCATGTCACCGGCGGATGGTGCGTACATTCGCAACGCTGCCGACGATCTCCTCGCCATCGTCGCGCTCGAGAGCGAACGAGCGCGAGCCATCGTCGTCGGTGAGGACCTCGGCACCGTCGACCCACGGGCGCGGAGGCAGCTGGCAGCGGCCAACGTGCTTTCGTACCGGCTCCTCTGGTTCGAGAAGGACGACCCGTCCACCTATCCGGAAGCCTCGATGGCGGCGGTGACCACACACGATCTGCCGACGGTGGCTGGACTCTGGACCGGTTCGGACCTCGAGGCGCAACGGCGGCTCGGTGTGAATCCAAACGAGGACGGCACGCGCGAGATACGCGACCGCCTGGCCCGGATCACCGGAGCAGACGCGCGCACTCCGGTGCGCGAAGTAATCCGGCGGACCTACGCGTGCCTGTCTCGGACTCCCTCGGCAGTCGTTGCCGCAACGCTGGAAGATGCGGCCGCGGTGGAGCCGCGGCCCAACATGCCGGGAACGGTCGATGCGTGGCCGAACTGGACACAGCCGTTGCCGATATCGCTCGAGGCTCTCGCTCGGAGTCGCGACGCCGCTGCCATCGCCGCGGTGTTGTCGGCGCGCAATTCGATGCCGCGACGGGCCTCTGCCACGAGGAGAAGGCGCCGACGAAAGACGGTACGCGAGGCCGCCTGATGTGGGTATCGGCACCTCCGTTGCACGCGCAGGAGATGACGTGCTTGGTCACGCGCGGCGCGGTTCTGTTCCTCGCGAAACACATGGAGGTCGGTCGGGTTGACCATTTCATCGGTTGAGGAACGGCAGAAGGCTGCGCCAACACAGTTCACTTCCCCCACGCGCCGGCCGTACGGCGTGTGGGCGCCGCAGGCGACGCGGCTCGAACTCGTCATCGCAGGCGCGCGTTTGCCGATGACGCGGCGTCAGGACGGATGGTGGACGGCGGACAGGTCGATGGCCGCCGAAGAGATGTACGGGTACATCGTCGATGGCGAGGGGCCGCTTCCGGATCCGCGGAGCATGTGCCAGCCGTTCGGCGTCCACGGCCTCAGCGAGGTGGTCGATCATGACCGCTTCGACTGGACCGACGCGCGATGGCAGGCGCCGCCGCTCGGCGCTGGCGTCGTCTACGAGCTTCACGTCGGCACGTTCAGCGAGGCTGGCACGTTCGCGGGGGCGATCCCCAGACTGCCACACCTTGCCGGCCTCGGCATTACGCACGTCGAGTTGATGCCGGTGGCCGAGTTCTCGGGAAGCCGCGGCTGGGGCTACGATGGCGTAGACCTGTTCGCTCCGCATCATGCGTATGGCCGGCCTGACGACCTGAAGCGGCTGATCGACGCGTGTCACGCGCATGGTCTGGCGGTCCTCATCGACGTGGTCTACAACCACTTCGGACCGGCCGGCAACTACCTCAGACAGTTCGGTCCGTACTTCACCCATCGCTACAACACGCCGTGGGGCGACGCGGTCAATCTCGATGATGCGGGCAGCGATGAGGTGCGGCGGTTTCTCTGCGACAACGCGATCATGTGGCTGCGCGACTATCATGCCGACGGCCTTCGCGTGGACGCGGTGCACGCGCTGATCGACACGTCGGCGCGGCATTTTCTCGAGCAGCTCGCCGAGGAAGTCGACCGGCTCGAGGCGATGACGGGCCGCCACCTCGTGCTCATCGCGGAAAGCGACCTGAACGACCCGCGCGTGGTGCGCGCGCGGGAAGCCGGCGGATACGGCATCGACGCGCAATGGAGCGACGACTTCCACCACGCCCTGCACAGCCTGCTCACCGGTGAGCGTACGGGTTACTACGCGGACTTCGGCACGATGGCGCACCTGGCGCGCGCGCTGAACGACGCCTATGTCTACGCGGGGATGCCGTCTCCGCATCGAGGGCGGCGGCACGGCCGGCCGGCGCTCGATCTGCCAGGCTGGCGCTTCGTCGTCGCGGCGCAGAACCACGATCAGATCGGCAATCGCGCTCGAGGCGAGCGGCTGACGCACCTCGTCTCAACAGGGCGGCTGAAGATCGCCGCGGCGCTGCTCCTGACCGCGCCCTTCGTGCCGATGCTGTTTCAGGGTGAGGAGTGGGGAGCATCTTCGCCGTTCCTGTATTTCACGGCGCATGAGGACGAAGCGCTGGCGGCGCAGATATCGGAGGGCCGAAGACGTGAGTTTGCCGCCTTCGACTGGGATCCCTCGACGATTCCCGACCCGCAGGCCGAAGAGACGTGGCAGCAGTCGCGGCTGCAGTGGGAGGAGATCTCGCGCGACAACCATCGCGAGCTGCTCGAGTGGCACCGCGCGCTGCTGACCCTGCGCGCCGCGCACCCAACCCTGCGCGACGGCTGCCCTCGCGACGTAGGAACGACCTTCGACGACGACCGTGGCCACTTCGTGGTCACCCGAGGGTCGATCGTCGTGGCCTGCAACCTTGGCGACGCCCCTGCACAGATTCACCTCGCCAGCGGCGGACACATCGCGCTTGCGTCCGAGTCCACGATCGAGATTCGCGACGACGACGTGCTGCAACTGCCGCCGGAGTCGGTAGCCATCATCATCACGACGGCGGAACGCCTCGAAGTATGAACGACGTCGAACAATAGAACAGCTCAACTAGAGTCGATGCGCCCGGACAATTCGTGCGGAGCGCGCCGCATCGCTGGAGAAGGACCCGCGCAGCACTTCGAGCTCTTCGAGCACCAGATCGAACGTGCCCGTGCTGGGCGCATCGGGGCTTGTGCACGAGGCTGTGGGGGTGGCAAATCAACGGGGAGCGGCGCTGATTCACCGTCTGGCGATACGTTCGAGGTAATTGCGCCGAAAATTGTAGGGATTGGATCGGCCGCAGCACGAGTACGACAAATTGCCGTCAAGGTCTCTGGGCCGGAATCGGTCGTGCATTACTGGCCGAAGAGAGAATCAGATCGACTGGCTCACAGCTGGGAATGCACGCGACCGACGATTTCTGGCGCGGACTCACATTGCTGCTCGTGAATAGCAGTGTCGATACCATCGAACTGCTCACGGACTGGTTTACCGCTCTCGGTGCGGTCGTTCATCACCTGCGCGGCCTCGATCTCTGCGCGAACATAGGGGAGGCGCGACAGCTCGTAGAGACGATCAATCCCGATGTCGTTCTGTTTGACCTCGCCGTGCCGTACGATCGGAACTGGAAGTGTTTTGAGTATCTGCGCAGGAATGCGGTGTTCGCCGCGGTGCCCATCATCACCACCACCGTCAACCGTCGCGCGCTGGAGGAGATCTCGGGACCGAAGGACGCGTTTGAGATCATGGGATCTCCCCACGACCTCTGGAAGCTGCAGGACCTTATCCAGTGGCGCGTCGCTGGTCGAGCGGCGCCACACGACGTCTGAATTCGCGAATGCTGACTTCTTATTCGCCCGCCTAGCGCTGCGTCATCTCGATGCGACCGGCGGCATAGCGCATGGCCGCGTGAATGTCGTCGCGAGTCAGGCCCGGGTATGCTTCGAGCAGATCGGTCTCAGAGGCGCCTTCGCTGAGCTTACGAAGCAGGAGTTCGACCGGGATTCCGTGTCCCGCGGATCACCGGCTTGCTGAGCATCACGCGCGGATTCGATGCGGTCGGTGATTGTCATTCGGCACCTTACAAGCGAAGGTTGGCGCGCCCGCCGCGACTCGAACGCGGGACCCCCGGCTTAGAAGGCCGGTGCTCTATCCAACTGAGCTACGGGCGCGTGTAAACGTATGTTAATCGACGCCATAGATCAGTAGTCTGTTTCCGTCTTTCACTTCGGCGCCAGTCCGGCAAGAGATGTGCACTCTGGCGACGCGGGACACTTGAACGTGGACGGAAGACATGACCTCGGAACCCCGGATCAGAACAGCCATATTTTCGGCCGCTCTCATAATCTCGCTCGTCATCGGCGCGTGCGGCAGCATCACCAGTTCGACGCCGACCGCTCCATCACCGGCGCCAGCACCCGCAGCCGCGCGCGCAGCACAGCCGACGCCGACGCCGGCGCCTGCACCCGAACCCGCACCGGCGCCTGAACCCGCGCCGGCGCCTGCACCGGCGCCATCACCTTCGCCCGCGCCGCCTACCGCGCCGGCGATCGCCAACCTGACCGCGCGCTTCTCCGGCCAGAAGTGCACCCGTCAGGCCGACCACTTGACCGGCAGCGCGCTCGTCGTGCAGTTCGACTTCACGGATCCAAACGGCAACGTGCCGGGCGGGACGGTGATGTTGAACCGTACCTACAACACGGGCCGATCGGAATGGCACGCCTCCCCTGTCGGGGGCGAAGCGATCCTGACGGGCTCGGGCAACGCAGGGCACCTCGAGGTGGACACCGAGTGCCCGCTGTACGACAACAACCAGTCGTCCGTCGAACAGATCACGCTGATTGACGCGGGGGGACTGACGTCGAACAGCTTGTCGGTGACCACGCAGCGGCCGGCCGGGGCGCCGTAACGCGGGCTGGGCGCGGGTCGGAGAACCTACTCCGACCCGTCCGCGCGATCGACGTCGAGATACCGTTCGCCGGCGGGCCCGCGCACGCGCACCCGCCACGGGTTGCAGCACACCTCGCAGTCCTGGACGAACGTGCCGCGCACGTCGGGCTCGACGTAGATCTCGATCTCCTCGCCGCAGTACGGGCAGGTCACCGTGAACCGATCGTCCGTCTCGTGCGCCATGCTCCCCCCGCTACCACTTACCGTTTCGTGAGGCGGGCGTTCGTTCTGTCCGCGGCCATTCGATCGCGCGCGTGCCGCCGCGCCAAATCGTTCGACAACTGCCCTCACCACTCACTGGTTCGGTTCTTGCGCCTTCCGCGCCCCATGCAGAACAGGCGGCACCGCTGGATGTTCCCGTTGCTCGTCGCCGGGCTGGCCTCGTCGTTTTGCCTCATTGGCGCGGCGGAAAGCGTCGTCACCGTGACCGTCGGACTCAACCCGGGCGCCTCCGCGATCATTCCACAGACGAACGAGGTGGTCGTCGTCAACGATCAATCCTCCGACGCCAGCGTCATCGATCCGGTCGCCCATGCCGTGTCCACCGTTCATGCCGGCCTGAATCCCGCCGCCGTCGCGGTCAACCCGCACACCGGCTACGCCTACATCACCAATTCGAACGACAACACGGTCAGCGTCATCTACGGGTACGGCGAGGGCAAGAAGAGAAAGGTCGTTCCCGTCGGCGAGGGGCCCATCTCGGTCGCGATCAACCCGAACACGAACCGCATTTACGTCGCGGACATCATGGGCGACAGCGTCACCGCCATCGATGGCGCCACCAACGCGACGACGAGCATCCCGGTCGGCGAGAGGCCGCGCGGCATCGCGGTGAACGCGATCACCAACCGCGTGTACGTCGCGAACATCTGGGCGGGCACCGTCTCCGTCATCGACGGCGCCGCCAACTCGGTGATCGCGACGATACCCGTCGGCGAGCTGCCCTACTCGGTCGCGGTCAACCAGTCGACCAACAAGGTGTACGTGGCGAACGCGACCGAACAGATCACTCAACCGGGGACCGTGACGGTCATCGACGGGGCCACGCACGAGACCACCAGCATCGCCGCCGGCATTCAACCGGCATTCGTCGCCGTCAACACGACGACCAACAGGATCTACGTCCTGGGCGCCCAGGCCAATGGCGACGTCACCGTGATCGACGGCGCCACCGGCGCGACGACGCATGTGGCGATTCCGTACGGCCCCTGGGGCTTCGCGTTGCTGAACTCCGTGGCGATCAACGAGGTGACGAACCGCATTTACATCACCGACAGCATGTCCTCGAACCTGCTCGTCATCGACGGCGCGACCAACCAGGTCTCGCTCCGGCCTGTGGGCGCCTACCCGAGCTTCGTCACCGTGAATCCGGCGAACAACCGTGTGTATGTCTCGAACAGCGGCGACGCCACGGTGGACGTCCTCGACGAGAACTGACGCGGGCGGACAGCGCAGCTGACGGGCTCGCGCCGGGCCGGACCGCCGATTACCGGACGGCCCGAGGGCCCGGGCGTACCTTCGTGTAACACCGCCGGCGCGGCCCGGTAGTTCTTACCTGCACCCGGGGACGCGCGAGCGGCCGACGGAGCGGATTGCCCCGCGAACACTCAAGAAACCAATTCTGTTCTCGACGGCACGACCGTTGCTCCCACGCGGTTGACCCTCGTGCAACTCCCGGATCCCCGTCGTCTCGAGACCTTCGTCGACTCGCACCGGACGCTGGCGCTGACGTCGATCGTGGCCCTGTGCCTGGCGTCGTGGACCACGACGGGGGCGGCGCTTGGCTACGTCTACGCCGCGGTGCGCTCGCTGCCCGGTTCCACCGCCGTGCGCGCGGCGGCGTCGATGGCGCACGCCACCACCGTCACCGATGCGCAGGGGCGCCACGCGTTCACGATTTTCGAGGAGCAGCGGCTGCAGGTTCCGCTCTCGCGCGTGTCACCGAACCTGACGCGCGCCATGATCGCGGTCGAAGACCGTCGCTTCTACGACCACTCCGGCGTCGATCCAATCCGCCTCGCGGGCGCGCTGCTGCACGACCTGGCGCGCAACCGCGCCGAGCAGGGTGCGAGCACCATCACGCAGCAGCTCGCGCGGCTCAGCTTCCTGACGCCGGACAAGACCATCCGCCGCAAGCTGCAGGAGCTCGTCCTCGCCGGCCGCCTCGAGCAAACCTTCAGCAAGGATCAGATCCTCGAGATGTACCTGAACAAGGCGTACTTCGGCGACGGCCTCTACGGCGTCGAAGCCGCCTCGCTCGGTTACTTCGGCAAGCACGCGTCCGACCTCGACGTCGCGGAGGCGGCGCTGATTGCGGGTCTCGTGAAATCGCCCTCCACCTACGCGCCGACGGTCAACGCCACGCGTGCGCTCGCGAGGCGCGCGACGGTGCTCGACGTGATGCGCGACGCCGGCGCCATCGACGAGGCCACGTATCGCTCCGCGCTTCGATCGCCGCTGCGCCTCGACGACGCGCTGCGGCGCGAGGAGGCGTACGGGCAGTACTTCAAGGAGGAAGTCCGGAAGCAGCTCGTCGACCTGTTCGGCTGGGAGCGCGTCTACCGCGCGGGCCTGCGTGTCGAGACCACCCTCGACATCGATATGCAGCGGGCCGCGGAAGCGGAGGTCGCGCGCGCAATCGCGGACATCGAGCGGCGGCAGCCCCGCAGCGCATCGGCGCGCACTGCTGAAACCGCCTTGCAGGCGGCGCTCGTCGCCCTCGACCCGCGCACCGGCGAGGTGCGCGCGATGGTCGGCGGGCGCGACTTCCGCGCCAGCCCGTTCAACCGCGTGACGCAGTCGAAACGGCAGCCTGGCTCCGCGTTCAAGCCGGTCGTCTACGCCGCCGCGCTCGAGCAGGGCTATTCACCGGCAACGGTCCTCAGCGGGTTGAATGCGCCGGCGACGCTGTCCGAGGCGTCGTGGCTGCCGGACGACGAACATGCGGCGGACGAAGCGATGACGATGCGCACGGCGCTTCGCCTGTCGAGCAATCGCGCCGCGGTGCGCATGATTCAGGCCGTCGGCGTCCCGGCGGCCGTCGATTACGCGGCGCGCCTCGGCCTCGGCCGCATGCCAGGCGTGCCGTCGCTCGCGCTCGGCACGGGAGAGGTCACGCTGCTCTCGTTGACCTCCGCCTTCGGTGCGTTTGCCAACGCCGGCATGCTCGCCCGTCCGGCGCTGATTCGCCGCGTGACCTCGAGCGACGGCCAGGTGCTGTACGAGTCGTCGGCGGCGCCGGCGCGCGCCGTGACCCCGGCGACGGCGTTCCTGATCACGTCAATGCTCGAAGACGTGATCGATGCCGGCACCGCCGCCCAGGCGCGTGAGCTCGGGTTCCGCCTCCCGGCGGCCGGCAAGACCGGCACGACCAACGACTACCGCGATGCCTGGTTCGTCGGCTATACGCCCGGGCTCGTCACCGGTGTCTGGGTGGGCTACGACCAGCCGCGCACCATCATCCGCGGCGGCTACGCCGCGCAGCTCGCCGTTCCGCTCTGGGCGCGCTTCATGACCACCGCCACGCGCGGCGACAAGCCCGAATCGTTCCGGCCGCCGGCAGGCGTGATCGCCGTCGATATCGACGCCGCCAGCGGACGGCTGGCCACGAGCGAATGCCGGCGCGCACCCGATGCGGCCGTGCGCGTCGAATACTTCGCCCAGGGGACGGAGCCGATTGACCTCTGCCCGATCCATCGCTCCGGCCTGCTGCGCGCGCTCGTCGTGCCCTCGCCGCCCTCGGCCGACGCGCTGCCGCGCGACATCGCGACTGCCCAGGAACCCGCGACGGCGCCGCTCCAGCAGCAGGCGGCGCCAGCCGATCCGCGTGGGCAGGTCGCCGACAACCGCGCCGAGGAGCCGCCCGCGAAGAAAAAGCGCGGGTTCTGGTCGCGCGTCCTGGGCATCGGGAAGAGCGCCGATAACCGATGAGCGCACGCCTCGGTCTCGCCATCCTGCTCGTCGCCGCCGTCCCGACGCTCGCTCGCGCGCAATCGAACGTCGAGGCCGGCGCGTGGACGATCTCGCCCCTGCTCGGCGTCGCCTTCGACCCCGACGGCGACGCCTCGCTGGCCCTCGCGGGCGTCCTCGACTACCACCTGACGCCCGCGTTTGCGCTCGAAGGCGAGCTCGGGCACGTCTTCGACACGGCCCCCGACAACCCCGACGTCGACGCGTCGCTGACGACGGCACACGTGGGCATCCTCTACATCCTCGATTTCGCCGCGCGGCCCTACGTGGCTGCCGGGATCGGCGCCGGCCACTACTCGATCGAGTTGCGGCCGGGGGGACAGTCCTTCGATACGACGGAGCTCGGCTTCAACCTTGGCGGGGGCCTGATCTACCCGCTGGACGACCGCCTGGCGGTGCGTGGCGACTTCAGGTATTTCAAGCACATCGACAACGTGCCCTCGTCCTGGCGCTTCGCCGGCGGCGTCACGCTGAAACTGTCGGAGTAGGCAGGCGCTACACTCTCCGCTGTGAGAGAGAAAGAAACCCTCGAACGGCCCTGGTGGCTGTTGCCGGTGGGTCGCGTCCACGCGTGGTGGTGGCTGCTGGCGGGCGCCGCGCTGGTCGTTGCCGACTACATCATCGGGCCCGGGTCACAGTTCCCCGTGCTCTACGTGATTCCCGTCAGCCTCGCCGCATGGTATTCGGGCCGCTGGCCTGCCGTCGCGCTCGCGATCGGCGTGCCGCTCTTCCACGTCGGGTTCCTCACGATCGCAATGCGGGGAACCGGGAGCGCGATGCTGCTCGCGACGATGACGGTCGCGCGCGGCGCGGTGATTCTCGTCATGGCGCTCTGGTTCGCCCGCCTCGCGGAGCACGAGCGCCAGCTGCTCCGGTACGTGGTGAAGCTGGAAGGGCTCCTCCGGATTTGTTCGGTGTGCAAGAGCATCCGCAACGAAAAGGGAGCGTGGGAACCGCTCGAGGCCTTCATCTCCGACCGGTCCGACGCGGACTTCACCCACGGCCTCTGCCCGAGGTGCGTGGCGCGGCACTAGCTGACGGAAGGGCCGCGGACGCGGCAGTGGTTACGGGGTGGGAGGATCGTCTTCCACGACCGTCACCTGAACGCTCGTGGACGTCTCATGGCCCGCCGCATCGCGCGCAACGGCCGTGATCGTGTGAATGCCGCTCAGCTGACGCGTCACCCAGTCCCACTGAAACGGCTGCGCCGCGATCGGGCCGCTGGCCGCGGCGCCGTCAACCAGGAATTCCACGCTCGTGACGCCGACGTCGTCGGTCGCAGCGGCGCTGAGCGTCACCGTGCTGCTCACCGTCGAGCCGTTCACGGGATTGGTCAGCGCCAGCGTCGGCGCCGCGGTGTCGTTGGCCACCGTGACGACCGCGCTCGTCGTGCTCTCGTGTCCCGCGGCATCGCGCGCGATCGCGGACACGGTGTGGAGGCCGTTGGAGGCGGTGCCCGTGTGCCACGCCGCTTCGTAGGGAGCCGAGGTGGAGAGCACTCCGACCGCCGCGCCGTCGACCATGAACTGCACGCTCGTCACGCCGATGTCGTCGGCGGCGTTGGCTGCCAGCAGGAAGGTCCCGCCGACCGTCATGACGCCAACCGGGTTGGTCAGCACGACCGACGGCGGCGCGACGTCGTTCGCCACCGTGACGACAACGCTCGTCAGCGTCTCGTGACCGGCGGCATCGCGGGCGAGCACCCAGATGGTGTGCGATCCGTTGGCCACTGTCGCCGAGTTCCACAACCACTCGTAGGGCGCGACCGTCACGGCCGGGCCAACGATGTTGCCATCGGCCAGGAACTCGACGCTGACCACGCCGACGTCATCCGTCGCCGCCGCCAGGAGCGGCACGGTGCCACTCACGGGACCCGCGGGAGGATTGACGATCGCCAGGGTCGGCGGCGCCTCGTCGTTGACGACGTCGACCACGACGCTGGTCGAGGTCTCGTGTCCCGCCGCGTCGCGCGCGATGGCCGTCAACGTATGCGAACCGTTGGCCTCATCCTCGGTGTCCCACAACCAGTGGTACGGCGTCCCAGTCGCCGGTGCGCCGACGGCGATGCCGTCCACGAGGAACTGCACGCTCGTCACGCCAACGTCGTCACTCGCCGTCGCCACGAGCGCCATCATGCCGGCCACCGAGTCGCTGTGGGTCGGGCTCATGAACGCCACCGTCGGCGGCACATTGTCGTTCGACACCACGACGACGACGCTCGTCGTCGTCTCGTGGCCCGCGGCGTCGCGTGCGACGGCGCTCACCGTGTGGCTGCCGTTGCTCGCACCAGCCGTGTCCCACAGCAGTTCGTAGGGCGCTACGGTGTCTTCGCTGCCGACGATCGCGCCGTCCACCTTGAACTGCACGGCGGTCACGCCGATGTCGTCGGTTGCGGCCGCGAGCACGCTGACGAGACCGCCAAGCGACGCGCCTTCGACGGGTGTCGTCAACGCAACGGTCGGGGCGTGATCGTTGAGGACGGTGACCTCCACGCTTGCCGTCGTCTCGTGTCCGGCCGCGTCACGCGCGACGACGCTCACCACGTGCGCGCCGTTGGCGGCCGTCGTCGTGTTCCAGAAGCGGCCGGCAGGCGTCTCGACGACGCCAGCGGCGGCGCCGTCCACGAGGAACGTCACGCTGGCGACGCCGGTATCGTCGCTGACCGCGGCGGCAAGCGACACCGTGCCACTCAGCGTCGCGCCGGCTGCCGGGCTGGTGATCGCCGCCGTCGGCGCGCTGTCGTTGGTGACCGTGACCATCGCGCTCGCCGTTGTCTGGTGCCCCGCGGCGTCGCGCGCGACGGCCGCAATCACGTGCGTGCCGTTGGCGGCGGTGGTCGTCGTCCAGGCCGCCTCGAACGGCGCGGCGGTGTCTTCCACGCCAAGCGGCGTCCCGTCCACGCTGAACCGAACGCCGGCCACTTCGAGATCGTCCGTGGCGGCGGCTGTCACGCTCACGGTCCCGGAGACCGACGCGCCTCCGGCCGGGTTGAGGAGCGTCACCGACGGCGCCGCGCTGTCGTTGGCGACCGTGACGTTGGCGACGGTCGTGGTCTCGTTACCGGATCGATCGCGGGCGATCGCGGTGACCGTGTGGCTGCCGTTGGCGGCCGCCGTCGTCGTCCACATCTGCTCGAATGGCGCGGCGGCAATCTCCGGCCCGAGCGGGCTGCCATCGAGCAGGAACCTGACGCCGGCCACGCCGACGTTGTCGGACGCGGACGCGGAGATGAGGACGCTCCCGAACACCGAGCCGCCGGTCGGCGAGCTGAGCGACACGGCCGGCGAAACAGAATCGGCCGCACCGCTCACGGCGTCGGGAAGACTGAGCCGTCCCTTCCCCATGCCGGCCGCGGTCATCGGCTGCGCCTTGGCCAGCAGGTCGGCGACCTTTGCGGGGTCCGCCGCGGGGTCGACCCGCACCAGCAGCGAGGCGGCGCCGGCGGCCAGCGGGGCGCTGAACGACGTGCCCCAGCCCGCCGCGAAGTGGGCGCCCGGATAGGTCGTGATGACCGCTTCACCCGGCGCGCCAAGGCTGACGAGCGCGTCGCCGTAGTTGGTGAACGTGCTCCGCGTCGGCGGCGTCGTGCTGCTGGTCGAACCGACACCGACCACGTTGCGCAGGCCGCCCGGATATACGACGGTTTCCTGGCCAAGGTTGCCCGCGGAGGCGACGCAGATCACGCCGTGAGTGGTCGCGTAATTGATCGCGCGGGTCATCTCGGGCGAGGGCGTCGTCGCGCTGAAGCTCATGTTGATGACGCGCGCGCCGTGGTCGACCGCGTAGTAAATCGCGCGCACGACATCGAACACCGTGGAGGTGCCGTCCGCGCTGAATGCCTTGAGCGGCATGATCTGCGCGGTCGGCGCCACAAGGTGGACCAGACCCGCCACCATCGTGCCATGGCCGAACGCGTGCGGCAGCAGCGACGGATCGAGAGCCGTGGCCGTCGCCTGATCGAGGATGGCGACGACCGATCCGTTGATCGTCACCGCGTGGCCGTCGAGAATCGAGACCACGGAGCCGTCGAGGATGGACACGACCGAGCCGTCGATGTCGGTCCACTCGGACGGTATCCCCGCGGTTTCGTGGATGAAGTCGTAGCCGGCCACCAGCGAGCCGGCGAGCGCCGGGTGATCGGGATCGACGCCCGTGTCGATCACCGCGACGATGCCGGCGCCCGTGCCGACGGCCGTGTGGCTCGCCTCGAGGCCGATCGCCGTCGTCGCAGGCTGATTGATATAGCGCGACCACACCTGGTTGTCGAAGTAGGTGGTCAGCGTCGTGTTGTCGAGGATCGAGACCACCGACCCGTCGAGAATCGAGACCACCGAGCCGTTGAGCGTCGCCGCCGCGACCTCCGGAGTGGAAACGACGGAATTCGGCTCGAACGTCACGACATCCGGATCGCCGCCGATGTCGGTCGTTTGAGTGGGCTCGGAAGTGCTGCTGGTCGTCAGGGCCCTCCGCAGCGGAGCGACCACCGGGCCCTGCGTCACGACAAAAAGGTCCTGACCCGGAAGCTGACGAACGACGACAAGGTTGTGACGGGCAGCGATGTCGTTGATGAGCGCCGCCGGCGCACGCAGCAGGAACTCGCCGTTGGACGCGGTCTGCGCGCGCGCGTCAACCGTCGTGAGCGCGAGCAGCACGCTCAACACACCAGGCACGAACCTGATGAGGCGCCGCGTCAGCGTCAGACGACTACTCTTCGACACACATGCTCTCCACGCGCGTACCAAGACCAACTTGTTATCGGGGAAGTCGGGTGGAAAGGTTAACCCATCCGTGCCCGATTTGTTACAAGAATATACGGTTGGGCTAGCGCGATCTAGGGGTACCCGTGCGGGTACGCGTGGAGCGCCGGCGCTCGGAAAGTCCGTCGCCAGCTTGACTTAGCGAGACCTCAAGACGCTTGCCGACGTCCGGAAGCGGTACGCGGAGCAGGAGGTTGCGTGCGGGGACGCCTTCCAACTGAAACTCGCCGAAGCGGTTACTGGTTGTGCTGGCGACCAGGGTGGTGCGGTCCAACAGCCAGACCGGCAGATTGCCGGTGTTGGCGTCGGGATTGTTGCGGGCGGCAACCTGGCCGACCAGGCTGATGCGGCCGGTCTCCGGCTGCTGCTCCATCTGGACGTCCAGGTAGTATCCGCCGGCCTCGTACAACACGTGCCGGGGGGCGTCGGTCTGTGCTTCGGAGCGCATGCCCGCGGGGAGCGGAACGAGTGCGCTGTCGTGGACCAGGCGGCCCACGAGCCGCGCGAAGCCGGTTTTTTCCGGACGATGGAGCGAGTAGAGGGCCTTGGCGTATCGCATGGCACGGTCGGGCGGTTCGTACTGGGCCTCGCCGCGCGCCGCGGCCGACACGCCGCTCAGCACGCGAACGGTGCGTTCGCACCGCGGACATCCCGACGACAGATGCGCCTGCATGGCGGCGCGCACCCGCTCGTCAACAACCCCGCGTGAAAAATCGGCCCAATCCCAGATGGTGAAGTGCTTCATGACTGTTTTGACCCGCCCCTGGTTATCCCTCTGCGATCTGAGGGTTCCGTGCCGGGTCGAAAAATATAGGTGGTTCGCGGAAATTCACGGTTATCACGCATCGACATTGCCGATCAGCGCAAACGGGGCCCAATAAAAGGGATGCGGATAACGTTCTCGTAATTCGCGCATCGCCTGCTGGGCGGCCCGCGCCTTACCCCAGCCGTCGTGAAGGCGGGAGTAGAACGCCTTCATGAACGCGCTGGTGCTGTTGTCGTTGACGTCCCACAGCGTCAGCAGCACCGCGCGCGCGCCAGCGTACAGCAACCCCCGCACGAGTCCAAGCTGCTCGTCTCCGCCCGCGACAACGCTGAGTCCGGTGCTGCACCCGCTCAGCGTGACAAGCTCGGCCGGCAGCTGCAATTCATACAGCTCGTACGCGCACAGCTGGCCGTCGCCAAGCCGGATCGACGAGAACAACGGGTTGTCACGACGGAAGAGCCCGTGCGTGGCGATGTGGACGAACTTGCTCGCCGATCCGTTCCGCCGCAGTTCGGCGAGGGTCGCCGCGCCGCCCAGTAGCACGCGCGTGTCCCCCAGCACCTTCGCCACCGACTCCACCTCGTCGGCGATGAAGGGCGCCGCCAGATCCGGGACGCCCATGACGAGCGCGCCGCCGCTCTCGCGCGGCTGCTTCGCCCAGCACAATCGGTAGACGCTCGCGCTCGGCGCAAACGACAGCGAGAAGTCGTCGATGAGATAGCGCTTGCCGTCGAACAGCGCGTGAAACGGGAGGAAATGCAGGAGGTCGTGCGGCACGACCACCAGATGGCGTGCGTCCAGGCGGTCGCGCACCGGCGCGATCAGCACGTCGTAGAGCGCGCGCAGGTGCATCAGCGTCGCGCCGTGCAGCTGCTCGCCGACGGCGCCGACGAATTCGGGCCCGAGGCGGAATTTCGACAGCTGGAACTGCAGCAGCCGGAGCTCCCGGCGCACCTGCGCGATGGGGCCGAGCGGCACGATGTCGAGATCGCGCTGGCGGAGGACGCAGACATAGAGCTGGCCGCGCGCCTGGTAGTACTCGAGCAGCACCGCGTCGGCGCCGAGGCTCTCGCGAATGTCGTCGACGCCGAAGGTGGCGCCGCTCTGCAGCGCGGAGAACTCCTCGTCGGTGCGGCGGATCTCGTCGAGCGATCGCTGGAGCTGCTTTTCGAGCGCGCGCGCGCGGCGGCGCAGCCCGTCCACGCGGCGCGTCGCGCCCTTCTGCCGCTTCGCCTCCTCGGCGTCGATCTGGCGGTAGTGCCAGTTGAGCGACTGGCGGAGGTCGCGCACGGCGGTGGTCGTCTCGCCGTCGGCGCGCGGCGACAGCGAGGCAGCGCGGAACGCAATCAGGTCGGCCAGGCTGCGTGACTTCGCGTGCTCGATGTATCCGAACGCCGCCTCCATCTGGCGGTGCGTCGGCGTGCTCGTGACCGACGCGGCGACGAGGCTCTCGTACACCGCCTGCTTGTCCTCGAAGAACGCGATCTTGAGGTTGTCGCCCTGCAGGCGGCTGCGTAGCTTTTCGAGCGAGTGGTAGGCGTGGCGGAAGCCGTCGAGCGCGGCGTCGCGGTCGCCCTGCGCCTCGCGGATCAGGCCGAGCAGGAACTGCGACTGGTAGGCCAGCATCGGCGCGTCCGCGGCGGCCGGCTGCTCGACGACGGCGCGGCATGCCTCCTCGGCGGCGTGCAGGCGGCCGGCCTGCAGGTCGAGCCGCACGAGCAGCAGCTCGCAGGCGGCGGCCCTCACCGGTACCGAGGCGCGGGCGAAGAGACGCCGCGCGTGCGCCGCGAGCTCGCGCGAGGGATGCGGCTGGCCGTCCCGGTAGAGGACGAGCGCCTCGTAGAAGTCGACGAGCGCCAGCCAGAGGTCGTTGTGCTCGTGCGCGAAGAGCCGGCGGGCGCGGGCGAAGAGCGTGCGCGAGCGGCGAATCCCGCCGCGGCGGCTGGCCGCCAGCGCCAGGTTCGTCATCGCCTTGCCCTCTTCGTAGAGCAGGCGCTGCCGGCCGAACCGGCCGAGCGCGCGGTCCGCGAGGTCGGCGGCTTCCTCGTTGAGGTTCAGCTCGAGATAGATCTCGGAGCGATCGAGGTCGCACAGCCCGCTGTGATAGCCGTCGCCGACGCGCTCGCTCTCCTCGTAGGCCTCGCGGTACAAGTCGAGCGCCCGCGTGTATTCGCCGCGCAGGTAGTACAGGTAGGCGATGTTGTAGTCGGCCTGCAGCACGAGCAGCGGCAGGCCGTGACGTTCGCAGTACTCGCGCGCCGCGCGATAGGTGGTCAGGGCGCGCTCGAAGTCGTTCAGGTTGATGTGCGCCAGCGCCAGGTTGCTGAGGACCGCCGCGACGTCCTGCGGCTCGCCCTTCTTCGACAACTCTTCGTAGGCGCGTTCGTAGAGCGGCAGCGCCTTGTCCCACTGGTCCTGGCGCGAAAAGATGCCGGCGACGTTGTGGTCGAGGCGCGCGAGGCCGAGCGCGACGCCGTGCCGCTCGAACAGCGCGCGCGCCCGCCGCGCCGAGGCGTGCGCCTCGGTGTACTTGCCGAGCGAAATCAGGCTTTGAATGGAGCCGTTGAGCGTGCGCGCGACGTCGATGTCACGCCCGGCGCGCCGGAAGAGCTTCGCCGCGGCGTTGTAGTGCTTGAGCGCCGCGCCGTGCTCGCCGCGGATGAAGCGGACGTGCCCCTGCGCCCTGATGCTCTGCGCCCGCGACAGGTCGTCGTCGAGCGCGTCGGCAATGAGGCGCGCCGCCAGCGCCAGGCGGTCGGCCTGCTCCAGGTCGACGCGCGCGAGCCGTACGACGCGCCCGTACAACTCGTCGACGACCGCGGGGTCGACGAGCTCGCGATGCCGCCGGACGAAGCTCGCGCGCGCGCGCGGCGCACGGACGCCGGCCAGATGATCGATCAGCGATTCGCGCGTCTGCCCGTGGCCTGCCACTTAGAAGCCCCGACCTTCGAGCATTCGCTGCAGGCGCTTGAGGCAGCGGCCGCGGATGAACCCGATCGAGCCGACCGCGAGACCGAGCTGCCGCGCGACGTCGCGGTACGGCAGCTGAGGCTCGTGGAAGAACAGCAGGGTGATCATCTCCCGGCAGCGTGGTGACAGTTCGGCGATCGCTTCACGCATGACCTGTTCCCGCTGCACCTGCTCGACCAGGTCGGGCGACGGGTCCGTCTCCAGCCGCTCCTCCTCGATCGGCGTCAGCTCCTCCTCCGCGCGCCGGCGCGTCTTCCGCTTCCACTGAAAGGCCTGGTGCGCCGTCACCGTGATGAGCCAGCTGCGGAACGACGCGCGCTTGCGCAGGCGCGGCAGCTCGGAGAGCAGCTCCACGCAGACCGACTGGAAGATGTCGGCCGCGTCTTCGGGCGTCGCGCCGTACTTCAGCGGAATCGAATAGATCAGGTTCTTGTATTTCTCGATGAGCGCGGCCCACGCGCGGTCGTCGCCGTTCAGGCAGTGGCGGATGAGGCGAGCATCGCTCCAGGTGCGGTCCGGACCGCGTAGCTGACGCGAAAGGCGTGACTTGCTTGCGTCATCGCGTCCCACCGGCTGGCCTCCCGCGCCAGAACAACTCGTCGACGTTCCAGAGCGCGTGGTGATCGAAGATCGTCGGCCGCAGATTGCCCAACCCCTTGGTGGTGCCGGCGAGCACGCTCGGACTGACAAGGCTGATGACGGGCAGGTTCTCCGCGACGAGCTCCTGGACGCGGTCGTACAGACGCTTGCGGGCCTGGACGTCGCGCTCCGTCAGCTGCCGCCGCATCAACGTGTCGATCTCGGCCTCCCAGGGTGTCGCCGGGGACGCCTGCTCCGGGTTCCAGAGGTGGGTGCCGCCGCTCGACAGCCAGACGTTCATCTCGCTCGAGGGGTCGCCATCGCTGGCGCCGAGCGCGAGGACGCACGCGTCGTAGTCGTGCGTCGTCAGGATCCGCTGCAGGAGCGTGCGCAGTTCCAGCGTCACGACGCCGACGCGAATGCCGATCTGCTTCAGGTCGTCCTGGACGATCGTCGCAATCTGCATCCGCTCGGTGTTGCCGGTGTTGGTGACGATCGTGAAGTCGACGGCCGTACCGTCCTTGTCGACCAGCGCGCCGGCGGCGTTCCATGAGAAACCCGCGCTGCGGAGCCGCTCCCGCGCCCGATCCAGCGACCGCGACGGCTTCGGAAGCGAGCGGTTGACCCACAGCTTGTTGCCCGGCGGCACGTGTCCCGCGAGCGGCGTCGCGCGTCCGCGGTAGACGAGGCGGACAATCGAGTCGCGATCGATCGCCAGCGACACGGCCTGCCGGAACGCCAGCTGCCGGAACCAGCCGCGCCGGCGCGCCACCTGCGGCGCGTCGTTCGGCGCGACGCCGTTCTGGTTGAAGAACAGGAACGTGTAGTCGAGCCCGGGGCCGGCGTCGAGCAGGTCGTAGTTGCGCCTGCCGCGGTCGCGCATCAGGACGTCGAAGTTGGTCGCGCTCAGGCGCGTGGTCACGTCGGCGTCACCCGCCTGGAAGCGCAGCGCCTGCGCGTCTTCGCCCGGCACGAAGACGAACACGAGCCGGTCGAGATAGGGCAGATGGGTGCCCGCGCGATCCGTCTTCCAGTAGAACGGGTTCCGCTCGAGCGTGAGCCGCTGGCCCGGCACGTATTCCCGCAGCCGGAACGGGCCCAGCCCCGCGAACGCGTCAGCCGCCGTGCCGAGCGCCCACGTCCGCGCAAGGCGGCCTTCCGCGTACGGCGTCTCCAGCAGGTGGCGCGGCAGCATCGCCACGCTGTCGAACAGCCGCTCGCCGATGGCGTACGGCGCGGCCAGGTCCACCTGCACGGTGTACTGATCGACCTTGCGGACGGTGATCGGCTTGTCGCCGACGATGAGGAGATCGCGCTGCGGCGAGCCGACCTTTTCGTCGAGGTAGACCTTGAACGAGAACACCACATCGTCGGCGTCGAACGGCTGGCCGTCCGAGAAGCGCACGCCGTGGCGGAGCGAGAGCGTGAACCGCCGCCCGTCCGGCGACACCGTCCACGACCGCGCGAGCGCGGGCTGCGGCTGCTGCGTCTCGCGATCGACGTGAATCAGGTCGGCGGTCGTCCGCGCAAGGATTTCCTTCGACGGCGCGTCGACGGCAATGACGGGATTAAGCGTGCGCGGCTCGGCGCGCTCGACGACGACCAGCTGGCCGCCGGGACGGCCGACATCCGCGCGGGAGACCAGCCACTCGGTGGCGGCTGCCTGCTGCGACGCGACGTGCGTGCCGGCCGCAAAGACGACACTCAGCGCGAGCGTCAGTGCGGCGAGTCGTCTCGTCATCAATCCTCGAACGCGAACGGCACCGTGCGCGGCCATGCTCATCCGGGCAGGGCGGCAACCCGCTCGTGCAACGCATCTGCGAGGAGGTAATACAGCAGGAAGACCGCGAGGAGAGCCCCTCCTGGCAGAAACATCCACCAGTATGACGACAATACATCGTACCGTTGAACGACGGCCAACATATTTCCCCAACTCGGTACGGGTTCCCCAACGCCGAGCCCGAAGAACGACAGCGTCGCTTCAGCCAGGATGTACTGCGGAGCCAGCAGCGCCGCCTGCGTGAGCGCGATGCCGGAGGCCTGCGGCAGCACGTGGCGCCGCAGCACGTGGACGTCCGACGCGCCGAGCGCGCGCGCCGCGACGACGTAGTCGCGCGTCCTGCCGCTGAGCACCATCCCGCGAATCAATCGCGCCGGCCGCGCCCAGCCGACCACCGCGACGATCGTCAGGATCATGAGGAACGCCTCCTGGGGTTCGATGCGGAGCGGCAGCGCCATCCGCACCGCGAAGAGCAGGTAGAACCACGGCACCGCGAGGAACAGTTCGGCGGCGCGCATGACGATGGTGTCGACCCACCCGCCGAAAAAGCCGGCGAGCCCGCCCAGGACGAGGCCGAGCGCAACCGAGAGCGCCGCGCCAAGGGGACCCGCAAACAGCGAGATCTGCGCGCCGTAGAGCAACCGCGACAGCTGATCTCGACCGAAGCCGTCACTACCAAGGAGCAAGAGCACTGCCGGCGCATCCACACCGAAAAGGTGACGGTCGCCGTTGATGAATCGGCTTACTCGATACGGCGCACCTCTTACGAAAAACCGGAGCGGATACGAACGTCCGTCCTCGTAGACGAACGGACGCAGATGGATGGTTCCAGACGTGTCCATCCAGTGGAGTCCGGTCGGCGGCACGAAGGCGAGATCGCGCGACTGCGTAGATGGATCGTACGGAGCAAGAAACCCCGCGAAGACCGCTGCAAGGTAGACGACGAGAAGGGCGAAAAGGGCGAGATGGTAGTTGCGACCGGCGGGCTGCGGCCGGGACGTCATGCCCGCTCAGGGCGAACGCGCGGATCGGCGAGATAAAGCAGCCCGTCGGCGAGCAGGTTCCCCGCGACGAGCAGGACCGTCGAGCAGCTCACCGCGGCGACGACGACGTGGAGATCCCGGGCGGCGACCGCGTCGAGAAGCAGGGGACCGAGACCGGGCCAGCTCATGATCGTCTCGACCACGAGCGAGGCGCTCAGGAGCCCCGCAACCGAGAGCCCGAACAGCGAGATGAGCGGATTGGCAGCGGTGCGCAGGGCGTGCCGCACGAGCAGCCGCGGTTCCGGGACGCCGCTGGCCCGCGCCGCCTGGATGAACCGCGCATGCACGACTTCGCCGACGCTGGCGCGGACGTGCCGCACGAGGATCGGCAGGCTGACGAGCGTCAGCGCGGCGACCGGCAGGACCAGGTGCCGCAGGACGTCCCGCACCTGCTGCCACCGCCCCAGTTCGTCGAAGTCGAGCGACGTCATGCCGCCGGCGGGCAGGTAGCCGGTGCGCACTGCAAACAGGAGGAGGCCGAGGCCGACGAGCAATTCCGGGATGCCGAGCAGCGTGGTGGTGGCGCCAGCGGCCAGGCGGTCTAGCCAGGCTCCCCGCCGGGCCGCCGACCACGTGCCGAGCGGGAGCGCGATCAGCCAGGAAAGGAGGGTGGCGGGGACGGTCAGGAGCAGCGTGTTCCGGATTCGGGGCCAGAGGAGGGGGCCGACCGGCCGGTTGTAGGCCATGGAAAAGCCGAACTCCCCGCGGGCGATCGACTGCAGCCAGCGGAGGTACTGCCCCGGGACCGTGTCGTCGACGCCGTAGCGAACCCTCATGGCTTCAACGGTTTCCGGTGAAATCCGCGGGTCCAGGCGCAACTCGTCGCCGAACCGGCCCGGCGCCGCCGCGGCCAGCAGGAAGGTCAGGAACGAGACGCCGAGGAGCACCAGGACCGCGTGTCCGAGCCTGCGCCAGACGTATCGCACGGCCGGGCATGTTATCTCAGCAATCGTGTCGTCCAAACGCTGACGAGATTTTTCACAACCCCTATATTTTTCCGGGTCCGCCGGAGCCCTATAGACCGCGAGGGGACATCTCCCTTTCGAGTCGGGGCCAGCACATGAACATCACGAATCGGCGTCACCAGGATTTCACCGTGCTGACGGGGAACCGTCGGCGCGCGACCGACCGTCTTGCGCGGACCTATCAGGGTCTCCGCAGCCCGAACGGGCTCAGCGCCGTTCCGGTCGCGTCGAAGGTCATGGAACCGCTTGGCGGGGAATACGTCGCGCGGCGGACTCCCATTGCCAACGCGGCCAAGGAGATTCTCCTGGTGGATCCGAACATCCACTCGAGCGGCGAGGCGCTCGGCATCCTGCGCATGCTCGCCGACGTCGAGGTGTGCCGCGACTTCGGCGCCGCGCGCGACCGGCTGCTGAACCAGCCGCCCGACATCCTGGTCACCAACGTCCGGCTGCAGGAATACAACGGCCTGCACCTCGTGCACCTCTCCACTCCGCACACGCGTTGCATCGTCTACTCGGCGCACGACGACCTCGTCCTCGCTCGCGAGGTGCAGGCGGCGGGCGCGTTCTACGAGCGGTCGATGCGGCTGTCGCGCTCCCTGGCGGGCTACGTGCACGGCAACCTGCCGACGCACGATCGCCGCGACGTGGCAACCATCGATCGGCGTCACTTCCCGCGCGGCGGCCGCCGCTCTGTCGACGCCTAGCGCGGCGCGGCCAGCGCCGCGAGGCAGCTACGTGGCGCGGAAACGCGCCGTCAGGCGTTGAGATCCGTCGCGGGCTCGCTCAGATCGATCCGTACGACGTTGAGCCGGTAGTACAGCTCGGCGCGAAATTCGCCGCTCTCGAGCAGCGGCAGCATCGGTCGCGACGTCGTGGAAACGATCTGCACGTCGCCGCGGTGCACGCCCTGCTCCATCCACGTCAACAACTGCAGCTGCTGATCCGCGTCGAGGGCGCCAATCTCGGGCAGGATCAACGTGCCGCGTGCCGGCAGGGGCGTGTTGGTACCGGCATTCAAATGCCGGATCGGCTCTTCGAGGAACGGCTGCAGCGACGCCAGCATCGCGTCCACCGCGGACGCCGCTCCCGCGAGCAGGACGTTGCGGCGGCCGTGCGAGATCGCATCCCACTCCGCGCCGAGATGCGGCGGGACGAAGTCCGGGAGATCACTTTCGTGCGAACGGCGGGTTGGGAGAGCGCGCATGGCGGCGCCCGCTCCCCTGCGAGGATCCACGAGGGCGGTACCGTATCCATGGCAGAGGTAGCTGTCAAGGAAAAGCGCTGTAACGTGGGCCACGCGCCCTCACGCAACGCTCGAATGTTGTGCAGCGGGTACCACCAGGGTCACGACATCGGCGGCAAGACGCGCCGCGCCCGCGCGCACCGACTCGCGCAATTCCACGCCGTTGCGGAACTCGAGCGCGAGCACGCCGACGCAGCCGACCGGCGCCATGACCGGCAGCGCGAGGGCTCCCGTCGCCTCGCCCCGGCCGGTGACGACGCACATCTCGGCGCGGCGAAAGGCGGCGGCGACCGCGTTTTCGGCGTCGCGCGGCACGTTGGGCAGCGCTGACATCACGGCCTGCGGATAGCCGTCGCCGAGCGACGGGCGCAGAACGGCGCATCGAGCGTCCCACGACCAGAGCACCACGCCTACGGCGCCGAGCGTTCGCGCGGCATCTCCAAGCTCCGGTCTCGGCTCCCGTCGCGGAAAGGGGGACGCCGGGGGGAGAGGGGGAGACGGTCGCGGTGCGGCCGCGTGAGGCGGGCCGCCGGCGGTGCTGTCACGCCTGGCGGCGATGCCGCGCAGCCACGACACGAGGTTCAGCGCACGCGAACCGGCACTTTCCGAGCCGGCGCGGTCGAGTGCGGACGCGATCGCCTCGACGCTGACCTCTTCTTCCGGATAGAGGGCGCACAACTCGCGGACGACGGCGTCGGCGTCGGCGCCGATCGCCTGCGCGTAGTTGCGGACCCACGACCGCCTGAAGACACCGGTAGGCCAGTACTTGAGGTCGTCGCGCTCGAGCGCTTCGAGCAGCGATCGCTTGATTTTCGTCTGTTCCGCGATCGCGGCGAGCTCGACGCCGCGACGTTCGCGCTGCTGGCGCAGGCGTGTGCCGAAGCTTGCTTCCATAGATCACTCCACGTGGCCACGGGCGTGGCCGAGTAATGCGTTGACATCTCGGGAGGAGATCCAACCGTTGATGGCCCGTGAGGATGCCCGCCGCGCAGCCTCGAGTCGTCGAGGCCGCCCCGCGCGGCGAGGGCCATATAGGTGCACCGAGAGTAACAAGAGAGGCGGTGCGGTTCAAGTACTCTTCTGCGGTTCGAGGCGCTGCAGCAGCCACGCGCGCGCCAGCCGCCAGTCGCGCGCGACGGTGTCGGGAGCCACCTCGAGCACGTCGGCGGTCTCGTCGACCGTCAGCCCACCGAAGAACCGCAGCTCGATCACCTGCACCTTGCGCGCGTCGAACGCCGCGAGCGCGTCGAGCGCGTCGTCGAGCGCAATCAGGTCGACGATCGACGGGCTCTCGGCGGCAATGCCGGAATCGAGCGGCACCGGCTGCACGCGCGCGCCGCGCTTGCCCGTGGACCTGGCGCGAACGAGGTCGACGAGCACGCGGCGCATGGTGCGCGCGGCAATCGCGAGGAAGTGCTTGCGGTCCTCCCACGCAACCTCGCCCGCCCCGGCCAGGCGCATGAACACTTCGTGCACGAGCGCCGTGGCTTCGAGCGACGTGCCGGGGCGCTCGCCACGCATGCAGCGCGCGGCCTGGCGCCTGAGCTCGTCGTAGAGGATCGCGGAGACCTGACGGTAGGCCGCCTCGTCGCCGGCATGCCACGCCTGCAACAGCCGCGTCACCTCGCCAGTTCGTGATTCCACGTCACCTCCCCGCAACCGCGGCGGAAATGCGGACGACTCTACGCTCGTTCGATGCCGCTTTCTAGTACTCGTGCGGATTTCACGCCTACCACTCCAGCAGCGCTTTCAGCGCAAGGAGGCAGACATGAATCCAGCATCGACCCGTCGTCGCGCGCTTTCCTGCATCGCCGGCGCAGTCATGATAGCCACGGTTCTGACGGCACAGGCCGCCGTCGCGGACGACCGCAGCGGCCAGGAACGACCGCACGGCCGCGTTGTCGCCTGGGACGTCGCGATCGATTGCCGCACGTTCCGGTTCAACGGTGGGATGTCCTTCGACACCGTCGGACGCGGCGACACCTTCATCGCGAATGGCAGGCTCTTCCCTGCGGGTAGCATCGCACCAGGCGCGCAGGCCAACGATCCAAACGACCCGGGCAGCATCGGACGCTGGGTCGAGCGAGGCACGATGGCCGCGACGCTGGCGGAGATCGTCGGCGGCGCGCTGCCGGCGTTCTATGCCACCTGGTACCACTTTCCCGATGACGGCTCCGTACTCGTCGCCGACGGCGCGCATCCAGACTCGGGTCCGATGGCGGTGATTGGCGGTACGGGGCGCTTCAGCGACGCCGGCGGCGAGCTGGCGGACGAAATCATCGGCTGGAACAGCACAGGCTGCCCGAACCTGCGCGAGACGATCACGCTCGAGCCAAAGGTCCGGAAATAGCGCGGCCTGCGATCAGTCGTGGTCTGCAGTACGAGCGCCGAGCAGCGCTTCGCCACCGGCGTGGATGAACGCGGTCCGCGCCTCCTGGCGACGTTGCTCGGCCCGCGCGAGAATCTCGAGGAAGTCGTGTCGATGACGCAGCGGATCGAACCATGGGTTGCGTTGGAGCGTGACGGAAGGGTAATACCCGCGGTCGACCACATCCGCCAGAATCCGAAGCGCCAGGTCCGCGCCACCAAAATGCGCCAGGACCATCGCAAGACTGAAAAGTCCCTCCGGATCACGCAAGCCGCTGGCGAGGATCGCTTCGACGTCGTGCTGCAGCGTCGTCGGTTCTCCCGTCCCCTCGAGCAGGGCAACGTAGTGATCCCACAGCTCGGCGAACAGCACCATCCGGGCATCGCGAAGCATGCGCGCTTCCTCGCGGCATACACGCGCGGCCTCGGGTTGTCCGGCGATGGCGAGCGCAGTGCCGCCAACCGCTGCGTATCCGCTGGATTCGGCGGCCGCGCGGGCGAAATCGCCGGCCATGAACCACGTGTAGGCCACGCTGGTCCGAACGCGCGGGTCGAGGCGCCTGGCGCGTTCGTCCGCGGCGAGCGATGCCCCGAGCAACCCGCAGTACCGGCACACGTGCACGAGCGCGGCAAACAGATCCGCCTGGCCGGTCCGAGACGAGGCGCGCCGAACCAGCCGCACCATCGCGTCCTGCGCCCGGCCGTCATCGACCTCGATCTGCGCGTAGATGCGATCGGCCAGCGAAAGATCGGGGTTGAATTCGAGCGCACGGTTGAGCGCAGTTTCCGCGAGGGCGACGACGCCGGGCTCGCCGCGGAACTTTCCCATCACCCGGTAGAGATGGGCCAGCCGTGCCCAGGCAGGCGCATAGCGCGGATCGGCCTGCACCGCCTGCTCGTACAGCCCGCGCGCGACGTCGAGCGACGCCGGATCGTGGCCCAGCTGATTGGCGCGCAGGTAGAACTCGTACGCCTTCGCGCTGGCCGGCACGTCGTGACCGAGCGCGCGCCGTTCCCGTCCGGACAGCGGCGGCACGAGTGACTCGACGATGCGGCGCGAGAGATCGTCCTGCAGGCGGAAAAGGTCGTCGACGGACGCGTCGAGCATCCCGGACCACACCAGCGTGCCCGCAGGCGCTTCGACGAGCTGCGCGCTCGCGCGGAGCCGCTCGCCGACACGCATCAGCGTTCCCGTCAGCACCACATCGACGTCGAGCTCGCTCGCGATGGCCGGCAGGTCCGGGACGTCGGCGGCAAAACGCGCGGCGGCGACGGTGGAGCGCACGACGAGCGATTCGAGCGACGACAGCGCCCCGGCGATCGCGTCCGCGAGGCTGAACGTGAGAAAGTCGATGTCCGCATCCGCACGCAGGAGCCGGAACGGCAGCACCACCAGCCGCGTGACCGGTCGCGCGGATCGAGCATCGTCTTCCGGTGACGCCGCGATCGTGCGGAGATCGTCGGCCATCGCTGACGCGCTCGGGTATCGGTTGGCCGGCACCCTGGCGAGCGCGCGATGGATGACTCGATCGGCGGCGGCGACGGCCGGCGATCCTCCGAGCACCGGCACGTCCGCGTGCAGGATCTTGTCCGCCATTCCCGCGAGCGAGCCCGCCTCGAACGCCGCGGTGCCCGTCAGCATCTCGTACAGGATCGCGCCGGTCGCAAACAGGTCGGTCCGCGCGTCGATCACACCGTCTTGCAGCTGTTCCGGCGCCATGTATTTCGGCGTCCCCACGAGCACTCCTGCATGGGTGAGCGAACCGGCGCCATCGCCGGCCCCGTCCGGCGACGGCCGCGCGAGGCCGAAATCGAGCAGCTTGACGCCGTGGCGCGTCAGGAAAATGTTCGACGGCTTGAGGTCGCGATGGACGACGCCGCAGCCATGCAGCGCCTCGAGCGCGTCGAGCACTTCGAGTCCGATCCGCACCGCGTCGGTAAGCGGCACGGCGCCGCGTTCCAGCCGGGCCGAGAGCGGCTCGCCGTCGAGCCGCTCCATCGCCATGAACATCTGTTCGCCGGCCTCGCCGACTTCGTGGATCTGACAGACGTGCGGATGGCTCACGCGGGCGGCGACGCGCGCCTCGCGCCAGAATCGTTCGCGCGCGATGGGACTGCCGACCGCATCCTCGCGAATGACCTTCAACGCGATCGTCCGTTGGAGACGGTCGTCGATCGCCTCGTAGACGACCCCCATTCCACCCTGGCCGAGGCTGCCGGCGATGCGGTAGCGCCCGACCTGGCGTGGCAGCGCCGCGGGCTCCTCGCTGGCGATCTGTCGGGCGGCGACGGCGGCTGCGGACTCCTCGAGGAACCTGTCCGCCGCAGGCGTCCGATTGAGCAGCTGTTCGAGCTCCACGCGCAGCGTCGTGTCGGCATCGCACTGCCGGTCGAGGAATGCCGCGCGCGCGTGCGGCGGCTGTTCCAGCGCCAGGTGGTAGATGCGCTCGATCTGCTGCCAGCGTTCGGCGTTCACCGCGAGAAATGTATGCGATCCCGCCTCGCGGAGCCTGTATAATCCGGCGCTTCGTTCCCGCATGAGAAGGAGTGGGACGTGATCACACGCGTGCTGTTTTCGGTGAGCGTCGCGATGCTGGCTGTCGCGGCGCTGGCGGCCTCCCCGGTGTCGGCGCAGGAAGCCGGATATCCCATCGAGATCGTCAAGCCCGGGACGGGCTCGCCCACCTACCCTCCGGGCTACCAGACGCCGTGGGACCGCGTGCAAATCATGGTGACGTCCAAGATGTCACCGAACCTCTTCGTGCTGCACGGGTCGGAAGGGCTCGACCCGGCGCACCCCGATGCGTCGGGCGGCCGCGTGCTGGTGCTCTTCGGACCCGACGGCGTGCTGATGGTGGACACGCAGAACCGCCAGGTCGCGGAAAAAACCCTGCAGGCCATCCGCACCTTCACCAGCGCGCCGATCAAGGCCGTCGTCAACACGCACATTCATGGCGACCACACCGGCGCGAACGCGTTCTTCGGGAAGCAGGGCGCGTTGATCTTCGCGCAGGACAACCTGCGGATCGAGATGGTGCGGCCGCCGGGGCGCGCCGGCGGTCCGCCCGCGGCCGCGCCCGACACGGCCGGCGTGCCCGTCGTGACCTACAACTACAACGCGGCCAAGCCCGGTGAGCCCGCGGTCACGCTCAACATGAACGGCGAGATCGTGGACTTCATCCCGATGATGCCGTCGCACACCGCCGGCGACACGATCGTCCGCTTCCGCAAGGCGAACGTCATCTACATCGAGGACTTCTACCGCAACTTCGGCTACCCGTTTGCCGACCAGGCCAACGGCGGCTCGATTCGCGGCATGCTCGAGGCGGTCGACCTGATCGAGAAGCTGGCCGACGCGAAGACGACGCTCGTGCCGGGGCACGGGACGCTGGTGAAGAAGCAGGACCTGCTGCCGTATCGCGCGATGCTCGTCGACCTGCTGGCGAAGGTGAAGGCGCTGCGCGACCAGGGGAAGTCGTTGCAGGACGTGCTTGCGGCCAAGCTCACCGCGCCGTACGACAAGACCACGCTCGGCGACACGCAGCAGAGCAAGGATCGGTTCGTCACCGAGGTGTACGACGAGGTGAAGGACTTCCCGCCCGTCGTGGACGGCAAGCGCGCGATGCCCGCGCATCCTTGATGGATACAGGCCGGGGTCCGGGATCCGGGATCCGGGATCCGGAAAGACGCGGGTCCGAGATGGAGGCGCGAGATGAACAGCGCGATCGATCGGCTGCTGACGCGTTACGACGAGGGGCGCATCACGCGGCGTGAATTGCTGGCGACGTTGTCGGCGCTCACTGTCGGCGCATCGGCCGCGCAGGCGGCGGAGCCCGCCATCGGTGCGGTCAGCCAGCTGAATCACGTCACGATGTTCGTCAAGGACGTGCAGAAATCGATGGCGTTCTATCAGCGCCTGTTCGGCATGCCGCTGCTGACGCCACAGGAACCCGGGATGAACCTGAAGGCTGGCGCCGGCTTCCTCGGCATCTATCCCTCGCAGGATCGGCCGGCCGGCATCAACCACGTCTGCCTGGGCATCGAGCGGTTCGACGCGGATCGCGTGCTGGCACAGCTGAAGAGCGAGGGACTCGAGGCGAACATCAGGCTGCGCGGCGACACGAAGGAGCTGTACTTCAACGACCCCGATGGCATCCGCGTGCAGCTGCAGGACGTGCGCTATATCGGCGGCGTAGGGGTGCTCGGCGATCGGCCGCCGAAGTAGAGAATACAGGTCAGCCGGCTACCAGACTCCTGGCCACGGTTTGCCCACCATGAACGCCGGGTTGGCGCCCTTGCGCGGCGCGTACTTCTGGACGCGTCCCGTTCTCACCTCGGCGGTGTAGAGGTTGCCGTCCTTGTCGGTGGCGAACCCGTGGATGCCCCACTGGCATCCCTGGCAGGTCCCGAACGTCCCCCATGAATAGAGGAAGTGCCCTTCGGGGTCGTAGGCGACCAGCTTGTTGGCCCCCTGGTCGGCGGCCCACAGGATCCCGTCGCTGCCCATCGTGATGCTGTGGATATTGGTCGGCGGCCGTATGCCGGCATCCCACTGATCGAGGAACTTCCCGTTCTCGTCGAACACCTGGATGCGCCCGTTGTTGCGGTCGTTCACGTAGACGCGGCGCGTCTTCGGGTTCACCGCGATGCCGTGCACGCTGTTGAAGTAGCCGGGCCGCCGCTCGTTCGGCTGCGTCCCCTTCATGCCCCACTCGAGCAGCTTCTTGCCGTTCATGTCGTACTTGATGACGCGCGTGCCGTCGTAGCCGTCGGCGAGATACCAGGTGTTGGCGTCCATGAAGGCCATGAACGTGGGCCGGCTGAAATGCGTGTCGTCGGTCCCGGGGACGCCCGGCGTGCCGAGCGTGAGCAGGCGCTGCTTGCCGTCGTGCGTGAACTTGCTGACGAAGTGCGCGTCGGCGTCGACGATCCAGATGTTCTTCTGCGGATCGTAGGGGCTGATCTCGACGTCGTGCGGGCGGCCCCAGATGCGATCCCACTGCGACCAGTCTTCGATCATCTTGCCGTTGCGATCGAACACCATGATGACGTGCTCCCAGCGCCAGTCGACGCCCGGGCGTCCATCGCCTTCGTCCATCGCCTTGCCGAAGCTCGGTGTTGCGCTGGCCGCTTCGCGCACCGGGACACCGCCGCCGACCGGGAACTTGATGCTCGGCCCGATCTGCGGCAGCCACGTCGTGCCTCGGCCACGTCCCCCCGGCAGCAGCGGCAGCTCGCCCTTGAACGTCACGAGCACGCGATCCTGGCTCTCCGGGAAGACGTCGGTCGCCTGCGAATACGTCCAGTTGTCGTGATTCGGCAGGCTCTCACCGAGTGGCCGCGGCCAGTTCTGCACCGGGTCGTAGGGCCCGAACACGTCGTGACCGCCCTTGCCTCCCGGGACGGCGGCAAAGCCCTCGCCCGGCGTCTTCTTCTGCTGCCCCTCGACCACGCCGAACCGGTTGCTCACCAGCAGGCCCGCGGCAAACGCGACGACCAGCGCCGCAATCTTGAGCGTTCGTCCCGTCATCTCCCTACCTCTTTCACCACGGGCCGACCTGAAGGTCGGCCCCTACGATCACCGACTGCCGACTGACCTCAGTTCGTCCCGAAGCTCGCCGGAATCTCGAGCACGTCGTGCACGGGCAGTCCCTTCCCCGCCAGGTCCGGCAGTCCGCCGCCTTCGGGCTTCCCGCTCACGAGATGGAACCTGTTGCCGATGAACGCGCCGGCGGCGCCGTGCCGCGCCGTCGGCATCGACGGGAGCACGAACCAGCGGTTCGTCGCAGGCTCGTACGCTTCGACGGCGCGGAACGAGTAGTTCGCCCGCTCGTGCTGCCCCTCGCCGCCCGCGACGTAGATGCGGCCGTTGAACGTGGCCCAGCCGCCGCCGCTGCGCGGTGTAGGCATGCGCGACCTGACCGCGCCCCAGAGATCGCGCGCCGGGTCGTATTCCTCGACCACGTCGGTGTTGCTCGACGCGGTGACGTGCGCGGCGCCGAGACGGCCGCCAATCACGTAGATCTTGCCGTTCACGACGCCGGAGAACGCGTGATTGCGCGCCGTCGACATCGGGCTGCGGTTCGTCCACGTGTTGGTGCCCGGGTCGTACATCTGGTTGGTGCCGAGGATGCGCGCCGGACGGTCGCCGAAGAGCGCGGCCTCGCCGGAGTTCTCCATGAGCGTGGCGCCGCCGATGACGTAGATCTTTCCGCCGACTTGTTCGGCGACGGCCGCGCAGCGCCGGATCGGCATCGGCGCCAGCGCGCGCCAGGTGTCGGTGCGCGGGTCGTACTCCCACGCGTTGTCCACCGGCTGCCATCCGCCCATGCCCGGTCCCGAGAGCGGACGCTGGCAGCCGCCGAAGATGTAGATCTTCCCGTTGTACTGGGTTTGCGCCTGGTGGTGCACGGGAACCGGGATCGGCTTCTTCTTCGCCCACTTGTCGCTGGCCGGATCCCACTCGTAGACCATCGCGGGCGCGGCCTTGCCGTTTTCGCTGAACCCGCCGATCACGTACATCTTGCCGCCGGCCTCGACGCCGTACAGTTCTTCCTCCGGTTCGGGGAACGGCGCGGCCTTGTCCCAGCGGAGCAGCATCGGATTCTGCGCGTGCACGAACGTGACGCCGAGCGTGAACAGCGCGGCGATGAGCATCCACTTCACGAGTCTCATCGCGTGCCTCCTCTCTGCGGCAGGTCGAGGACATAGACGCCCGCCGTCGCGGGATCGGGGCCGCCGCCCGCGCGCATCTTGCCGCTCGCCGTGTAGAGCTTGTTGCCGATGCAGCCCATGGCGTTGCCGTGCACGGCACCAGGCATCGGCGTCATGGCTTCCCACGTGTTGGTCGCCGGATCGTATGCATCGACCGCCCGGAGCGCCGCGTAGAACTCGCGCGTGATCCACTCGCCGCCGCCGACATAAATCTTTCCGTTGCACGTCGCCCAGCCGCCGCCGCTGCGCACCTGCAGCATCCGCTCTTTCACCGGGCTCCACAGGTTGGTCGCCGGGTCGTACTCTTCAACGGTGTCGATGTTCGTGGTGACCGGGATGTTGCCTGCGGCCAGTCGTCCGCCCAGCACGTAGATCTTCCCGTTCACCGCTCCCGACATCGCGTGATTCCGCGTCGTCGGCATCGGGCTCCGTTCGGTCCACGTATTGGTCGCGGGGTCGTACATCTGGTTCCGGCCGGAGACGCGCGTCCCCTTGCCGTTCTCCATCGGCTCGAGTCCGCCGATCAGATAAATCTTCCCGCCGACTTCGTCGGCGACCGCGGAACATCGCTTGACCGTCAGCGGCGCGAGCGCCTTCCACGTATCAGCAACCGGATCCCACTCCCAGGCGTTCTGCGTGCCGCCCTCGCCGCTGATGCCCTGCAGGCAGCCGCCGAACACGTACAGCTTGCCGTTGAGCGCCGCCTGCGCCTGGTGGTGCACCTTGATCGGCATGTCCTTCTTGCGCGTCCAGCGGTCGGACGCGGGGTCGTACTCGAAGACGAGCCCCGGCGCCATCCCGCCGACGCCGAATCCGCCGAGCACGTAGAACTTGCCGTTGACGACGCTGCCGTACAGTTCTTCTTCGGGGATGGGAAACGGCGCCGCCCTGGTCCACTGCGGTACCCGCCCTGCGGGCGCGGTTTGCGCGGCCGCCGTGCCGACGCTCGCCGCGGCCATCATCGTCGCGGACACGAGGGCCAGCAGACGTCCGAGAGTGCATGACATATCAGCTCTCCAGTTGTGCCGGGATTATGCTGGGCGTGTCCGAAGCGGTCAAGCGGAGACACGCACGATCACGAACGATGCACGGCCGAATGGATCTCGCAGATGCGCTGAAACGCCCCAGCATGCTCGACGCCTGGCGTCGAATAGCCGCAGAGGACGCGGATGTCGAAGGTCCGGGCCCAATCGTCCCAGAGCTGTTCGAGGTGAATGGCCGCATCGGGTTTGCCGTGCCTCAGCAGCAGCGGAGAGCAGTCGCCACACGCCGCGACGCGGCGGCGGTCGGTCTTCAGCCTGCACGCCGCCTTCATGAAGAGAGAGGTCGATGCCGACCACACCCGCGTTTCGTCGGGCCATCCATCGACCATGCACGTGGCGAGCCCGTAGTTGACGTTCATCGACACATACCTGCCGCGCTGGCGGGCGCCGTCGATGTCGACGCCACGCGACTGCAGCAGCCGATCGACCCCGGCGATCCGCCGGTCGCTGGTCATCAGGACGAACGGCTCCCCGGCGTCGAAGGCCGTCTGCGCAAAGAGCGCGTACCGCTCGACGAGGCAGCCTTCGTCGGACCCGACGACCATTTCATGGAAACGCGACGCCTGATCCGTGCGTTCGTCCAGCCTCTGCTCGACGCTCCGCCCGCCCAGCCGGGGACTGACGAACCGCCCGCCGCCGGCGACAATCTCCATCGCGCGCATCAGTTGAAGGCCGGCGTCTCCCTTGATCACATAGCCGTGGGCGCCCGTCGTGAGCGCGGCTTCCGCCACGTCCCATGAGGCATGGGTGCTCATGAACAGGACCTTCGGCGCCGGATTGCGCGCGAGGATGTGTTTGGCCGACTCGATGCCGTTCATGCGCGGCAGCATGACGTCCATGAGAATCAGGCCCGGTGCGAGCGTCTCGACCTTCTGCAGCGCCTCGACCCCGTCCGCGGCCTCGCCGACGATGTCCCACGAGGAGTAGGTCCGCAGCATCGACAGGACGGCGCGACGCCAGGCTTCGTGATCGTCCACGACCAGCACACGGCGCGCGTGCGCGTCGGCCCTCGACGTCACCTGTCGGACCTCGCGCGCTCCGCCTCGCCGGCAAGGCGTACGCGGGCGCGAATCGTGGTGCCACGCCCCGGCTGCGATTCGATGGCCAGCTCCCCGTCAACGAGCTTGATCCGTTCCGCCATGCTGACGAGCCCGATCCCCTGGCCGGCCGTGGCGCGCTCGACGTCGAACCCCGCGCCGTGATCGCTGACCACGAGGTGAAGCTGGCCGGCGGTCCCCCAGAGCCGCACCTGGACGTGCCGGACCCCGCTGTGCTTGACCGCGTTGTGCACCCCTTCCTGGACGACCCGGAACAGGCAGAGCGAAATGTCCGGCGGCACGTGCTCGGGCACGTCGTGCGCGTCGAAATCGACCATCGCGTTCTGATGTCGGGCCGCTTCCTCGGAGAAGTCCCTGATCGCCGAGGTGATGCCGAGCAGCTGCAGCTTCGGCGAGTGCAGCTCGTGCGACAGCGCCTGCACGTCGGTGGCGAGCTCCGAGACGCGGTCGCGCAACGCGACGCTCTTGTCGTGCAGCGGCGGAGCGGTCGTCGTGTGCGCAACCAGCTCCTCCACGTCGAAGGCCAGCAGGGCAAGCCGCTGGGCGACGTCGTCGTGGAGTTCCCTCGCAATCCGGCTCCGTTCCTGTTCCTGCGCTTCGATCAGCTTGCGGTTGACGTTCGACAGCGCTTCCTTGATCCGTTTTTGCTCGCTGATATCACGACAGATGCTCGCCGAGCCCACCAGCCGCCCGTCCGCGTCCGCGACAGGGGAGATCTTCAGCGAGACGGGCACCTGCTTTCCCGATTTCGCGAGGCGAATCGTCTCGAAGTGGTCGACGCGTTCGCCCGCTTTCAGCCGATCGAAGAGGTTCTTCGCCTCGTCCTGCAGGACATCGGGGATGAGCATCGTCACGGGCCGCCCGACGACCTCGGCGGCCGTGAACCCGAAGATGCGCTCCGCGGCGGCGTTCCAGCTCAGGATGGTGCGCCCCATGTCGGTGGACAGGATCGCGTCGTTGGACGACTCGACGATGGCCGCGAGCCGAAGCCTCGACTCCATCGCCATCCGCTCGCGAACGAGCCCGGCGCGGGCGGCCTCCGCATGTTCGCGTTCGGCGATGACCGCCGCCAGGGTAAGGCCGGAGACGGCGAGGACCATGAAGAGCGTGTCCAGGAGCACGGCGCCGACAAACGCCCCCTGCCCGGTAAACGGGCCGAGCCCGAGTGCCGTCGACAGCGTCGCGATGGTGGCGATGATGAAGACCGACAGCGCGGCGCCGCCGATGCCGAAATCGATGGCCGCCCACATGACGAACGGGAGGACGGCGAACGCCAGGACGTCGAATTGGATCGACACGAGCGGCAGCCCGCCGAAGACGATGAGGCACGCCACGGCGGACAGCGTCATCACCGCCGCGCATTCGACGCCACGCCGGCGCGAACGCGGCGCGAACAGCGCCGGCAGCGTGAACACCAGCGGCGTCACCAGCAGCACGCCGGTGCTGTCGCCGAGCCAGTAGATCAGCCACGCGGAGCCGAGGCCGGAATACGCCTGGACGTGCGTGAGGTAAAGCGATGCGACGCCGACGGTCGCGCTGACGAGGGCGCTGCCGAGTGCCGCCTGCGTGATGAAGCCGAGCGCGTCGCGCAGTCGCGGGAGCGTGGGATCGAAATCGGCGATCCGGCGGAGGAAGAAGGCGGCCGATGCCGCCGCCAGGGTGGCGCCGATCGTCTGCCCCGCCGCCGCCAGCGCGGGTACCGGACTCTGATAGGCGACGAGAAACGCGCTCGGCGCGACCGCCAGCCAGGCGCGATGGCCGAACGCGAGAAACGCGGCGACCGCGATGCCGTAGGCCGGCCAGACGGGTCCGAGGTTGCTGCTCCTGATGTTCGTGGTGGCCTGACCGAGCTTGCCCGCGACGAAGTAGGCCAGGAAGACGAGCGCGAATTCCACGACGGGCTTTGCCGTGAGGAGAGCCCATACACGGCCGGCGGCCGCGCGCGGCGTCGAGGAGACCGCACGCGGCCCCTCCGGGTACACCGTCGCAGCGGCGTAGTGCTCTGTCGCGATCTCGACCCCCATCCTCACCCCCCGGCATCCGCCGCGTGCGAGTCTCCCCCGCAGCGGCAGGCGATGCAATGACGCGGGAGGGATGCGGCCAAAACATTGCGCAAGCGGATGAGTCGGGTTCACGCGATGGCACCGGCCACGGCGTCACCGTGCTCTTAGAGGGAGGATCCTGACTTGATCTTGATCCCTGATCCCTGATCCCTCCCGGATCCCGGATCCCGGATCCCGGATGCCACCTAGTCCGGCCGCTGCCCCTTGAAGATTTCCTGGTTCGGCGCGCTCACCTTCACCAGCGAGTCGAGCGCCGCGCGCGCCTCTTCGACCTTGCCGGCGTGCGCCTTGAACGTCACCTTCTCGCCGGCGAGGAGATCGTTCTTGTTCCATCCCTGACGCTGAATCGCGTTCGGGCTCGTCAGCTCCAGGTTGTACGTTTTCAGCTTGCCGGCCGCATCGGTGACGTCCACGTACACGTGCATGTGCGGGTTGGTCCACTCGACCTTCGACACGACCCCGGTCGCCGAGATCGTCTTGTTGCTGTCGTACTCGGTGTCGAACCCGTGATGCGCCACCACCGGAACGGTGACGGAGGCGACGGCGAGCGCGGTCAGGATGAAGCCACGTGTCGTTCTCATGAGCAACCTCCTCGAGTCAGAGCGGAAGAACGCGGCGCACGGCGCACTGTCACTTGCCAACCGGCGGAGCGCCGCCGGCGATGCCCGGCGAGCCCGGCTTCAGGTATCCGCCGGCGAGACCAATCTGGTTGTTCTCGGCGCAGATGTACTCCATCAGCTCCACGTTGGGCTTCACGATGCGCGCGACGAACCGCAGGTCCACGGGCCTGCTGAACGTTCCCGGATCCTCGATCCTGAAGTCGTTGACGAGCGTCCCGTAGCTGATGCGCGTCCACCGCTCGATCGTGTGCAGTTGTTCCGAGTGCGGCGTTCCCGGCGCATCGAACCAGAACTTGTCGTTGTAGCCCACGGTGTCGATGACCAGCGTGTCGCCGTCCCAGCGGCCGGTCGAGTGTCCCCACCAGGACGGGATCAACGTGTCGGCGTTCGGGTGTGGGCGGCCGTCCATGTAGATGACGCGGTGCGCCCCGGCATCGCCCGTCTCGTGGAGCTGGTAGACGTATTGGAGACCCTTCGACGTGTACCCCATGACGAACTTCCATGGATACGGATTGATCCGGGGGACGCTCATCGGCAGGCAGTAGATATAGGGCTCACCGTAGATGGCCTTCGAGCGCTCCGCCTTGAGCGCTCGCGCGGCTGGCAGCAGCAGCGCGTCGAGCTCGCCGGGCTTGAGCCCGCCTTCGACGCCCATGTCGTTGTCGGAGCCACCGCCTTCCCACGGTCCCGTCAGGTCCGGGTGGCCGTCCGGGAGCCTCGGGACAGGGCCGTTCATTGCCGGATCGTTCGGGTTGATCGCGTCGCGATAGTCCACGCCGCGCACAACGGGCTGGATCACCGGCTTCCCGGCCAGCTGGCCGACCACGACTTCCCGTGGTCCTGCCTGTCCTCGCCCCCCGCCCTGCTGACCCGAGAGGTAGGCCGGCACGAGTGCTGCGATCGCCGCGGCGACGAGAAGCATCTTCTTCACATCAACCTCCAAAAGCCTGCCTCGACGAAGCGCGCAGCGCGAAGTCGGGTCAGCGGGTTGGCGCCGGCGTGGCCGCGCCTCTCGCGCCGGCGGGACCCTTCATCTCGAACTCGATATCGGCGGGACCATCCACGTTCTGCGGCAGCAGCAGCGTCAGGTGCCGCTCTGGCATACCGC
>Ga0070705_100000144_pt1 | contig 42003 bp, 35 predicted proteins | sample KBSK5253metaG_FD_65455 | JGI IMG/M metagenome (GOLD analysis project Ga0070705, IMG submission 65455) | Corn, switchgrass and miscanthus rhizosphere microbial communities from Kellogg Biological Station, Michigan, USA - KBS K5-25-3 metaG | ecosystem: Host-associated > Plants > Roots >... | reverse complement strand
TCGAAGAAGATCACCGTCGACGTGAAGGGCGAGATCCTGGAGCTGAAGGCCACCATCAACACCATGGTGGAGCAGCTGCGCTCGTTCGCCGCCGAGGTGACGCGCGTGGCGCGCGAGGTGGGCACCGAGGGCGAGCTGGGCGGGCAGGCCGACGTGCAGGGCGTGGCCGGCACCTGGAAGGACCTCACCGAGTCGGTCAACTCCATGGCCGGCAACCTGACCGCGCAGGTGCGCAACATTGCCGACGTGACCAAGGCGGTGGCCACCGGCGACCTCTCCAAGAAGATTGCCGTGGACGTGAAGGGCGAGATCCTGGAGCTGAAGAACACCATCAACACCATGGTGGACCAGCTGCGCACCTTCGCCGGTGAGGTGACGCGCGTGGCGCGCGAGGTGGGCACGGAAGGCAAGCTCGGCGGCCAGGCCGCGGTGCAGGGCGTGGCGGGCACCTGGAAGGACCTGACCGAGAGCGTCAACTTCATGGCCGCCAACCTCACCGACCAGGTGCGCGGCATCGCCCGCGTGGTGACGGCGGTCGCCAACGGCGACCTCAAGCACAAGCTCACCGTCGAGGCCAAAGGCGAGATCGCCGCGCTCGCAGACACCATCAACGGCATGACCGACACCCTCGCCACCTTCGCCGACCAGGTGACGACGGTGGCGCGCGAGGTGGGCGTGGAGGGCCGGCTGGGCGGCCAGGCCAAGGTGCCCGGTGCCGCCGGCACCTGGAAGGCGCTCACTGAGAACGTCAACCAGCTCGCCGCCAACCTGACGACCCAGGTGCGCGCCATTGCCGACGTGGCCGTGGCCGTGACCCAGGGCGACCTGACGACGCGCTCGATCACGGTGGACGCGCAGGGCGAGGTGGCCGTCCTCAAGGACACCATCAACGAGATGATCCGCAACCTGCGCGACACCACGCGCAAGAACACCGATCAGGACTGGCTCAAGACCAACCTCGCCAAGTTCAGCCGCCTTCTGCAGGGTCAGAAGGACATGGTGGCGGTCGGCCAGATGATCCTGTCGGAGCTGGCGCCGGTGGTGGGCGCGCAGCAGGCCGAGTTCTACGTGCGCGAGAGCGGGGAGCCGCGCCTGCGACTGCTCGCAAGCTATGCGTCCGGCGGGCAGAGGGCGCACGGCAAGACGGTGGAGCTTGGGCAAGGCCTGATCGGCCAGGTGGCGATCACCTGCCAGAAGGTGCTCCTGGAGAACCTGTCCGCCGTTGCGGTCCGCGTCGTCACGGGGCTGGGCGAGTGGACGCCGAGCAACATCCTGGTGCTGCCGATCGTCTTCGAAGGAGAGGCGAAGGGCGTGTTGGAGCTCGCCTCCATCGAGCGATTCAGCACCAGCCATCAGGCGCTGCTCGACCAGCTCACCGAAAGCATCGGAATCGTGATCAACACGATCGAGGCCAACATGCGCACGGAGGACCTGCTCAAGCAGTCGCAATCGCTCGCCAACGAGCTGCAGCGGCGCCAGGAGGAGCTGCAGCGGACCAACGAGGAGCTGCAGGACAAGGCGATGCTGCTGGCACAGCGCAACGAGGAGGTGGAGCGCAAGAACCGCGAGGTGGAGCAGGCGCGCCAGGCGCTGGAGGACAAGGCGGTGCAGCTCGCCCGCACCTCGAAGTACAAGTCCGAGTTTCTGGCCAACATGAGCCACGAGCTGAGGACGCCGCTCAACAGCCTGCTGATCCTCTCCGATCAGCTGTGCCAGAACCGCGAGCGCAACCTCACCGAGCGGCAGGTGGACTTCGCCAAGACCATCCATTCCTCGGGCAACGACCTGTTGACGCTGATCAACGACATCCTCGACCTGTCGAAGATCGAGTCCGGCACCGTCGTGGTCGATGTGAGCGAGCTGCGCTTCGACGATCTGCACCGCTACGTGGAGCGCACGTTCCGGCCGATCGCGGAGTCGAAGAGCCTCGATTTCCTGCTCCGCATCGACCCGTTGCTGCCGACCTCGATCATCACCGACAGCAAGCGGCTGCAACAGATCCTCAAGAACCTGCTCTCCAACGCCTTCAAATTCACGCACTACGGCCAGGTGACCCTGACCATGGAGCCGGCCAAGGCCGGTTGGAGCGCCGACAACGAGGAGCTGAACCGCGCCTTCGGCGTCGCGGCCTTCCAGGTCACCGATACAGGGATCGGCATCTCGGCCGACAAGCAGCAGATCATCTTCGAGGCGTTCCACCAGGCCGATGGCAGCATCAGCCGCAAGTACGCCGGCACCGGCCTCGGCCTCGCCATCAGCCGCGAGTTGTCGAAGCTGCTCGGCGGCGAGATCAGGCTCGTCAGCAGCCCCGGACGGGGATCGAGCTTCACGCTCTACCTGCCGATCGAGTACACGCAGCCCCGGCTGGCAAGGAGGACGGCCCAGTCCGGTGCAATCGAGGGCGATGCCGCCCTCGGCGAGAACGGCATGCCGCTGGATGAGCTGTCCGCGCGCATGCAGGTGCTGGCCGAGAGCCAGCCCGAGCCGACGCTGCTCGTCAACGAGGCCCTGGACGACCGTGACAACATCCAGCCCGGCGACACGGTGCTCTTGATCGTCGAGAACGACCTGACGTTCGCGCGATTCCTGCTCGATGCCGCTCGCGAAAAGGGTTGCAAGGGGCTCGTCACCTCGCAGGGGGCCGGCGCTTTGGCGCTTGCGCGCGACCATATGCCCGACGCGTTCACCCTCGACATCGTGCTCCCCGACATGGACGGCTGGCGCGTGCTCGACCGCCTTAAGCACGACCTGGCGACCCGGCACATCCCGGTGTGTGTCGTGTCAACGGAGGATGCCCGCGAGCGCGCCTTCGAGACCGGGGCCTGCGCCTTCATCGCCAAGCCCATCCCGTCCAAGGACGTGCTCGACGCCGGCTTGCAGCAGCTTCTGGCCCGTATCCGGCGGCCGGAGAAGCACGTCGTTGCCATCGGCGAGGACGCGGGCGCCCTCGATCCGCTCGTTGAGGCGATCGCCGGCGACGACCTCGTCGTCTCGCACGTTACGCCCCGCACGATGCTGACCATGATCGCCGCGGCGGCCCCCGACTGCGTCATCCTCGACGCCCAGGCCGGGGTAGACCTCGGCCGGATCGCCCGCACGCTGGAGCTGGCCCCGGCCGGCGCGCCCCTGCCGGTGCTGGTCTGGGACGGCAGCCTCAAGCCTGGCGACGACCGCAGCGCCCGCAGCTTCGATGCTCTCACGGTGCGCCACGTGCAGTCGCAGGAGCGCCTCGTGGATCTGGTGGCCTTCTACGCCCACCGGCGGATCACGCGCCTGCCCGAGGCGCAACTCGCCACTCTGGAGGCGCTGCATCAGTCGGATTCCCCGCTGGAGGGGAGGAAAGTGCTGATTGTCGATGACGACATCCGCAACATATACGCGCTGAGGAGCGTGCTCGAGGAGCATAACATGGCGGTGGATTCGGCCGGCAACGGGCGCGACGCGCTGCGCCTGATGTCGGGGCCGGGGCACATCGACATCGTGCTGATGGACATCATGATGCCCGAGATGGACGGCATCGCCACCATGCGGGAGGCGCGCAAGATCCGCCGCGACCTGCCGATCATCGCCGTCACGGCAAAGGCGATGAAAGGCGATCGCGAGCGCTGCATGGAGGCGGGCGCGTGGGACTACCTCTCCAAGCCGGTCGATCCGCATCATCTCCTTGCTGTTTTGCGCTCGTGGCTGCATCGGTAAAGCGTGCAGGCAGCCACGGAGGTCGCACCCCCATGAGTACCCCCATGACCGGGACCCCCACCAACAGCGGGACTTCAGGCAGCGAGAACACCACGACGGGGGCCGAGCGCGTCGATATCCTGGTGGTCGACGATCTGCGCGAGAAGCATCTGGCCTATCAGGTGATCCTGGAGGATCTTGGCCAGAACATCGTCTCCGTCACATCGGGTGAGGAGGCGTTGAAGCTGCTCCTGGAGCGCGACTTCGCCGTCATCCTTCTCGACGTCAATATGCCGGGCATGTCAGGCCTTGAGACCGCGGCCCTGATCCGCAGCCGGCGGAAGTCGCGCGTCACGCCGATCATCTTCGTGACGGCCTTCGCCGACGACGTGCAGACGGTGGAGGGCTACGCGCTGGGGGCGGTGGACTACATCCTGACGCCGGTGGTGCCGGAGATCCTGCGCGCCAAGGTCAAGGTGTTCGTCGAGCTCTACCGCACGCGGGTGGAACTGGCCCGCTCGCGCGATCTCCTGGAGCAACGCGTCGCAGACCGCACCGCCGAGCTCGAAGGGGAAGTGCACGAGAGGAAGCAGGCCGAGGAACGGCTGATGACCCTGGTGCAGGAGCTGACGCACCGGGTCAAGAACCTGCTCTCCGTGTTCCAATCGATCACCTCGCGCACGCTGACCCGCGGGCGGTCGCTCAGCGAGGCGCACGAGGTCCTGATCGGGCGCCTGCAGTCGCTGGGACACGCCCACGAGCTGCTCACCGAGGCGAGCTGGCAAGGTGCCGACCTGCGCGACGTTGTGATGGCGGAGATCGCGGGCTTCTCCGAGCGCGTGCGCGTTTCGGGACCACCGGTGTCGCTCGGCCCCTCGGGCGTGCAGACCTTCGCCCTCATCGTGCACGAGCTGTGCACCAACGCCGCCAAGTACGGCGCGCTCTCCAACGCCAAGGGCGAGGTGCTGGCCGAATGGTCCATCGGCGGCAGTGGCGCAGGCGCCTACATGGACTTTTCCTGGCAGGAGCGCGGCGGCCCGCCGGTGGAGCCCGCGACCCATCACGGCTTCGGCCTCTCGCTTATCAACGCGATGGGCAGCACGCCCACGGAGGAGCCGGTGATCGACTTCGCCCCGGAGGGCTTCGCGTGCCGAATCCGGGTGCCACTCAACACCATCCGGCCGAACCGTCACGACCGGCTGTCGGCGAGCTTTGCGCCGAGCTCCTCCGCAGCCGCCGCGAATTGAGCGCGGGAGGAGAGGGGTCAGACCCAGCGGGCCTGACCCCAGCGACCCATCCGAGCACCCCGCTCGCCCGGATGGACCAAACGCTCCCGGATCGTCTTATGATCGATATAGACTCTCCAGGATAGAGTACATCCTTCAAAAGTCCGTCTGTGGATATGTCGCTGCAACCGCTCTTTTCCCTTGGCGAGTCGGACGCCGGCAACGGCACTTCTGAGTAGTGAAAAGCCAGGCGGTGCAACCCGGTCGTGGCCGAATTGCACCGATCGCGAAGAGGGCGGGGAGTATCCCCCTTCGGCTCATTTCCCTCGCGCCATGCCCATTGCGGCCGGCGGCATGGGCGCCGTCATGGCGGTCTTGTCGCAATTTCCGTCGCCCACGTCGTAGTCGCGGTCCACCTGCTCGACGATCTTGGCGTAGGTCGCCTGCTCGGCGGCCGGGTACTGCAGCGACCAGCTCGTGATATTGCGCCAGCCGCAGAGGAAGCTCACGCGGTGGTAGAAGGCGGTGGCGCCGTCGCTTTGCACGCCGGTCACCACGAAGCCCTTGCCCAGCATCGGGCCGTCGGCGAGCTTGGCGCCCGGATAGGCGGCGTTGAGCAGGAAATCGCGGTAGCCGCCCAGACTCTTGCCGTCGAAGTTGGCGATGGTGCCGGCCTGCAGGCGGGCCTTGCCGTCCTTGGACATGGCCTGGAACAGGTCAGGCGTGGCCTGCGGCAGCGCCAGGAACTGCGCGGCCGGGTAGGTGAGCGAGAAGCCGTGCTTGTCGTTGGTATAGGTGGCCAACCCCGGCCCCATCCCGGCGTTGCCCATATCCTTACCCATCGGAGGCGGCGTCTGAGCGGCCATCGCCACCGTCTGCTTGGGCGGCATGGTGGGCTCCATGGCGCCCGTCATGATGCGCTCCATGTCGCCCATCTGCTTCATCTGCATGGCGGCAGGTGGCTTGGCGCCCATCTGGGGGGCACTCATCTGCCCGCCCATCTGCCTGGGCGGCACCGCTGGCGGCGTCATCGCCACCGACTTGCCGCAGTTGCCGGCGCCGACAGCATAGTCGCGATGGATCTGGTCGATGATCTTGGAGTAGACGGGCTCCTGCCCGGCCGGGAAGATCACCGCCCAGCTGTTGATGTTGCGCCCGCCGCAGACGAAGTTCACGCGCTGGTAGAATGCCGTGATGCCGTCCTTGCGCACGCCGGACACGACGAACCAGGTCGGCCGCACCGGCGCGTAGTCGATCTTGGCGCCGGGATAGGCTGCATTCAGAAGGAACGCGCGGTAGTCGGCGAGGCCCTTGCCGTCGAAGTTGGAGATGGTGCCGACGAGGAGCCGGGCGTTGCCGTCCCGCGAGACGGCCTGGAAGCCGTCCGGCGTCGAGATCGGCAGGGCCACGAAGGTGTCGGTCGGGTAGGTGAGGGAGAAGCCATGCTTGTCGTTGTCGTGCGTGTCGAACCTGCCGGCCTGGGCGAGGGCGCCGGTGGCGGCCAGGCCCACTGTGGCGGAGACGAGGCCGCCGCCAAGGAGCAGCCGGTGCAATGCGCGCGTCATGACGGAGCCTCCGCGATCTGGTTCTGGGCGAATCCTGACGCGGATACGGCCCCGCCCGCGACGGCGGATTAGCCGCGCAGAACACAAGTTCGCGAGGTTGACTTTGTGCGTTATCCGGAGCGATGGGGGGCTGATCGGCCGTCAGGCCTTGCGCCGCACCATCAGCTTGGAGAGGAACGGGGTGGTCGTCATCTCGGGCTCCAGGCCGGCGGCGGTGAAAATGCCCTCCAGGTCGTCGATGGCATAGTGGCGGTAGTAGGGCTCGTGGAAGCGCTCCGGGAACGCCTCGATCAACCCGTCCCAGCCGGGACGGTCGCCCATCTGCAGGCTGTCGAGGAACACCAGCAGGCCGCCTGGCTTCAGCACGCGGGCGATCTCGGCGGTGACCGCCCGGCGCACCTCCGGTGGCAGCTCGTGGAACAGGAAGATCGAGGTGACGATATCGGCGCTGGCCGAGTCCAGCGGCATCCTCTCCGCCGGCGCCTCGATCAGCTCGGCACCGCGCAGGCCCTGGAGCTGGCGGCGCGTCTCGTCGAGGTACGGCCGTGACAGATCGACTCCTTTGAGCCGCATCGCGGGATAGGCGAGCCGAACCTGGCGCAGGAAGCGCCCCGTGCCGCAGGCCACGTCGACCAGGGTCACCTGGCGCTGGTCCCGGCCCACCATGAAGTGCGCAATCGGCGCAAGCGCGCTCCGCCGCATGGGGCCGGCGGCGCCCATGAACAGCGTCTCCACCTGCACGTCGTAGAGCCGCGCCGACCCCTCGGTGAGATAGCCGCCGGTCTGGAAATGGAAATCCTGCGCGTAATAGTCCGGCACCTCCGCGGCGTTGGCCTCCGCCCTGGCCGTGGTCGCGTCCTTCTGCGCCCGCCGCGCGTAGGCTTCCGGTAGGTCGAGGAACATCTGGCGCACCCGCGCCAGATGCCGCGGCAGCGAGGCCGCCTCCTCGTCCACCATGGGCGGATAGAGCCCGTCGCGCACATTGAGGGCGTCGCTCATGAGGAGCTGGGCCTGCGCCGCCAGCAGCTCCTGCAGCGACGGCACCGGGCGCGCCGGCTTGTAGCGCGGCGTATCGCCCAGTCGGTCGGTGCGCCAGTCGAGCGCGCGGTTCAGGGCAAAGTACCAGCCACAGCGCAGCGACTGCCCCGCCAGCTGCGCCGCCATCGCCAGATTGTCGCTCATGACCCTGCCTCCGCGCCCCGTTGGGTCAAGCGAAGCGCAGACCCAACGCCGGTCGAAGCGAGACCGTGTCGGCGCTCGCTCGGCTCGACCAACCCTACAGAGTCCTCAACCCGCGCGCGAGCTTTTCTCATGCGGCACGGGGCTCGTGTCGCCACTACATTACGCCAAACCGCACCGACCACATCGAGATCCCAGCCTATGACGGACGGCCTGCCCCACCCCTCCAGCGATGTTGCCTTCACCCCGGCCGTCAAGTCAGCCCAGGCCAGCCGCGGGTCACGCGACCACTACGCCAGGATGGAGGCGAGGGGTGGCTTCCGCACGACCGTCACGCCGGACCTTGCCGGCTTCCTCGCCGAGGCCCGGTCGTTCTATCTCGCCACCGCCAGCGCCGACGGCCAGCCCTACTTGCAGCACCGCGGCGGCCCGCCTGGGTTCCTGCGCGTCTTCGACGAGCGCACGCTGGGCTTCGCCGACTTCAAGGGTAATCGCCAGTACATCACCACCGGCAACCTCGCCGAGAACCCCCGCGCCTACCTGTTCGTGATGGACTACGCCCGGCGCCGGCGCGTGAAGCTGTGGGGCCGGGCCCGCGTGGTGGAGGACGATCCCGCGCTGCTGGCCCGCCTCTGGCCCGAGGGCTACGCCGCGCGCCCTGAGCAGGTCATCCTGTTCGAGATCGAGGCCTGGGACACCAACTGCCCCCAGCACATCCCGCAGATGTTCCACGCCGACGACGTAGGCCGGACCGTGGTCGCGCTGCAGGGGCGTATCGAGGAGCTGGAGGCCGAGGTGGCGTCGCTCAAGGCTGCGCGCGGCGCCGAGGGCGCGCAGCCCGACGGCGAAGACAAGCGGCCTACCAGCGGATGTCGAGATTGACGTAGGGCGCGCGCACCTGAACCTGGCCCTTGTCCGGGTCGACGTCCACGTCCGCATGCGGCGCCCTCACGGTGACCTTGCCGCGCTCGCGATCGATGTTCACCGATGCGGACGGATCGGTGCGTACGCCGCTGCCGTCCCGATCGACCGGCGGCGAAGCCGCAGAGCTGGCCGGCTCCGCCGTGGCACCGCGCAGAGGGTGTCCGACGGTCATCAGCAGTCCGCCCGCCAGCACGCCCGCTGTTGCCAGGCCGAACGCGACGTGGCGCATCTTCGGGATGGACATGGCTCTGGCTCCTTCCATTGCGTACGGGGTCGGCACGGGCGGCGGCCGCGAACGCCCCCCGCATATGGGGCTTCGGAAGGTCCCTGTCCCGGCCTCTCAGCGCGACGGGCTGTCGCGGGGGGAGGGGTCAGACCCCTTTTTCCCTGCAGTTTCAGGGAAGAACGAGATGCCCGAAGAAAGGGGTCTGACCCCATTCAGCCGCCGCGTTCGCCCGGCAACCTACGGTTTTCCGCTCGTGCTAAAGTCTCGCGGGGAAGCCTGTTGGCCCCCGCTGTGAGTGGGCTTTGTAGAGAGTCGCGTAACCATGGTTCTGCGTCGCGTCGCTTCGACGGCGGCAGCCGTCAACCGCGTTATTGTGGGCGATTGCATCGAGGAGCTGTCAAAGCTCCGCAGCGAGAGTGTGGACCTCGTGTTCGCCGATCCGCCCTATAACCTGCAGCTTGAGCGCGACCTGCTGCGCCCCAACAACACGGTGGTGGATGGCGTCGACGACGCCTGGGACAAGTTCGACACCTTCACCGACTACGACCGCTTCTGCCGCGCGTGGCTGGCCGAGTGCCGGCGCGTGCTCAAGCCGGACGGGGCCATGTGGGTGATCGGCTCCTATCACAACGTCTTCCGCCTCGGCGTGGCGCTGCAGGACCTGGGGTTCTGGATCCAGAACGACATCGTCTGGCGCAAGACCAATCCGATGCCCAACTTCCGCGGCAAGCGCTTCACCAACGCCCACGAGACGCTGATCTGGGCCGGCCGCGACCGCAGAGCGCGCGTCACCTTCAATTACGAGGCCATGAAGGCGCTGAACGACGATCTGCAGATGCGCTCCGACTGGCTCTTCCCGATCTGCTCGGGGCCGGAGCGTCTCAAGGACGGCGCCGGCCGCAAGGCGCATCCCACGCAGAAGCCGGAGGCGCTGCTCTATCGCGTGTTGCTCGCCTCCACCAATCCGGGCGACCTGGTGCTGGATCCGTTCTTCGGCACCGGCACCACCGGGGCCGCCGCCAGGCGGCTCGGCCGGCGCTGGCTCGGCATCGAGCGCGAGGCGGAGTACGCCGCTGCCGCGCGGGCGCGCATCGACAAGGTGCGCCCGCTGCCGCCGTCGTCGCTGGAGGTGCTGCGCGGCAAGCGGGCCGAGCCGAGGGTGCCGTTCGGCACCATCATCGAGCTGGGCTTCCTGGAGCCCGGCGCCCCGCTCACCGACGAGCACGGCCGCATTCGCGCCGAGGTGCGGGCCGACGGCTCGCTCAGCGTGGCCGGCCGCCAGGGCTCGATCCACCGCCTGGGCGCCGAGGTCCAGGGCAAGACCGCCTGCAACGGCTGGACCTTCTGGCACTACGAGGCCGAGGGGCAAAGGAAGCCCATCGATGCGCTCCGCGACCTGGCCAAGCGCCACCTGGGCCTGGCGCGGCCGTTTGGCGCCCTGGTTGCGGCCGAATAGCGGGACTATGTAGGTCACCACGTAGGGCGGACGAGCGCGGGGCGCGTGGTCCGCAATTTGCGCCGTGCGGGCGAAGAATGGCAGGTTGCGGCCTTCGGCCTATCCCGCCCGACTCCTGGGAGCCACATGAGCCTGAGCACGGAAGGCCGATCCGGCCGCATCGGCGCATTTCTCGACGCGCTCGCCGTCTACCTGCGCCCCCGCGTCCTGGTCGTCATCCTGCTCGGCTTCTCGGCCGGGCTGCCGCTGGCCCTGTCGGGCGAGACCCTGCGCGTGTGGATGACCGACAGCGGCGTGGACGTGGCCACCATCGGCCTGCTGACGCTGGTCGGCCTGCCCTATACGATCAAGTTCCTGTGGGCGCCGGTGGTGGATGCGCTCAGCGTGCCCTGGCTCGGCGATTGGCTCGGCCGCCGCCGCGGCTGGCTGGTGGCCTCGCAGCTCATGCTGATGGCGACGATCCTTTTTCTCGGCACCCGCGATCCTCTGGCCGCGCCGCTCGTGGTGGGGCTCGCCGCCGTCCTCGTTGCCTTCGCGTCGGCCACCCAGGACATCGTCATCGACGCCTACCGCGTCGAGAGCCTCTCCACCGACGAGCAGGCCGCCGGCATGGCCGGCTATGTGGCCGCCTACCGGGTCGGCATGCTGGCCTCCGGCGCGGGCGTGGTGGGCCTCTCGGCCTGGCTGGAGACACTGGGCCTGAGCAAGGCCGCGGTGTGGCCCATCGCCTATGCCGTGGCGGCGGCGCTGGTGGCTGTGGGCCTGCTGGCGGTGCTGCTGGGGCGTGAGCCGGCGGCGCGGGAAGCCCCAGACAAGGCGGAGACCAGGTCGGACGCGCTGACGCGGGTGTTCCGGGCCGCGGAGGGTGCCTTCGCCGAGTTCCTGTCCCGCAAGGCCGCGGTCGCGGTGCTCGTATTCGTGGTGCTCTACAAGCTGTGCGATGCGCTGGCGGGTGCCATGACGGCGCCGTTCGTGCTCGGCATGGGCTACGACAAGGGCACCTATGCGGCCGTCGTCAAAGGCGTAGGCTTGGCCGCGTCGCTGATCGGCGGGTTCGCCGGCGGCGCCTTGGCGCGCGCGCTGTCACTGCCGGCGGCGCTGTGGCTGGGCGCCATCCTGCAGATGACCTCCAACCTGGTGTTCGCCTGGCTCTACTTCCAGCCGGTCGGCGCCGGCGCGCTCACCGCCGTCATTGTGGTGGAGAACTTCACCGGCGCCATCGGCACCGTGATCTTCGTCGCCTATCTCTCCGCCCTGTGCAACAGCCCGCTGCACACGGCCACGCAATACGCTCTCCTCACGGCGCTGGCCTCGACTGGGCGCACCTTCATCTCGTCCGGCACCGGCTACCTCGTGACGGCCGTCGGTTGGCCCGTGTTCTTCATCGCCACCGCCGCTGCAGCGCTGCCTGCGCTCGTCCTGATGGCCTGGCTGCAGCGGCGCGGCCACTTCGCACCGCTCGATGCGGAGCGGAATGGGAAGTGACGCCGTGGAGAAAGGTGGCCATCCGACTTGGTGCAAAGCTCTCTGCAATATGCTATACAATCGTTCATGCACCTGAAGATTGAGATTGAGCACGAGGACGACGGACGTTGGATTGCGGAGATTCCGCAGCTTCCTGGCGTCCTGGCCTACGGTGCGACCCCGGACGAGGCTTCCGCGCGGGCTGAGATTCTGGCTCTGCGCGTGCTCGCGGAACGGCTGGAGCATGGGGAGGCGAAGCCCGTGGAGATCATCATCTCGCTGGCAGCGGCGTGACTGCTTGGCCGTCGGCGAAGGCGCGGCGAGTCCTCGCTGCGCTAATTCGCATCGGCTGGCAGGTGAAGCGCCAATCCGGTTCCCACAAGACGCTGACGCGTCCAGACTGGCCCGACTACGTCTTTGCTTTTCACGACAGCGACGAGATCGGCCCGCGCATGCTGGCGCGTATTGCGAGACACACTGGGTTGAAGCCCAGCGACCTTTGAGAACCAGGTCAAGGAGCAGCATGGTTGACGCCGGCCGGGCGCGCGGCGCGCATCGGCTTGCGTCCGTCGGAATGTCGCGAGGCGCTACTCCGCCGCCGTCATGAACCGCTCGACGGTGACCGCGAAGTGGCCGCACCAGTCCTTCTTGCCCACCATCGGCCATACGCCGTGGCCTTCGCCGGTATGGCCGCTGGTGGACAACTGGGGCATGGGCGGATTGTAGCGGCACAGGCCGCTGTCCTTCTCCTTCGGCTTCATGGCCGCCTTGCTCTGGGTGTCGAAGAACTGGCAGTTGCCGCAGGCGCAGGTGGTCATGGCATGCCTCCTGGTGCTGGTTGGGTGTCGCGGGGAGGCACTATATCCGGCTCCGGTCCGGGCCAAACTCGATTGGCCCGGTTTGACTTAGCCTTCGTTAATGCCAGCCCCGGCCGAACGGCTGCAGCGGGCCGGCGATGCAGGCCTAGCCGGGAGCCGATCCCTGCGTGGCGACGTAGACGGCGTAGAGCGACTGGCTCGCGGCCATGAACAGGCGGTTGCGCTTGGGGCCGCCGAAGCAGACGTTGCCGCACACCTCCGGCAGGCGGATGCGGCCCAGCAGCTTGCCCTCCGGCGACCAGACCGTGGCGCCGTTGTAGCCGACGGCGCGGCCGGCATTGCCCTCGCTGCAGGGCGTCGTTGATCTGCGCCGTGAGCATGCAAATGAGGCGCGCGGAATATGTCAGAAAAGCGCCGCGCGCATCGGCGGACGCGCGTGCTCGGGCCTCGGCCGGCTCGCGCCGGACTGGACCCGATCTATGCGTCCGGCAGTGCATGCGCGATCAGCTTGCGCATCACGCTGGGGACGGCAGCGCCGTCGAGCTCGCGGCGATGGAGCCATTGGCAGCGGGGGGCGTCGGCGCAGGCGGTCAGGCGGATGCGGGCGGGCACCAGCGCGCGGTAGATCAGCGCATCGAGCCGGAAGTGCGTGAACGTGTGCGAGACGATCCCCGGCACCAGGTGCCAGTCGCCCCGCACCGGCACGGACCGGAATCTGTCCTCGATCCGCGGCAGCGCATCCGCCCACTCGGTCGAGGGCACCTCCAGCATGCCGCCCAGGAGGCCGTTCTCCGGACGCCGGCGCAGCAGCACGCAGCCGTCCGCGCGGATCGCGACGTAGGCCAGGGCCAGCCGCGTTGGGTGCTCCGGCCTGGCCTCGCGCATGGGGAGCTGGGCGGCAATCCCACTGGCGCGGGCCGCGCAGAAGTCCGCGACGGGACACACGAGGCAGGACGGCCGCCTCGGAGTGCAGACGGTGGCGCCCAGGTCCATCATGGCCTGGGCGTGGTCGCCGGCGCGCTTCGCCGGCGTCAAGGTCTCCGCCAAGCGCCTCAGCTCGGGCTTGGCCTTCGGCAGGGGCAGCGGCAGCGCGAACAGGCGCGCCACCACGCGCTCGACATTGCCGTCCACCGGGGTCGCGCGCACGCCGTACGCGATGGCCGCGATGGCGGCGGCGGTGTAGGGGCCGATCCCCGGCAGCTTCAGCAGGGTCTCCTCGGAGCGGGGGAACCTGCCGTCGAGGCTCTCCACCACCGCGCGGGCGCAGGCGTGCAGGTTGCGCGCGCGGCTGTAGTAGCCGAGGCCGGCCCAAGCCGAGAGAACCTCGTCGAGGCCGGCCGCCGCCAGCGCCGCTACCGTCGGCCAGCGCCGCAGGAACGCCGCGTAGTAGGGAATGACTGCCTTGACCGTGGTCTGTTGCAGCATGACCTCCGACAGCCATACCGGGTAGGGATCGGCCCGCCGGCCCGGCTTGGCGCGCCACGGCAGATTGCGGCGCTCCCGGTCGTACCAGTCGAGCAGCGCGCGCGACGTCCCGGCGGCGCGCTCCGCCTGGGTCCAGCCAAGGTCGCGTTGTGTCCCAGCCACAGCCCGCATCGGCCGCCCCGCCCTCTCCTCGAATCAAGCTCGCGTGAGCGTTGCACGCCCCGGCCCGTTGCGCCTCCACAACCACCTTGACGGGGGTGCGTCCCCTGGGACAAGAAGTCGCCACCGCGGGGCGTGATCAAGGCACGAACGCCGCGTAGACAGCCGCCAGGGCCGGCGACGCGCCGACCATGCCGCGCGATTTTTGCCTGCCGGGGCGGAAATCTTATGCTATCAGCCGCACGCCTCGGGGCAGTCGCGGTCTCAACCTGTGGCTGCGCCGTTTCAGATTGGGGAGTTGCGCCTGTGACCAAGACGCTCAACACGACCGAACGCGAGCCGTTCCTGTCGCGGCGGGTCATGCTCGGAGCCGCGGTGGTGGCCACTGCCGGCCTCGCCATCAGCCTGGTGACCTCGCGCGGCTCGGGCACCGAGACGGCCTCGCGCCAGCGCAACAAGCCCAAGCGCACCACGGCGGACCTGATGAAGCCCGGCCCGCTGCCCGACCTCTCCATCGGCAAGGCGGACGCGCCGGTTACCATCGTCGAGTATGCGTCGATGACGTGCCCGCACTGCGCCGCGTTCCACAACACCGTGCTCCCCGTTCTCAAGGAGAAGTACATCGATACCGGCAAGGTGCGGCTCGTGTTCCGCGAGTTCCTGCTGGACGAGCGCGGCGCGGTGGCAGCCATGATGGCCCGCTGTGCCGGCAACGAGCGGGCGCTCCCGCTCATCTCGGTGCTGTTCTCCAAGCAGGATGACTGGGCGCCGTCCAAGACCGAGTTCCTGCCGAAGCTGTTCGGCTATGCGCAGCAGGCCGGCTTCACCAAGCAGTCGTTCGACCAGTGCCGGCAGAACGAGAAGCTGCTCAAGAGCCTGGTGGCGCAGCGCGACCGGGGCGCCGAATTCGGCGTGAGGGCCACGCCGACCTTCTTCGTCAACGGCAAGCGGCTGCCGGGGGCGACCCTGGAGGACTTCGAGAAGGCCATCGCCTCCGCCTCCACGCCCTGAAGACCAGCCAAGACGAGGGCCTGTTGCGGACGCGTTCCACGTTCCCCGCGCTGCTCCTTCTCACCGCGCTCGCCGGATGCAGCGGAGAGGGGCTGACGCTGTCTGCGAGCGGGAGCGCGCCCGCGACCGCCTCGGCCGCAACCCCGTCAGGCGTCATGACGGCGGACGCCGGGCCGGCGTTCAACCCGTTCTCCGATGCGCCCGCCTCCGCGGTCGGGCAGCGCGAGGTGATCAAGAACCCGGCGATCGAGGAGATCCTCAAGCCCGGCGAGCTGCCGGAGATATCGCTCGGGCGCAAGGACGCGCCGGTCGTCATCGTCCAGTACGCCTCCATGACCTGTCCCATCTGCCGCAGGTTCCTGGCCGAGACCTTCCCCACGCTCAAGCGCGAGTACATCGATGCCGGCAAGGTGCGCTTCATCCTGCGCGCCGAGTTCCCGATCGGGAAGCAGTCCGGGCTCGCCACCATCGCGCTGAGGTGCGCTCCGCCTGAGAAGTATTTCGCGCTCTACGAGAAGCTGATGCAACAGCAGGCCTCCTGGGTCAGCCAGGAGGTGCGGCCCGATCCCATCTTCCAGGTGGCGGCGCAGGTGGGGATGACCCGGGCGCAGTTTGACAGCTGCCGCGAGAATCGCGGCATGATTGCCGCGATCAACGGGATCAAGGAGCGCGGGCGCACGCTGGGCGTCATCGGGACACCGAATTTCTTCATCAACGGTAAGCTGGTGAAGTCGTTTGTCAGCATCGCCGACATCCGTGCGATGGTGGACCCGGTGCTGAGCGGGCACGTAGCCGGCGTCGCTCCGGCGTCCCGTTGAGCCGCACTGCCGCTGCTGTCGTGCGTGCGGCTGTCCGCGTGAAAGCCTCCATCAAGGACCCGCGCGTCCCATGCACATCACCCGGCTGCGCCTGGTCGGTTTCAAGTCGTTCGTCGAACCGACCGAGATTCTGATCGAGAAGGGCCTGACCGGCGTGGTCGGCCCGAACGGCTGCGGCAAGTCCAACCTGCTGGAGGCGCTGCGCTGGGTGATGGGCGAGACCTCGCACTCCAGCATGCGCGCTGCGGCCATGGACGACGTGATCTTCTCCGGCACCACCGGCCGTCCGGCCCGCAACACCGCCGAGGTGACGATCTTCCTCGACAACAGCGCCCGCGCCGCGCCGGCCGAGTTCAACGGCGACGACACCCTCGACGTAACGCGGCGGATCGAGCGCGAGGCGGGCTCGGCCTACCGCATCAACGGCAAGGAGGTACGGATGCGCGACGTGCGCATCCTGTTCGAGGACGCCGCCACCGGCGCGCGCTCGCCGGCGCTGGTGCGGCAAGGTCAGATCGGCGAGCTGGTGAATGCCAAGCCGGAGAAGCGCCGGCGCATCCTGGAGGACGCCGCGGGCATCGCCGGCCTGCACAGCCGCCGGCACGAGGCGGAATTGCGCCTCAAGGCGGCGGAGGCCAACCTGGCGCGGCTGAACGACGTGCTGGGCCAGCTCGACTCCCAGATCGAAAGCCTCAAGCGGCAGGCCCGCCAGGCGCGCCGATACAAGGAGCTGTCCACCGAGATCCGCCGGCTCGACGCGGTGGTGCTCTACCTGCGCTGGCTGGAGGCGCAGGGCCAGGTGGAGGCCGATGAGGCGGAGCTGGCCGCCGCCCTGGAGAAGCTCGGGCGCGCCACCCAGGCCGAGGCCAAGGCGGTGACCACGGAGGCCGCGGCCGCCGCCGCCATCCAGCCGCTGCGCGAGCAGGAGGCGATCAAGGGTGCCGTGCTGCAGCGATTCAAGGTGGAGCGCGACAACCTGGAGCGTGAGGCCCAGCGCACCGCCGAGCGCCTGCGCGAGCTGGAGGGCCGCGTGGCCCAGCTGGAGCGCGACAGGGCGCGGGAGGAGTCGCTCATCGAGGAGGCCAGGGACACGCTGGCACGCCTGGAGGCCGAGACGGCCTCGCTGAAGTCCACCGCCAAGCTGGCCGCCGACTTCGAGCAGAAGGCGCTGGCCGCCTACGACGAGTCCGAGGCGACGCTGGGCAGCGCCGAGGCGCGGCTGAGCGAGCTGACCAACGCGGTGGCCCAGGCGCGGGCGCGCCGCCAGAGCCTGGAGGGACAGCTGCGCGAGCGCCAGGAGCGTGCGGCCAAGCTGCAGCGCCAGCTGGTCGCGTTGGAGCAGCAGACGCGCGAGATCGTCGGCCGCGCCCCCGACGCCGCCAAGCTGAAGGCGGCGACCGAGGTCGGCCAGAAGCTGATGGCCGACATCGCCGAGATCGAGAGAAAGACCGTTGCCGCCGAGGAGGCCGTGCAGGCCGCCGCGGCCAACGCGAAGACCTCCAGCGATGCGGCAGCGCAGGCGACGCTGTCGGCGGGGCAGATTCGCACTGAGATGGAGACGCTGGCCAAGCTGTTAAAGCCGGCCGACGACAGCGGCATCCCGCCGGTGCTGGACCAGGTGAAGGTGGCGTCCGGCTTCGAGCTGGCGCTGGCCGCGGCGCTGGGCGACGACCTCGACGCTCCGGTGGCCGACGAGGCGCCGGCGCGCTGGACCATGAATCCGGGCGGGGAGATGGACCCGGGCCTGCCCAAGGCTGTCGAGCCGCTGGCGGCGCATGTCATCGGCCCGCCCGAGTTGGGGCGACGCCTCAAGCAGATCGGCGTCGTGGCGGGACCCGACGGCTCGCGGTTGCAGCGGTTCCTCAAGCCGGGGCAGCGGCTGGTCTCCGTCGAGGGCGACCTGTGGCGCTGGGACGGCTTCGCCGCCTCCGCGCAGGGCGCCATCGCGGCGGCGAGCCGCCTGCGCGAGCGCGGCCGACTGGGGCTCCTGATGGAGCAGGAGCAGGCCCAGCGGCAGGCGGCCGAGGCCGCTCGCGCCGAGGCCGAGGCGGCCACCGAGCAGCATCGCAAGGCCCAGGCCGAGGAGCGCCAGCTGCGCCAGATGTGGCGCGACTGCCAGAGCAGGCTCGCCGAGACGCGCGAGCAGCTGACCGCCATGGAGCGCCAGGCGCGGGAGACCGAGGCCAAGCTGGCCGGCGTTGCCGACGCCAAGGAGCGCACGCAGGAGGCGCTCCTGGAGGCGCACGAGCAGGTCACCGAGACCGAGGTGGCCGTGGATGCGCTGGGCGACACCCAGCCGCTGGAGCGGGAACTGGCGGACGCCCAGGACACGGCGAGCGAGCTGCGCTCACGCCTCACCGAGGCCAAGACCGAGCTGATCACCCTGGAGCGCGAGCACCGCGCCCGCTCCGATCGGCTGAAGGCCATCGTGGCCGAGACGGAGCGATCCAGGCAGCGCTCCGAAGGTGCGCGCAAGCAGACCGCCACCCTCGACCAGCGCTGGGCGGAGACGAAGGCGGAGGTCAAGCGCCTGGCGGGGCTTCCGGTCATGGTCGAGCAGCAGCGCCAGAAGCTTCTGCACGAGCTGAGCAAGGCCGAGGCCGAGCGCAAGGCGGCGGCCGATGCCCAGGCCGCGGCCGAGGTGGCGCATCGCGAGTCGGCGCAGGCCCTGCGGCAGGCCCAGGCTGTCGTGGCCGACGAGCGCGAGGCCCGCGCCCGCATCGAGGCGCGGCTGGAGGGCGCCCGCGTCCGCCGCAGCGAGGAGGCGCGCCGCATCCGCGAGACCATGGCCGTCGGGCCGGAGGAGTGCCTGGGGCTCGCCGAGCTTCCCGACGATGCTGCGCTGCCCGGGCTCGCCGATGCCGATCGCGAGCTGGCCAGGCTCAAGGCCGACCGCGAGCGGCTCGGCGGCGTCAACCTGCAGGCCGACGAGGACCTCGCCCGCATCGCCGGCGAACACGAGGGCATGTTCAAGGACAAGGCCGACGTGGAGGCCGCCATCGCCAAGCTGCGCGGCGCCATCGCCGAGATCAACAAGGAGGGCGAGAGCCGGCTGCAGGCGGCCTTCAACGCGGTGGACAGCCACTTCCGCAATCTGTTCGCCACCCTGTTCGGCGGCGGCGAGGCGCGGCTGGAGATGACCGAGGCGGAGGACCCGTTGGAGGTCGGGTTGGAGATCGTCGCCAAGCCGCCCGGCAAGAAGCCCACCACGCTGTCGCTCCTGTCCGGCGGCGAGCAGTCGCTCACCGCCATGGCGCTGATCTTCGCGGTGTTCCTGACGAACCCGTCGCCCATCTGCGTGCTGGACGAGGTGGACGCGCCGCTCGACGACTCCAACGTGGACCGCATGTGCACGCTCTTGGAGAAGATGGCGGCCGACACCGATACGCGCTTCCTGGTGATTACTCACCACCCCATGACCATGTCCCGCATGAGCCGCCTGTTCGGCGTCACCATGGCCGAGAAGGGCGTGAGCCAGCTGGTGTCCGTGGACCTGGAGACCGCGCAGAAGTTCACCGAGGCGGCCTGACGCCCTGTCGAGCTCCTTTCGGCGTGGATCGGCCATATCGCCCAAGCAATGTTTGAAAGAATGTCGCTGGCTGACTAAGATCCGGTGCCGCTGGCGCGGTTGACCGGAATATCTCAATTTTGATATCTTGTGGATCGTCTGTTGGATGACATGGGCTGTCAGTACGCTCAACAATGTCGTTGACGCCGAGATTGAGGCGCTTCCTGCCGACATGCGGGCGCGTCTGGTCCGGTCGTCGGAGATTATCGAGGAGCATGGCCTCGATGCCCTGCCTCGCGATGCCGTGGATCACCTCGAAGACAAGCTCCGGGAGCTGCGGCTCAAGGGCAAGTCTGGTATCTCGCGGGCCATCTACGTGACGGCAAGCGGACGGCGCGTCGTTATTGTCCGGGTCTTCGTCAAGAAGACACAGAGGACGCCCAAGCGAGAGCTTAAGCTGGCCCGCGAGAGGGCGAAGGGTGTGCAATGAGCAGGATCAGCGATCTGCATAAAAGGTGGATGGACGACGCCGAGTACCGCCGGGAGTACGAGGCGCTGGAGGAGGAGTTCGCGCTGGCGTCGGCGATGATCAGGGCGCGCAAGCGAGCGGGTCTCACCCAGGAGGACCTGGCGAAGGAGATGGAGACCTCGCAAAGCGCCATTGCCCGCATGGAAAGCGGTCGCACGTTCCCCTCCGGCAGCACGCTGAAGCGCTTTGCGCGGGCGACGGGCACGCGTCTGCGGATCACGTTCGAGCCGCTCAAGCCGACTGCAGGACGGCTTCAGAGACGTGCGTGATATCAGCCGTTGCATTCGCGAATGGCGACAGCGGCCGCTGGGCGGGTAGCCAGCGAGGTGGAATCTCACTCCCGCTTCAGCTTGTGGCCGAGGCGGCCGGCGACGTCCTGGATGAACTGCCAGGCGACGCGGCCGGAGCGGGAGCCGCGGGTGATCGACCACTCCAGAGCCTCGCGCACCAGCTCGTCCTGGCCCACCTTGAGCTTGTGGTGGGCGGCGTAGCTCCTCACCATCTCCAGGTACTCGTCCTGGCTGGCGTTGTGGAAGCCGAGCCAGAGACCGAAGCGGTCGGACAACGACACCTTCTCCTCCACTGCTTCCGACGGGTTGATGGCGGTGGAGCGCTCGTTGTCCATCATGTCGCGGGGCATCAGATGGCGGCGGTTGGAGGTGGCGTAGAACACCACGTTCTCCGGCCTGCCCTCGATGCCGCCTTCCAGCACCGCCTTCAGCGACTTGTAGGAGGTGTCGTCGTGGTCGAAGGAGAGATCGTCGCAGAACACGATAAAGCGGTCGGCGGAAGTGCGCAGGTGCGCCAGGCACAAGGGCAGCGCGTCGATGTCCTCGCGGTGGATCTCGACGAGCTTGAGGTCTGGCCCGCTCTTGCCGGCGCGGGCGAGCTCGCGGCGCACCTCGGCGTGAGCGGCCTTGACCAGGGACGACTTGCCCATGCCGCGCGCGCCCCACAGCAGCGCGTTGTTGGCCGGCAGGCCCTTGGCGAAGCGCCGGGTGTTGTCGAGAAGCTGCTCGCTGGCGCGGTCGATGCCTTTCAGAAGCCCGAGCGGCTGACGGTTAACCTCGGGGACGGCCAAGAAGGCCGGCGGGTGGCTCTGCCACACGAACGCCTCGGCCACCGAGAAGTCGAACTCCGGCGCCGGCTGCGGCGCCATCCGCTCCAGCGCGGTGGCGAGGCGGTCGAGGGCGGCCAGGATGGCCTTGTCGTCGGTCATTGGGGAAGGCTCGGCATCTGTCAGCTTCTCGGGACGGGGCCCGGCCAATGCGGTGTTCTAGCGGCGTTCTATAGATGAGGGCGGCACCGGCGTCACGGGTGCGTGGCGTCACGGGTGAGTGTATCGCGGTTGCAAACCAGGGCTGCGGCACTATAGTCGCGCCGATTTCAGGCTACCCGAGGCGCGGCGCCGCCCGCCGGGAACGGGTGCCCCGCTCCGAGCGTGAGGAAGGCAATCGCCATGTTCATCTCCCCCGCCTATGCGCAGTCCGGCCCCGGAGGAATGGGCGATCTGGTCAACCTGCTGGTGCCGATGCTGCTGGTGTTCGTGATCTTCTATTTCTTCATGATCCGCCCGCAGCAGCAGCGCGTGAAGCAGCATAAGGAGACCATCGACAACATCCGCCGCGGCGACACCGTGATCACCTCGGGCGGCATCGTCGGCAAGGTCACCAAGGTGAGGGATGACGGCGAGGTCGAGGTTGAGATCGCCGACAATACCAGGGTGCGGGTGATCAAGGACACCATCTCCCATGTGCGGGTGAAGGGCGAGCCGGCGAAGGAGACGGCCTGACGTCGGGCCTGTCTCGGCCGCAACGTCGCGCCTCGTCTTGCCCGGGAAAACCGCGCGCGACCTGGAAAGACGGTCAAGAATGACCAAGCCCACGGCCCACTACCCCGGCGTTGCGCCGATCGAAGCCTATGGCAACGGCGGGTTCCGGTTTGCCGGGATGAGCCATCGCGGGTCGATCCTGTGCCTGCCCAGTGGGGTCTATGCTTGGCAGCCGTCGCAGCCGCTGGATGTGGACTGCCTGGAGCCGGCGCTGGCGGAGAAGGGCCAGATGCGGGTGCTGATCCTGGGGACCGGCGGGCATCAGGTGTTCCCGGCGGCGGCCGTGCGGCGAGCGTTCGCTGAGGCGGGTCTCGCCCTGGAGCCCATGGACACCGGCGCCGCTTGCCGCACTTACAACGTGCTGCTGGCCGAAGGCCGTCCCGTCGGAGCGGCGCTGATCGCCGTGGGTTGACGGTGGCCGAGGGACGGGCGGGCGCCGGCAGCAACGCACCGCACGAAGGCGCGGCGGAGGTCGCCGCGATTGCCCGTGCAGGGGAGCCGGATCGCCATCTCGCGGCGCTCCTGGCGCCCGAGCCCCAACGCGAGGCACTGCTGGCCCTGGCGGCGCTCGCGGCAGAGCTGGCCCGCATTCCCCACCGTGCCGTACGCGAGCCCTTCATGGGCGAAATTCGGCTGCAGTGGTGGCGCACCGCCCTTGGCCTGGGCGAGGGCGGGGAAGGCGGGGCAGACAGCGGCGGCCATGCCGTGGCGGAGGCCATGCGCTCCGCGGTGCGCAGCTACAACCTGCCGGCCGCCTTGCTCGACGACATGATCGGTGCGCACGCCCTGGAGCTGCGCGCGGCCCCGTTCGAGGACGACGCGGCCCTTAGCGGGTTCCTGGACAGGACCGAGGGCGCCCTGTTCGCCCTGGCCTGCCGTGTGGTCGGCGTCGGCGCAAGACCACAGATCGAGTCGGCCTGCGCAGCCGCGGGGCGCGCCTACGGCCTGGCGCGGCTCATGCTGCGCCTGCCGCGCACCCTGGCCCTGGGGCGTGTGCCGCTCGCGCAGACGCAGATCGCCGCGGCCGGGTTGTCGCCGCACGAGCTGCTCGCCGGCACCGACTCCGGGGCGGCGGGCGAAGCGCTTATTAACGCCTGTTTTGCACAGATCCGCGGCAATCTCGCCGAGGCGCGGAGCCTCGTGCGGGATTTACCCCGGCGGGAGCGGGTCGCTTTCCTTCCTTTGGCCTTGGTCCGGCCGTATCTGCGCCTGCTGGAGCGTCAAGGCGGCGGAGCCTTGCGCGAGGAGGTGCAGATCGTGCCGCTGGCCCGGGCCTGGGCCGTTGCTGTGGCACACATGCTCGGCCGCCTCTGAGACGACGGGAACGGGGGCAAGAGGAAGCCCGATGCGAAGCAAGGCGTGGTCGCGTGGCTGTCTGGCGCTGATGCTGGCGATGGCCGTGGCGACCTCCATGAGCGCCGCCGCCCTGGCGGAGCCCGAGATCGTCTGGCGGGTGGACAATCCGTTCCGCTTCTTCCTTGACCCGGCCGACACCGAGGTGCACCGCGCCACGTGGAAGAGCCTCACGCCGGAGCAGGCCGTCAACCCCATCCAGTCGGCGGAGATCCTGCTGCAGGAGCGCCATCCCGACGGGGGCTGGGCCGCCACCATGTACGAGAAGACCTGCTGGGACCCGAAGCGCAACAGCAACACCTGCCGGCAGCAGAAGGACTATCTCAACCCCAAGAGCCACATGGTGCGCGCGAGCCTCAAGGGCCTGGACGACGCGCCCACCGTGGACTGCACCTGGCTCACCGCGCCGGTGCGCGGTGGACGCGGCACCGCTGCCACCCTGCCGTGCGACGTGGAGATGAAGCTCAACATCCCCTATCCTGGCGGCGCCTGGGTCAAGGTGGAGATCGGCGGCCGCCAGGTGGCCGAAACGATGGCGCGCGTCAGCGACGTGCTGGTCGTCGGCATGGGCGACAGCTTCGCCGCCGGCGAGGGCAATCCGGATGTGCCGGTGCGCCTCTCACCCACTCGCAGCGTGGACTACGACAGCGGCAGCGGCAAATCCGCCCTGCGCGGCTATCCGGCCCGGTTGGGCGACTGGCGGACCATCGGCGACAGGGACTTCATCGAGGAGAACGCGCGCTGGCTGGACCAGGCCTGCCACCGCTCGCTCTACTCGCACCAGCTGCGGGTGGCGCTCCAACTCGCCGTCGAGGACCCGCACCGGGCCGTGACATTCATCGGTGTGGCGTGCTCGGGGGCAGAGACTGTGTTCGGCCTGTTCCTGCGCTACAAGGGCAACGAGTGGGTGCCGAACCCGCCCGAGTTCTCACAGATCTCGGCGGTGGCGGACGCCCAGTGCGGCGGGCGCGCACGCGACCACGAGTTGCCTGAAGCCTACCACATGAAGGAGAAGATCCCCGAGCTGAAGGGCGGTCTGGTGCTCAGGAAGTGCGACGCCGACGTGGCGCGCAAGATCGACCTGCTTCTCCTCTCCATCGGCGGCAACGACATCGGCTTCGCCAGGCTGGTGGCGAACGCGGTGCTGGGCGACGGCTCGATGCTGCGCAAGCTTGGCGGCTGGTTCGGGCAGGTCTACGGCTTCGCCGAGGCCGGCAAGCATCTCGATATGCTCGACGACCGCCTGAAGGCTGTGAACCGGGCGGTGCACTGGCTGCTGCACATTCCCTGGACGGAGTCCGACCGCGTGCTCCTCACCGGCTATCCGCCCATGGCGCTTCTTGAGGATGGCACGTCCCCGTGCCCGGACGGCAATGCCGGCATGACCGTGCTACCCGACTTCTTCCTGAGCGAGACCAAGGCCCGCGAGGGCAACACCGCGGCGGAGCGGCTGCACGCCCTCATGCAGGACAGCGCGCGCCAGCACGGCTGGACGTTCGTGGAGGACCACCGCGCGGTGTTCCGCGGTCGGGGCATCTGCGGGGCGGCGACGGACCCGGATGCGACCCAGGACCTGGCGGACGACATGCGTCTGCCGCGCCTCGTCGATGGCGAGTGGGTGCCCTACAATCCTTCGCAGTGGCAGGCGTACGCGCCGCGCAAACGCTGGTTCCGCACGCCCAACGATGCGTTCCTGACGGGCAACTTCCACGTGTCGGAGTCCCTGCTGCAGAAGGTCCTGAAATCGGAGAAGCTGGCCTGGGTGCAGCCGCTGCTGGCGAGCGTCTACTCGGGTGCCTTCCACCCCACCGCCCAGGGCCAGGCGGCCATCGCCGACGCCGTGGTGGAGAAAGCGCGCGCCATCCTCTCCAAGTACGAGGCAAGGAGCCGGCCGGAAACCGCGCCCAGCGACCTGGGGGGCGACCTAGGGCTCGCCCAGTAGTTGCAATCGCGTCGGCGCGATCGCGCCGATCCCCCTCCGATCCCTCTCCGATCCCATGGGGCAAAGGCATTTGTCTCTATAACGCCAATTCGGCGTTAACCATGATCGTGTATGGTGACGCCGTTCTCTCCGTTGCCTTGCCCGCCCAAGCCGATAGACTCCCGCGCATGTATAACTGCAGTAAATGTCCTGGCTACTGCTGCTCCTACCCGCTGATCGCGCTCACCAAGCGCGACGTGGAGCGTCTGGCCAAGCACTTCGACCTGAGCTTCGAGGAGGCGAGGGAGAAATTCACCACCGAGCGGTGGGGGCACAAGTATTCCATGCGGCGCAAGAAGGATAAGCACTTCGGCCGCATCTGCCGGTTCTTCGATACCGAGAAGCGGCGCTGCACCGTCTATCCGGCCCGCCCCGCCACCTGCCGCAGCTATCCCGGCGAGGGCCGCTGCGGCTACTACGATTTCCTCGCCTTCGAGCGCAGGACCCAGAACGATCCGGAGTTCGTGGCCCAGACCAACAACAGGTAAGCTCGGAGCAGTCTCCCGGCATGCGCAAAGGGGGGGCGCAGGGCTCCTTTCCGACGCCTTCGATCGATTGAAAAATGTGCAAAAACGCTTATATTCAAAGGGCTTTCGGGGCGCTGCCGTTGCTCCTCCAGGCCCGCTCGGCTATCAACGCGGCCGGGCATTCCGAATAAAGCGTCCGGCGCGATTCTCCGGCTTGAGCAGGAGCCGACCCTAGCTCTCATCCACCTACAACCATAGGCATAACCAAGTGGCTGACAACGATACCCCCGCGGGCGGCGAAGGCTCCGGGAAGGGGCCGATCGACATCCGGCCGATCGCCATCGCCGACGAGATGAAGCGCAGCTATCTCGACTACGCCATGAGCGTGATCGTGTCGCGTGCGCTGCCCGACGTGCGCGACGGTCTCAAGCCCGTGCACAGGCGCATCCTGTACGCGATGCACCGGTTGAACCTCGACTGGAACAAGAAGCACATGAAGTCGTCCAAGGTCGTGGGCGACACCATGGGCGACTTTCATCCGCACGGAAACCTCGCCATCTACGACGCGCTCGTACGTATGGCGCAGGATTTTTCCTTGCGCGTGCCACTGATCAATGGCCAGGGCAACTTCGGTTCCATCGACGACGACCCGCCGGCGGCGGAGCGCTATACGGAAGCGCGCCTGTCGAAGGTCGCGCAGTACCTGCTCGACGATCTTGACAAATCGACGGTCGATTTCCGTTCCAACTACGACGACCGCCTTCAGGAGCCCACGGTTCTTCCGGCCAAGTTCCCCAATCTGCTGGTCAACGGCTCGGGCGGCATCGCGGTCGGCATGGCCACCAACATCCCGCCGCACAACCTGGGCGAGGTGATCGACGCCTGCATCGCCCACCTCGACAACCCGGAGATCGGCATCGACGAGCTAATCCAGATCGTGCCAGGGCCGGACTTCCCGACTGGTGCGCTGATCCTTGGCCGCGCGGGCAGCGTCGCTGCCTACCACAAGGGCCGCGGCTCCATCATCATGCGCGCCAAGGTGCATACCGAGGAGATCCGCAAGGACCGCGAGGCGCTGATCGTCACCGCCATCCCCTACCAGGTGTGCAAGAAGACGCTGATCGAGAAGATCGCCGCCGACGTGCGCGAGAAGAAGATCGAGGGCATCTCCGACATCTGGGACGAGACCAACCGCGAGGGCATGCGCATCGTCATCGAGCTCAAGCGCGATGCGATCGCCGACGTGGTCTTGAACCAGCTGTGGCGCCATTCCGATCTGCAGACCAGCTTCGGCGCCAACATGCTGGCCATCAACGGCGGGCGCCCGGAGCAGCTGAACCTCAAGGACATCGTCTCCGCCTTCACGTCCTTCCGCGAGGAGGTGGTGTCGCGGCGCACCAAGCACCTGCTCGCCAAGTCGCGCGACCGCGCGCACGTGTTGGTGGGCCTGGCCGTCGCCGTCGCCAATATCGACGAGATGATCCGCTTGATCCGCAGCGCGCCGAGCCCCGCGGAGGCGCGCGAGCAGATGATGGCCCGCGCCTGGCCGGCCAAGGACATCGGCCCGCTCGTGGATCTGATCGCCGATCCGCGCCACCGCCTGGAGTCGGACGGCACCATCCGCCTCTCCGATGAGCAGGCGCGTGCGATTCTCGATCTGCGCCTGCAGCGCCTCACCGCGCTGGGTCGCGACGAGATCGGCGACGAGCTGAAAAAGCTGGGCGAGGAGATCAAGGACTACCTCGAGATCCTTTCCTCGCGCGCGCGCATCGTCGATATCATCAAGACGGAGCTCAGCGACATCAAGGCCGAGTTTGGCACCCCGCGCCTCACCGAGATCGTCGAGATGGAGGGCGAGGTCGAGGATGAGGACCTGATCGCCCGCGAGGACATGGTGGTGACGGTCTCGCACCGCGGCTACATCAAGCGGGTGCCGCTCTCCACCTATCGCGCGCAGAAGCGCGGCGGTAAGGGCCGCTCGGGCATGTCGACGCGCGAGGAGGATGTCGTCACCCAGATCTTCATCGCCTCCACACACACCCCCGTCTTGTTCTTCTCCTCGCGCGGCATGTCTTACCGCATGAAGGTGTGGCGCCTGCCCGCGGCGACACCGCAGTCCATCGGCAAGGCGCTGGTGAACCTGTTGCCGCTGGCCGAGGGCGAGACCATCACCTCCATCCTGCCGCTGCCCGAGGACCCGGACACCTGGGGCCAGCTGGAGCTGATGTTCGCCACCAAGACCGGCAACGTGCGGCGCAACAGCCTCGCCGATTTCGAGAGCATCAACCGCAACGGCAAGATCGCCATGAAACTCGACGAGGGCGACCGCATCGTGCGGGTGGCGATCTGCACGGCGGACGACAACGTGCTGCTCACCACCGCGGCCGGACGCTGCATCCGCTTCCGCGTGGAGGACGTGCGCGTGTTCAAGGGACGCGATTCCACGGGCGTCCGCGGCATCCGGCTGGACGAGGGCGACGAGGTCATCTCGATGGCCATCCTGCGCCACGTGGAGGCCACGCCCGGCGAGCGCGAGGCCTACATGCGGCAGGCGCTGGCCGTGCGCCGCGCCCAGGATGCCGAGGCCGTGGATGCGGGTGCCGAGGGGCCGGGCGAGGAGGCCGAGGAGGGCGCCGAGGCGGTCGAGCTCACCCCTGAGCGGTATGCGGAGCTGGGAGCACGCGAGCAGTTCGTGCTCACCGTGTCGGAGCGCGGGTTCGGCAAGCGCTCCTCGTCCTACGCCTACCGCATCTCCGGCCGCGGCGGCAAAGGCATCACCGCCATGATCGTCAACGAGCGGAACAGCCGCCTCGTCGCCTCCTTCCCCGTGGAGGACAGCGATCAGATCATGCTGGTGACGGACGGCGGCAAGCTGATCCGCTGTCCCATCGACGACGTGCGCATCGCCGGCCGCAGCGTCCAGGGCGTGCGCATCTTCAAGACCGAGGACGACGAGAGGGTCGTGTCCGTCGAGCGCATCCCCGAGGAGAGCAACGGCAACGGGGAGGAGTAGAGGTGTCAGACCCTCCGGGCCTGACACCATCAGTCGTCACTCCACCTTGAAGCCCTTCTCCTTGAAGTACTTCAGCGCGCCGGGGTGCCAGGGGATGCCGGCGCGGCTGGAGGTCTGCCACTCGGGCTTGATGTTGAGCGCCTCCTTGTGAACCAGTGCCAGGTCCTCGCGCTTCTCCAGCATGATGCGCGTCAGGTCGTAGGCCAGCTGATCGTCCGTGCTGGCGTTGACCGCCATGATGTTCCACACCGAGTTGTTCTTGGCGTCCGCCTCCATGCCCTTGTAGGTGGAGGCCGGGATGACCGCCTCGGCGTAGAGCGGGCCGTACTTGGCGTTCATCTTCGCTGTGTACTGTGCGATGTCGATCACCTTGATCTTGGTGTTGGGCGTCGCCGCCAGATCCGTGATCGCGGCCGTCGGCAGGCCGCCCACCCAGAAGAACGCCTCGATCTTGCGGTCCTTCAGCGCGTTGACGCTCTCCGTCGCGCCCAGGCGCTCGCGGCGCATGTCCTTGTCCGGGTTGAGGCCGGCCGCCTCGATCACGCGCATCGCGTAGACCTCGGTGGCGCTGCCGGGCGAGCCCGTGGAGACGCGCTTGCCCTTCATGTCCTCGACCTTGGTGATGCCGGTGCCATCCACCGAGATCACGTGCATGTGGTTGGGGTACATGACGACGAGTGCCCGGATCGGCAGCTTGCCGCTGGCGAACTTGTCCAGGCCGTTGACGGCGTCCCAGGCCGCGTCCACCTGGGTGAAGGCGATGTCGGCCTTGCCGGAGCCGATGAGCTGGAGGTTGGCCACCGAGCCGCCGGTGACCTGCGCGGTGGCGGTCACGCCGGCGAGCTCCTTGCCGAGGATGTTGCCGAAGCCGCCGCCCAGCGGATAGTAGACGCCGCCGGTGCCCCCCGTGACGATCGACATCTGCTTGTGCTGCTGCGCCGAGGCGGCAGTGGCGCCCATCGTGGCGGCGGCCACTGCGACAGCCAGTAGCGTTCTGAGTTTCATCGGCTCGTGCCTCCCTGGATGTTTGGATTTTGGGCCGGGACCGTCCACGACGCCGGTGTGGCGCCCCTTGCAGTCCGCGACCTCTCCAGCCTGCTTAGCGGTGGGTGGCGGCAGCGGCAACCCCGGATCGTGCATGCCGGCACGCCCCGGCACGCCCGATTCGTCCCGTCTTGCCCGCGACTTGCCGGCGTCCTAAACCGCCGGGACCGCCCATCCTGAGACCAAGTGCCGTCCGACCGGCCAGCCACGAGGCGCACGCCAATGCCGCCCGAGCCCAGCTTCGCCCCACCCGCCCGCGGCTATTTCGGCATCGGCGCGGAGCGCATCTCCAAGGCGCTCAACCTCGGCAACCTGATGCGGTCGGCGCACGGCTTCGGGGCGAGATTCACGTTCACCATCGGCGCCACCTACGCAGCGCTGGAGGCCCGTGCCGATACCTCCAAGGGCTCCGTGCATCTGCCGCACTACAACTGGGCAGGCCCGGCGGAGCTGGCGCTGCCCGCCGGCTGCCGCCTGGTCGGCGTGGAGCTGCTGGACGAGGCCATCGACCTGCCGAGCTTCCAGCATCCAAGGTGCGCGGCCTACGTGCTTGGTCCGGAGCGCGGCGCCCTGTCGCCGGAACTGGTGGCCCGCTGCGACTACGTGGTGCGGATTCCGACCGACTTCTGCATCAACCTCGCCATGGCCGGCGCCATCGTCATGTACGACCGGGTGCGCTCGCTGGGCCGCTTTCCGCCGCGGCCCGTGGCCGAAGGTGGCCCTGCCGGCGGCCCGCCCATGCGTCTTAAGGTGGGGCGCCTTAAGGTGGGGCGCGGCGCGTCCTGAGCCAGGCTGGCGGGGGGCTTCGCGAGAGGCTTCGCCTCACTCGTCCGTGCAGTGGGCGGTGGCGTAGGTGCCATCCGAGCGCTTGGAATCATTGATCCAGCGGCAGCGTTGGCCTTGCGTGCACTGGGTTTCCGTGAACCGGTCCGAGCAGGTCGCGGGCAAGCCACTGCCAACCGGCAATGGCAGCGTCGAGCACGCACCCGCCAAGGCGCAGACCGCCAGAAGAATCGCCACGATTCGCATGCGGTTGCCCTACCCGGCGATTGTGGCGCTGCATAGTCACGATGGCGGGAGAGACACGCGGGGTTGCGCCGATGCCACACCGTCGTCCATTGCCGGGGGGCTCGGGTGAACCCCGGGCGCGCTTTACCACGACGCTGGCGCCGCCTAGTGTGCTCGGCTCAGGGCCAGGGGGGCCGGAAGGGGCCAGAGGGTGCCTGGAGGGTACCGGAGAGTGCAGCAGCCCTCGCGCCCGACCTTCAGCAAAAGCGCCAGCCGATGCCCAGCGGTCAGGCCCGGGCCTGACTCGGGGCCTGACTCGGGGCCTGACCCCGCCAGGAAGAGGAATAGTCGATATGCAACTTTCGAAGGACATCGCCGCCGTCGTCACCGGGGGAGCTTCCGGCCTGGGTGCGGCCACGGCTCGGGCGCTGGCGGCCAAGGGCGTCAAGGTGGCGCTGCTGGACCTCAACTCCGGCCTGGGCGAGCCGCTCGCCAAGGAGCTGGGCGGGGTGTTCGTGCAGGGCGATGTCACCAACGAGGCGAGCGTGGATGCGGCCCTGGCGGCGGCCCGCAAGGCGCACGGGCAGGAGCGCATCCTGGTGAACTGCGCCGGTATCGGCATCGCCAAGCGCATCACCTCGCGCAACAAGGAGACCGGCACGTTCGACCCGCACGACCTTGCCTCGTTCGCCAAGGTCATCCAGATCAACCTGATCGGCACCTTCCTGATGATGTCGAAGGCCGCCGCCGGCATGCAGGCCGCCCAGCCCCTCAACGCCGACGGCGAGCGCGGGGTGATGGTCTGCACCTCCTCGGTGGCCGCCCAGGACGGCCAGATCGGCCAGATCGCCTACGCGGCCTCCAAGGGCGGCGTCTATTCCATGACGCTGCCGGTGGCGCGCGACCTCGCCCAGAACGGCATCCGCGTCTGCACCATCCTGCCGGGCCTGTTCCTGACGCCCATGTTCGACAACCTCTCCGAGGAGGCGCGCCGGTCGCTGGCCGCCTCGGTGCCGTTCCCGGCCCGCCTCGGCAGTCCCACCGAGTATGCGGCGCTGGCGGTGCACATCTGCGAGAACCCGATGCTCAACGGCGAGTGCATCCGTCTCGACGGCGCGCTCCGCATGGCGCCGCGGTAGCGCGTTGGGGTCAGACCCTGCGGGCCTGACCCGATGGTGTGCCCTGCCGATTGGCGTGGCGGTGCAAAGCAAAACTGCTCGATGCTGAAGGCGAGAGCTTAGCCGGCGCGCAGTTCGGCAAGTGTCCCTTCGAGGTGGTGCCCCGGAGTCAGACCCGCAGGGTCTGACCCCTTCCGCCCCTTACCGCCGCAGCCCCGACTGCGGCGGCGAGCCGAGGTGCAGGCCGGCGTCCACCATCAGCGTCTCGCCGGTGATGTGGCGGGCGGCGTCGGAGATGAGGAAGAGGCCGGCGTCGGCGATGTCCTCGGGCTTGGAGGCGGCCTTCAGCGGCGTGCTGTCGACGATGCGCTGGCGGATGCGCTCTGTGGTCTCGGCGCCGAAGGCGTCGGGGAACCAGCGCGTATCGATAAAGCCTGGACAGATGGCGTTGACGCGGATCCTGGGCGCCAGCGCGCGGGCAAGCGACAGCGTCATGGTGTTGAGCGCGCCCTTGGAGGCGGCGTAGGCCACCGACGAGCCTCCGCCGGTGATGCCGGCAATCGACGAGGTCATCAGCACGCTCGACCGCTCGGCGGCCTCCAGCAGGCTGCGGCAGGCGCGGATCATCTGGAACGGCCCCACCGTGTTGATGGAGAAGAGGCGCAGGAAGTCCTCCTTCGACAGGCCGTCGAGGTCGGCATGGTTCTGGACGTGCTTGGTGACGCCGGCGTTGTTGGCCAGCGCATCGAGCCGGCCGAAGGGCGCCGCGGCGGCGGCAATCCTGCGGCAGTCGGCGTCGTCGGCCACGTCGCCCTGGACGATGGCGGCCTCCGCGCCGGCGGCGCGCACGAGGTCGGCCGTGGCCTCCGCCTCCTTGAGGCTCTTGGTGCAGTTGACGATCACCGCCTTGGCCCCGCGCCTGGCCGCGCCCACGGCGATGGCCGCGCCGAGGCCGGTCGCCCCGCCCGTCACCAGGATCACCTTGCCGTCGAAATCCGCCATCTCCTCACTCCCCTTGCCCGTCCTGGACTCATTTGCGTTCGCGCGCGCGTGGTCTCGGCGCCTGTTTCAATGCCGGCTTGGGCATCCGGCTCGCATCCGACAGAATCCTGGCGTGATCGAACGCGAGATCGGCCGTGCGCCAGTCCACCACCCAGTCGGCCGCCGCCGCATCGTCGCCGGCCGTGGGGCGGGCGCGTGCAATCCTGGTGAGGAACACGGCCGAGCAGGTATGTCCGCGCGGGTCGCGGCTCGGATCGGAGTAGACCCCGACCAGCTGCAGCCTCCCGGCTTTGACGCCCGTCTCTTCCATGAGCTCGCGCCGGGCGGCATCCTCCACCGTCTCGCCGATCTCCACGAAGCCGCCGGGCAGCGCGTAGTGGCCCTTGAAGGGCGGGTGCTTGCGCCGCACCAGCAGCACGCGGCCCCTGCCGTCGAGGACGACGCAGTCGGCGGCGAGCAGGGGGGTCTTCGGCTTCGCCATCGGTCTGGGTCGCATGCGGATGGGTTGGGTCTGGCTTCGCGATCAACCTACACGGGTCGGCAGGGGGCTCCAAACGGATTGGAGCCCACAACCTTGCGGCGCCTGCCGGGCTGCAATCCGGTCCACGCTGCCGTTCCTCATGGCAGCCGTGCGCGTTTCGTGGGCATCCGAGCTTGACCGGGCGGGGCGGGGGGCTGATTGTCCCGCCCCATGCACGGCTCCGCTCAGGACATCGCAGGCAGGGGAACGGGCGAGGCGGAGTCCGCCTACGCATGGGTGCGGCTCCTCACCTGTCTCGTCATCGGTACCATCGGCAGCGTGGGCATGTGGGCCGTGGTGGTGACGCTGCCGGCCGTGCAGGCCGAGTTCGGCGTGGCGCGGGCGGACGCCTCGCTGCCCTACACGCTCACCATGATCGGCTTTGGCGCCGGCACCGTGGCCCTCGGGCGGCTGGTGGACCGGCTCGGCATCGTGCTGCCGCTGATCGGCGCCATCCTGACCCTGGGGCTTGCCTTCGTCGTCTCGGGACTGGCTCCGAGCCTCATGCTGTTCGCGCTGGCCAACCTGTTCATCGGCGCCGGCAGCGCGGCCACCTTCGCGCCGCTGATCGCCGACATCTCGCACTGGTTCACGCGTCGGGTCGGCATTGCCGTGGGCATCTGTGCCTCGGGCAACTACCTGGGCGGAGCGATCTGGCCGCCGGTGATATATCATCTGGTCGAGGCGGGAGGCTGGCGTCGCACCCAGTTCATCGTCGGCGCCTTCTGCGTCGTCGCCATGCTGCCGCTGGTGGCAGTGCTGCGGCGCCGGCTGGCGGCGCACCAGGCGAATGCCGCCGCGGCGGTGGCGGCCGACAGCAACGCCTCGCTGGGGCTCTCGCCCAACGCCCTGTTCGCGTTGCTGTGCATCGCCGGGGTCGCCTGCTGCGTGGCCATGTCGATGCCGCAGGTGCACATCGTCGCCTACTGCGGCGACCTCGGCTATGGGGTGGCGCGCGGGGCGGAGATGCTGTCGCTGATGCTGGGGTTCGGCATCGTCAGCCGCGTCGCCTCCGGCTTCGTCGCCGACCGCATCGGCGGCGTCGCCACACTGCTGATCGGCTCGGTGCTGCAGGGCGTGGCGCTGCTCCTCTACCTCCTGTTCGACGGGCTGGCGTCGCTGTACGTGATCTCGGCGCTGTTCGGCCTGTTCCAGGGCGGCATCGTGCCGATGTATGCGGTGATCGTGCGTGCCTACTTCCCGCCGCGGCTGACCGGCACCCTCGTCGGCATCGTCATCATGGCCACCATCGCCGGGATGGCGCTCGGCGGATGGCTGTCGGGCGCCATCTTCGACCACACGGGCAGCTACTGGCAGGCGTTCGCCCACGGGCTCGCCTGGAACCTCTTGAACGGGACGATCGCGGCGTTCCTGCTCATGCGCGCCCGCCGCTTGCGTCTGGCCCCTGCGTAATCGACACGGGGGCAGGCGCCTCGGCTCGAACCTTGCCGGCGTCGACGGCGGCATGCGCAGGGGGGCTGACCCCGATCCTGCCGATCCGCAGCCCGTTCGGGCCGTAGGCAGCCAGGACCGCAAGACCGGCCAGCGAGGTCAGTGCGATGGCCGTGTACGCCACCTCGTAGCCCCGGCTCGCCTCGTAGATGAGCCCCACCAGGGTCGCGCCGCCGGCCAGGCCCCAGACCGATACGAGCTGGCTCAGGGCGTAGATGCGGCCATAGTCGCGGGTGCCGAACCGCTCCACCAGGAGCAGCGGGTGCAGCATCAGCGAGTTGCCCATGGTGAGCCCGAACGCGGCGACGCCGAGGAGAAGGGCCCAGCGACTGTGCGCGAAGGCGAGCACCGCCAGCGCCGCCGCCTGCATGGCCGTCATGGCGAGCGCGAACGTCCGCGCCGGCAGCTTGAGCAGGATGGCGCCGCCGATCAGCCGGCCAATGGTGCTGGTGGCGGCCATCGCGGCGAGCGCCAGCGCCGCGGTCTCGGCGCCGGCCCGGGCGCTGGCGAGGCGGTAGAAGTGGGCGATGCCGGCCACCTGCGAGCCGAGCACGAACAGGTAGGCGATCGAGACCGCGTAGAAGTAGCCGTGGCGCAGCGCCGCTGCGAGCGGGGTGGACGGCGTGGCCGGGGCGGCGGCCGCCTCGGCGCGGCTCATGCCGTCCGGGGCGAGGCCCATGGACTGCGGGCTCGGGCGTATGATCAATAGGGTGAGCGGAACGATGCCGAGCAGCAGGCCGAGTGCGATCCACGGGGCCGTGGCCTCCAGGCCGTGCCGCTCGACGCCGAGCGCCACCAGGGGCGTCACGGCGATGCCGCCCAGCGACAGGCCGGTCGAGCCGACGGAGAAGGCGAGTGCACGCTGCACGTTGAACCAGCGCGCGATCACGGTGGTGACGGGAACGAGTCCGCAGGTGCCGTGGGCAAAGCCGAGCACGATGTGGAAGGCGAAGAGCTGCCAGGTGGCGTCGAGGGCGCCCACCGAGGCAAGCGCCAGCGCGGCCAGGATGGCGCCGCCGCTGATGACGAGGCGCACGTCGATGCGGTCCACCAGCCAGCCCGCCGCCACGCCGGCGAAGCCGGCGGCCACGAAAAAGGAGGCGGTGGCGCTGCTGGCGAGCGCCACGGGGAAGCCCTTCTCCGCCACGAAGGCGGCGAGCAGGACGGAGAGGTTGTAGAAGATGAATCCGGAGAAGGCGGTGGTGACGACGAGCACGGCGCCGACGACGTACCAGCCGTAGAACACGCGGCGCAGGAGGTGCATGTGGCAGGCTCCGGGCTTTAAGGGGGGGCGGCGCTGAGGGCCGGCGCACGGTAGTTGCATCGGCCCACCGAGGCAAACCCGCGGCGTGCAGGGCCGCACTGCGCGGAAAGGGGTCAGACCCGCCGGGTCTGGCCCAGGGTCTGGCCCCTCCTGGAATGGGAGCCTCGCCCCTGCTAAGCAGGGGGTTAGGCGCATGTTGGGATCCGATTCGGAGGAGCTGTCATGGCCGCAGACTGGGCCGCCGCCGACACCGTCGCGCTGATCGAGCGCTACTACGCCGCCTTCAACGCCGGCGACGACGAGAAGATGCTGGCCTGTCTCGCCGAGGATGTGGTCCACGACGTCAATCAGGGTGCCCGGCGCACCGGCAAGACCGCGTTCCGCGCCTTCTCGGCGCACATGGAGCGCTGCTACGCCGAGCAGCTGGAGAGCATCGTCGTGATGGCCACCGCCGACGGCGCCGGGGCCGCGGCCGAGTTCGATGTGCTCGGCACCTACATCGAGACCGACGACGGCCTGCCGCCGGCGACCGGCCAGACCTACCGCCTGCCGGCCGGGGCGTTCTTCGAGGTGACGGACGGGCTGATCGCCCGCGTGACGACCTACTACAACCTGGCCGCCTGGCTGAAACAGATCGCCGCTCAGGCGCAGGAGCCGCCGGCATGACGGTCCGCGTCGCGCCGCTCACCGGCAAGAGCATGGCCGGCGCGCTGGACGCGCTGGCGCGGCTCAGGATCGCCGTGTTCCACGACTGGCCCTATCTCTACGACGGCACGCTTGAGTACGAGCAGACGTATCTCGCCAAGCTGGCCGCCGCGCGGGGCGCCGTGATCGTCGCCGCCTACGACGGCGAGAACATCGTCGGATGCGCAACCGGGGCGCCGATGGCCGAGGCGGAGGCCGAGGTCTCCGCGCCATTCGCGGCGCGCGGCTACGACATCGGCCGCATCTTCTACTGCGGCGAATCGGTGCTGCTGAGGGCTTACCGGGGCCGCGGCCTGGGCCACGCCTTCTTCGACCATCGCGAGGCGCAGGCCCGCGCCTTGGGCGGCTTCACGCACGCGGCGTTCTGCGCGGTGGTGCGGCCCGAGGACCACCCGCTGCGGCCGAAGGACTACGTGCCGCTGGACGCGTTCTGGCAGAAGCGCGGCTACGCCAAGGCCGATGGCCTCGTCACCCGCTTCGCCTGGAAGGACATCGACCGGTCGGGCGAGACGGAGAAGCCCATGCAGTTCTGGATGCGGGCGCTCTGACGGCCCATATGAGAGCCATGATGGGCCATCTACGGATCGCGGCCGCGCAATATCCACCCGAGGCGCTGGCCTCGCTCGGTGCCTACCGCGACAAGCTCGCGCGGTGGGTCGCCGAGGCGGCCGGTGCCGGCGCGCAGCTCTTGGTGTTTCCCGAGTACGGAGCCATGGAGTATGCCGCCGCGGCCGGCGCGTCGGTGGCCGGCGATCTGGCGGCGTCGCTCGCTGCGGTGTCGGATGCGCTGCCGGAGATGGATGCGGCGCATGCCGAGCTGGCGCGGACATACGGCGTTCACATCCTGGCTGCCAGCGGTCCGAGCGCGCGCGGGCCGGGCCGGTATGTGAATGCGGCGCGGCTGTTCGCGCCGTCCGGCGGGGTCGGCGTCCAGGAGAAGCTGATCATGACGCCGTTCGAGCGCGACTGGGGCGTCTCGGGCGGCACGGGCCTCAAGGTGTTCGAGACCGCATTGGGCCGCATCGGCATCGCCATCTGCTACGACAGCGAGTTCCCGCTTCTGGTGCGCGCCCAGGCCGAGGCGGGAGCACAGATCGTGCTGGTTCCCTCCTGCACCGAGTTCGTCTCGGGCTACCACCGCGTACGGACGGCAGCCCTCGCGCGGGCTCTGGAGAATACCTGCGTTACGGTGCTGTCGCCCACCGTGGGCGATGCGTTGTGGTCGCCCGCCATCGACCACAACGCCGGCGCCGCCGGCGTTTTCGTGCCCGCCGACCACAGCTTCTCCGACACCGGGGTGCTGGCGGAAGGTGCACTCAACCGTCCCCAGTGGGTACACGCCGAGGTCGATCTGGCCCGCCTTGCCGAGATCAAGGCTGCGGGGGAGATGCGCAACTCGACGGACTGGCCGCTGCAGCCGGGCGCGGCTCCGTTGGCTCGGCAAGCAGAGGTGGTGGCACTATCTTAAGCAGATTCTCCTCCTTGGCCAACGCAAGCACGCCGGCAAAGACCGTTATGCCTCCGGACCCTGACGGACGCAGACCGGAGGAAGTGTGCCAGTTCCGGAACTCGCCGACGGGAAAGTCTCAGTGTGCCAACAATTCGGCTCGCCGATCCGGAAGCGGTCAACCGTGGAGTGCTTCGCGGAGCGCGCAAGCAAGCTGCGCCCGGCTGTAGGGCTTCTCCAGTGTTTTGAAATCTCTCGCTGTCTTTCTCATCTTGACGTCGAGACCGCTATATCCGGAAGCCAGCAATACCTTCAAATGAGGGCTCATCGAACGAACACGCTCCGCCACATCATACCCTGTCATGCCACCCGGCATGACGATGTCGCTGAACACGAGAGCAACGGGCTCCCCGGACTCAAGCAACTTGATCGCGTCGTGCCCAGTCTTCGCTTCAAGAACAGCGTAGCCGAGAGATTCAAGCCCGCTCACGGTGGCCTGCCGAACCTTATCGTTGTCCTCGACTACCAGGATGAGCTCGCCGCCCCCTAAGGGAGCCTCTTGAGCAGAGGGCTTTGCACGGCTCACGATCAGTTCAGGCTCGGTCCTAGGGAAATACAGACGTACAGACGTACCTTCGCCTACGGTGCTATCGACCGTAACAAAGCCCCCCGCCTGTCGGACCGTGCTACGAACCGTGGCGAGGCCCAGCCCGGTGCTCTTGCCGCGTTCCTTGGTCGTGAAGAACGGCTCCATGGCATGCGCGAGCACCTCCGGGCTCATGCCATACCCAGTGTCGCTGACCGTAAGCATCACGTAGTCACCGGACTTGCCATTGGGGATACGCCCAGCGGCGTCGGTACCAAGTGTGACGTGACTAGTCTCAATCGTGAGCGCGCCGCCACTGGGCATCGCGTCTCGCGCATTGATGGCGAGGTTGAGGATCGCATTGTCGACATCACCGGGATCGGCGAAGGTCTGGCATGGGTCGGGCGAGCACCTCAACGTGACGGTTACTTGCTCGCCGAGCGTTCGCCTCAGTAGCTCGATTGTAGTCGTTAGCCGATGATTGAGATCCAGTCGCTCAAGCCCTACGCCATGCCGGCTTGAAAGGAAGAGCAGCTTGCGGGTCAGGCTGGCGCCCATCTCGATCGCGTCCATCGCGCCCTGGATCGCTTTGCGAGCCTTCTCGTCGGTGCTGCGAGGCATGGCCGCATCCAAGTAAGTGGAGATCGCCGCCAGAACATTGTTGAAGTCATGCGCCACACCGCCCGCAAGTTGGCCCATTGCCTCCATGCGCTGCGACTGCGCCAGTGCGCCCTGGGCCTCCTCGCGCAGCAACATCTCTTGCTCAAGCTTGGAGAGAGCCTCCATGAGGGCCTGGTTCGATCTCATCCGCTCGCGAGTTGTGTGATAGAGCGTGTCCTGCAACTCCAGGATCTCGGGCGGTCCGATCTTAAGCGGCTTGCCAGGTTCGCCGAACACATCAGAAAACGCTCGGCGCACCTGATCGATTGGCCGGGTGATCTGTCGGGCCAGACCCCAGGCGAGCAGAAGACTCGCGCCAGAGAGGCCAATACCTAGCAAGACCGCCCAGCGCACTGTCATCCAAACTGCCTGGCGCAGCTCCGCTTTCCTGACGGCAACACCTATCTTCCAGTCGCTTGCAGATGGATGGGCATTGGCCTGAATCACGGCATCTCCCTCAAGGGAGGCGAACTCGAACAACCCCGTTTGATCCTTGGTGTCGCGCCACCCTCGCGATGCGGGTGTGCCGACCTCGGCGTGTGGAACGCGGGCAATGAAGCGGCCTTGGCCATCGATGATGCCGGCAAGCCAGTTCTTCGGAATGTCTTGTGCGTGGAGGAGGCGCAGGAATTCCCCCTGCCCCATGATGATGGCGAGCCCGCGAAAGGGTTGGCCGTGCTTGAAAACGGGGAGCTGAAGAGTTGCAAACCACTGCTGCGAGATCGGACCTCTCACGAGGTCGGTTATCACGATCGAACGCGTTGCGAATGCTTGGTTCTGCGCCGCGATCGCCTCCGGCGGTCTGCGGCGAGGAGGCAGGGGCTGCCCCGGTTCGAAAAGAGTGTTCACGAGCTGCTGGCCATCCGTATCCGAGACCAGAACCCAGGCGTCTGCCCCAGTCGGTAACGCGCGGCGAGCCTCCGCCTCGAACGCGTGGAGATTGTCGTCGAGTAACGCAGGCGAGCGAGACAGCGCCTGCGCAAGGACCACGTATGCACCAAGCTCGGAATCGACCCCGGCCGCGATTGATCGGGCGGCAACAACAAGGCCCGTGCGTTGCAGCTCGTTGGCCCGCCCGACTAGGTTCCAGATCACCCCGGCGATGACAAGGTTGAGCGGAAGTTCCACTGCGAGCAGGAGCAGGATAAGACGCCCGGAGATGCTGAGACGGCTGAAGCCGGCCTTGTCCTGAAGGTCTGCAAGCCACCTCGCCAGTCGAGTGGAAATCACGCGCAGTGCTGGCTCCACAGTGCCGCGCCGGACACTGCGAGAGCGCTGGGTCGCAGATGACCGCTGGATGAAGCCCCCTCTGTGTGCCTAGGCAGTTCGGGCGCAGATGGCACGTACCGACGAACTGCACATATAGGTAAAAACCCGGAAATACGATCCAGGATACCCCATCGTGATGGGCTCGAATAATCCCCAAACCGAAAGCATCCCCACTTGAGCCGAACAAAGTCCATGACAAAATGGAGGAGGGTTGGTCTGAAAGGGGTCAAAACTCACCGTGCGATGGGCTGCCGTCTGGCAGGAAAGCATCGAAAGGGACGCAAGGGACGCTGGCATCCGTTGGGCCAGGTGGGCAACTCTGCTTAAGGTGCAATCGTGCGTGCACGCGCTTGTGCTGGTCCCCTTGCATGTCGATCCATGAGAAAGCGCGGGGCCGGAGCCGAAGGCGTTGCAGAGGGCGCGCCGGTCAGTACGGCGGCGCCTTGTGGGCCCGCTGCGTCCTGGCAGCTTCCGTCCACCAGGCAAGATCGTCGGCGAAGCGGACGAAGGCGCGCTCCAGCTGCTGCCCGGCCTCGCCGACAGGCTTGCCCTCGGCCGTGAGCGCCTGGCCGATCGGCCCCACCGCCAGCGTGCTCGATACGACGACCATTCCCATCTCCGACAGCGTGCCGTGCCAGACAAGACTGGATCGGGCGCCGGCGATGCGCCCTGCCGAATAGCTGGCGATGGCCGCAGGCCGCCAGAACCATTCCTCCAGGAAATGGTCGGTCAGGTTCTTCAGGCCGGGCTGGACGCCCCAGTTGTACTCCCCCGTCACGAAGATGAAGGCGTCGGCCGCGCGGATCTTGCGGGCCAGCGTCTCCAGGGCCTCGGGCGCCGAGCCCCGCGGGTACTCCTTGAACATGCGGTCGAGCATCGGCAACCCGATCGCCTTGGCATCGATGAGCTCGGCGTCGGCGCCGCGCGCCTTGAGGCCGGCGACGATGAAATCCGCCAGCCGGATGCCCATCCGATCGGAGCGGTAGGAGCCGTAGAGGACGAGGATGCGGTCAGCCACGGGAATGCTCCTGGCCATGAGCGCAGCACGCTGCGCAGCTGCATCCTACGCCAACCCCCATCGACGCCGGGAGCGCAGGGGACACCGGGCGCAACCCTGGGGTCAAGAACGAAACGGGAATAGGTGCGTGCCGCGACGGACTCGGCCGGCCGCTCACGGAAAGTTCATTGGCTCTCGGACCGCCTCCTGCGCCCGCTGGCAATCCAACGCGCCCAGGCAATCGTAACGATACGGCTGATCCTGCGTCCGCGAGGGAGGGAGGTTCCCATGAAGAAATTCGCA